>Ga0187782_10000440_pt1 | contig 27891 bp, 31 predicted proteins | sample 0715_SJ02_MP15_2_FD_132454 | JGI IMG/M metagenome (GOLD analysis project Ga0187782, IMG submission 132454) | Tropical peat soil microbial communities from peatlands in Department of Meta, Colombia - 0715_SJ02_MP15_20_MG | ecosystem: Environmental > Terrestrial > Soil > Wetlands > Peat | place... | reverse complement strand
CCGTGCCGGTGCTCCCGCGAGCACGTTCGCTCGGGTCGTTTCCGCCGCTCGCTTCCGCCCCGTCGGTCGACCATCCTTCGTTCCGGATCAACTTCGACGCCGGGGAGGTTCTCCCCGGGAGCACCGTGTCCGGCGCCTACGTCATCGAGAACCCCAAGGGAAAGCACCTCGACCATCTGACGATCCGATTGTTCCGACATATCGCGTACCGCGTGCAGGACAAGTCGCTCTCGTTCGATGGCCCGGAGTACAATATCGCGATCACCATCGACAAGCGGGACAGTCTCCACACGGGCCGGTTCCAGATCCCCACCTTCGATACTACCGATGATACTCCTCCGTACCAAGGGAATCTCTACCGGGCCTACTGGATAGTGCACGCGGAGCTGGAGGTGGAGTTCGGCTTCAACGTGGAGGTCGAAGTCGCGCTCACCCCGCCATCTCCACTGCTCCCGGAATCAGCTCCCCTGAGGGACGCTAGCGGCTGACCCGGAGCCCCTCGTCGAGCGACGGGCGGCGTCCTGATACGGAGCAACCCGCTCAGCGCACCTGGTCCAACGCTTCGGTGAGGTCCCGGACGAGGTCGTCGGGGTCCTCGATCCCGAAGGAGAACCGGACCAGCCCGTCGGCGATTCCCCGGCGCGCGCGCTCCTCCGGGGCGAGGTGGCGGTGCGACGTCAGCGCAGGAACGCTCGCCAGGGAGTCCACGCCCCCGAGGCTCGCGGCGACATGGACGAAGCGCAGGCGCCGAAGGAATCGTTGCGCAACCTCCGCGCCGCCACGGAGCGAGACCGTGACCATGCTACCCCGGCCGCGCATCTGCCGCGATGCGATCGCCTCCTCCTCCTCGCTCGCGCGCCCGGGGTAGTAGACCCGTTCGACGAGCGGATGGGTCGCGAGCGCTTCCGCGACCCGCCGGCCGTTCTCGTTCTGTCGGGCGATCCGCAGCGGCAGGGTTCGCAGACTGCGCGCCAGGAGGAACGCGGCGAACGGGTCGAGGGACGCGCCGTAATCGCCCGCGGTGTCGATCCGGGTCATCAGGTTGGCCGGCCCGACAATCGCCCCGGCGATCAGGTCGGAGTGGCCCCCGAGAAACTTCGTAGCACTGTGGTACACGAGGTCGGCCCCGAGCGCGAGCGGATTCTGGTTGATCGGGCTCGCGAACGTGTTATCGACCAGGAGGATCGCTCCGACCGCGTCGGCCGCCTTGCCCCACCGCGTTATGTCGTGGACGGTGAGCAAGGGATTCGTTGGGCTCTCCAATACGGCGAGGCGAGTGTTCGGGGTCAGGATCGATTCCGGCTCGCGGGCCTCCCGCTCGCTCACGAACCGCAGCTTGACCCCGAAGCGGGGCAAAAGGTCGCTGAGAACGGTAAGCGTTCCGCCGTAGAGCACGTCGAGCGCCACGACCTCATCGCCCGTCTTCACCAGCGAAAGGAGCGCGCTCGTGAACGCCCCCATGCCGCTACCGAACAGCCGTGCGGCCTCGCCGCCTTCGAGCTGCCGGAGGAGCTCGGCCGCGACCTCGACCGTCGGGTTCACCAGGCGGGTATAGAGGTAGAGCCCCCCTCGGTCCGTCGACTCCGAGAACTCGGAGGGAAAGTGGAAGGTGGCGGTCTGGTAGATCGGCGGCACGACGGCCCCGGCGTTGTAGTCGGGACGACGGGCGCCGTGGATGAGACGCGTCGAGACGCCGGCCCACGCCGGTACCGGGTCGAAACGCGACGGGCGGCGGCGCCCCGGGTCCTGGGACGGCTCTGGCTCGGTCATGGGAGGCCCCGCCCGGACCGGCTGCCCGCCTGCTTCAGTACCTTAAGCCGCGCGGGAGCTCCGATCTCCTCGAGGTAGACGGCGACCGACGACGGCACGGCCTCTTTCCAGGCCCCGCCTTCGGCGAGCTGCTCACGGATCCGCACCCCCTCGAACCGAGCGCGGTCGTAGAGCGGGGGGTTTTCGACAAGGTAGCCCGCACGCTCGAAAAGGAGGCGCGTGAGCGGGTTGTTGGTGTACACCCGGTCGAACGGTGGCAGCAGCTCCTCGAGATAGTTCACCCATAAGGCATGCCGATGGATGTCGGCGATTGGGACGAGCTGGACCCCCTCGACCTTGGCCTCGTAGAGTGCGCGCCCGATCATCTCGAGCCGCTCGCCCGCGGTAAATGGGTTCTCCCACGTGTACGATTCGTCCGCGGTGCCGACGCCGACCAGGAGCGGGGCCGAGGGTCGGTCGGCCCGAACCTTTCGCACGACCTCGAGATGACCTTGGTGGAACGGCTGGAATCGGCCGATCAAGAGGCCGCGCACGGCTGCCTCGGACTCACTCGGGGCTCAAATCCTCGACGTCGTCGAGGAACTCGTCAATGTGCGGGCACCGCGCCGTGAGGTAGTGACGGCAGTGTTCGCAGTGCCGGTCGTTCCAGAGCGTGGTGAGCTCGTCGTTGAACTCGTAGCACGGTCGATTGACGAACCGGTCCGGCTCGTCGTCGTCGAGGTAGGAAGGGCCCGGGATCGGCCGGGACACTACCGGCCCGTGCGCCGGGACCCGGAACGTTCCTCTCACGAACCCGCCGGCCGCCCGGACGCCGGAGCGCTCGAAGAGGGTAGCGGCAGCTCCTCCGACGGGCGTCCCGAGACCCGGACCATCGCGGAGAGGCGTTCGAGCAGCGACTCCTTCTGGGAGCCCTGGCCGACGAGGGCGTATTTGAGAACGTCCCGTAGCGTCGCGACGGGGATCACTTCGACCTGACCCCGGTAGCGGGATTCCAGCACCAGGTCCGCGATATTCTCCTCGGGAACGAGCACCCGCTTGATTCCCGAGTCCGCCGCGGCCTCCACCTTCGCGGTGACGCCGCCCACGGGCAGGACCTGACCCCGGACGGAGAGCGAACCCGTCATGGCGACCGACTGGTCGACCGGCACGCTCTCGAGCGCGCTGATCACCGCGGTGGCGATCGAGACCGACGCGCTGTCCCCCTCCACGCCGTCGGAGGTGCCGACGAATTGGATGTGGATATCGTAGCGATAGATGTCCTCGCCCGTGTATTTCTTGATCAGCGCGCTCACGTTCTGGACCGCTTCGCGGGCGATCTCCCCGAGCTTTCCCGTGGCGACGACGACGCCGCCGTTCCGGGTCTGCGCCGGGGTGACTTCGGCGACGATCGGAAGGACGATCCCCGAGAACTCGGCCATGCCGGTCTGGGCGTTGATCGCGGCGAGCCCGTTCACGACCCCAACCTTGGCACCTTGGGTCGTGAACATGTGGTACTCCTTGCGGCGCTCGATGTACCGGTCCGCGATCTGCTGCTCGAGCGACCGGCGGCCTTCTTCGCCTTCACGACCTGCTCGGCGTGCACCATCGGAACGCCCTCGGAGAGGGCGATGTCGCCCGCGACCCGGACGAGGCCCCCGAGCTCGCGCAGGCGCAGCGTCAGCTGGCCGGAGCGACCCGAGCGCCGCTGGGCTTCACGAATCACCTCGACCATCGCCGGGAGGTCGAAGTGGGGGATTTTCTTGTCCTTCACGACCTCCTGAGCGATGAACCGGATGATCTTCAGCCGGTTCTCGGTCGAGTCGGGCATCGTCGTCTTGACGTAGAGCTCGTAGCCGTAGCCACGGATGCGCGAGCGCAGTGCGGGGTGCATCGTCTGCACGCTGTCGACGTTCCCCGCCGCGACGAGGACGAAATCGGAGGGGACCGGTTCGGTCTTGACCATCGCCCCCGCCGAGCGCTCCGACTGCCCGACGATCGGGAACTTGCGCTCTTGGAGCGCCGTCAGCAGGGAGTGCTGGCTCTCGATCTTGAGCATGTTGATCTCATCGAGGAACAGCACGCCGCCGTTCGCCTTGTGGATCGCCCCGACCTCGACCCGCTCATGTGGGGGCGTCTCGAGGCCGCCCGACTGGAACGGGTCGTGCTTCACGTCGCCGAGCAACGCTCCGGCGTGCGCGCCGGTGGCGTCGACGAACGGGGGCTTATCCTCGGGGGAGTGGGTGACGAGGAGCTTCGCGACCGCGTTCCCCGTATCGCTGCGGCCGCCCGAGAAGCGAACCAGCGCGTAGATGATGAACACGATCAGGAGACCGACGAGCAGCGCCGTCAGGTCGTGGTCGACGATGACGATGTAGAGCGTGAAGGCGAAGATCGCGAGCGCGATCACGACGAACAGGATCGTTCGCTGCTCCTTCTTCTGGGCCGCCTCGAGCTTCTGGGCGGCGACGATCTCCTTGCCCTTCCCGGCCGGCACGACGCGAATCTTCGGCTCGTTCGGGTCCTCGCTGTTCGCATAGGCGAGGATATCCTGGAGCTGCTCCTTCGGGAGGTAGTCGACCATCGCCCGGGCCAGCATGCTCTTGCCCGTGCCCGGTTCGCCGATGAGCATCATTTGCCGTTTCTGAGTGGCCGCCTTGTGGGCCACCTCCACGGCGTCGTCCTGCCCGATCACCTGGTCGAGAAGGCGCGGCGGGACCTCGACCTGCGCGCTCGACGTGACCGAGAGGGTCTTCGCCCACTGGTCGAGCTCGCTCGCCAGATTCGTTCCGGGGAACTCTACGGACGGTGTCTCCGTGCCTTCGCTCATGTGGGCGTTGCGGTTCCCGCGATAGAGAGCCGGTTCGCCAAGGAATCGAAGGAGGTGGTCCATATAAATCCCTTCGGGCCGTAAACCGGCCGTACGGGCCCCCGTGGAGCTCCGAACCCCGGGGCAACTCTCGGTTCCCGGCAGGTCGACCGTTATCTACGTTCCCGAACTCGGTGTCGGCCGCAACAGCCCATGACCGTTCGACTCGAGGGAAAGCCGGTCGCGGAACGGATCGATGATTCGACCCGAACGGCCATCCGGTCGATTCCGGCCGGAGCCCCTCCGCCCTGCCTCGCGAGCGTGCACCGCGGCGTCGATAGCCCGTTCCGTTACTATCTGAAGCGCCAGGCGAAGGCGGCGAACGCGCTCGGGATCGCCTTCCGGGACGAGCCCCTGTTGCCCGGTGACGGACCGAACGAGCTCGTCGAGCGGCTTCGGGCGCTCGACCGCGACCCGAGCGTCCACGCTGTGCTGCTCGAACACCCGCTCCCTGCCCCGTTCGACTTCTATCGTGCGGTCGCGGCCCTACGGCCCGAGAAGGATGTCGACGGCGTCGGTACTGCGAACCTGGGCCATCTCGTGGCGCAGACACCCGTTCAGGTCCCGGCCGTGGCGCTCGCCGCGGTCGAAGTCGCGCGTCATTATCAGGTCCCGATCTCCGGTGAACCGGTGGCGGTGCTGGGCCGATCGGAGACGGTGGGGCTTCCGCTCGCCCTCCTCCTGGCGGGGAAGGGCATCGGCCTCAATGCGACGGTGACGGTCGTCCACTCGCGGAGTCGGGACCTCGCCGGCTCCCTCGCGAGCGCGAAGACGATCTTCTCCTGCGTCGGCCGGGCGGGAATGCTCACCCGGAAGGTGGTCCCCGAGGGAGCCTACGTGATCGATGTCGGGGTGAGCACGGTGCCCGACCCCGCCCGCCCCGGTAGCTCGAAGACGGTGGGCGACGCGGATTTCGCCGACCTCGACGGCTGGGCCGGTGGGGTCACTCCGGTGCCCGGAGGGGTCGGACCGGTCACCGTGGCCCGCCTCATGTCGAGCACACTTCAAGCGTACCGGGCCCTAGCCGCCGGAGCCCCGCCATGACCCCGCATCACCCCGGAGCTCCGGGCGCCCGGCCTCCGCCGCTCCGCTGTAAGGACTGCCCCATGTGGTACGGGGCGGAGGACGGGGGCTGGGGTCCGTGCTCGATCAAGCATCGCCGGGGGGACGAGCGGTACCTCACGTGGGGGGGCCACGTCTGTGACGAGCACTATTCGCCGCCGCGATCGAGGCCGAGCTTTGCGCGGGCGACGTTGTTCAGTGGGTTCCGCTCGACTTCCAAGGCGTCCGCGGTCGGGTACACCTCGACCTCGAAGGCGGCCCAGGGAAGGCGGCGCGCGAAGCGCCGCAGCGTGAAGGGCGAGAGCTCGACCCGGCGACGGTCCGGGTCGAACCGGTAATCGTTCGGGCCGACCCGCAGCGTGCGGGCGACCCGCTCCGCCCAGCGGTCGAAACGGTCGTCCGCGGGCGCCTCCACGACCCCAAGCACCACCGTGCCGTCCTCGGTGCGGGGCGCGAAGTCGGGGGCCGTGCGATCCGCTCGTCGCAGGAGCCGCTGGCGGAGCTGCACGCCATCCTTGAAGCGGGACGAGCAGTAGTGGACCGGCACGGAGAGGGCCATCTCCCGGACGAGGCGCTCGGCGACCGCGCGGCTACCGCGGACCCCCCAGCCGTTGCGGGGGTCCACTCTGTAGTGCCGCTCGCGCATCTTCGCCTCGTTGGTCTCGGAGAACTCGAGCTCGTTCAGGTTCACGAAGTCGACCCCGATCGCGTCGAGCGCCCGGAGGAGACGACGCAGCTCGGCCTCCTTTTCCGGGAGGACCGGTATCTCGACGCCCCGGCGGATGCCCCAGGTGGGGGCCTGCTCGAGCACCGCGCGATACGCGCCGCCGTCGCTCGAAAGGGGTCCCCACAGATAGTGAGGGATGTGCAGACGGAATTCGTCGAGCCCCGCCCGCGCGAGCCGCGCGAGCTTCTCCGGGTTCGGCTCGTGCGTGTAGAGGTGGATATTGCGTTCCACGCCGAACTCGCTCTTCAGAAGGCGCACGTAATGCTCGACCCGGTCGACGACCCCGAGCGGGTCCCCTCCGGTGATGCCGGTCCCCGCGGCGCCGATCGCCCGCGCTTCGTCGAGAACGTCCGCGTCCGAACGGACCCGGCGCTCGTTCGCGTACACGACGTCGAGTTGGTTGCGGGCCGGGGAGACCGGGCAATAGAAGCAGCGGAACCGGCAGAGGCCGGTGACGAACAGCACCATCTTCCGGCCCTCGGCGCACTGCGTGCACGCGGGGGAGAGCGGCCCCCGATGGCTCGACGCCATCGGGAGAAGGTGGAGACCGTTCGTGTCCATCACCCCCGAGAGCCGGCCCGACCCCGATAAGCGTTTCCGGGACCGCCCGCCGACCTTTCCGGACCCCCTACGACGCGCCGACGTTCGATTCCCGTGGTGGTCCATCGCCACCAAGTGGGGCGGAGGGAGGCCGGGGGCGTACGCTCAAATCCCCCACCCGACTGCTCGCCCCCGCTCGCGGAGGAACATCGCCGATGGAGATGCAACCGGGCCAGATGGCGTACGACCGGGCCAGCACCGTCTTCTCGCCGGACGGACGACTGTTCCAGGTCGAGTACGCACTCCAGGCGATCCAGATGGGCGGCACCGCGGTCGCGGTGACGTACGACTCCGGCATCGTCTTCGTCGCCTACCGCAACCTTCCCGTGAGCTCGCTTGCCGAGGCCGGTTCGATCGAGAAGAGCTTCGCCATCGACCAGGGACTGGGTTGCGTGACCGCGGGTTTGATCGCCGATTCCCGCGTGTTGGTCGAATTCCTGCGGGTCGAGGCCCAGCGCCACCGGCTCACCTACGGCGAAGCGCCACCGTTCACCCTGCTCGGGCATGCCCTCGGAACGCTCCTCCAGCAGTACACGCAGTTCGGCGGCACGCGCCCGTTCGCGGTCTCGCTCCTCCTCGGTGGCTTCGACGGAACTACCCCGGGACTTGTCGAACTCGACCCGAGCGGCGCGACCATCGGATGGAAGGCCTACGCCATCGGCCGGAACCGGCGCGCCGTCGCCGACTACCTCGAGGAAAAGCTCCCGGACCATCTGAACGAGGATTCCGCGTTCAAGCTCGCGGTCCAAGCGGTCGCGGAGGGCTCACCCACGCCGTTCCCGCCCGACGCGCTCGACGTCGCGATTCTCGAGCCCGGGGCCGACCTGCGTCGCCTCTCGGTCGCCGATGTCGCTCGCCGCGTTCAGGGAATGCCGTTCATCGGCACTCCCGAACGGCGTTCGAACTCTCGATAGATTCCGAATTTCGGACCGCAGGCCCGCAAGGCTCTATGAGCGGGTCACCGCTCGGGACCCCATGTCCCGGCGAGCGAACATCACTGTCGCGGAGGCCCGCGCGATCCTCGAGTACGACCGTGCGGTCTTCGACCGGTTCACCCGCCGCGTTCGCGCCCTGCCGCCGCCCGAAGCCGTTCGGAAACGCGGAATCGGACACGAGTCCCTTTTCGCCACGCTGGTCCACATCCTGAACGTCCACGAGGTCTGGCACGTCTACATCGTCCACGGGAGGACGTCGGACCCGGAACTCGAGGCGCTGTTCGCCGACCCCACCCGCCAGCCGCGGAACTGGAAGGAGTTCGACGCTTACGCGAAGCGGGTGTGGGCCGGGGTCGACCGAACGATGCGTACGCTCCGCGCGCGCGACCTAGCACGGAGGGTCAAGGTGTTCTGGATGCCGGGCGTCTACACGGTGGGGGACGCCGTCTACCAGACCACCCTCGAGAAGCTCACCACCTGGGGGAGATCATCGGCGCCCTCTGGCAGGACGACCGCGAACCCCCCGAGATGACGTGGATCGATGTTCGCCGGGGGCTCGCCCGTCGGCGGCGCGGTCCTTAAGCGCCGGAACTCGGGGGACGCGCCGCGGGGCGACGTGCGTCCTCGAACTCGTCGCGCATCCGCATCCGCCGGCGCGTGCGGTGGTAGGTGACCGCGAACCGGTGGGCCTCGTCGCGCACGGCACGGAGGAGGAGCATCGGCGGGGCGTTCGGGTTCGGGCGCATCGGCTCCCGGCGGTCGGCCCGGTAGACCTCCTCCTCCCGCTTCGCGAGGCCGATCGCCGGCACACGCTCGGTGAGCCCGAGGCCCGAAAGCGCCTCCTCGGCGGCGGAGAGCTGGCCCGCACCGCCGTCGATCAGCAGAAGGTCCGGTAGCACCTCGTTCTCGGCGAGCCGGCGGGCGTACCGGCGCCCGACCACTTCCGCCACCATCGCGAAGTCGTTCGTCCCCTCGACCGTGCGGATCCGGTAGCGCCGGTATTCCGACTTCTTCGCGACACCCCGCTCGAAGACGACGAGCGACCCGACCGCCTCCGACCCCTGGAAGATCGATATGTCCACCCCTTCGATCCGGTTCGGGATCGTCGGCAGCTCGAGGAGGTTCTGCACCGCCACGAGGACCTCGCGCGGCGCGGGCCGCGCGACCACCTGGTCGACCGTGGCGCGGGCCAGCCGCTCGGCGAGACGGCCGAGGGAGGCGTAGCGTCCGGTGGGCCGGAAGTGGACCTCGACCCCGCGCGGACCGAACAGCTCGTCGAGGGTCGCGTCGATTCCCGTCGGGCGGGGGGCGGCCACGTAGATCCGGACGGGAAGCTCGAGCTTACCGCCGTAGTACTGGGTGAGGAACTGCCGGAGCACCTCGCCGGGCTCGGGGATGTCGTCGGCCGGGATCGTGATGAGATGCGGCTCGGTCCGGCGGACCTCGCCGTCTTCGACGTGCAGGAGCCCGACGGCGACGCGCAAGGTGGCCGGGTCGTTCGGGTAGGCGAGAGCGACCACGTCCGAGCGGCCACGACCGGGACCCACGACAGCCTGGCGCTCGGAAAGAGCGCCGAGGCCCGCGAGCGCGTCCCGAAGCATGGCGGCCCGCTCGAACTCCTCGCGCTCGGCGGCGGCCCGCATCTCGCGCTCGACCATGGGACGGACCGACGCGACGTCCCCGCGCAGGACGGAGGTCGCCTGCTCGATCCGGGCGCGGTACTCTTCGGGACCGATCGCTCCGATGCACGGAGCGCTGCAGACCTTGAGGTGGTAGTACAGGCACGCCTCCTTCGGGAGCCGGACGCACCGGCGCAACTGGAAGAGGTCCCCGAGGAGCTTCTCGACGCCCCGCGCCTCGCGGGCGCTCGTGTACGGCCCGAACAGGAGCATCCCCGAACGGCGTCGGGGACGGCGGACGAGCAGGACTCGGGGGACCTCCTCGCCGACGGTAACCGCGAGGTACGGGTAGCTCCGGTCGTCCTTGAGGAGGACGTTGTACGGGGGTTGGTACTGCTTCACGAGATTCGCTTCGAGCAGGAGCGCCTCCCGCTCGGTCGAGGTCGGGACGAACTCGACGCTCGCGCTCTGGGCGAGGATCGTGCCGTCCTTTTCGATGCGCGCCCGCAAGTGGTCGAGCACCCGGCGACGCAGGCTCCGGGCCTTGCCAACATAGACCACTTCGCCCCGGCTCGAGCGGAACAAGTAGACGCCGGGGACATCGGGCCCGCGGCGGAACCCCTCGCCCGTCGCGGCAGCGAGCTGGCTCGCCGGGACGAACGACGGAAGACCGTCCGCTTCGGTTCGGCCGTCCTCGCCGCTCATAGTTGCGCCCGCCGCAGCACGGGCGTGGGCGCGGGGAGGTGCGGTAGCAGGAACCGGCCGGTGTGGGACGCGCCCACTCGGGCGATCTCCTCCGGGGGACCCTGGGCGACCAGATGCCCGCCCGCGTTTCCGCCTTCGGGCCCGAGGTCGATCAGCCAGTCGACCGATTTCAGGACGTCGAGGTTGTGCTCGATCACGACTACCGTGTTGCCGCCCGAGCGCAGCCGGAACAAGACGTCGAGCAGGCGCTCGACGTCCGCGAAGTGGAGGCCGGTCGTCGGCTCATCGAGGAGATACAGGGTCTTCCCGGTCGGAGGCTTCGCGAGCTCGTAGGCGATCTTGATCCGCTGCGCCTCCCCGCCCGAGAGCGTCGTGGCGCTCTGGCCAAGCCGGATGTAACCGAGGCCGACGTCCGCGAGCAACTGGAGACGGGTCGCGATGCGTCGGTGGTGCGCGAAAAACGTGAGCGCATCGGCGACCGACATGTCGAGCACGTCGGCGATCGTCTTGCCCTTGAACTTCACCTCGAGGGTCTCGGCATTGAACCGACGGCCGCGGCACTCCTCGCAGACGACGTAGACGTCGGGTAGGAAGTGCATCTCGTAGCGCAGCACGCCGTCCCCTTCGCACGTCTCGCACCGGCCGCCCGCGACGTTGAAGCTGAACCGGCCCGGCGCGAACCCACGGGCCTTTGCGTCGGGTAGACCGGCGAACAGCTCTCGGACCGGGGTCATCACCCCGGTGTAGGTCGCCGGATTCGACCGTGGGGTCCGGCCGATCGGCGCCTGGTCGATCAGGAGGACCCGGTCGACCTCGTTGATGCCCTCGATGAAGTCGTGTCGCCCCGGCGTCTCCCGACCGAGGCCCAAGTGGCGGCGCACCGCCCGGTAGAGGATCTCCTGGAGGAGCGTCGATTTGCCGCTCCCCGACACGCCGGAGAGGCCGACCAGCAGTCCGAGCGGGATCGCGACATCGTCGCCCTTGAGGTTGTGCTCGCGCGGCCCGCGGACCGTGAGGAACCGCCGGCCGGGCGAGAGCCGACGCTCGGGCGTGGGGATTGAGCGCTCCCCGGAGAGGAACGCGGCCGTGAGCGACCGGGGGGTTCCCGCAATCCGGTCCGCCGGGCCCGAGTACAGGAGTTCCCCGCCGAACGCCCCGGCCCCCGGACCGAGGTCAACGAGCCAGTCCGACTCGCGCATCGTCATCTCGTCGTGCTCGACGACGAGGAGTGTATTACCGAGGTCGCGGAGGGTCTTGAGGGTGGACAGGAGCCGGGCCTGGTCGCGCGGATGGAGGCCGATCGACGGCTCGTCCAGGATGTAGAGAACGCCGACCAGACCCGAGCCGATCTGCGTCGCGAGGGCGATCCGCTCCGCCTCGCCGCCCGAGAGCGTTCCCGACGCCCGGTCGAGGGTGAGATAGGTGAGCCCGACGCTCTCCAAGAACCCGAGGCGGGCCCGGATCTCCTTCACCACCTGTCCGACGATCTGCTCGTCCCGGTCGGAGAGCGCCAACGAGCGGAACATCGCGACCGCATCGGTGACCGTCATCGCGGTCACGTCGGCAATCGACTTCCCTTGGACGGTCACCGCGAGGCTCTCCGGCTTCAGTCGCCGGCCGCCGCACGCGCGGCACGGGACGAACGACAGGAACCCCAGGTAGTACTCCTTCGCCCCCTCGCTCTTCGTCGTTCGCCAGCGGCGCTCGAGCGCGGCGACCAGGCCCTCCCGGAGCCAGCCGTTCACCCACCACTCTTCGGGGCCGCCGGTCGACCGGCCGAGGCTCTTGTCGGCCCCGAACATGAGGGCCTTCCATCCTTTTTCGGAGAGCTCGCGGACCGGCCGCCGCGGGTCGTAGCCGAACATCTCGCCAAACCGGACGAGCGAGGAAACGGCGGGAGTGAGTCCCCAGACGGTGATCGCCTTCGTGAGCGGCTTCTCCTTGTTCGGCACAATACGGTCCGGGTCCGCGTGGAGCGTGGCGCCGATCCCGAGGCACTCCGTGCAGGCACCGAACGGGTTGTTGAACGAGAACATCCGCGGGGCGAGCTCCTCCATGGAGAAGCCGCATTCCGGGCAGGCGCGGCGGCTCGAGAACACCTGGCGCTCGCCGCGGGGACGTCGCAGTACGACCAGGCCGTCGCCGAGGCTGCGGGCGAGCTCGACCGACTCGGCGAGGCGACTTTCCTCCTCGGGGGAGACCTCGAAGCTATCGACCACCACCTCGATCGTGTGCTTCTTGTTCTTCTCGAGACGGACCTCGGTGCCCGGGAGCCGGACTTCGAGCCCGTCGATCACGAACCGACGATAGCCCGACTTGCGGAGCTTGTCGATCACGTCCCGGTGCTCGCCTTTCTTGGCGCGGAGCACCGGCGCAATCACGTCCACCTTTTCTCCGGCGGCCCGGGCCTTGACCGCATCGACGATCCGGTCAACGGACTGGGGGCTGATCTCGTTCCCGTCGTTCGGACAGTGCGGGACCCCCACCCGGGCGAACAGCAGGCGGAGATAGTCGTGGATCTCGGTGACGGTCCCGACGGTCGAACGAGGGTTCTTGCTGCCGGCGCGCTGCTCGATGGCGATCGCCGGGGCGAGGCCGTCAATCGAATCGACGTCGGGCTTGTCCATTTGGCCGAGGAACTGACGGGCGTACGACGAGAGGCTTTCGATGTACCGGCGTTGGCCCTCGGCATAGAGGGTGTCGAACGCGAGCGATGACTTGCCCGAGCCGCTCACCCCGGTGATGACGATAAACTTCCCCCGCGGAAGGTCGATCGAGATGTTCTTCAGGTTGTGCTGCCGGGCGCCGCGGACCCGGATCGTGTCGGATGGGTCGGCCATCGTCTCGACCTACGCCGGCAACAGCGATCGCACCGTCTCGACCAGCCGGTCGAGAACATAGGCCTGGACGCGGTTACCGAGCTCCGCGGAGGCGTTTCGGGTGTCCCCGATCACGCTGTCGGGCCAATCCTTCTCCGACGCGCCCCCCGGCACGAAGGGGCTGTGGCGGTACTCCACCACGGGCCGCTCGGAGCCGACCGTCCCAGGCGCGAGCGCCATGACCCGCGACGTTTCGAGCAGCCCTGCATGACCGTCGCTCGCGGGGGACTCCTTACCGCGGAGCTCGTAGACGAATTCGTAGTCGCACAGCACGACGATCTTCGTGCCCGGGTGAGCCTGCATCGTCGTGTCCGCCGCCTCGCGCAATGCCGCCATATGGCCCCGCTCGCCGTGACCGGACAGAACCAGGATCCGGTGCACGCCGAAGCGGGCAAACTCGGAGAGGACTCCCACGACATGACCCTCGAGCTGGGCCATCGTGAGCGAGACGGTCCCCGGGAATCGTCGGGCCCCGGGTGCCGAGCCGTACGGAACGGTGGGAGCGACGAGCGCGTCGACCCGTTCCGCGAGGGCCAGAGCCGTCACCTCAGCCTGGATCTGGTCCGCGCCGAGCGGAAGGTGCGGCCCATGGGCCTCAAGGGCGCCCACCGGCACGATCACGAGCGGATGGGATGCGAGCCGCTGCTCAAACGCGCGGTAACTGAGGTCCACGAGACGACGCGACGCACCCACGAGGGAACAACCGGCGGAGCCTATTTAACGCGGGCCGGGAGGTCGAGAAACGGCCGGACTTCCGGTGGGGGGAACGGGAGGCTCTTAGGGTTTCGAGGCCTACGGTTTGAATTTGACCCGCCGGTGCGGTCGGTCCCATCCTCGCGGGTCGGGCCCCGGCGACCTGCACGACAATAGCGACCGCTGCCACCGCGAATCCGGAGGCTTCCCAGAACAACAACTGCCGAAGCGGCCCACGGGGCGCGGTTGCGCGGCAAGACGAGGTGCCGTCGCATCCGCTTTGGCCCAACCTCGACCCAGGGTTTCCGGGAGTCTAGTCGGTCCGACGCCCAGAACTACGCCCGCGGGGGTTTGTGAAGCCAGGCGACGCACGCGAGAACGCCGCCCAGGACGATCATGACTCCCGACCACAGCATCAAGGCGATGACGACCGCGAAATTATTGGTCGTCAGCTCCGACGCCGGACAGGGGATCGAGGTCCCACCCCCCGGAGGATAGCAGGTCCCCGCGGTGGTTGTCCAGTACGCCGCCAATGCGCCCGCCAAGCCTAGGATAAGAAGGCCGGCGATGACCAGCCCCCAGCCGGTCCACAGGACCACGCGGGCCTTGGTGGCGAGCGTAAGTTCCCGGACGGTCGGGGCCGAGCTGACAAGTTTCTCGACTTTTCGAGGGGTTTCCTCCGAAACGGCCATCGTCCCCGAGAAAACCTGGACGGCCAAAAAACCTCCGATGGAGCCGATGGAGCCGGGGAGGCTTCAATCGTGCGGGGGCGGGGCGGGGTCATCGGTCGTCGCCGGCCCGCCCTCGTTGGGTGATGCGAGCGGGGCCCGGCGACGGAGGCGGCGGCGCGGCTCCGACGCGGGGGCTCTCACCTCGGACGGTTCGCTCGTCTCGGTAGGTGCGGTGGTCGTCGGCGAGACCTTCTTGTTCCTCGACGCCGCCTTCGCGCGACCGGCGGCCCGCGGGCGCGCTGACTTTTCGCCGGCGGCTTTCGCCCCGCGTGTGGCTTTTCCGGCCGCGCCCTTCTCACGGGTCGGGCATTCGGGGTTGATGCAGAGTGTCCACGGAGGACGGCCGGCCTCGATCGCCGTCACCACCGGGGCTCGGCAGACCGGGCATGGAGGCTGATCCTTCTCGAGCTTGCCCCGTTGCGGGAGTGGGTAGGTCACCCGACAGTTGGGGTAACCGGAACAACCGACGAACCTCTTGCCGGCGAACGAGTAGCGGATCTGAAGTGGGCTACCGCAGCTCGGGCAGACTCCGATCCGGAACGCCCGGTGGTGCTCGGGGCACTCGGGATTGATGCAATAGAGGTCGGGCCGGACGCCGCGGAACGTGATCTTCACACGAGGGACCTTGCAGGTGCCGCACAGGAAGTCCGGCGCAGGTTCGACGAACCCGGCCGACGGGAGGGCGTACGTCGCCGTGCACGACGCGGGGTTGTTGACGCACTGCACCCATCGCGCGCCGCGCGGGCTGCGCGCGAGCCGGAGCGCACCGCCGCACTTGACGCACGGTCCGACGAAATGCTGACGGTCGAGCGCCCCCGTGAGCGTCTCCTTGACACCCTCCGTGTTCCGCGTGAGGAGCGAGTACGCTTCGCGCAGCATCTCGCGGGACTCCTCGATCACCTCCGCCTTCGGTTTCTTCGACTCCGCGACCAGCTCCATGTCCTCTTCGAGACGGTGGGTCATCTCGGGTCGGGTGATCACCGGTGCGTGGGCTTTCAGCGCCTCGGTCACGGCGATGCCCGTCGAGCTCGGCTCGAGCTGACGGGCGCTCACGTAGTGGCGGTCGAAGAGCTTCTGGAGAACGTCGTGTCGGGTGCTCTTGGTCCCGAGCCCGAGGCGTTCCATCTCCTGGATGAGTGAGCCCTGGGTGTAACGGCGCGGCGGCCGCGTCTGGTCCTCGAGGAGCTCGACCTTCGGGATAGGGACGGTCTCCCCCACCGTGAGCCGCGGCATCGGAACTGCGTCCGGCTTCGAATACGGGTAAATGCGGTACCACCCGGGGTCGGTGAGGTGCTGGCCCTTCCCTTCGAATCGCTCGCCCTGGATCTCGATGGCCGTGGTCCGGCCGAGGCCGAGCGCGTCGGGGGCGATCGTGGCGAGGAACCGGCGCACGACAAGCTCGTACACCGCGGCATGTTCCGGGCGGAGCTTCTTCGGGTCGACGGCGCCGGTCGGATAGATCGGCGGATGGTCGGTGGTCTCGGTCCTTCCCCGGGTCGGACGGAAGCCTGGTTGCGCGAGCACGAACTCGGCGGCCTCGGCGAACGGACCGTCCCGGAACTTCTCCGCGAGCGTCCGCAGCCCGAGCCCACGCGGGTAGACGGTGTTGTCGGTGCGTGGGTAGCTGATCAGCCCCTGCGTGTAGAGGTCCTCGGCGATCCGCATCGCCCGCGCCGCGCCGATCCCGAGCCGGGTCGCCTCGGCGACGAACAGGGTGGTCGAAAACGGCACGGGGGGCCGGCGTCGGGTCTCCTCTTCCCGGAACTCCCGGACGACTCCGCTCTTCGCATGGACGAGACGGTGGTGGAGCCGCTCGGCGTCCGCCTTCTGCTCGAAGATGCCGTGATGATGGTGGAGCCGGAACAGCTCGCCGTCCTTCTCGGCGGTGGCGACGATCTCCCAGAACGGGCTCGGGACGAACTCTTTGATCGCCTGGTCACGTTCCACGAGCAGCGCGAGGGTCGGGGTCTGGACTCGCCCGACCGAGAGAAAACTGCGGCCCCGCTGCTGGGCGGTGAGCGACAGGTAGCGCGTAAGGAGGGCGCCCCAGACGAGGTCGATCTCCTGGCGCGCTTCGGCGGCCTCGGCGAGGGCCCGGTCGACCGATTCGAGGTGCGCGAAGCTCGTCTCGATCGCCTCCCGGGTAAGCGCGCTATAACGGGCGCGCTTCACCTCGATGCCCGGATGGCGGTGCTGAAGCAACTCGAGGCATTCGAGCCCGATCAGCTCCCCCTCCCGGTCGAAGTCGGTGGCGATGATCACCCGGTCGAACTCGCGGACGATCGACTGGAGCGCGCTCACGATCCCCTTCTCGGTGACGCGCTTGAGCGGCCTCGCCTCGAGGAGATGCGGAAGGCCCGAGAGCGTCCATTCCGAGAACTCCTTCGGATAGTCGAGCTCCACGATGTGACCCCGCAGACCGACGACCGCGTACGGCCCTTCGGGCCGGTCGAACCGGAAGACGTTCGTGCCCTGGAGGCGGGCCCGCTGCATCCGCCCGTCGGACAGGACGATCGCGATGCGAAGCGCGGTGTTGAACTTCTCCGTAACGACGAGAGTGCGGACCACGGCCCGCTCATGAGGTCGGGCGTCGTAGATAAAATCAGGGGGCGATTGTCGTCAGAATTCGGCTCTGAACGTGAGCGCGCGCGTTCGGCCGGGAGGGTTTTCGACGGAGCCGACCCGGGGGCCTGTACGCTCGCGACCAGCCCGGCCTCCGGCTCTTTATACGGCCCGGGCGGTCGGGGCGACGTGCGCCGCGGTAACTCAGTTTGGGAGAGTGCAAGACTGAAGATCTTGAAGCCGCCGGTTCAAGCCCGGCCCGCGGCATTCCCCTCCTTCCGGGAGGGCTAGACCGATGACCCGGCGGTTCGCCCGACTGCGACGGGGTCCGGTCGACCCGTCCTCCGGCGCGTCGGAGCTGCCGGACAACGGCTTCTGCCTCTCGGTGTTCCTCGTGATCGAGCCCGCGGACCGGAACGGAGCGGTGCTGATGGGCCGCATCGACCCGAAGGCCGATTGGTGGGAGATCGGCGCGCTCGACCCGAAACGTCTCGGCATGGTCGGCGAACGGTGGATGCTCCCCTCCTGTCAGCTCCTCCTCTTCGAATCCCCGGCGGAGGCGACCCGACGTATCCTCAAGGAGCAGCTCGGCGCTCCGCCCATGCCGTTCGAGGGACCGTTCACCTTCTCCGACCCGTCCCCGCGACCCGGTGGGACCGGCCACGACCCGCACTGGGACTTCCACTTCGTCTACCGGGGTCGATGGAAGTCGTCCGTCCCGCCCCAGGCCCCGGCGTGGAAGCAACTCGAGTTCGTCGACCTCGCCCGCACGCGTCGCGAGGCGATCGCCCGCGACCAGGGCGATGTGCTCGAGCTCGTTGGCTTGCGGCCACTCGACTGACGTGATCGGCCGGGCCCTCGCGGGCGAAGTTCCTCAGCGGTCCGCGTGTTGCTACGCGTCGGGCCGAGCGGGGACCTGTCGAACCGAGGGGTCGCGGGAGCCCCCGAGCGCTACGCTCACGAGGAGGAGGATGAACACCAACGAGACCCAGGAAATCGTCACGGTGGTACCGTTCGATACGTAGCTCGGCAGCAGCGCCGTCAGGATAGGTGCGAGAAATGCGGTCGCCAAGCCGGCCCAGAATGTCCACCGCTCGACCGAAATCAATTGCATCGCCCTTCGCCCTCCTTGGCTAACTCGGCTCGACCGAGCTTGTCCAGCGATATAGGGTCTTGCGCGCCGCCGGCGACGTGCGACACGCCACGTCGACCGGGACGGCTTCGGCCCGGGCGCCTCCATGGTCCCGTCGACGCTCGCTCGGCCGGTGCCGGTTCAACGTGCGGGAACGAACCAGACGTCCGTGATCGAGTACCTCGGGTTCGGTTCGAACTTCGCCTCGATCGGCATCCCGACGTAGAGGTCGGACTCGACGCAGTCCTTCAGTCGGACGAGGAGGAGGCTGCCGACCCCGTCGAACTCGACGAGCGCGAGGTTGTACGGGGTCTCCTTCAGGAACGCTTCGCTCCCGAAGTGGCACGTGGTCCAGGAATGCACCCGGCCCTTCGTGGGAAGGTCGATCCATTCGGTCGGAGCGCCGCAGACCATGCAATGGCTCCGCGGAGTGCCGTACACGAACCCGCACTTCGGTTTGCGGCATTTCGAGCCGCGCAACCGGCCCTCGGCGAGGCCGAGAAAGAACGGAGAGTCCTCCGCGTAGCTATGGACGTAGTTGATGGCGTACGGGCTTCGTACGATCAGGCTCTCCGCGCCATCCTCGTCGCGGTAGATCGCGGCACCGATCAGGTCGAGCTCCGCCTGGACGTCGCGGAACTTCGAGAAGGTGCGGGGACGAGCGCTCATCGGAACCCCCGTTCGAGGATCGACACGGTCACGCTCGAACCCGTGCCCGCGTGGCTGTGGATCGCGCCGCGTTTCGGGTGCTTCAATTGGAGCGTCGGGTCGAGGAAATGCTTCGCGATGGTCTCCTGGAGCTGCCAGAAGGCGAACACCGCCTGCATGAGGCCGGTCGCCCCGACCGGGTGACCGCAGGCGATGAGGCCTCCCGACGGGTTGACCGGCATCTCTCCCGCGTGAGGCACGGGGAATCCGTAGTCGAAATCCTTGAGGAACGGGTCGCCCCGTTCGACGAACTCGTATCCTTGGCCGTAGCGGCAGAGCCCGAGGTCCTCGTACGTCTGGATCTCGCTGGACGCGTACGCGTCGTGCAGCTCGATGAAGTCGAGCTCCTCCTTCGGGCGCGTGATACCGGCCATACGGTACGCCTCGATGCCCGCCGAGCGTCCCGCCCGGAACGAGTGGACGCCCGGGTACGGGAGGTCCTCGTAGTCCGCGGCCTTCTCGTGCGGGAGCAGGGGTACCGCGCCGAACGGCCGGTCGGCGAGCCTCATCGTGTCGGTGCCGCAGCCCACCCCGGTCACTTGGACGGGCTTGTCGGTGAACTCCTTCGCCCGCTCTTCATCGCACAGGATGGCGCAGGCTGCACCGTCGCTCATCGTGCAGATCTGCTCGCGTGTGAGCGGGTAGCTGATCATCTCCGAACGGAGCACGTCGTCGACCGTGAGGCGCTTCGGATACTGGGCGTAAGGGTTGTGGAGCGCGTTCAGGTGGTTCTTCACCGAGACCATGCTCATGATCCGGCTCCCCTCCGCGATCGCGAGCCGCTGCGCCTCGCGCTCGTCCTTCACGTCCGCGAACTTCCCGAGGCGGAGATACTCGTAGATATGCCGGACGACCATCAGGGCGTAGTAGCCGGTGTAGAACCCTCCGAGCGGGAAGTCGAAGTTCGTGTCGGAGGCGAGCGCGATGAACTCGTTCCCCTACCACGTCGGGACCCGGCTCATCGTCTCGAAACCCGCCGCGAGACAGACGTCCATCCGGCCGCTCGCCACGGCCTCGTACGCCGCCTGGAAGCACTCCCCGCCGGTGGCGCCGCCCCACTCGATCCGGACGGAACCCTTGGGGTTCATCCCCAGGTAGTCCTGGACCATGCTCGCCGCCTTGAGCTGCCGAGCGAAGTGGTCCGAGAAGTACGAGATCCGCGTCCCGTCGATCCGGTCAACCGTCAGGTTCGGAATCCCCTTGAGGGCGTAGTCGTACGCCTTCTTCACCATCAAGCGGAAATCCATGTCAGGATGGGCCTTCGCGAACTTCGTGACGCCGCCCGTCACCATGTAGACGCGGCGGCCCCGCGCGGGCGACGTCCGCGCGCGGGTTGGTCGGCTCGGCGCTCTCTTCGCACTCGGCTTCGAGCGAGCGGGCACAGTGACACCCTCGCCCCGCGGCAGCCGGGTCCCCTTCATAACCTTCGCACGGGCGCGCGCGAAGCGTCGGTGCCGGAACTGTTTAACGCGAACGCAGCGTGATACACTCGATGGCGCTGCGAACCGCCCCGAAGCACCTCCTCTCGCTCGCCGACATCGCTGACGACCTCCCCTCGGTCCTGGCGCGGGCCGCGGCCCTCAAGGCCGAGCGGGCCCGGGGGACGTTGCGGCCGACGCTCGCGGGAAAGAATCTCGCGATGATCTTCGAAAAACCGTCGACCCGCACCCGGACCTCCTTCGAGGTGGCGATGAACGACCTCGGCGGTCACGCCCTCTACATGTCGTCGAAGGACCTCCAGCTCGGCCGCGGCGAGACGATCGCGGACACGGCGCGGGTCCTCTCCCGGTACGTCGACGCGGTCTGCTACCGGGCTTTCCACCATACCGACATGGTCGAGCTCGCCCGATGGGCGTCGGTACCGGTGATCAACGCCCTCGACGACCTCGAGCATCCCTGCCAGATCACGGCCGACTTGCTGACGATGCGCGAGCGCTGGCAGGGGAAGTTTGCCGGCCACCGCCTCGCCTGGGTCGGCGACGGGAACAACGTCCTCCATTCGCTGCTCCTCGGGGCGGCCGCTCTCGGCGTCGACCTTGCGGTCGCGACTCCGTCCGGTTACCGACCTCAACCCGAGTACGTCCGGGCGGCCGAGGTGATGGCGCGCAAGTCGCGCTCGTCGATCGCGCTCTCCACGGACCCGAAGGAGGCGGTCCGCGACGCTGACGCGGTGTACACCGACGTCTGGGTCTCGATGGGCGAGGAGGCGGAGACCGCCGCGCGGGAGGCCGCGTTCCGCGACTTCCAGGTGAACGACGCCCTCCTCGCCCTCGCGAAGCCCACCGCCTTCGTCCTCCACGACCTTCCGGCGCATCGAGGTCAAGAGATCACCGACTCGGTCCTCGACGGTCCCCAATCCGCGGCCTGGGACCAGGCGGAGAACCGGTTGCACGCCCAGAAGGCGATCCTCGAGCACCTGCTCCGTCCCCTCACCCGCGCGCGGCGGAAGTAGCGGCCTTGGGCCGGGGCCGGGAGGCGGCGCGGGTCCGTGCTCGAATTCACCCATCGGGACCGACGAGCGCACCGCGACGTCGACCGGGCCATCGGGACGGTGCTCGGGATCTCGGTGGCACTGATCGGTTTCGCCATGGTGTTCCCCAGCGAGTTCGTCGGCATTCTCGTCGTCGTGGCGCTCGGCGTGCTCGGCGTCGCCTGCATGGGGTGGTCGGAGCGAATGCTGGCCCAGTACGCGAGCGACCTGCGCCACGCCCAGGACGCTTCGTCGCCCCGGGGCTTCCTCCGAGCCGAAGTGGGTGTGACGGTCGGGCTCGACCGGGAGGAGGAGATGCCGCCTTCGCCGTCCCCGCACGTCCGACGGCGGCCGCGGGCCGGCCGTACCGAAAGTCGCGAGGAGTCCCGCTCGGGCGCGTCGGACGCTGATCAGCCCTGACCGGGCGCCTCGGGCTCGGCGCGCAGCCGGACCTTGAGCTGGTGCTCGATCTTACGGACGAGCGCGTCCGGGGGCCGGAAGCTCCCCGACTCGATCTTGAGGACGACCGATTTCTTTTCGTTCAGCTTCTTCCCGAGCACCTCGGGGGTCCACTGGAGCGCCTCGCGCGCGATGCGGATCCGCATGTTCCAGTCCGGAACGAGCTCCATCTCCCCAATCTCTTGGTAGAGGTCGCGTTCTTCGAGCCGACGGCGGGGACCGGTCGCCCGCGCGACCCCGAGGCCGGGACGGAATCCCCCGGCGACGGAGGCCGTCGGAGTGGGAGAAACGGCCGGTGAGTCGAGAAGGGTGCCGAACCGGGCGCAGTCCGAGCAAAGTCGGAGGACCGAGTGCTCGAGCTGCACCCGGCTCGTCAGGGGGACGTCCTTTCCGCACATCTCGCAGAGCATCGTTCTCTCCTACGTGGGACGTGATGGGCGAGTCCGCCGGCGCTCTTCCATCCTTCGCCGCCCTTCTTCGAACCGGAGCCGCTCCTCGACGGTCTCGAGCACGAGCGGTGGGACCGGGGTGGGACGGCCCGCGTCGTCCACCGCGACCATCGTGACGAACGCCTGACCGACGGGACGCGCGTCGCCGCCGTGCGTCGACTCCGCTCGGACCCGGACCCAGACCTCCATCGAGGAGGTGCCGACGTACGTGAGCTCGGCGTCGAAGTCGACCACGTCGCCGACGTGCACCGGGGAGAGGAAATCGACCCGGTCGAACGAGGCGGTGACGCAGTTCGCTTTGGAGTGTCGGCTCGCCGTGACGTAGGCGACCCGGTCGATCTCGCCGAGGATCTGCCCACCGAAGACGTTCCCGGCGAAGTTGACGTCCGTCGGCACCATCAGCCGGACCGTCGAGGCCCGGGACGCCGCCACCGTAGATGCCACGAGGTCCGGCACGTGCTCCGCCCCGAACGGATGTGGGCGAGCGACCTAGCGGCCTGCTAAATCGGTTTCGCCGGCGCCGGTCCGGTCAGCGCTCGCCGACCACGAAGGAGCCCGACCGGTACGGCTCCACCCGCACCGAACGGAACCCGGCCGCCGAGAGCCGCTGGGTGAGCTCCTCGACGGAAGCGAAACTGAGCGCCGAATGACCCCGGTGCCGGGCGACCACGGAGAGCCAGCGAGCGGCGAGCGACGAGCGGTGGATGTCGTAGACCACGAAGCGCCCGCCGGGGGCGAGGACCCGCGCCGCTTCCTCGCACGCCTTCGCGCCGTCCGAAAAGTGGTGGAACGACATCAACGAAACGACGCGGTCGAATCGTCCCCCGTCGAACGGGATCGCTTCCGCGACGGCGTTCACGAACGTTACGGGAGCGCCGGCCCGAACTCCTCGCTCGGTCTTGCGAGGGTCCGGCTCGAGCACGCAGACCTCCCGAGCCCCCTTTGCGAACCCCAACGTCGTGACGCCGCTCCCGCCGCCCAGGTCGAGGAGCCGACAGCCCGCCGGGTCGACGAGGGCATGGAGGCGGTCGAGCAGGGCGCGTCGGTTGTATCGGTGTAGGAGGTCGCGGATCGACGGTCGGTACGTGCCGCTCATCAGCCCTCAACCACGGTGGCTCGTCGGGGTTCCGGGTCGTCCTCAGGGGAACTCGTCGAACCAGATCGCCCGGTGGATCCGGTGGCCCATGGAGAGGCCCCAGGAGACCCAGATAGCTACGACGATCGTCGGCACCGCCAATAGCGATACGAGGACGACCGCCAGGTTCTGGTACCAGGCGAAGTGGACGGCGAGGAAGGCGAGGTAGAGCACGACCCAGGCGAGGCCTCCGGCGAGTAGCGCCACGGTGGCGATGATTCGGGCTCGCAGCTTTCGGAAGAACGGCACGAACTGGGCCGGCCCGAACGGGAACCTCGGGCCGTTCATCGTCCACCTCCGCTCGAGAGGTCCCCGAGCTTCTCGAGACGCTTCGCCGCGGCCTGGAGCCGCGAACCGAGGGCTCCGAGCTCACCCTTGCCGCCCCGACCGACGTCCTCGAGGTAGGCGATGTACGACTCCATCTCGCTGACGGCGTCCTGAGGGGTCCTCGGCCCGCGACCGAACCACTCGCGGGTCCATTCCGGACCCCGCCGTGCGGAATCGGTGACCTCGTAGCGTCCGTCGTCCCGCTTGCGGACGAGCTTCTCCTCGACCAGCTGGTCGAGCAGGGGATAGATCGAACCGGGGGACGGGCGCCACCAACCCATCGTCATCCGGTCCATCTGCTCCATGATTTCCGCGCCGTTCATCGGACCCCGTTCGAGGAGCTGCAGTACCCAAACTCGGAGTCCACGCCGATGCTTGGACCCCCACGCGTACGTCCACATAGTCGATTTTCCGATATCGGTTATTCGATATAGCCTTTTCGTCGAGCTGCGTTGCGGGGCCGGACCGTTTCGTCCACCCCCCGGACCCTTCATGGGCAGCGAGGGATTGGCTGGATCGGGATTGGTCATGGCGGCGAAGAGCAAGAGTTCGGCAAAGCCGGCGGTGCGTGGTCGCGCGTCGCTTCCGAAAGGGTATGTGGCGACGATCGCGGTGATCGTGTCGGACCGGAAAAAGGCGACCGAGTGGTACACGGCGAGGCTCGGCCTCGACCTCATCGAGAGCATGGACCACTGGGTCGCGGTCGGGCGCAAGGGGAAGGGTGGTCTCCTCCACCTCTGCCAGATCACGGAGTTCGAGCCGACGGCTCCCCTCGAGCCCGGCAACTCCGGGATTACGCTCCGGATTCCCGGCACCGACTTCGTCGCCGCCTGCGCCGCACTGAAGGCGAACGGCGTGGAGTTCGCCGAAGAGCCGAAGAAAGAATCGTGGGGCTGGTACGCCACCGTCCGTGACCCGGACGGTAACGAGCTGTTCCTGATGCCGGACCTTTAGCCCGGCGCGCGCGCTCGGGCGCTCCCTCGGTGGTGCGCGGAGACAACGCCTATATAGAGGGACCAACTGGGCGCGCCCGGAGCCCCTAGAAAATGGCGCAGAAGCCCCACCTCAACATCGTCTTCATCGGGCACGTCGACCACGGAAAGTCCACGACCGTCGGCCGCCTCCTCCTCGATACGGGGTACATTCGCCAGGAGGAGATCGACAAGTACCGTCAGGAGGCCGAGGCGAAGGGCAAGGCCACGTTCGAGTTCGCTTGGGTGATGGACGACCTCAAGGAGGAGCGGGAGCGCGGCGTCACGATCGACATCGCGCACCGGCGCTTTGACACCCAGAAGTACTACTTTACCATCATCGACGCGCCCGGTCACCGCGACTTCGTCAAGAACATGATCACGGGGACGAGCCAGGCCGACGCGGCCGTGCTCGTGTGCTCGGCGGCGGAGGGCGTCCAGGAGCAGACCCGCGAGCACATCTTCCTCGCGAGGACGCTCGGCGTGAGCCAGTTGATCTGTGCGATCAACAAGATGGACCGCCAGGAAGTCAACTACTCCGAAGCGAAGTACGAGGAGGTCAAGGAGGAGCTGACGAAGCTCCTCAAGAACATCGGCTTCAAGATCGCCGAGCAGGTCACGTTCCTCCCTATCTCGGCGTTCAAGGACGACAACATCAACAAGGCGAGCCCGAACATGCCCTGGTACAAGGGCCCGACGTTCCTCCAGGCGCTCGACAACCTCAAGGTCCCGGACAAGCCGACGACGAAGCCCCTCCGTCTCCCCGTCCAGGACGTCTACACCATCACGGGCATTGGAACCGTCCCCGTGGGACGGGTCGAGACCGGGACGCTCAAGGTCGGCGACAAGATCGTCTTCAAGCCCGGTGGGAAGGCCGGCGAAGTGAAGTCGATCGAGATGCACCACGAAGGGATCACCGAAGCTGTCCCGGGCGACAACATCGGCTTCAACGTCCGCGGGATCGACAAGAACGACATCCACCGCGGCGAGGTCGCGGGACCCGCGTCCAACCCGCCCACGGTGGTCGATAGCTTCACCGCGAACATCCAGGTGCTGAACCACCCGAGCGTCATCACGGTCGGCTACACACCGGTCTTCCACTGCCACACGGCGCAGGTCGCCTGCGAGTTCACGGAGCTCCTGAAGCGCCTCGACCCGAAGACGGGCCAAGTGGCCGAAGAGAACCCCCAGACGCTCAAGACCGGGGACGCCGCCGTCGTGAAGATCACGCCGAAGCGGCCGCTCGTCATCGAGAAGTACAAAGAGTTCCCGCAACTCGGCCGGTTCGCGGTCCGCGACATGGGGCAGACGGTCGCCGCCGGCGTCGTGGTCGACCTCAAGAAGCGCGAGTAGGCTACCGCGGGCTCGAGGGGTCGCCGAGAGGGGAGGGGCTATCGATGCCGCAGAAAGCCCGCATCTCGCTCTCGGGTACCGATTCGCGCAAGGTCGACTCGATCTGTAAACAGATTCGCGAGATCTCCCAGAAGACCGGGGTCGCGATCGCCGGGCCGATTCCCCTCCCCACGAAGAAGCTGCGCGTGCCGGTCCGAAAAGGTCCGGACGGCGGAGGGACGAGCACGATCGACCACTGGGAGATGCGGATCCACAAGCGGCTGATCGACATCGACGCCGACGAGCGCGCGCTCCGCCAGGTGATGCGGATCCAAGTGCCGGACGGCGTCAACATCGAAATCGTCCTCACCGGTTGACGGGCGTGTTCGCGCCGGGGGCGGGTCGCTACCTCGGTGCCGGGGCCGCGGTCCTCCTTTTCCTCGCTCTGCTCCCCGTGCTCCGAGTGGTCCCGCTCTCGCTCGGCTTCGGCATCGTCCTCGCCGTGGGCGTCGCCGCGTGGCTGTTCTTCGCCGTGTTCTACCGGGACCCCGAGCGTGCCGCGGGCGACGGGATCGTCTCGGCCGCCGACGGTCGCGTGCGCGCGGTCGAGCGCGAGGGAACGAACTGGCGCATCTCGGTCTTCATGAACGTCACGAACGTCCACGTGAACCGCTTCCCGCTCGACGCGAGCGTGGTCGCGATGGAGGCGGCGGGTTCGGGGTTCCGCCCGGCGTTCCGCAAGGACGCGGACCGCAACGTCCGGCGCCACTATCGGCTCACGACGGCGATCGGTCCGGTCGAGGTCGTCCAGGTCACGGGCATCCTCGCCCGCCGGCTCGTGCCGTTCGTGAAGGTCGGCTCCACCGCCAGGAAGGGCGACCGGCTCGGGATGATCGTCCTCGGTTCCCGGGTGGATGTGGTCGTGCCGGCCGAGCGCGCGAGTCCCGTGGTGACGGTCGGGGAACGGGTCCGTGCGGGAACGAGTCCGATCGCCCGGGAGGCGCTGTGACCGACCGCTGGCGGGTCTTTGCGAACCTCGCCACGCTGTCGAACGCGGCCCTCGGCGTGGGGGCCATCCTCTACGTGCTCGCCGGCAACAAGCTCTGGGCGATGCTCCTCATCGCCTGCGCGATCGGCTTCGATGGCTGGGACGGGATCCTCTCCCGCCGAAGCTCCGTCCCCCCGAGCCCGTTCGGCCGCATCGCGGACTCGATCGCCGACGGAGTTTCGTTCGGCATCGCTCCCGCCTTCCTCATCGCGGTCCACACGAGCAACGTCGGCACCTGGCAACCGTGGGAGCCGCTCGTCATCGCGCTCGCCGTTCTCTACGCGGCCGCGGCGTTCGCGCGGCTCACGTACTTCACGGCGCGCGCGTACCATCATCCGTATTTCCTCGGTGTGCCGACCCCCCAGAGTGCCCTCGCGTTGATCGTCGCCCTTTTGTTCCACGACACGCCCGCGTTCCAGACCGTGCAGCCGATCGGGGTCCTCGTGGGGGTCGCGGCCCTCGCGACGCTCATGGTCGTGCCGGTTCCGTTCCCGAAGATCCGACGCGGCGCGTTGCTCCGCCTTCCCATGGCCGCCACCGGCGGGGCCGCCGCCCTCGCCCTCGTGCCGCTCCAGTTCCACCTCGCGACCGGCTCCCCCCTCTACGATTTCGCTTACGGGGCATCCGTGGCCCTTCTCATCGGGGTGGCGAGCTACTATCTCATCGGGCCGTTCACGGTCCCCCGGGAGGCCCCGGAGAAGCTGCCCGCCGCATGACGCCCGAGTTCCCGTT
>Ga0187782_10000439_pt1 | contig 27909 bp, 24 predicted proteins | sample 0715_SJ02_MP15_2_FD_132454 | JGI IMG/M metagenome (GOLD analysis project Ga0187782, IMG submission 132454) | Tropical peat soil microbial communities from peatlands in Department of Meta, Colombia - 0715_SJ02_MP15_20_MG | ecosystem: Environmental > Terrestrial > Soil > Wetlands > Peat | place... | reverse complement strand
GCGGGCGTGCTGGCGGAGCACCTGCCGCTCGTGCAGCATCGGATCACAGGCATCGTGTCGCGCGGCGGCTCGATCATGGCGCAGTGGATGATCGAGCACAGAAAGCAGAACCCGTTTTACTCACGCTGGGACGACGTGCTCGACATCTGCGCCCGCTACGACGTCACGATCAGCGCGGGAGATGGCCTGCGGCCGGGGTGTCTCGCGGACGCGAGCGACGCAGCGCAGTTCGCGGAGCTGCGCACGCTCGGCGAGCTCACCACGAGGGCCTGGGAGAAGGACGTGCAGGTGATGATCGAGGGGCCGGGCCACGTTCCCTTCGACCAGATCGAGATGAACGTCAGGAAGGAAATGGAGCTCTGCCATGAGGCTCCGTTTTACGTGCTCGGACCGCTCGTGACGGATATCGCTCCGGGCTACGACCACATCACGAGCGCGATCGGGGCCACGATGGCGGGTACCGCCGGCGCCGCCATGCTTTGCTATGTCACCCCGAAGGAGCACCTGGGTCTGCCCGACGCGGACGACGTGCGCCAAGGCCTCATCGCATACAAGATCGCCGCCCATGCGGCGGACGTCGCGAGGCACCGTCCGGGCGCTCGCGAACGGGACGACGCGCTCTCTCGCGCGCGTTACGCCTTCGACTGGAAGGAGCAGTTCCGACTTTCGCTCGACCCGGAGACTGCGCAGTCGATGCACGACGTGACGCTGCCGGACGACTACTTCAAGAGCGCTGAGTTTTGCTCGATGTGTGGGCCAAAATTTTGCAGTATGCACATCAATCGAGCGGTCGAGGCATTCAACAAGCAAGTCGAGGAAGACCACAAGCAGGGTCGCCGGACGCTCGACGTGTTCACTCCGTGACTCGGGAGCGTCGTTCCGTGGCGTGCAGCGCCACCGACGCCCGCGCTTCGAGCGAACGACGCTCTGGATTCCTCCTCCGGGGGCCATGGCCGAATCGGTGAAGCGGCCGCGCTGCGGGCTGGCCGTGGCCGGAGTGTCGGCGGCGTGGGTGGCGCTGGTGGCGGCTGGATGCGGCAAGGGCACCCCGGCGGGCGCGTCGGCCGCCGCGGTGTCAGCATCCGCTGGAGGGGGCAGCATCGCCGCAGGCGGCGAAGGTGCGTCCGACGGCCCGAGCGATGCGCGCGAGGCGGAGGCATGGCAATTTGCGCGCCAGGGCAGCGAAGAAGACCGCATGCGCCTCGAAGACCTCGTGGGATGCGAACGCCTGCGCGAGGCGGCGGAGACTCCGACGCTGCGGGCGACGGCGATCCAGTCGATGGCCTACTGCCCCGATTTTTCCGCGCTTCCATGGCTGGTGCACGTCGCAGCCTCGGCGCGAGGCGACGAGGGCATCGAAGCTCTCGATGCGATCGTCGAGCAGGCGGCCCGTCCCCGCAGGGCCACGGACCCCGACGATGCCGATGAGCTGGCCGAAGGCTGCCGGGCGCTGCTCGCCTTGTCCCGTGCGCCTGAGCAGCCCCGGGTGAGGCGCGTCCGGGCCATTCGGGCGCTGCGGATGCTCGCCGAGCGAGGATGCGTGAACCGAGCGGACATCCCGACGGAGCTCGACGCCAAGTAGCGTCATGGATCGACGGCACGGCGAGCGGCGGCGACGAGACCCTGCACGTCGACGTGGGCTCGGTCGCGCAAGCCGGCCGCGCGCGCATGCTCGCTGACGGGGATCGGCGCTCCGACGCGCATCGCGACGCGGGATGGATTGGCGGCCGCCATGCGGGCGAGGTGAGCCGGAAAGGACTCGCCGACGAACGCCGCGCCGGAACCCGAAGCGTATGCGAGACCGACCGGGACAATCTCCGCGCCCGAGCGGACCGCCGCGACGAACGCGCCGGCGTGGAACGGGCGTACCTCGTCGTCGGGAAACGTCGTGCCCTCGGGGAACACGATGATGGTCGCTCCCGCGCTGAGCTGCGACTGAATGACGCGCACGGTCGTCGCGCCGCTCATGGCGTCGCCGCGCGCCACGAACACCGTTCCGACGGCGCGAGCCGCCGGACCGATGAGGGGCCAGCGAGCAAGGTCCGCGCGGCTCACGATGCGGCCGCCACCGAACGAGCGAAGCAGAACGAGGATGTCCGCCGTCGACCGGTGATTGGCGACCACGAGCCGGCCTCTGGCCGGCGGCGGGTCGACGGCGTCGTCCAATACCGTCACGCCGAAGATCTTCAGCAGGGCCTCGGACCAGAGTGCGACCCATCGCCGTCGCACGTGATCGCGCGCGCGGGGTGTCGAAAGCGCTTCGTGTACGACGAAGCCGGGGAGCATGGCACTGGTCAGCGCGCCGAAGCCTGCGATCCTGGCCGCGCGCCGTAGCTCGCGCCGCACGCTCGGGATCACGCTACCAGAGCCTTCTCATGGCGAACGCCGCCCATTCGAAACCACGCCTTCCGAGCGAGCGCTGGCGCCACGTCTTGAGATCGATGCGCATCGCGGAAGCCAGGTCACGCTCGTACCACGAGCGTACGTGCCGAGCGAATTCCTGATCTTCGACGGCGAGATTCAATTCCAGGTTCTTGCGCCACGAGCGCTCGTCGAGGTTGTAGCTGCCGATGGTGGTGAACTGGTCGTCGATGATCGCCGTCTTGGCGTGAAGCATCGTGCGCGGAAGCGCCCAGATTTCGACGCCGTGCCGCAGCAGCGTGTCGAAGAGCGCCTCTACCGCGAACTGCACGACCGGAACGTCGCTCTTGGAGGAGACCAGGACGCGCACGTGTGCCCCGCGCAGGACCGCCCGGAAGAGCGCGCCGCGGACACGTCGATCAGGCACGAAATAGGAGTTGGCGATGTCCACCCGCTCGCGGGCATGCCCGATGCGACGGACGTACTCTCGGTGCATGCTGCGCCGCGTTCGCCACTGGCTCGCCAGCACCCACACGGCGCGCGTCCGGCGACGCGAGAGCGGACGCACGTCCGATGGCGCTGCATCACCGGTCAATTTTCGCCAGGTACGATAGAAAAGGGTGCGAAGCTCCGCGGTCGTCTCGCCGAGAAGCTCGATCATGTCGTCTCGCCAGCCGGCGCCGCCGTCGATCGGCGGCAACCAGGGGGCGGCGAGGTTGATGCCTCCCGTGAACCCCCGCGTCCGATCGACGACCAGCACTTTGCGGTGATCGCGCAGCTCGATGCGCTCGATGCGAAAGCGCGGGTCGAACGGAGACACCGAATGGTATTCGGCGACCCGGCCTCCTGCGTCGGTGACCGGTCGCCACCAGCCGGGGGTGATGCCGATCGATCCGACGGCATCGTGAATGACAAGGACGCGCACTCCGGCGCGAGCTCGCTCGGCAAGGGCGTTGCGGAATCGCTCGCCCACCGGGTCCGCGCCGATCCAGTACATCTCGAGGAGGATCTCCCTCTCCGCGCCTGCGATCGCTCGAAGCATGGCGGGAAAAGCCTCGACTCCGTCGCGCAGCAACCGGACCCGATCGGGCCCGACCTGAAACCAGGGGGGTCCTTCCGCCCCGTCGGCGTGCGACGGGTGGAGCGACTTCGGTCGGTCGGAGGCGAGGTCTGCACCGAACGGGGGAATCGGGGCCGCTTCGTGCGTGGCCGGCGCGGCGTTGGAGGGGCCGGGGGTGAACGCTGCTTCATCGTCGACGGGGCCGGCGACGGAGGGGGGGACGGACCGGCGAGGGGGTTCCACGAAGGTCTACTTAGCCGTCGGCTCGTTCGGGGGGAATGTGCGGGGCGACGAAGCCGCCGCGCGCGGCGGGCGGCCTGCAACGATTACCAGCGAGTCGTCATGGACGGCCGCGGCCGCAAAGGAGCGCAGCGCCTCCAACGACGGCGGAGCATGCGGCGGCGTGGCCCCGCGCCACAGGTCGACGGTTCGGGCGCGTGGATCGAAGGCCGCATCGGCGTGGGCATCGCCGAGCGCATGAGCGGCCCGGGCGCGATCCTCTTCACGCATGGCCCCTTGCCGGAGGCGATCGAGCAGCACTCGCACTTGCGCCACGGCCGCGTCCAGCGTGTCGTCGTCGGCGTCGACGCGCACGACGAGAGCGGACGCTCTCGGAGGTCCGATGACGGTCGAAGCCCACGCCCGAGCGAGCGGTGGATGGGCACCGTCGGAAGCATCCGCTCGGACTGCGCCGAGCGCGCGCGAGAGAAGCCCGTCGGTCCCGTCGAGCGCCGCTGCCACCCACACCGCAGCCGTACGGCTCGGCTCGTCGTCGGCGGGCAGGGGGACTGCGACGAGGACTTCCGACGGGCTCGGGGAGGGCTGCTCGAGCGCATAGGTTCCCCCGTGGGCGGGGGGTAGCACGGAGCCGGGCGGACAGACGCGCAGCTCGCCCGGACGTCGAGCGATCCAGCGGTCGACGCCGCGTACCGCGGCATCGGCTTGCGCCTGATCGACGTTCGCGACGACGGCGACCCGCAGGGGACCGGCACGAATGGCCGCGGCGCGCATCGCGATCGCGTCGTCGGACTGGGCGGCGAGGCCGAAGGGCGTTCCTCGCGGCTCGACCCACGACGGGTGCCCGGGGGCCAGCGCGCCGGCGAGAACGGATCTCATCCGGGCGTCGTCCGACGAGGCGTCGAGCAGGAGACGAATCCGCGTCTGCGCAACCAGGTCGAGCCTTGGCGACTCGGCAGCCAGGGCTCGAGCCGTCACGTCGGCCAGCCGCATGGCGTGTGCCTGAGGGCTCTCGCCGGGCCGCGCGGATCCGTGAACGAAGAGGCCGATCGCGTCGGCCGTGACGAAAGGCTCGACCTGCGCGTCGGGCGCGTCCTGCGATGCCTGGGCCGCTGCCGCGAACGCCACCGCCGCGCCCGCTCCGGCGTCGCTAGTCGACTCCGGTTGCGTTCCACAAGGGGACGCGAGAAGGATCCACATTTGTCCCTGGCCGCGTTCGACTCGCGTTCGGGCCTCGATGACCGGTGCGTGCCAGGCGAGCATGGCCCGATCGATCTCCTCGTGGACCGCCTCGTCACGCGCCGGTGAGGAGCGAGCCGCGCCCTCGCGCGGGGAGGCGATTCCGACAATCAGATGAAGGCGCACGTCGCCATCCGCGATCCCGCGCGCACGTCCGGCAAGCGACCACCAGGCAGCGCGTTGCGCCGACTCGCGAGGGTCGGAAGCGCGCACCGACAGGTCCCGTCTCAGATCGACAGGGGCCGCGACGTCGGCCATTTCGACGCCGATCTCCTGCAGGGACAGAGCGGAAGCGGTTGCGATGTCCGCGGTGCCGTTCGAGGGCGAAGCGAGCTCCACCGTCACGGCCACGCACCCTCCGTCCACGTGCGCCGTGGCGACCACTGATCGCAGATGCGCGGGAGCTTCGAGCGCTGCGAGACGTGCGGCAAGCGGCCCGCGCGGGTCCCCGAGCAACGAGGCGGCGGCGACCGCGCGCTCGGCGCTTGCGGTGCGCGCGGTGACCAGGATGCGCGCGCCCGCCGGAAAGAGCTCACTGGAGGCGTCGTAGACGACCGCTCCCGAGCTGGCGGGCGGCCAGGCAGGCGCGGCGATGGGTGAGCCCCGGGGCCAGGGCGGGTCGCGCGACAGCGCGCCGGCGGCGGCATCCGCGATTTCCGGTGCACCGCTTGCCGCGATCGCCACGCGGCCGAGACCGTGAGCGGCCTGCCGCCAGGCTTCGACCTCCGACGCCGTGGGCGTCGCGGCGGAGGGAAGACCGTATGCATCGCCGGTGCACCGGGCGACGTCGACGAGCGCTATGTCCGTCAGCGGGCGCCTGGCCAGGGCGGCGCCCCGTTGCGTTGCCGCGGCGTACCCGGGCTCGTCGGTCTGCACCGGGGTCAGAAGGGCGGCCCGGATGGCGGCGATCGTGTGCGACGCCTCCGGGGCAGAGGCGACCGTCGCACGGAGGCGCCAGCCGTTCCAGCCGCCGACGGCCACGGCATCGATCCCTCGAAGCGCGAGACGCCGCTCCACGAGCGCGGCGAGGGCGACGGCGACGAGCGCACCCCGCTGCGGTTCGATCCCCTCGGTGGTCACGGCAACGGCGATGGCGCCCCCGGGATCCCCCTCGCGCGCAATCACGGCGAGCGGCGGGCGCTCTCCCCCCGTCGCACGCGTCAGAAGCTCTCCCGCGCCTTCCACCGAGCGCGCTCGCTCGCTACGCGCCGAGCCGCACGCAACGGCCACGGCGGCTCCAAGCAAAGCCGCGCCGAGTCGACAGCTTGCCACCGGCGAGACTCTCACTCACTCTTCCGGCGTCGGGCGGGCCCCCTCCGCGGCCTTCCGGCGGACGAAAGCGGCAATCGCGCGCATGGGTACGCCGGTGGGGCAACGACGCTCGAGGTCGGCCAGACGCTCGTCGCCAACGGCCTCGAAGGAACGGCGAGCCGCATCGTAGTCGGGCATGTTGCGGGAGCTTGCGAGCATCAGATCCATGACCCCCGCATAGGCGCCGTCCGAGCGGACGATGGCAGCCCCTTCGCCGACGTTGCACAGGCCGCACGCGATGCATCCGCTCGTTTCGGCCAGGAGGCGTCGCTCCTCGGGGGTCACTGGGGGCAGCCGATCCGCGGCGTAGCTACGCCGGAAGTCCAGGATGCCGCGGCGGCGACCAAACAGCGCCGCAAGAAGCGAGCGAGCGAGCGCCCACGCCAGGATGAGCAATGCTTGCACGCGATCCATGCCCTCTCGTTAGCACGATGCCCGGGGTCGATACCGCGAGAGGGCTTGACTCTTCGCGGCGTTGGTCGATTGTTCCGCGCCATGCTGCGGATCGATCTCTCGGGCAAGCGAGCGTTCGTCGCGGGCGTGGCGGACGACGCTGGCTTCGGCTTTGCCATCGCGAAGGCCTTGGCAGAAGCCGGCGCCTCCGTTTGCGTCGGAACCTGGCCTCCGGCTCTCGGCATCTTCCAGACGCTGCTGCGTCGAGGCAAGCTCGAGGCTTCGCTGATGCTCTCGGACGGACGAAGGCTCGAGTTCGAGCGCATTCTGCCGTTCGACGCGGAATACGACACCGCGGATCAGGTGCCTCCGGACGTTCAGGAGAACAAGCGCTACAAGGACGTCGGCGATTTCAGCGTGCAGGGAGCCGCGGACCGGTTTCGGACCGACTTTGGCGAGGCGTGTCTGGACGTGGTGGTCCATTCGCTCGCCAATGCGCCGGAGGTGAGCCGTGACCTGCTCGACACGACCCGCAAAGGGTATGTCGCCGCGGTCGGTGTGAGCGCTTATTCGATGGTATCGATGGTGCAGCGCTTCGGGCCGCTCGTACGCCCTGGGGGGGCCTTCGTGAGCCTGTCTTATCTCGCCGCCGAGCGGGTGTTTCCGGGCTATGGCGGCGGGATGTCGAGCGCGAAGGCAGCCCTTGAAAGTGATACGCGTGTTCTCGCGTGGGAGGCGGGGCGCCGGTGGGGACACCGCGTGAACTGCATCAGCGCCGGCCCGCTTGCCTCGCGCGCGGCCAGCGCCATCGGGGCGGGGCCTGGCGGGCCGCCCTCGAAAGGCAGGTCATTCATCGAGCAGATGGTCGAGTACACTCGCGCGAGCTCGCCGCTGCCCGAGGCTCTCGAAGCGCGCGAGGTCGGGGCGGCCGCCGCGTTCTTGTGCTGCTCGCTCGCGAGCGGCATCACCGGCTCGGTGCTGTACGTAGACAAGGGGTATCACGCGATGGGCAAGGCGGTGGTCTGAAGCGCGTGTTCGGCGTAACGTGCGCTCACGCGCCCAATCTGGACAGGGAAAGGACCGGAAAGAAGTCGTCATGTCGCAGTTCACGCCGCCCGCTCACGGCCAGCCGATCACGATGGGCAAAAATGGCCGGCTCGTCGTCCCAGACAATCCCATCGTTCCGTTTATCGAAGGCGACGGAACGGGCCGCGACATCTGGCGCGCGTCCGTTCGCGTGCTCGACGGCGCCGTCGCCAAAGCCTACGGCGGTCGCCGCCGCGTCGCGTGGTACGAGGTCTACGCGGGCGAAAAGGCCCACAAGCTGTTTGGCAACTGGTTGCCGGACGCGACCGTCGCAGCCTTCCGGGAATACCTCGTGGGCATCAAAGGGCCGCTGACGACCCCGGTCGGGGGCGGCATTCGGTCGCTCAACGTTGCGTTGCGCCAGCTTCTCGATCTCTACGTGTGCCTCCGGCCGGTGCGCTGGTACAAGGGTGTGCCGAGTCCCGTGAAGCGTCCCCAAGACGTGGACATGGTGATCTTTCGCGAGAACACCGAGGACATTTACGCAGGTATCGAGTACGAGGCGGAGACCGACGGCGCCCGCAAGGTGCTCGCCTTCATCGAGAAGGAATTTCCCTCCGACTACCGCAAGATCCGCTTCCCCGCGACGACGGCGGTGGGCGTCAAGCCGGTCAGCCGAGAGGGCACCGAACGGCTGGTCCGCGCGGCCATCGAGTACGCGATCGCCAACAAGCGGAAGAGCGTCACGTTCGTGCACAAGGGCAACATCATGAAGTTCACCGAGGGCGCCTTCATGCGGTGGGGATACGCCCTCGCCGAGCGCGAGTTCGCGGATTCCGTGTACACCTGGAACCAATGGGAGAAGACCAAGGCGGCCGAGGGCGAGGCGGCGGCCAACGCTCAGCAGAGCGAGGAGACGGCGAAGGGCAAGGTTCTCATCAAGGACGCGATTGCCGATATCACACTGCAACAAGTGCTCACCCGCGCGAAAGACTTCGACGTCATCGCGACCCTGAACTTGAACGGTGACTACCTGAGCGATGCGCTCGCGGCACAGGTCGGCGGAATCGGCATCGCTCCCGGGGGCAACATCAACTACGTGACGGGCCACGCCGTGTTCGAGGCGACGCATGGAACGGCTCCCAAGTACGCCGACCTCGATCGCGTCAACCCAGGGTCGGTCATCCTCAGCGGTGAAATGATGCTGCGGCACATGGGGTGGACCGAAGCCGCGGACCTCGTCATTCGCGGCGTCGACGGCGCGATCTCCAGCAAGCGCGTGACCTACGACTTCGCCAGGCTCATGGAGGCCGCGGTCGAGGTCAAGTGTTCCGAGTTCGGAGACAACGTCATTACCCACATGTAGAGTCGTTCACCATGCCCAGCCGCAAGAAGATTGGCCTCGTCGGAGCCGGAAATATCGGAGGAGAGCTCGCCCGGATGTGTGCGAGCGAAGAGCTCGGAGACGTCGTTCTCTTCGACGTTCCCGCGAAGGAGGGCTTCGCGAAAGGCAAGGCGCTCGACCTCGAGCAGAACGGCGCAGTCGTCGGGTACGACGCGCACATCCGGGGCACGAGCAACTGGGGGGATCTCGAGGGTGCCGACGTTCTCATCATCACGGCTGGGATCCCGCGCAAGCCGGGTCAATCACGCGATGACCTGGTCGCCACCAACCTTCCGATCATCCGCGACGTTGCCAGCAGCGCGAAGAAAGTCTGTCCAAACGCGTTCGTGATCGTGATCAGCAATCCGCTCGACGCGATGGTCTACGAATACAAGCGCGTGGTCGGCGCTCCGCGGAGCCTCGTCGTCGGCATGGCCGGCGTCCTCGACAGCGCTCGGTTCCAGCTCTTCCTGGCGCGCGAGGCGGGCGTGAGCGTGAAGGACGTCCGGGCCCTGGTGCTCGGGGGCCATGGCGACGACATGGTCCCGGTCCTCTCGATGACGACCGTGCACGGCGCGCCCGTCTCGACGTTCATCTCGAAGGAGCGGCTCGAAAAAATCGTCGACCGCACGCGAAAAGGCGGAGGGGAAATCGTCGGCCTCATGGGAACGAGCGCATACTACGCGCCGGCGTCGAGCGCGGTGGCGATGGCCAGGGCGTATCTCCGCGACGACAAGCGTCTGCTGGCTTGCGCCGTGTACCTCGAAGGCGAGTACGGCTACCGCGACCTGTTCATGGGAGTTCCGTGCGTCATCGGTGGGAAGGGCGTCGAGAAAGTCGTCGAGGTCGCGCTCGGCGAAGACGAGCGCGCGATGCTGGCCAGGAGCGCGAAGAGCGTCCAGGCCATCGTAGATCTGTGCAAAAAGGCCTGAGCTTTGGCCCGCCGTAGCTCGGCCTTGCACCGGATCGAAGCAAAAAACTTGGCTTTGGGCGCCCACTCTTGCGATGTCGGGGGAGTGATCCATCGCCGCAGCTTCCTGGCCGCGCTGACCGCGAGCATGGTTCTCGGTTCGACTTGTCGGACGGCGCGCGCGCAATCGACGGCGGGAGGAGGCCCCCGGCTCAAGTCGATTGCCCGCGACGAGCAGGGCACCACGGTGGTGCTCGGTCTGGACCACGCCCCATTTCCCTCCCCGGGGGCGCCGTACCAGGACGATACCGTCCTAGTCTTCGTTCCCTCGCATCATCGCTACCACGCCGAAGAGGGGCTCAGTGTCCTCGTACATTTTCACGGCCACAACACGACGGCGGAACGCGCTACGGCTGCGCACCAGCTCCGAGAGCAGCTGAGCGACAGCCGTCAGAACGCGATTCTCGTCGTCCCTCAGCTCGCCCTCTCGGCGCCCGACTCGGGATGCGGAAAGCTCGAAGCCCCGGGTGGCCTGGCGAGGCTTCTCGAGGAAGCGATGATTGCCACGTCCAGGCAGGGCCGAACTTTCGGCGACTCCCGTTTCCCCTCGGGGGCCGCCCTCGGGACCGTGTGCATCAGCGCCCATTCGGGCGGCTACCATGCGGCCACCAGCTGCCTGCGCTCGGGCGGCATCGACGTTCGAGAGACGTATCTTTTCGATGCTCTCTACGCAGAGGTCGAGACGGTGCGCGATTGGGTCATCGCGCGTCGGGGCGAGCCGCTGCACCGGCGACACAAGCTCGTCGACTACTTCGTCGAGAGCACCGCGACCGAGGTCAATAGCCTCGGCCTTCGGGCCGAGCTCGAGCGTGCTGGGGTGCTCTGCCAGGAGGAGCAACAGGAGGGAGTGCTCTCGCGTCACGATCTTTCGCACGCGGAGGCCGTGTTCGTGCGGACCGGCGTTTACCATTCGCAGGTGACCTGGGAGACCAACGCGCTTCGCGACTGCCTCTATGCGTCCGCGCTGCCGCGCCATCTGTCGAGCGACTGGTTCGCACGCAAGCGAGGAGCCCGCCCGATCGAGCGTCGTCGCTGACGGCGAGCGCGCATGCGGTCGCCGCCCGCGCATGTGCTAGCGTGCGGGCGGCGGATGAAGATCCACGAATACCAAGCGAAGCAGATCTTCGCGCGTTACGGCGTGCCGGTTCCGCGCGGTTACTTGGCGACGACCCCGGACGAAGCCGAAACGGCTGCGCGGAAACTGCTTCAGGAGACCGGTCAGGGCGCCGTGGTCGTGAAGGCGCAAATCCACGCCGGGGGTCGCGGCAAAGGCGGCGGAGTCAAGGTGGCCAAGCGCGGTGCCGCGGAGGCGCGCGATCTCTCCGAAAAGATGCTCGGCATGCGTCTCGTGACCCACCAGACGGGACCTGACGGTCAGAAGGTGCGACGGCTGTACATCGAACAGGGGCTGGACATCGAACGCGAGATGTACCTCGGCGCGCTCGTGGACCGCGATCGGAGGCGAATCGCGGTCATGGCGTCTACGGAAGGGGGGGTCGATATCGAAAAGGTCGCCGCGGAGACGCCCGCGAAGATCCAGACGCTTCACGTCGACCCGGCCGTGGGTCTCGCCGGCTACCAGGCGCGGGCTCTCGCGTTCGGCCTCGGCCTGGGCGGGAAAACGACGCTCGCGAAGTTCGTGAAGGCCCTCGGTGCGCTTTACGAGCTGTTCACGCGGGAGGACTGCACGCTCTGCGAGATCAACCCTCTGGTGCTCACCGCGGCGGGAGAGATCGTGGCGCTCGACGCGAAGGTCACGCTCGATGACAGCGCCGAGTTCCGCCACCCGGAGTGGCGTTCGCTCGAGGACGTCGACGAGGAAGATCCGGTCGAGCTCGAAGCCCGATCGGCGGGCCTCAACTACGTATCGCTGGACGGTAATGTCGGCTGTCTCGTCAACGGCGCGGGCCTCGCCATGGCGACCATGGACATCATTAAGCACTTCGGAGAGTCGCGGGGGGTCGCGCCGGCCAATTTCCTGGACGTCGGCGGCGGTGCCAACCAGGAGCAGGTAACCAAGGCGTTCAAGATGATCCTCAAGAGCCCCAAGGTGCGGGCCATATTCGTCAATATCTTCGGCGGAATCATGAAATGCGACGTCATCGCCAACGGAATCGTGGCGGCGGCGAAGGAGATCGGCCTGAAGGTACCGCTCGTGGTTCGCCTGGAAGGAACCAACGTCGAGCTGGGGCGCAAGATCCTCGGCGAGAGCAACCTGGCCATTCAGGCGGCGTCGACGATGGCCGACGGGGCGCAAAAGGTCGTTTCGGCCGTGGTCGTCTGAGAGGGACCATGAGCATTCTCGTCGGAAAGAACACGCGACTCGTCGTGCAAGGGATCACGGGAAGCGCGGGCGCCTTTCACGCCAAGCAGATGATCGAGTATGGCACTCGCGTCGTTTCCGGGGTCACGCCGGGCCGCGGCGGAGAGACCTTCGAAGGGACGGTTCCCGTCTTCGACACGGTCGCGGAAGCGGTGCGCGCGACCGGCGCGAACGCGAGCTGTATCTTCGTTCCACCGCCCGGCGCCGCCGACGCCATTCTCGAAGCTTTCGATGCGGGACTCGAGCTCGTCGTATGCATCACGGAAGGGATCCCTGTCATCGACATGCTCAAGGTCCGCCGGGTGCTCGAGGGCCTGTCCGGACGAACGCGCCTCATCGGCCCGAACTGCCCCGGCATCATCACGCCCGGCACGAAAGGGGAGGGCTGCAAGATCGGCATCATGCCCGGGCACATTCATCGGTCCGGAAATGTGGGCGTCGTCTCCCGGTCCGGAACGCTGACTTACGAAGCGGTCGGCCAGCTCACCGCGCGGGGCATCGGGCAGTCGACCTGCATCGGAATCGGCGGAGATCCGGTGGGGGGAATGGACTTCGTCGATGCGCTCGAGCTCTTCGAGCGCGATCCCGACACCCACGGTGTCATCCTGATCGGCGAGATCGGCGGTGCCGCCGAAGAGCGGGCCGCTCGATTCATCCGGGAGCGTATGAGCAAACCCGTGGCCGCGTTCATTGCGGGGGCGACGGCCCCGGCCGGCAAACGCATGGGTCACGCCGGTGCGATCATCGCCGGCGGCAAGGGGACGGCTGCAGAGAAAATCGCGGCGCTCGAGGCGGCCGGGGCGCGTGTCGCGCCGACTCCGAGCGACATGGCGAGCACGCTCGAGGCGATCATGAAATCTTGATGCACGGGTCGAGCCGACCCGGCGGCACCGATGAAAGTTGCGCGGCAAAAAAAAGTCACGTAAAAGCGCGGCTGATCGGACGCTAGGGGTGGGGAGCGCGTTCGAAGAGGAAGCACGAAGTCCAATGGCCGTCGAACGCACCCTCTGCATCATCAAGCCGGACGCCGTCGAACAGCGCAGGACGGGCGCCATTCTTCGTCGCGTCGAGGAGGGCGGATTCCGGATCGTCGCGCTGAGAATGAAGCAGCTCACTCGCAGTGAAGCCGAAGGGTTTTACGAGGTGCACCGCCAGCGGTCGTTCTTCGACGAGCTGGTTCGGTTCATGACCCGCTCGCCCGTCGTGGTGGCAGTTCTCGAACGCGACGGAGCGGTGGGTGCGTGGCGCGATCTCATGGGCGCAACCGATCCGGCAAAGGCTGCTCAAGGCACGATCCGTCAGCAGTTCGGCTCGAACGTGGGCGAGAACGCGACGCACGGATCCGACTCGCTCGACAACGCCAGGCGCGAGGTCGCGTACTTCTTTCCCGGAGCGGAGGTTGCGCCCGCCGCTTGACGCTCGGCAGGCGCGCAGGCATCGAAGAGGCGTCCGGTATCGGAGATGAGTGGACGAACGCGGGGGCGGCGCGTCGGTCCGGCGGCGAATGGTGATCGCGCGCCGGCCTGTTCAGCAGCTCGAGGGCCCGCATGTCGTCGGACAGCAACGGACGCAAACCGGATTCACCAGGCAGCGGCACCGCTCCGTCACCGAGCCGGGCCGGCGTCCGGGTCGCGTCGGCGTGGGGGCCCCCTCGGGACGCGCTGGCGGCGGTGCACAACCTGGAAGCCTTGCTTCGCAGCACGGCGGTCTCGCAAAAGACGATTCTCGACCTCGTCCCGGAATTGCGTTCGAGCGCGGAAGTTCTGCGCCGCGTGGTCGACACCGCGCGCGACGATAAGGACGTGAAGGGAGAAGTCAGCGCCTATGGATCGGTACGCGTCTCCGAGCTCGACGCCCTTCTCGATGCGGCGGAAGCCGGGCGAGTCGATCGGCACCATCTCGCGAGCCGCGCCGGAGTGCTCGCCGACGAGCTCGAAGCGGTCATCGATTTGCTCGCTCTTCTGGATCTCGCCGAGTCGCCCGTGTCCACCGACGTCGGCCTGGACTTCATCGCCCGTGAAGCGGGCCGCACCTCAGGTACGGCTCGTGGACGGGAGGTCGTCGTCCGGTTCGACGGCGCGGACCCCGATCGGCCGGTCTCCGTGGACCCCTACATGCTGGGGGCGCTGCTCGCGCTTCTGGTCGCGTGCGTGCAGTCGTCGGGGGCTGAATCCCTCGTGCTGCGCGCCCGGGCCGGCGACCGGCCGCGCTTCCTGGTCGAGCCCTCGACCTCTGCGGATGCGGCTCTGCCGAGCCTGTCCATTCGCGTGATGGCGCACATCGCGCCGTCCGAGCGCGCCGCGCGTCGAGTGGCCGAGCAGCTCGGCGGAGCGCTCGAGCTGGCGGACGGCCGCGGCTCGATCACGCTTCCCTCGGGCTCGAACGATTGACAACCGGCGGGCGTCCGTTCATTACGCTTCACCGATGACTGCCGCCACTCCCCGTGCGACGGAGGCTGCCCACGAGGACCTCCGCCTTCGCGTAGAGGCCGCGTTCGCCGATCGCGAGCTTCTTCGCGATCCGAGCCACCGCGAGGCCGTCGAGCACGTGCTCGCCGCTCTCGATCGCGGCGAGCTGCGCGTGGCAACCCCTCCGGCGGTCGAGGGGGACGCGTGGACGACCCACGCGTGGATCAAACAAGCGATCCTGCTCTACTTCGCGCTTCGCAAGATGGAGCGGATCGAGGTCGGGCCGTTCGAGTTTCACGACAAGATCCCGCTGAAGCGCGGGCTGGACACGTCCGGGGTGCGTGCGGTGCCGCCGGGGGTTGCGCGCTACGGCGCCTTCCTCGAGCCGGGCGTCATCCTGATGCCGAGCTATGTGAACATCGGCGCGCGGGTTGGAGGGGGGACGATGGTCGACACGTGGGCGACCGTGGGATCCTGCGCGCAGATCGGCCGCGATTGCCACCTCGCCGGCGGTGTCGGGATCGGAGGGGTTCTCGAACCCCCCAGCGCCTGCCCTGTCATCGTGGAGGATGGAGTCTTCGTGGGATCGAGGGCCGTCATCGTCGAGGGGGTCCGCGTCGGGCGCGAAGCCGTCGTCGGCGCAGGGGTCGTGCTTGCGTCGTCGACGCCGATCGTCGATGTGAGTGGGGATCGGGCCGTCGAGTCTCGGGGCTACGTGCCGCCGCGCAGCGTCGTCATCCCCGGGGTTCGCACGAAGAAGTTTCCTGCGGGCGAGTTCGGCTTGCCGTGTGCGCTCGTCATCGGCAAGCGAAGCGCGGGCACCGACCGTAAGGTCAGTCTCAACGCGGCGCTTCGCGATTTTGGGGTACAGACGTGACGGACCTCGCGCAGCGGCTCGACTCCACGCTGCTCGAGCTCTGCGCCATCGCGTCTCCGATCGGGGAGGAGCGTGCCCTTTGCGACGCGTTGTGCGCGCGTCTCGGAGAGCTGCGGCTGGCGGGTCCCGTCCGCCGTCACGGCGATTCGATCGTCGTCCCTGTCACGCGGGGTCGGGGGCCGCGCGTGGCGCTCGTTGGCCACCTCGATACGGTGCGGACGGAGAATGGTCCCGCACGGCTGGAAGGCGGCCGGTGCTTCGGCGCCGGCTCAAGTGACATGAAGAGCGGCCTGGCCGTCATGCTCGCCATCGCCGAGAGCGTACCCGCCGAGCACCTTGCGTACGACCTGAGTCTCGTATTCTACGCGCGCGAGGAGGGCCCGTTCGTCGACAACGAGCTCGGCCTCGTGCTCGAGCGGGATCCCGAGCTCGCCGCCGTCGAGCTGGCCGTGTGCATGGAGCCCTCGGACAACAGGCTCCATCTCGGCTGCGTCGGGTCGATTCACGCGACCGTCACGTTCCGAGGCCGCACGGCTCACAGCGCGCGCCCATGGGAGGGCGAGAATGCGATCACGCGCGCGGCTCCGCTGCTGGCGGAGCTCGACGCGCGCCGGCCTCGCGAGACCGTCCTGGATGGCCTGACGTATCGATCGGTGATGACGGTGACCCGGGCAAGCGACGGCGGAAGGGGTCGAAACGTCGTACCGGATCGTTTCGCCCTGAACCTGAATTATCGCTTCGCTCCGGACCGAACGATCGAGGAAGCGAAGCGCGAGATCCTCGCTCTGATCGGCGACCGGGCGGAGGTGGAGTTCACCGACCTCTCGCCTGCGGCGCGCCCGAATGCTTCGAATCCACTGGTCCAGGCGCTCGTCCGCGCGGGCGTCCGGTCCGTCGAACCGAAGCAAGCATGGACGGACGTGGCGCGTTTCGCCGAGCGCGGGATCGCCGCCGTCAATTTCGGCCCGGGAGAGAATGCACAGGCGCATCAGAAGAACGAATCGACTTCGCTGGCGCTGCTGCACGAAGGATATGCCATCACGAGCCGCTGGCTGCGCGGATTGGGGGGATGATCGGCGGCTCTGCGCGTGGGCGGGCGCATCCGGGCAGCGCGGGCGTCTTCATCCGAGCTCGATCTTGCTCCACATCTCCCGGCGCATGCGTTCTTTCTGACGATCCGTTCGTGTGATGAGCCGGGCGGCGCTCCATGCCGCCAAGAGCTCGCCCTCCTGGCCCAGGCCAGGGAGCGTGCCCGGTCCGACGACGAACGCGCCGTCGAGTGGAGTTCGCAGAGGCTCGCCGCCCAGCCCGTGGAAGCTGGGCGGATCCACGCGCCATCGTGCTGCCATGGGCTCCGGCTCCAGCGATCCTCCGGAGGCGCGCAGCCCCGCCCTGTCGACGTCCTTTCGATCGCCGCTGCGATAATCCCAGAGAGGCCGGCCGTCGTGAGGCGAGTCGATCACGAGATAGTGACGCTCGATGTACGGAAGGAGCGACTCCACGACCGACAGTACGGTTTCGCGCGCGCGAGTCATCGAGACGCCCTCCGGCAGCGCAGCCTCGGCGACGAGCAGCCTCGCCCCGTCGATGCCGCAGCCGGCGCGGACGCGTTGCAGGTGAACGGGCGGCCTGCCGTCCTCCGTGATGCGTCGGGGCTCGTTGGGGAGCAGGAAGGCCTCGTCGGCCAGCCGTGACGGAATTCCCTCCTCGCGGCAAACGATGGAAACGACGAACCGCCGTTCGGTGGGGACCAGTCGGGGCAGCGCGGCCAGAGCGCGCCGCGGCGGTTCGAAGTTGGTCGCCAGATCGAGGACCGCGCGGGTCGAGTGGTCCGTGACGATGAACTCCACTCCCGTCGCCGTTTCGTCGCCGTCGAGGAGGACCCCGCTGACGCGACCTCTCCGGTGGGTGATGCGCGCCGCGCGATGGCCGACCTGCGCCTCGCCTCCTTGGGCGCTGACTCTCTCGAGCAAGAAGTCGACGAGCTCTTGCTCTCCGCCCTCGAGCCGGGCGACGCCGCGGGTCCACGCGCCGTGCAGGCGTGCGAGACCGAATTCGGGGACGTCGGCGCAATGACTGGAGAAGCGCACCGGCAGGTCCATGATGGCCCGGTAGTCGTGATCGCGCGGGAATTCCGCCAGCAGGGCAGGGCCGCCACGCGTGAGCCGCGGCATCGCCTCGGCGACGCGTTCCGTCTCGCGACGCTCCCAGAACGAGCCGGGCGGCCAGACCAGATCGCGCTCGAACGCCGCGTCGGCCGCCGCGTTTGTCCTCGCCAGCTCCGCATAGAGCTCGTCGACTACGCGCCGAACCTCCGGGTAAGTCCGGTCGATCTCGCTCGAGAAGAGCCCGACGTCCGGGGGTACTTCCAGCCGAAGCTTGGGGGCGAGCACCTGGAACATCGGGTCGAGAGGCGAGATGCGACGCCGGAACGTCTGCGTCTGGGCAAGCTCCGCGAGAACACGGCTCCACGCAGGCGACGACGCTGCGAGGAACGTGAATGGCCGCCGAGCGAGCGCGACTCCCTCGAAGTGATAGACGGGCCGACGCCAGCTCTGACCGAGGACGAGCACCCGCCAGGATCGGCGGGCCAGCAGCGCCGCCGCGGTCAGCGCGCCGATGCCAGCGCCGAGAATGGCGACGTCATAGTGTTTCGACATCCGTCATTCCAGCCCCAGAGCCCTGGGGACGCCCCGCACCCGGACGCGGGCGCGCTCGCCGGCGGCGATCGGCGGATCGACCCGGACCCGCCCCTCGCCGATCCACTGCAGCACGAGTGGAAGCAGCTGGTGCTCCTTCGCGAGGATCCGCAGCCTCAGGCGCTCTTCGTCGTCGTCCTCGAGGACCGGCACCACGGCCTGCGCGATGATCGGACCGGTGTCCACTCCGCGATCGACGAAATGGACCGTGCACCCCGCGACGGCGACACCGTAATCGAGTGCCTGGCGCTGCGCCCGTACCCCCGGGAACGAAGGCAGGAGCCCGGGATGGACGTTCACGATGCGCATCGCAAACGCGTCGATCAGCACCTCGGTGAGCACTCGCATGAAGCCCGCAAGCACGACCAAGTCGACGCCGTGCGCGACGAGCACGTCGACGACGGCGGTATCGAACGAGCGGCGATCCTCGAAAGAGCGGTGATCCACGACGATCGCGGCCAGACCCGCGCTGCGCGCCCGCGCGAGAGCGGTGGCGTCCGGAACGTTCGATACGACGACCGCGATGCGGGCGTCCAGGGAGCGCGCCGCAATTGCGTCCATGATCGCCTGCAAATTCGTTCCACTGCCCGAGACGAGCACGCCGAGGGCGATCGTCATTCGCTACCACTCCACCCGCTCTTCGAACGGTCGATCCAAGGGGACCGCGGCGATCGTCCCCAGCTCGAACGGCTGCTCTCCTGCAGTCCGCAGTGCGTCGATGGCTCGGGCCGCATCCGCCGCGGGGACGACGACCACGAAGCCGATGCCGACGTTGAACGTCCGGCGCATCTCTTTCTCGTCGATGGTTCCCAGCTGCTGGATCACGTCGAAAATCCGCGGTCGCCGCCAGGTGTGCTCGATCCGCAGGCCGAGGCCCTCAGGCAGCACCCGGGGAACGTTGCCGGGCATTCCTCCCCCGGTGACGTGGCTCATCGCGCGTACGTCGACGGCGTGCAGAAGCACCCGCGCCGCCCGCACGTAGAGCCTCGTGGGTTCGAGCAGGACACGACCGACCGACCTTCCGCCCAGCTCGGGGAGCTCGGCGCCGGGCTCGAGACCGCCCACCTCGAATACGGCCTTGCGCGCGAGTGAGTAGCCGTTGGAGTGGAGCCCGCTCGAGGGCAGCGCGATGGCCCTGTCGCCTTCGCGAACCCGGGATCCATCGACGATTTTCCTGCGCGCGACGACGCCCACGGCGAAGCCGGCCAGATCGTATTGCCCGGCCGCCTGCAGTCCGGGGTGCTCTGCGGTCTCGCCTCCCAGAAGAGCGCACCCTGCCTCCCGGCAGCCCGCGGCGATGCCCTGGACGACCTTCTCGGCGACGTCGACGTCCAGCTTGTCCGTCGAAAAGTAATCGAGAAAAAAGAGGGGTCGCGCGCCGCAGGTGATGATGTCGTTGACGCACATCGCAACCAGATCAATGCCGATCGTGTCATGCACCCCGGTCATCAGCGCCACCTTGAGCTTGGTTCCGACGCCGTCGGTTCCACTGACGAGGACGGGCTCGTCGATGTCCTGCGGCACACGGCAGAGCCCCGCGAAGCCGCCCACGTCGCTGATGACTTCGGGGATACGCGTCGCCGCCGCGATGGGCTTGATGCGTTCGACCAGCTCGTCGCCCGCGTCGATATCGACGCCCGAGTGCTTGTACGTGAGGGGAAGGGTGGGCACGGCGGCCGAACGCTAGTCAGTCTGACGCCGGTTCGCTAGGCTCGCCGGCGCGAATGCTGCGCCGACCCCGTGCGGGCGCTCTGCCGCGCATTTATCCACCGTCGGTCGTCCTGGACGGCGCGGCGCTGGGCACCGACGTGGTCGTGGGCGCCTTCTGCTTCGTCGCTGCAGGAGCCGTCATCGGATCCGGAACCCGCATCCAGAGCCACACCAGCGTCTGGGACGGCGTCGTGCTCGGCGAGGACGTCTTCGTAGGTCCGGGCGTGCAATTCACGAACGTTCGAAAGCCGCGGGCCGCATTCCCTCGCGCGCCGCACTGGGATCGCACCTCGGTGGAGGAGGGAGCGTCTCTCGGTGCCAACGCCACACTCGTCGCGCCGGTGCGCGTCGGCAAGTTCGCGATGGTCGGTGCGGGAGCGGTCGTCACGCGCGACGTCCCGGCTCACGCGATCGTCGTGGGCAATCCCGCCCGCATCACCGGTTGGGCATGCGAATGCGGCGAGACGGCGTCGCGTGAGCGCGAACCTCCGGCGCCGCTCCAGTGCCGAGCCTGCGGGCGGCTGCTCGTGCGGTAGCTGCGCCGCGGCGCGGGGAGGGCTTCGCGCGCTCGCCGCAAGCTACTTGGCGAGGTGTTGCTGGATCACGTCGTGCATCACGCTCATCGCGACGTGCGCGTAGATGATGACGCCGAGCGTGTCGACCAGGCTCGCGATGAAAGGCGTGGAGCTCGTCGCCGGATCGACACCCACACGCTTGAGCACGATCGGGAGCATCGAGCCCACCGTGCATCCGCACACGATGATGCAGAGCACCGTCAGCCCGACGGTGACGGCGAACAGCAGCGTCTGGTCGGGGTACATGAGCACTCGTCCCATCGCGATGACGGCGATGATCGTCCCGAGCACGATTCCCATGCCGGCCTCGCGCAGCATGATCCGCCACCAATCGCGCAGCTTGATCTCGCCGAGAGCCAGACCGCGAATGACCAGCGTGGACGACTGCGAGCCCGAGTTGCCCCCGGCGGAGATCAGCAGGGGTACGTACAGGAGAGCACCCTTCACCGCCTCCATGACGGGATCGTAGAAACGGAGCGCGGTCTGGGTGAAGAATTCCTCGACGAAGAGCACGATCAGCCACACGGCGCGCTTGCGGATGAACGTGAAGAAACCCGTCTGGAAGTACGGGACGTCGAGAGGCTCGACGGCGCCGATTTTCTGGACGTCCTCCGTCTGCTCCCGGACGAGCACGTCGATGATGTCGTCGATCGTGATGACGCCCAGCAGCCGACCGTCGTCGGCCACGACCGGGATGACGTTCAGGTCGTACTTCGCCATCCTGCGAGCGACCTCTTCTTGGTCCATCGTCGGGGGAACGCTGATGACCTTCGTGCGCATCACCTCGGCGATTCCCTGATCGGGCGAAGCCACGAGCAGATCGCGCAAGCTCGCCACCCCGGCGAGCGCCTGCCCGTCGAGCGCGTACACGACGTAGATGAACTCGTCGCGCTCACGCGCGCGTCGCCGGACGATCTCGAGCGCCTCCGAAACGCGAATGCGAGGAGAGACGCCGACGTAGTCGGTCGTCATCAGGTGGCCGGCGCTCGTTTCCGGCCACTTCTCGATCTCGCGGACTTCCTGCGCCGCCTGCGGATCGACGCGGCGCAGCGCCTCGAACACCTGCTCGCCCACGGCCTCCGGCAAGACGCTGAACAGGTCCGCCCGGTCATCGGCCGCCATTTCGCTCGCGATCTCTGCGACCGACTCGGCCGGCATCTGCTCCACGAGCTCTCCCTGCTCGTGTTCGTCGAGCCGCTCGAAGATCGAGACGGCGTCTTCCGCGGGAATGCGCGCGAGCAGCTCGGCGGCCTCATCCGGGTCGAGCTCGGAGACGATGTCGGCCAGATCCTCGGGGTGAATCTCCTCGAGCAGATCGCGAACTTGATCGGGCTCCTCTTTGAGGACCTGCTTCAAATCCGGACCCAGCAACGACCCGAGGCGCATGAGGGACGGCAGACTAGTCGCGTGCCCGTCGTGAGGCCAAGGGGGTACACGCGGGATTTGGCCGACCCCCGGGGGCTCCGGGCGCGGTCCGGTGGCAAAGGAATGCTCAGCGCAGCATGGTCCCCAGGGCTCGCACGAGCGGCCGGGGATGCGGATCACGAGGGGAAAACCGCGCCGACAGGTCTGCGATCCGCCGCCCGATCGCGGCAATCGCGTCGCGCGGCGCCTTCGATCGCGGGCCGTCCGGCCCGTGGGCTTCTCGGCAAAAGAAGGTTCTGCAGCCGAGCGGGCGAGCGGCGTAGATGCTGCACCGACCGTCGCGTGTCAGAAGCGGGCAGGGGGCCTGCCCGCTGCGCCGCGCGAGCGGCAGACGTCGCGCATTTCGAGGTAGGCCAGGCACGAGGCGAGTGGCGTGGACGACCTCCTCGAGCTCGACCCGGGTCGGGTAGGGCTCGCGCCCCGTTTCGTCGAAACGGCAGCAGCGCGGGTCGGTCTGGCCGGCGGTGCAGGCGCAAGCCCAGCCTTGCAGTAGTCCGTCCACCTCGGCATAGAGGGACAGGAGCTCTTGTCGGTGCGGAGAGCTGAACCAGTCACCATGGGAAGAGCCGCGCCCGTCCCTGCCCGAGAGGCTGGACGAGGTGCGCGGGACCCGGTCTCTGACGCGCATGACGAACCATCGTAGCCGAGTGGCACCGCCCCGCCGGCCGCGACCGTGTGCCCCGGCAGCGCAGCCATGCGCCTCGCAGGCCACCGTCGGCCGCCTTCAAATCGTACGCCCGGATCGATCTCTTGCAAGCACGCCTCAACGATCGCGATCGATTGGCTAAGCTGATCGAGATGGATGCTCGCTCCCGCCCGATTCTGCGTTCGGTCGAATCGATCGTGGTGACGGACCAGCAGCATGGTCATGTCCTCGTCTTGCGCGACACGCAGGGCGTGACGGACGCGCATGCGGTCATTCCACCCATGCTCGTCCCAATCGTGACGCGGTTCACCGGCGCCGCGACTTGCGCCGAGATCGCCCGTGAATGCTCCCGAGAGCTCGGCTCTACGGTCCCCACCGCGGTCGTCATCCGCCTGGCGGAGGAGCTCGAGCGCGGTCTGTACCTCGAGGGCCCCGCATTTCACTCCGCGCGCGCTCGGGCGGAGCGCGAATTCGCCGAAGCGAGCGTCCGGCCGCCCTCGCACGCCGGCGGGGCCTACCATCGCCAGCCCCGCGCCCTCGAGCGTTACATCGACGAGGAATGTCTGGCACGTTCGAACGCCACTGCCCCCGACGGAAGACCGAAGGCCAAGCCGATCGACAGGGACGCCTCTGGCGCCGTCGACGGGCGTGCGGGCGGCGCGCAAGATGGCGATCCATCGACGAACGGGACCACGGCGACGACCCGGAAGGCGGACGGCAACCCGAGGATGGTCGGCCTCGTGGCGCCTCACATCGATCCCTGGCGCGGCGCCGCCGGTTACGGGCATGCGTACGGTGCCATGCGGGATGCGCTGCCGGCGTCCGTGGACACGTTCGTCGTCCTCGGCACGTCGCATGCCCCGATGCGTGAACCGTTCGCGCTGTGCAGAAAAGGGTTCGACACGCCGTTCGGTCTCGCGCCGGCGGACACCGACGCCGTCGATTCGCTCGCCGCGTGCGCCGAGGGCTTCGATCCCTACGCCGACCAGTTCAACCACAAGCGCGAGCATTCACTCGAGTTTCAGGTCGTGTTCCTCAAACACCTGCTCAAGCACCGCGACTTCCGCATCGTGCCCGTTCTCGCGGGGTTGGGGCTGCAGCAGTCGACCGGGATGGATCCGGACGGGGATCCCCGTGTGACTCGCTTCATGGACGGCATGCGAGCTCTGGTCGAGTCGCGCGCTGGGCGCATCGTCGTGGTTGCCGGCGCCGACCTCGCGCACGTGGGCCCGCGCTTCGGAGACGAGGCGGCTTACGGCGACGAGCAGCGCGCTCATCTCGATCACGCGGACCGCACATCGCTCGACCGGGCGACGTCGCTGGACGCGAAAGGCTTCTGGGCGCACGTGGCCGGCGACCTCGAATCGAGACGGGTCTGCGGTCTCGCACCGATCTGGTCGCTTCTGTCGGTCCTCAAGTCGACTGCGGCGACCGGACACGTGCTGCATTACGAGCAGACCGTGGACAAGACCGACGGATCCATCGTCAGTCACGCGGCCGTGGGATTCTATGCGTGACCCCTCTGCCGGTGCGCCGTCGCGTCGCGGCTAGCGAGCTCGCGCACTCGTTGACACCCCCGATCGTGCGCGCTAACGATGGCCTCTCGGGCGTTCTGGCTCGATTCGCGGGAGTAACTCAGTGGTAGAGTGCCACCTTGCCAAGGTGGACGTCGAGGGTTCAAATCCCTTCTCCCGCTCAAGGAAAAGCTAAGAAAATCCGGCCGGTTAGGGACGCCACCCCTCGCCGGTTTTTTTCTGTTCCGCGTTTGCATCACCACCTGCATCACCACTTCCGAGAGCGACGAGGCGATGCACGCTCGACACCGCCACGAGCTTCTCGTCGAGCGCGACCGTCGAGTAGTGCTCGCGCATCTTCTCGGTCACGTGGCCGGTCAGGCTCTTGATGACGACGGCGTCGACGCCCGCACGGCGAGTGAGGTCGTTGAACGTCCGCCGTAAGCCGTGGATCGTGAAGCGCTGCTCGATCCCCGACGCCTTCAGGCAGGCGCGCCAGGCCTTCCAGAGAGCGCCGGGATAGCGGAGCCCGCCGATCTCGGAAGGGAAGGCCCACCCCTCGTGCAGCCCAGCCGCCTGCTGCTCGACAAGTCGCCGACGGTGTTCGCGAAGAATGTCCGCGACCTCCGGCGTGAGGGGGTACTCCCGAGGGGCCTTCTTCTTCCGAGACACCGGCCCGATGCGGCCCCGCACGTTCTTGCGAACGATGCGCATGATGCCGCGCTCGAAGTCGATGTCGTCCCAGCGCAGGGCTGAAGCGTGGCAGAAACGAAGCCCCGTGAAGGCGAGGACAGCGACCAATGCGAAGTGCTGGGGGAACAGCCTCTTCATGTTGGCGAGGAATGTCTGGAGAACGCTTGCTTCGACGGCGTTGTCCTCGCGCTCCTCGTCCTCCGGGAACGTGATACGGAGCGTCGCGTCCCTGGTGAGGCCGAGCGGATCCATCGCGTCGCGCGTCATCGTGCGAAGCACACGGAACCAGCCCTTGATGGTCTCGCTCCGGTACCCGTCGCGATGCTTGGCGTTGACCCACTTCTGAACGTCAAGAGAAGTGAGCTGGTCGTAGTAGTAGTCGCCAAGTGCCGGGAGAACGTGGCCGTCAAGCGCGTCGGCGTAGCGCTGCGCCGTCCCAGGATCGACGGTCGGCGCCTTGGATTCGATCCAGTGCTTCGCGTATTCCCCAACGCGAAGCCTTTCGACGGTGATGCCACCGCGACGGATCTCCTCCCGCATCTCCGCCTGACGAAGCAGGGCTTCCCTCAAGTCTACGTTTTCGTACTCGCGGTTCGCCTCCTTCAGCGTGCCGGTCCTCGGGTCCACTGCGCGCACGCGAACGCGGTAGCCGCTCGTTGTCTTGAAGATCCCGGGGTACCGGGTCTTCGCGCATCCTTGCATCCAGGTCATTTGCAGCATGGTCCTTCCTGGGTGCCTCGGATCGTCCGGGCGCGATCTTACCCGGTGAGGCGCCCCGAGCAACGAACCGATCGACGTCTTCGCGCAGGTAGAGGTCGACGTTGCCCCTGCGGCCGGCGGGCCGAAGCAGGCCCTTCATCTTCAGCGTCCGAACAGACGAAGAGGACCGGTACCGCAGGTACTCAGCCGCCTCCGACGTCGTCAGGTACGGGGAGCACGCGGACAGCAGCCCGCTTCCGTCTTGCCGGGACTTGCGCGCACCCACTCGGCACTCGCCTCCCGCTTGCACCGTGACGTCGCCTCTCGCTTGCGCTCCCGAACGTTGTCGTTCCTCCATGCGGAGGCTATTGCGCAAGGGCGATGCCGCGCAGCGCCGCAGCGATCGCCGCGCGCGAACCCGTGAATGGGGCGGGAAATCGAGTCTCGGGCTCGACGCAGGAGGGGGCTGGTGGTCAGTAATTAATGACCAGGGGTGGGCAGCGAACGTTGACGCATGGGTCCGTAGCCCGCGGCGATTCGCTTGCCGCGCCGATGTGACACCTGGCGCGACGCAACGTGCTGCACGACTGGGCGTCCCTCTTCCTACTGGCCGTTCATCTGAGAGCTAAAACGCGTCGGGATCGGGGCCGCTCGTGTGTGGCGCCGATCGCCCTGAAAGCTAGACGATCGCCGCCGGTAGGGCGCTCCGGAGGGGGCTCTGCCTCGCCTGGACACGGCGCGGCCGCGCGACGCTGGCTCGAACCAAAATGCCGGCACGCGCCTTGCGATTGTCCGCGAAGACGTGCAGCCGACAAGCGTTTGCGGGGCATCGCCGCAGAAAGCGCGCCGGCCGCAAGGAGGCGTCATGAAGACAAAAGGAGAAACGACGGACCAGAGGAGCAAGTTCGCGGCCGAGACGGTTCGGCAGCTGCAACAATCGCTCGACGAGGTGGCGCCCTACCAAGCGACCGAGTTGAGCAAGCAACAGACGATTTGCGCGCTGTCGCCCCAGATTGTTGCTCTGCGCTCGAAGGGCTACAGCTGGACAGCGGTCGCCGCGATGCTCTCCGAGCGGGGTGTGCCGGTCTCGGTGGCGGCCTTGCGAACGTACTTGCGGCGGGTTCGAGAAGAATCCGACCACGAAGCTCCGCGGACCGCGGTGAAACGTTCGCGCGGCGGCCGCGCAGTCGCCCGTCCGCCGGCGACGCGGCCGACGCCGCCCTTGCCGTCCCCAATCGGTGAGACGCCTCCCGCGAGCAAACCGCAGTCGCCAGGGGCTCCGCCAGCATCTGCCGTCGCGATGCAGCACGCGAACTCCGCCGCGCCTCGACGTGAGCAGGAACCGCGTCGGTCCGCCTTCACACCACGGCCGGATACCGATGAAATCTAAAGCCCGGCCCCTGCGTGCGAAGGATGTGTGCACTGCAGCAATCATATGGCGGGACCGGTTACGCCTCCCTCGACCGGCGAGGTGCGTCGCGACGGACCACGACGGGACGGGCGCGCGAGACACCCGTAGCGAGCCAAGGCGACCCTCGTAGGGTGCCAGCGTTCTGCTTCCGTTGTGTACTACTGGCCCGCCGAAGCGCCGTTTCCGCACGACGTCTTCATCGGGTTTCGACGGTGTTCATTCGCGGGTGCCCCGAGCCGCGCTCGGCGATTGCAAATCGAATCAGCACCGATGTAACGGCCAAGGCATTCGGTTTCCCGCGCTGGGATCGCGACGGAACAGGTTTGCTTGAGGTTTCGCGTCGACCGATTCGCTGCGCCGATTGCTCGCTCGCGGCGGGGAGGTGCTCAGGACTCGTGGCGAACAACTCCGGAGACAGCACTCGCGATTTCGGCGGTATCGCCAAGAGCAGAGCGACGCGCGACGGACGAATCGTGTGCAGCAACATCTCTGAAGACATTGATTCGCAATGGAGTCGGGGCCGAGACCGTGAGCGAAAGCGAACGGCAAGTTAAAGGGGAGGCCCCTTGTTGCAATTATCCATTGGATATCAGAGCCGATTCCCGGCTCCTTGTGCGCCGGCAAGCCGGCAGGAAGGTCGATGGTGAGAGTCCGTCACGGTGAAGGTTCAGCAAGCCACGCCGTCCCCGAGTCATGCGTCGCTGCCCGCGAGGGCAGGGGCGAAGCGTTGACAGGGGAAGGTGCGGGTCGGGTATTCAGCTGCGAAAGCAAATCCCCTCCTGCGCGAGCAGGAGGTCTTTCGGGGTGCCGACGCGCTAAGGAGCCGCGGAAGGCAACACCGGCACGTCGCTACTGCGAGACGCGACCGGACCCCGCGCGGTCAGAGACCCCGTGCACGCACCGAAACTTTCTGCACGGAAGCCGGGAGGTCCCACGTTCGCCTCGGGG
>Ga0187782_10000438_pt1 | contig 27945 bp, 25 predicted proteins | sample 0715_SJ02_MP15_2_FD_132454 | JGI IMG/M metagenome (GOLD analysis project Ga0187782, IMG submission 132454) | Tropical peat soil microbial communities from peatlands in Department of Meta, Colombia - 0715_SJ02_MP15_20_MG | ecosystem: Environmental > Terrestrial > Soil > Wetlands > Peat | place... | reverse complement strand
CGACAAGCGCATGAACGCGCGCGTCAAACGCGGGCGAAGGCTCGATCACCGGAAGTTCATCGAGGAGTCCGGCAACGGCGCGGAACTCTTCCACGCGCAGCTGGCATGCGGCACACGTCGCCAAGTGCTTTTCGATCTCAGGCCGTTCGCTTTCCTTCAACCGGCCATCGATGTAGCTCAAAATCCGGCTTTCCATCTTTTCGCAACTCATAACCGCCTGCTTTCCCTACCCCTGGTTCCTGACCTGCTGCGCCACAAGTGGGGCTAGTTCCACTCGAAGCGACTCATATGCCCGGAAGAGCAGCGATTTTAGCGCGCTTTCCGAACAACTGAGAATCTTGGCAATCTCCGCGTAGTCCAGCTCCTGATACTTGTGGAGCAGGACCGCCGCGCGCTGCTTTTCCGGCAGCTTGTCTATCGCGTGACGAATCATTTTCTTTCGCGCGTCCTCGACGAGGTGCTGCTCGATATTCGGATGCTTCTCCGGAATATCCAGCGGCCTCTCGTCGCCGTCTTCGGCATCCACCGTGACCGGGGCATCGATGGAAACCTCCAACTTCTGATAGCGGTTATCGCGAACCGAGTTGAGCGCCAGGTTCGTGGCGATCCGGAAGAGCCAGGTGGTGAACTTGGCACTCGGGACGTAATCCTCGCGCGCGCGATAAACGCGCAGAAACACATCTTGGGCCAGATCTTCCGCCTGCTCCCTGTTGCGCACCATGCGATACAGGAAGTTGACGAGTGGAGTGCGATACCGGTGCAACAGAAGCTCAAAGGAAGCTTCGTCACCAGCTTTCACGTCCAGCATAAGTTGGACGTCGGTCCTGGCCATAGCACCCACACTGTAGCAAACACGTTTGTTCTCAGAAAGTTGCGGTTTTGGAAGAGGGAGCGAGGAAGGTACGGTGGGCTTGCAGCCGCTCCCTAGCTGTTATATAAGACCTTTAAAATCAAAAGGGTAGCTACGCCTATGAAAACCAGAAAGGCCATGCGCCAGTTCGGCTCCCGGTTCACTTCAGGAAGCAGGTCCGTGGCCGCGACATAGACCGTGACACCCCCGGAGAGCGGAAGCGCGAATTTGAGCTCGCCCTGGAGTTGGCTGGTCAGAAGCACTCCAGCCAACGTGGCAACACCAAGAAGACCGGCCGCGCGGACGGCGTTGCCCTTGCTTTGGCCACTGGCAAGCACCACGGAAGCGATGGTAAATCCCTCCGGCAACTTGTGAAGAAAGACCGCGCCGAAGATAAGCAGACCGAGCCAGGTGGAGACCAGAAAGCCGGCGGCGATGGCGACCCCGTCGAAGAAGGTGTGGATGGTCATGCCGAGGAGCACAGTTCGGCGGGCATGCTGGCCGTGCATCTCTTCGGGATGAGTTTCTTCGCCAAAATGAAAATGCGGCGCGATGGTATGCTCGAAGAGATGAATAAGGAAGTAACCGATCAGGACAAACAGCAGCGCGCTTTCTCCGGCGAGGTGCACCGATTCCGGAATGACTTCGACGAACGCCACGCTGAGCATGTAGCCGGCGCCAAGCGCGAGAAAATATTGCAGGTATTTGCGTGGCCATTCGCCGCGGACAACGAAGTAGCCGCCGAGGATGTTGCCGCCGGCCGCGACCAGGCCCAAAAGAGCGGCTAGAGCGATGCGGAATGGAAGTTCGTGAAGCAAGGAAGTTTCAGTTATAGGTTCTCAGTTCTTAGTAGAACAGGAAATCAACAAATCGTTTATTGCTCAGTGGCATCGACGTCAGCACTTCATAGTCAGTAGCGACTCCGCATGCCCACAAACTTAGGACTTAATGCTTAAGTCTGATTACGAGAAACCTGTTTCTACTCCTTTACCGATCACTGAAAACTGCTCACCCACTGTGGCGAAAGAGAATAACATCACCTTCCTGGACGACGTAGTCTTTCCCTTCGAGGCGAACCTGCGCTTTTTCTTTGGCCGCGGCGATGCTGCCGGCCGCAAGGAGGTCTTCACAGCGGACCACTTCGGCGCGAATGAAGCCTTTCTCGATATCGCTATGAATTTCCCCCGCAGCCTGCACGGCCGTGGCTCCCTTACGAATGGTCCAGGCGCGAACCTCGGGTTCGCCGGCAGTAAAGAAGGGGAAGAGGCCCATAAGGTCATAGGTGGCGCGAATTAGCCGGTTGAGGCCCGGTTCCTTGAGTCCGTAAGAGGCGAGGAGCTCCGCAGTTTCCTTCTCATCCATTTCTGCAAGTTCGGCTTCGAGGCGCCCGCAAACAGCCACGACAGCCGTGTTCGGCCTGCCCTGAAGCGCGGAGAGTTTGTGCTTCTCCACCGCCTTGTCCATCACCGCGGCTTCTTCGTCGCCAAGGTTCAACACGTAGAGCATCGGGCGCTGAGACAGAAAGAGAAACCCGCTGATGGGCTTGCGCTCTTCGGCAGTGAGTTCCAACTCGCGAAGCGGTTTTTCCGCTTCCAGATGCGCTTTGCACTTTTCGAGGACCCCTTTCTCGAGTTCCAGATTTGGGTCCTTCTTTTTCTTCAGGTCCTTTTCGAGGCGTTCGAGGCGTTTCGAGATCTGCTCGTGATCGGAAAGGATGAGCTCAAGGTCCAGATTCGTGACGTCGCGAAGCGGGTCGATGGTTCCTTCGGAGTGCGGCACGCTGGGGTCCTCGAAGACGCGGATTACGTGCGCAATCGCGTCGACGTCACGCAGCGTGGCGAGGCTTTCGCGCATCCGTTCCTTCTGCACGCCCGGGAGATCGACGTACTGCACAGAGGCGTACGTTATTTTTTTCGGGTTATAAAGCTTCGCAAGCTCCACAAGGCGAGGCTCGGGAACCTTGGCGACGCCCACGTGGGTAGATTGCCCACCCTTCGCGTCAACGTGAGCTTTGGTTAAAATGCGAAATAGGGTGGTTTTTCCGACCTGCGGCAGTCCAATGATGCCAGTTTGCATGAATCGAGAGATCCTTCACTTACGATGCGGTGTCAGGGGACTGGTTCCGAAGAGATCCAGCGGTGACAGTGCACGAATTTCCAACCATTCAATCCAGCAATTTTAGCACAGCGATTTGCGGAGCTGAGTTCGCTAACCCGCGGCCTCTTTGGCGCTTACCAAAAAAGGGAGTTTGTATTATGGTGAGCGCTTGCAATGACGGTCAATACTCCAGCAGCGAATCTGTCGTTCGAACTGAGCGAAGCCCTTCGGCATTTGTCGGAATGCGACGAACAGCTTAAGCGACTCATCGCAGAGATGGCGCCGTTTAAAATCGACGTGGAAGATGGGCAGTCTCCGTATGAAGTCCTTCTAGAGGCCATCGCATATCAATCGATCTCAGGAAAAGCCGCCGCCACGATTTACGGGCGCATCAAAGCGCTTGGGGAGAATGGACGTCCGCCGGCGCCGGAAGAAATGCTGAAGATTCCAACGGCCAAACTGCGGAAAGCCGGGCTCTCCGGAGCAAAAGCGGGGGCGATGAAGGACTTGGCGAAGAAGGCGTTGGCAGGAATTGTCCCGACGCATGATGAGGCGCTGCAACTGTCCGATGAGGAGTTGGTAGAACGGCTCATATCCGTGCGAGGAATCGGCGCGTGGACCGTAGAGATGTTCCTGATTTTCCGGCTGGGACGACCGGATGTGCTGCCGATTCACGATCTGGGCATTAAAAAGGGATGGTCGGTGGCGTACGGGAAGAAGCACATGCCAACACCAAAAGAGCTATTGAAATTTGGGGAACGGTGGAGGCCGTACCGTACGGTCGCGAGTTGGTATATGTGGCGGGCGTTCGAACGCGCAGGGTACGCGTTCACGAATAAGATCAAGCCGCGCAAGCCGAGGAAGAAGAGGAAGAAATAGTCTTTGATTTTGCAGGTGGCCCTTCAAGGGCGACAGGATGGACGCGGATGCGCGATTGAGGTTCCCGGGGTCAGGATTTGGGCAATGTCTCGCGGACGAGCAGGAACATGCCGACGAAGCCGAGGAGCAGCACCGCGCCCTCGTACGCGACAGAAATGTGATGAAGACGGTTGAACTCGACCCGCAGCGGATCAGTTTCTCGACTGTTCTGAACGGAGACCATCTCCTTCTTGAGCCGCTCCATTCGCTTGCTGACGGTGAGCTGCGAAGCAGCAGTCAGGATGACCATCAGCGCAACGCAAAGGGCCGCAGCGGTTGTAAAGCTGGCAAAGTCCCGCGTACGCAAAAGGCGCACGAGCAGAAAGAGCAGACCCAGGAAAATGCCCGCAAAGTGAAGACGCGCAAGGGAATAGCCCACCATTAGGCCTGCGGCGTCGCGGCTGCCGAGAATGGCAAAGGCCCCCGGGGCGACCACAACACCCAGAAAAGCATCGGCACCCAGCCAAAGACTCAAGCTCAGAAACTCGATTGCGCGTAGAATTGTCTGCATCCGGCCACTATACAGGACGCCTGCACCGGCGGCCAAATAGCAACTAAGTCACATAATGCGCAGGATGATTCCGCAGGGGCGCTAACGAATGTGGCAGAATTCAGAGGAATGGTGGGCGATAAAGGATTTGAACCTTTGACCTCTCGCGTGTGAGGCGAGCGCTCTAACCGCTGAGCTAATCGCCCGTCAGAAACGGGTGAGGGTGTTGCGAAGTGAAAGAGAAGCCGGAGCAACAACCTTCATCTATTTGTAACAGGAAGACCCAGGGTTTTCAACCAATGGCAACCGTCACCTCGCAGGTGGTTACACAATTGCAGCGCTCCATTGCCCGCGCCATTTTCGGCAAGGAAGACGTGATCCAACTGGCGCTGATTACGCTGCTGGCGCGCGGCCACCTGTTGATTGAGGATGTTCCCGGGGTCGGAAAGACGACGCTGGCGCAGGCGCTCGCCAAATCGTTTCACTGCAGCTTTCAGCGCATTCAATTCACTTCCGACCTTTTGCCGAGCGACGTGCTGGGCGTGAGTGTCTACAATCCGGAGTCGCGAGACTTCGAATTTCGCTCTGGACCGGTGTTTGCCAACGTGGTCCTGGCCGATGAGATCAACCGGACGACCCCTCGCACGCAATCCGCTTTACTGGAAGCGATGAACGAGGCACAGGTCACGGTGGACGGCCGGACGCTTCCCTTGCCTCAGCCCTTCCTGGTGATCGCTACCCAGAATCCGGTGGAGCATCACGGGACGTATCCCCTGCCGGAATCCCAACTGGACCGCTTCCTGATGCGCATCAAGATGGGTTATCCGTCGCACGAAACGGAGCGGCAGATTCTGCGCAGTCGAGCCGAGGACGATTCAGTGGGCCGGCTGGAACCGGTTGCGGATGTTTCGGACGTGCTCGCGATGCAGGAAGCTGTGACGCACATAAAGGTAGACAGCAGCCTGCACGATTACGCACTGGAAATTGTGAATCGCACCCGCAAGTCTGACCAGCTCGCGCTCGGAGTGAGCCCCCGGGGAACCTTGATGCTGCAGCGAGCGGCACAAGCCCGCGCGTTTCTGGAAGGTCGCCAGTATTGCCTGCCTGACGATTTCAAGCAGCTGGCGGTGGCGGTGTTTTCCCACCGCGTTGTGGCCAGCACGCGTCACGCTTCCCTGCAAAAGAAGTCGGAGACCACCGAGCTGGTGCTTCGTGAGATCGTGGATTCCGTCCGCGTACCCCTGTGAACCTGCGTGCAGCGCTCGCGAATGTCTGGGAAAAAGCCGACCGCCCGGGAGTGCGCGCGTTTTTCCTGTCCATTGCGGCGCTGAGCGTCGCGCTTGTGCTTGCCTTGTACTCTGGCGCGTCCGCGCGCGCGGGGAGTCTGGTGCTTGCGAGCGCAACGGCGATGGCCGCCCTGGTAGTGGCAGGATGGGTGGGTGTAACGCTGGTGCCGGTGCTGGCGAAGCGAACCCCGTTGCGCTGGATCACTTACCGGATGGAGTACCGGCTCACACGGGACGGCTGGATTTACATCGGCGGAATTGTGCTCGTGGCACTTGCCGCCATTAATACGGGGAACAATCTCCTGTTCCTGATCCTGGCGTGCCTGATCGCGAGCATCTTGATGTCGGGCATTCTCTCCTCGCTTACACTGGCCGGCGTGGAATTGAATCTGCAACTGCCCGAACACATTTTCGCAGGGCAAACTGTGCGCGGAACAGTGGAACTGAAAAACGAAAAGCAGACGCTGCCTTCATTTTCCTTGCGCGTGGAAGGGACAAAAAAGAAGGATTCAAACCCGGCGGTGATTCTGGCGACGCCCGTCTATTTTCCGTATCTGTCACGGCGAGAATCAGTCCGGCAATCGGTGCCACTACAATTTGCGCACCGGGGATTGTACCGGCAGGAGGCCTTCCGGATTCTTACGCGATTTCCTTTTGGCTTTTTGCAGAAGGCTCGGCGACTGGATATCGCCACAGAGGCACTGGTTTATCCGTCGGTGGAAGCGACAGCGGAATTTCTGGAAGTGCTGCCGGGAATTCAGGGCGCAATTGAGAGCCTGGCGAAAGGGCGTGGCCAGGATCTTTACGCTCTGCGCGATTACCTGCCGACGGATAGCGCTCGCCATGTGCATTGGAAGGCTTCAGCACGTTTGGGGTCGCTGATGGTGCGGGAGTTTGCCCGCGAGGATGATACACGCGTGCTGCTGGTGCTCGATCCCCACAGCGATGCGGCTGGGCCAAAGGCCAGCGCGGCGGAGAAGGGGCAGTTCGAACGAACCGTAGATCTTTGTGCAGCGATTGCCTGGAGTTTTCACGAACGGGGGGCGTTGATGGAATTTCGAAGCGCGGAGGCAACGGTGCCCCTTGCCCCGGCAACGGAAAACATCTTCGCGGTTCTGCGGCACCTGGCGCTGGTGGAACCGCTTCCCGTAGATGCGAAGCAGCATCGGTTGACGGAACTCGCGGCCGAGTCGGAGTCGTTCAAGATTATCGTGACGTCGCAGCCGCGCGGGTCCATCCCCGCGGAAGTGTGGAATACGTCGTACGTGGTCTTCGCGGAAGAAGTGCCCGACTGAGAAGAATAAGAGGTTCCCCGCGCAATAACCATGAGAAACTATCCAAACTTTATGCTCACTGGTCCTGCGCTTTACCACTTTCGAGAAAAACTGCTCGCGTGGTTCGCGGAGTTTCAACGCCATCTTCCCTGGCGGCGGACGAAAGACCCGTACCGCATCTGGCTCTCGGAAATCATGCTGCAGCAGACGCGTGTGGTAGCGGCCATTCCCTACTATGAGCGGTTCCTACAACGTTTTCCGAATGTGGAAGCCCTGGCGGAGGCGCCGGAGGAGGAAGTGCTGCGCCAGTGGGCCGGTCTTGGCTATTACTCGCGCGCGAGAAACCTGCAGAAGGCCGCGCGGCAAATCGTGGCTGAGTACCATTCGAAGTTTCCCGATGACCAGAAAAAGGCCCTCGCGCTTTCCGGGATTGGGGCTTACACAGCTGCGGCGATTCTGAGTATCGCTTACGAAAAGAAGTTGGCCGTCCTGGACGGAAATGTGGCGCGCGTTCTCGCCCGCCTGGGTGCAGTACGCGGCAATTTGCGAATCGGCAGCCGTTGGCAGCAATTGCAGAAGGACGCGGATGCGCTCCTGGCACCGAAAACGCCGGGCGATTGGAACCAGGCCATGATGGAACTGGGCGCAACGATCTGCACCCCGCGTTCGCCCCGGTGTTTGCTCTGCCCTGTGGCTGAGTTTTGCAGGGCGAGAAAATTGGAATTGACGGAAGAGCTGCCGGAGAAGAGGAGCAAGCGCGCAACCGTCGCGGTCACACTTGCCGCGCTTGTCCTCGTCGATCCTCACGGACGGACACTCCTGCTGCCACCGCCAAAATTCAAGGAAGCGTCAGAGATGCGGACGCCGGATGACGTAGCGGTGCTCGTTTCGCGCATGTGGCACTTTCCGACAATTCAGGTGCGGGAGGATCCCGTCAGAGAACTCCGCGCGTTCAGCAAGACGTCGATCTTCGGCGGTTCGCAAGCCCTGGGGAGCCTCGAAGCGATGCGGCAGGCTCGTCACGCTGTGACCTACCGACAGATTACGTTGCTTCCCTTCAGGGCAGAGGTTGCGACGCTTCCGCGAGTTCCGCATGCTAGAGCGTTGCCTCTTGGCGATCTGTCAGAAGCGCCCATCTCCAATTTGACGCGAAAAATTGCGCACGCAGCGATGAAGGAGAAGCCCCAGTTTTCTACCGGTCTCGGACCTAGGGGGACGTCTCTTTCACTTGTGTAGTGGCCGGACTACAGATCGGCCTCGATTCACACTTGGTCGTCAAAAGCCGAGCCTTTCGTACCGTTATCCTTTCGAAGGGACCGTGAAGGCCGGCATTGCGAAGGTGCTATTCTGAGGTCCACACGATGGCTTCGTCGATAGCAAACCCGAGCAGTTCCCTCCCCGCCGACCGCTTTTACCGCACAGCGTTGTACTTTCTTGTGCTGACCTCCGTGCTCACGCTTGTGGGAACCGGCAAACTCGACCTGATCACCACGATTCTTGCGCCCGCGCTGGTTGTCTACAAAGGACTGCGCTGGTTGAGAGGCAATCCTCCCGAGCTGACACACTCGCTGGCCACGAAACTGGCCGTGGGCTACCTACCTGTATTTGCCCTGGATTTGCTGTTTGTGTCGCGCGTTCTGGCCGGAGATGCGCCGAATCCAGGTATGTATGCGTCACTGCTGGCCGTGGTGCACTTCCTGCTGTTCGTGACGCTTGTTCGTCTGTATAGCGTGAGCACGGATCGCGACGCGCTGTTCCTTTCAATGTTGGCCTTCGCGGGAGTTCTGGCCTCCGCGATTTTTACCGTCGACACTTCCTTTCTGGCGTTCTTCGTCGTGTTCCTGGTGTTTGCGGTGGGTGTGTTTGTGGGATTGGAGATCCGGCGTGGCGCCACGGGAGCGGTGTTTCCGCCGATGGGCGTGGACCTTCGGCGGGAGCGAAAATTCAGCCGGGCGCTCTTTCTGGCGGCGCTGAGCGTGTCTCTGGGCGCAGTGGTGATTGGATCTGTGCTGTTTTTTGTGTTTCCCCGGTTCAGTGCCGGGTACTTTGCACGCACCGGTATGCAACCCTCGTTGATGAGTGGTTTCACCGACAACGTGGAGCTTGGACAAATCGGCCAGATTAAGAAGGACAATACTGTCGTGATGCGCGTGCAGACGGGCGCGGCGGTGAACTATCCGCTGCTGCGCTGGCGGGGGATCGCCCTTACGAACTTCGATGGGAGGCGGTGGTCCTCCACACAATTGAAGATGAGAACGCAAGAGCCCATGTCCAACGGTTGGATCGGTCTGGCTTCACGAAGAAGGTTGGAGGCAAAACCGGCTGCGGAGGTGCAATTTGTGATCCTCCTCCAGCCGCTGGCGAGCGACGCGCTGTTTGCTCCGGCCCAGGTGATGGCGCTGCGCGGCAACTTTTCCGGCGAAGCGGGAAGTTATGATGCGGCCGCGCGGCACAGCACGCTGAGCGTCGATTCCACCGGCTCCATTTACAATCCATTCCATAATTTTTCTCCCATCCGGTATGAAGGAATATCGATCCTGCCGGTAGCGCGGCCAGGGCAAGCCCGGTTTGCTGGAACAGACTATCCGCTGGAAATCCGCGACACGTACTTGCAACTGCCGCCCAAACTGGACCCACGGATTCCGGAACTGGCACGCACGATGGCGGGCACGGCGGACAATCCCTACGATCAGGCCCTCGCGGTCGAGAACTATCTTCGAACGAACTACGGTTATTCCTTGAATCTTTCCGGTAAGCCCGGCGCGGATCCGCTGGCACACTTCCTCTTTGACACGAGAGCAGGACATTGCGAGTACTTTGCAACCGCTATGGCGGTGATGTTGCGTACGCTCAGAATTCCCTCCCGCGAAGTAAACGGATTTTTGCCCGGCGAATACAACGACGTCGGAGGCGATTACATCGTGCGCGCCAGCGACGCGCACAGTTGGGTGGAGGCGTATTACCCGGGCTATGGTTGGCTGACGTTTGATCCGACGCCTCCCTCGAACGATCAGGCAACGGGGCTGTTCGGGCGCCTGGCGCTGTACATCGACTGGTTTCAACTGACCTGGAACGAGTGGGTGATCAACTACGACTTCTCGCACCAGATCTTTCTGGCGAAGAATGTGGGGCAGGTCTCTACAGATTGGAAGGACAAGTGGCGCAAGAAGATGCAGCACGCGCAGGATCACGGCATGGAGCGCTTGACGGAATGGCAACGTGCACACAGCGGGCTGCGCTTCCTTGTTCCTGTTTTCCTGGTGCTCTCACTGGCATTGCTGCGCGTTGGATGGCTGCGCTCGTTCTTTCACCGCCTCCGGTTGGCCTGGCTGGCGCATTTGCCGGAGGCGGAAAGGAACAATCCGCAAATGGCTTCTCGGCTCTACGCGGAACTGCTGCGGTTGCTCGAGAAGCGTGGGTTCACACGGCGCGAAACGCAGACGCCACGCGAGTTTGCCGCTACAGTTGCCCTGCGGGAAGGGCTGGCACCCGCGGTCCAGGAATTCACAGACATCTATGTGCAGTCACGTTTTGGCGGTTCCCCTTGCGATGCGTTCCGCTTGCGCGCACTTCTGGAAACCATCCGGACGATGCCGCGTCCCCGCTGATCCTCAAAAAGTAATACAATACCGCACCAACTTCCTACCAGCTGCACCGCGTCTATCACGGATGGGGCAGCGAGATCAGCGGTCTGACCATCGAAGTGGATTTTACGGAGAAAAAAGTGTTGAAGGTGATCGACGGAGCCGTTAGCGCTGTGTCGACCGGACCGACGATGGAGCCCAGAAAGCCGGCGCGTTTTTCTGAGCACCAGTTATGGGTGACACCCTACAGAGACAACGAACGCTATGCCGGGGGCACGTTTCCGATTTCCAGCAAAGGAACGGATGGCTTGGCGGTTTGGACCAAAGAGAATCGCGGCATCGAAGATACGGATATCGTGGCGTGGTACACCTTTGGCTTTCACCATGTAGCCCCGGGAGGAAGACTGGCCGGTAATGCCGGTGATGTGGCACGAATTCCTGATTCGGCCCTTGGACTTCTTCCCGCAAAATCCGGCCCTGGACCTTCCTAAAGTGCCATAAGACGGAGCGGCATCGGATGGCGAGATCTAGGCAGAGCGGCGGCACATGCTAAACTAGGAAGGTTACGCCAAGGTAGAAATCGCTCCATGCCAAAGGTTGGATTCATTTCCCTCGGGTGCCCGAAGAACCTCGTCGATAGCGAGGTGATGATGGGCATCTTGTCCCGGGAAGGCTACGAGCTGACGCCGCGCGCAGACGAGGCCGAGGTTCTCGTCGTCAATACCTGCAGTTTCATCGAGCCAGCACAAAAAGAATCGGTGGACGCCATCCTGGAAATGGCCGAGTACAAGAAGTTTGGCGCTGCCAAGCGCCTGATCGTGGCTGGCTGCCTCGTGGAGCGTTATCGCGAACAAATTCTGGAGCAGGTACCTGAGGTGGACGCCGTGGTGGGCACGGGCGAGGTGGAACGCATACTGGAAGCAGTGCAAGGCGAATTGAAAGTCTTGCCCGCGCTTCCGCCTTCGTTCCTGTACCACGATTTGACGCCGCGCATCATCACCACGCCGAAGCATCAGGCGTACATCAAGATTGCTGAGGGTTGCGATCATCCATGTTCGTTCAGCATCATTCCGCAACTGCGCGGAATGTTCCGGAGCCGGCGGTTCGATTCCGTGGTTCGGGAAGCAGAGAACCTGGCCTCTGCAGGAACGCGGGAAGTGACGCTGATCGGGCAGGACACCACTTCCTATGGCGAAGACCTCGGCCTTCGCGACGGCCTAGCGCAATTGCTGGAAAAGCTGGCGGGGATTGAGCAGTTACTGTGGGTGCGGTTTTTGTACGCCTATCCGAACCGCGTAACCCAGAAGCTGCTGGACACTCTGGCTGCGCATCCCCGACTGGCAAGGTATTTCGACATGCCGTTGCAGCACACAAGCCGCAAGGTGCTGGCGCGCATGAAGCGCGGTTCGAATGGTGATGCATTCCTGAAGCTCCTGGAGCGCGTCCGCAAGACGATTCCGGGGGTAGCGCTACGCACCAGCTTCATCGTGGGCTTTCCCGGCGAGACCAAAAGCGACTTCGAGGAGCTCTACCAGTTCGTAGCCGCGGCGAAGATCGATTGGATGGGCGTTTTCGAATACTCCGATGTGGACAATGCGGCCAGCTTTGGACTGGAAGGAAAAGTGGACGCGGAGACGACAGAGGAGCGTCGCGCGCGGCTGATGGTGCTGCAAAGAAAGATCTCGCGTGAGAAGTTGCGGGCCTTCAAGGGGCGGACGGAAACCGCGTTGGTTGAAGGTCCTTCGAAGGACAATCCACTGGTGTGGGAAGCGCGTCTGGAGGGAATGGCCCCGGACATCGATGGGAAGTTATATTTAACGGACATCGAAGCGCCCAGCGGCGAGGTAGCCGCTAGGGGCGATGCCGTGAAAGTCGAGATCGAAAAGACAGACGCCTACGATTTGATCGGCCGTGTGGTGGAGATTCTGCCGCGGCCGGCGATTCGTCCAACACCGGTGCCGGCCATGCCTCCCGCGGAGAAATTGACGCGCATCTCCACCGGGGCGGCCCTCCGCGTGATCGGGTAAGCCACCGTACACCGATCCCTATTATTCTTAGCTCTGGGCTCTCTGTGTCCTCTGTGGTAAAAGGTTTGCTTCCATATGAAATACAACTGCCCCATTTGCAAGAAACCTACCGACTCGCAGAAAGACACAGAATTCCCCTTCTGCTCGGAGCGGTGCCGCTTGCTCGACCTGGGCGCGTGGTCAGCGGAGAAATACGTCGTGTCTGGCCCCATCTTCGACGAAGAGGAGATCCCGGAAGAGGACCGGCGCGCGCTGCGCCAAGGAAAGCGGAAGGCTGATGAACCCATCCACTGAAGTAACCTCACCGGGAAGCGGGGAGAAACCGGTCTTCGCTTATGCGATTTCCACGATGCTCGGCACGGGCTATCTGAGGCCAGGGCCGGGAACGTGGGGCTCTCTGGCGGGTCTGATTATTGCGGTGTTTTCGCATCCGTTCAGTTGGTTTCTGGTTCTGGGCAAAGGGATTCAACTCAGCCTAGGGGCCGATGCTCCGCTGCTCTCTGGGCCTTGGGGTGCGTTGGTTCTGCTCGTGCCGTCGATCGCGGTTTGGCTCATTCTGGCCTACCTGGGCGTTCGCTGCAGCGGCCAGGTTGCGGAGTTTTCAGGTATTAAAGACCCGCAAACTGTGGTCATCGACGAGGTTTCCGGCGTGCATCTGGCGCTGATTCTTGGCCTTGCGCCGCTGACCACGCCAAGCACCTTTCTCCATGCCTCTGAGGCAGGCATGTTTGCTCTTTACACCGGCATGAGCCTTCTGAACTGGAAATATCTCCTTGCTGCGTTTGTCCTGTTCCGGATCTTTGATATTGCCAAGCCTTTCCCTTGCCGGCGCCTGGAAAAGCTTCCCGGGGGTTGGGGGATCATGGCGGACGACTGGATGGCCGGGGTCTACGCTGCCATTTGTCTGCGTCTCGCGTTACACTTTTATGCGTTATGAAGTTTGGGTTCGGAAGCACACAAGAGAAGAACGGCATCCCGCACATTGAGCGCATTGCTCCGTCGGCGGCCTTGCCGGGCGGCGAAATCACGATTTACGGAACGGGCTTTATCTCGCGTCCGGGCGCACGGCCGGTGGTGCGCTTTGGCGATGCCGAGGCGGCGCTTGCGTTGACGAGCAACAACCGGCTGATTGCGCGGGTGCCGGAAAATGTGACGGCCTCTACGATTCAGGTGGTCACATCAAAGAACGAAAGCCAGCCGTATCCCGTGGCGCTTGCCTTTCAAATTGCCGATAACCTGCACCCCGTGGCGAATCCGGCGGTCGACGCGCAGGGAAATATCTATGTGACCTTCAGCGGCCCGCGTGGGCAGCGCGTGCCGGTGTCGTTGTACAAGATTGGGACCAACTATGCCGTAAAGCCGTACGTGACGTCGCTCATTAACCCAACAGGCCTGGCGATTGGACCCGCAGGCGAACTTTTTGTTTCTTGCCGGCATGACGGCACAATTCATCGCGTATCCCAGAATGGGCAGACCGAAGAGTGGATCGAAGGCATGGGGATTGCGACAGGACTGGCATTCGATCGCGCCGGAAATCTCTTTGTCGGCGACCGCAGCGGGACGATTTTCAAGATCAGTCCGCAGCGGGAGATCTTTGTGTTTGCCACGCTGGAGCCGTCCGTTGCGGCCTATCATTTGTCGTTTCATCCGAACGGCGAGCTGTACGTGACGGGGCCGACGACTTCGAGTTACGACCGAGTCTATCGAATTACCCAGGGCGGGGAAGTAAATGTGTTCTACCGTGGCCTGGGACGTCCGCAGGGAATGGCTTTCGATCAAGAGGCAAACCTGTATATTGCGGCTTCGTTTGCCGGAAGGCGCGGCATTGTGCGAATCAGTCCCCAAGGACACGCCGAGCATGTGCTAAGCGGTCCGGCCCTGGTGGGGATGGCGCTTCTTCCGAATGGTCGCGGAATCCTCGCTGCCAATAACGCCTTGTTCACTTTGGACTGGAATGTTCGCGGACTGCCTCTGCGCGGTTAGGCGGTTAGGCCTGCTAACGGGGCTAACGCCCAACTGCTGAGCTACAATATGGGCCATGAAAGCGGAAATTATTGCAGTGGGCTCGGAGCTTCTGACCCCGGATCGAATCGATACCAATTCCCTTTTTCTTACCGAAGAGCTCAACAAGCTCGGGATTGAAGTCCTGCGCAAAACAATCGTCGGAGACAATCGAGAGTTGCTGGCGGAAGCCTTTCGCGATGCCCTGAACCGCGTGCCGGTGGTGATTGCGAGCGGCGGCCTTGGTCCCACCGAGGATGACCTGACGCGCGAGACGGTTGCCGAACTCCTGGGGCGGACACTGCAGCGGAATGAGGCGGTCGTGCGCTCAATCGAAGCACGCTTTCGGAGTTTCAAGAGAGAGATGCCAGCCGTGAATCTGCGTCAGGCAATGGTTCCGGAAGGCGCCGAGGTGCTGGAGAACCCGCGCGGCACCGCGCCGGGCCTGTGGCTGGAAGACAAAGGACGAATGGTGGCGCTTTTGCCGGGGCCGCCCCGGGAGTTGAAGCCCCTTTTTTTGGAACAGGTGCTGCCGCGCTTGCAGCGTCACCCTAATACGGTGCGCATGTTTCATCGCGAGTTGCGAGTAACGGGGCTTGGCGAATCGCACGTCGAGGAACGCATCCGGCCGATCTACATGCGCTACAAGGACGTGAACACGACGATCCTGGCGGCGCCTGGAGAGATTCAGATCCATCTACGCCGATGGAGTGACAATGCTGTCGAGGCCAATGCCACATTGGACGAGATAGTAAGGAGCTTCGAACTGGCGCTGGGCGACCGCATTTTTGCCCACTCTGCCACGCCACTCGAAGAGGTGGTGGCGCAACTGCTGATCGACCATCGCGCCACGATTGCCGCCGCGGAAAGCTGCACCGGTGGACTGCTGGCGGAACGGCTGACGCGCATTCCTGGCAGTTCGAATTACTTCTTGGGCGGCGTGGTCTGCTACAGCAATGAAATGAAGATCGCCTGGGCGGATGTGCCGGCGGAGCTGATTGCTACAAAAGGAGCAGTGAGCAGCGAAGTGGCGATCGCACTGGCGGAGGGAATTCGCCGGCATGTAGGAAGCACCTTGAGTGTGGGCATCACGGGGATTGCCGGGCCGGGCGGGGGCAGCGAGGAGAAACCGGTCGGCACGGTGCACATCGCGGTCGCGGGACCATCTGGAGTAAGGGAAAGACTTGTGAATCTGCCGGGAGACCGCGAAGCAATCCGGTTTTATGCTTCGCAAATTGGTCTGGACATGGTGCGCATGCATTTCTTGTACAACGGCCACAGGCAACCCCGCCGCGGCTTGAATGCCTGAGCAGGAAATTCCCGTGCGCCTCTTCGTCGCCATCGAGATCCCCAATGACGTTCGAACCGCCCTGGGCATTTTCATAAGAGAGTTGCGCGCGTTTGCGCCGCAGGCGAAATGGGCGCGCGTAGAAAACCTGCATGTGACACTCAAATTCCTGGGCGAAACGGACACTGGAAAACTGGGGCAGATCGAGAACGCTCTGCGAGCGATTCATAACCCAGAGCAGGTCACTCTGGAGTTTCGCGGACTGGGATTCTTCCCGAATGACAAGCGACCGCACGTGTTTTGGGCAGGGATGAAAGCCTCCGCGAATCTACTCGCACTGGCTGAATCGATCGACCGTGACCTGCATTCCTGTGGCTTTCCGTTGGACGACCGGCCGTTCACGCCGCATCTGACGTTAGCGCGCTTCAATCCGCCGGGCCTACCTGCCAATCTTGGCTCAGTTGTAAAGCAGCAGGCTTCACGAGGTTTCGGCTCGCTGACCGCCCGCGAATTTCATCTCATTGAGAGCAAGCTCAAATCCACCGGAGCGGAGTACACTACCGTGCAGTCGTTCCCTTTCGTGGCGGAGACATAGCGATCGATGGTGCCAACTTCGGTTAGAACCTTGCTCCTTGTTCTGGGAGGCTACCTGTTCGGTTCCATTCCGTTTGGGCTGATTTTCGCCAAGATATTGGGGGGGACAGATGTGCGGGAACATGGCAGCCGGAATATCGGCGCGACGAATGTTTCCCGAGTCGCCGGACCTGTTGCAGGAATGCTCACCCTGATTTGTGACGCGGGGAAGGGAACCGCGGCAGTGTGGCTCGCGGCACGGTACACCGAGCACTCCGCAAGCGCCATGATGTTCGCGGGCCTCGCGGCGTTACTCGGGCATTGCTTCCCGATCTGGCTGAAATTCAAGGGCGGCAAAGGCGTGGCAACCGCGCTTGGCGTATTTCTCGTGCTATGCCCAGTGGCAGCGGTGGCTGGAGTTGTCTTGTTTTTGCTGGTTGTGGTGTTTTGGCGTTACGTGTCGCTCGGATCGCTCGCCGCAGCTGCGGCGATGCCGCTTCTGGTCTACCTCTTGTGGGCTCCCCGACATGCGCCCCCCATGGTAATTACTCTCGGCACGCTGTTTGCGGCGGTCCTACTCTTCTACAAACACGACGCCAATTTGCAACGGTTGGTCGACGGCACAGAGCCGAAATACTCCTTTGGCAAATCAAAGGGCGAAGAACGATGAGTCGTATTGCCATCCTGGGAGGCGGAAGCTGGGGAACTGGGCTTTCGGTTGTGCTTGCGCGTAGCCGCCGCAAGCACGAAATCCGACTATGGGTGCGGGAAACTTCCGTCGCCCAATCGATTCGGGAGAAGCGCGAGAACCAGGAGTATCTGCCAGGAATTGAGATCCCGTCATGCGTTCAGGCGTCGAATGACCTCGGTGAAGTATTGCGAGATGCACAAATTGTAATTGGCGCCGTCCCGTCAGCGAATGCACGTGCTGTTTATCTGAAGGCGGCGCCTTATCTCTCCTCCGGGACAAGCATCGTGAGCGCCAGCAAGGGACTGGAGCCCGCGACGCACTTGCGCATGAGCGAAGTGATTGGACAGGTTTTTGCGCTGCAGTTCATTCCACCCGTGGCTGTGCTTTCTGGCCCCTCGTTCGCACTGGAAGCGGCGCGTGGCGATCCAACGGCCGTTGTGCTGGCATCGCAGGACCGCGCCATGGCTGCATTTCTTCAGGAGGAATTTTCCGGCCCCGCGTTCCGTCTGTACACGAACGACGACGTTCTGGGAGTGGAGCTCGCCGGGGCGATGAAAAATGTGATGGCCATTGCAGCGGGTGCTTGCCAGGGGCTGGGTTTGGGCGCGAATTCGCTTGCAGCGCTAATTACGCGCGGGCTGGCGGAAATGACGCGTTTGGCCGTTTGCCTCGGCGGGAGGCAGGAAACCCTGAGTGGGCTTGCCGGACTAGGCGATCTTGTGCTGACGTGCCATGGAGCGCTGAGCCGGAATCGTCATGTTGGATTTGAACTTGGCCGCGGCCGGGCACTTGAAGAGATTCTCGGCGAGATGAACATGGTGGCCGAGGGGGTTGGAACAGCGGAAGCGTTGCTTAGCCTAGCCCGGGAAAAGAATATTGACCTGCCGATTACCGAACAGGTGCACAGCATTCTGCATCTGGGGAATTCGCCACGGGACGCCATTCGGGCCATCATGGAGCGTCCCCTGCGGCGCGAATAGAAGCTAAGTGCTTGTGCTGTAGTACGTTAGTTCCAGTGGCATTTGCGCGTCGCCTGTCCTTTTGGCCAGCCCGTTGGCCGCGATTTCCTCCCCTAAAATCTATATGTTGCGATGGCGGTCTCACTCCCATCCCTGTTGACGCGCCTCCGTACCGGCCGGGTGCGCATTCTGTGGCTTATGCTCGGTGCGCTTCTGCTGGTCAGCGCGCTTCCCATTGGTCTGTATCATCGCCAGGTGCTCGAATTGAGCCAAGACAAGCTGGTGGACATGGAGCGCATTGAGCAAACCGAGCTTACCCGCTCGCTTGCCCAGGAAGTGCAATTCTTCGAATCAAATCTGACTCAGCAACTAATCAGCCAGCGGCAAATCCTGGCGTTGACGGGCTTGATCGACAACGTCACCGATCCGGTGGCAGAGCCGAAAGTCACACGGCTACTTGAAAACTTTGTCGATTCCAACCGGAACACGTTTATCTATTTGACGGCCGTCGGCCGCGACGGCAAAGGAACGAGCGCATCGCAAGGAAATTTCCGTGCAGAGCAGGATCCGTTTGTGGCAAAGGCGCTGCAGCGCGCGTTCGTCAGCTCAATGCAGTCCGTAAAGTTTCGCAGCGATCCTCTGGCTCTGGCGCCCGATAATCGTCCGGCATTCGTGATTGCCGTGCCGCTGACCGATTCCCAGAACAATTTCACGGGAATGCTGGCCGCCGTGGTTTCACTGGATCCGATCCTCCGCCGGCTGCAGGACGCGAGCGTGCGCGGCCGAACCGTGTTTGTCGTGGATCACCAAGGCCACATCGTGGCACATCCGGAGACGAAGCACTTTGTCCCTGGAGAAGACCTGAGTGAGAAGTCGCACCTCGCCCAGATCATCAAGAATCTGCCGCGGGAATTGCGCAACACGGAAACCGTGCGCTTCACGGAAAAAGAGAACAAGCACGACGTGGAAATGGTGGGGACCTACAGCACCTTCCCGGAAGTAAACTGGGCGGTAATCGCGGAGCGCAGCGTGAATGAGGCGCGCGCCGACGCGGGCGTGACGGAACTGAACCGCCAGGCACTGGCGTTCGTCAGCGTGGTCGTGCTGATCGCCGTGCTTTTCGGTTATTTCTTTGCCGTGGGGATCAGCGACCCGATTCGCAGCCTGGCCGCCTCCACGCGAGCCATCAGCCGCGGCGAATTTCATCAGCGCACGCCGGTGCGGGGTGCCGCGGAGATCAGCGAACTGGCCGAAAACTTCAATTTGATGGCCAGCGACATCGAAGAGTACATCGAGCGCCTCAAGGAAGCAGCGGAAGAAAACCGCGAGTTGTTTATCGGCTCGATCCGAATGCTGGCGGCCGCAATCGACGAAAAGGATCCTTATACGCGAGGCCATTCCGGCCGCGTGGCGAAGTATTCGACAGTGATCGCGCAGGAGATGCGTATGTCCGCGGAGGAACTGGACAAGCTGAAGATCAGCGCGCTCCTGCATGATGTCGGCAAGATTGGTGTGGATGACCGCGTTCTGAAGAAGCCGGGTTCCCTGACTCCGGAAGAATTCGAAATCATGAAGACGCATACGACCAAGGGTGCGAACATCATGCGTCCGGTCTCTCAGTTGAAAGACATGCTGCCTGGCATCGAACTGCACCACGAGCATCTGGATGGCCGTGGGTATCCCTATGGCCTTTCAGGACCTCAGATTCCGTTGATGGCGCGCATCATTGCAGTTGCAGACACTCTGGATGCGATGACCACGAACCGGCCATACCAATCGGCAATGGACCTGGAGTATGCCCTGGGCCGCATCAAGGCGCTCACAGGTTCGAAGTTCGATCAGACCGTGGTGAATGCGCTGGAGTCTGCTGTAAAGGCGGGCAAGCTCCGCCTCTCCGCCGTCGAAGTCCACGTGTAACCCGATCCCTTCGTTTCATTAGCTATCGCCAGTTTCACTTGGATCGCATTGGCTTCCGACGTATATCATGACAGTGTCATGACCGGGCAAGAGGTTTACAGTTCTCAAATCGAACGCGATTCATCCTTGGTGTACTGCAATACTCTTGGTTTCTGTCCTCTTTTCGGGGTAACTTTGAACGCACAAGACAAGTACGTTGGGACGGCGGAGTATCGTATTCACATCGGAGATGTCCTTCAGATATCCGTTTACCAACATCCGGAGCTAACCAGAAAAGTTGTGGTCCTCGACGTGGGAAACAAGACGCTTTCGGGCACTGGTATCAAAGCCTCGGGCCTGACTGAAATGGATTGGCTTTTTCACGACATGAGATTTGTCGTCTTTTCGGCAATGGAGGTGGCTGGCCAAATTCGCGCTAAGCTCAAATCTTATCGTTTCCGACCCTCAGGTCACGGTCGGTGTCAATGCCAGATCGCAGCGGCACCATCAGCGGTTTGATGCTATGTCGAAAATCAGGCGCACCTGCGGGGCGTCCCCCTGAGGGCCGCGCGGCTTGCGGCCCGAAGGATTTCGGCTTCACAATATGCTTGGACGTTGCACCGAGTTCTCTCGCCGCAAATAGCGCTCAGCTATTTCTGACGATTCGCGCTTGCCCCTTCCTTCCACCTCTTCCTTTCCGTCCCATCTGCTACAATTTTGGGTTGCGCCCCTATTTGTGCGCGCCTTGGTATGATTACGCTTTTTGGCAAACCTGAACCAACCCTGTTGGAACGCCTGAAGGAGTCCGTCAGCAAAACGAAAACGGCACTGGCGGACACGTTGGATAACGTCACCAAGGGTGGGCGGCAGATTGATCCCGGCGTTCTTAAGGAAGTGGAAACCGCGCTGCTCTCGGCCGATCTGGGAGTGAAGACGACCCGGGAAATTCTGGACGCTGTGAAAGAACAGATTGCGCGGAATGTCCTCTCTGATGGCGAGCAGCTAAAGAAAGAGATCAAGGCGCACGTATTCCGCGCGCTGAACGTGTGGGGTAACACCCCGACTCTGGCGGGAGCGGCAAACGGCAATGATCCACGCGTGATTTTTATCGTGGGCGTGAATGGTGCGGGGAAAACTACAAGCATCGGGAAGCTGGCAAACCGGTTGCGTAAGGATGGGCGAAGCGTGGTGCTGTGCGCCGCGGATACGTTTCGCGCGGCGGCCATCGAGCAACTGGAGATCTGGGCGCAACGCAATGGCGTGGAAGTGATCAAGCAGAAATCCGGCGCCGACCCCGCAGCGGTAGTGTACGACGCGATGGCTGCGGCAAAAGCGCGCAATGTGGACGCCGTAATTGTGGATACCGCGGGCCGGCTGCACACGAAATCGAACCTGATGACGGAACTCGAAAAAATGAAGCGGACCGCCGCGAAGGTGATTCCTGGGGCGCCTCATGATGTGCTGCTCGTGCTCGACGCTACAACTGGGCAGAACGGGCTGGCGCAGGCCCGGGAGTTTACCACCTCGGTGGGTGTGACAGGCATAATCCTGACCAAGCTGGACGGCACGGCCAAGGGCGGCATCGTCGTGGCCATCTCGCGCGAGTTGGGATTGCCGATTCGCTTCGTCGGCACCGGGGAGCAGATCAACGACCTCGTGCCGTTCGATGCGCAAACGTATGCGGATTCGCTCTTCAACTAATGCCGTGGACAATCACGATTTGCATTTTATGGAACATGCGCTCGATTTGGCGCGCAAGGGAGTTGGACTGGCCAGCTCGAATCCCACCGTGGGTTGCGTGATTGTGAAGGGCGGCGTGATTGTCGGCGAAGGGTTTCATCAATATGATGTGCGCGACCACGCAGAAATAGTTGCACTGAAGCAGGCCGGAGAGAAAGCGCGTGGCGCCACGCTCTATGTAACCTTGGAGCCGTGCAACCACACAGGGCGAACGGGGCCGTGCTCGGAGGCAATTGTCGCGGCCGGAATTTCGCGCGTCGTAGCGGCGATGGAGGATCCAAACCCCAAAACCGCCGGCGGCGGATTCGAGCGGCTGCGCGGCGCGGGAATCGAAGTGGAAGCGGGAGTGCTCGAGGACGACGCGGAGAGATTGAACGAGGCCTTCGCGCACTGGATCACGACGCACAAGCCATTTGTCACGCTGAAATCGGCGCTGACGCTCGATGGCCAACTGACGATGCCCCGAGCGCGGAAGAGCAAGAAACACGAGTGGATTACCAGCGAAGAATCGCACGCAGAGGTGCAGCGCATGCGACACGCGTCCGACGCGCTGGTGACCGGAATCGGGACGATTCTAGCGGATGATCCTCTCTTGACCGATCGAAGCGGCTTGCCGCGCCGGCGGCGGCTGCTGCGCGTCATTCTGGACACCAAGCTGCGCCTGTCGCCGATGGCGCGGATCGTCGAAAGCGCTCAGGATGATCTGCTTGTTTTCACCTCAGCATCGCTGAAATCGCCAAAAGCCCGCACACTGCGGGACGCGGGAGTCGAGTTGTTTCCCGCGAAGTCAAAGGGCGGGAGCATGGACTTGAACGCGGTGTTCAAGGAGTTGGGTAGGCGCGACATTTTGAGCGTGTTGCTCGAGGCTGGGCCGCGCCTGAACGGCGCGTCTCTTGAGGCCGGTGTTGTCCATAAGATGGTCCTGTTTTATGCGCCAAAGCTGGCGGGGAAGGCCGGAGTTCCATTGCTGTACCTTCGGGCCCCTGTTCATCTGCCGTTGCGCGTCCGCTCGATTCAACAATTCGGGCCAGACGTCGCGATCGAAGCCAGCCTGAAAAGCTAGGCCTCGTCTGCTTTTGTAGCGGTTGCTTTCTGAAGTGGGAGCCATTACTGCCTCTCTACGCCCGACGCTTCATCCCGGGCGAATCGCCTCGGAAGCACTCCCTTTAGGACGGTACACTCGCGCCAAATTCTTGTACGCAAGGAACTCGAAGTCTGCGACTATTTGGCATCGCATCCTTGCCGCCTATTCCCTTCCGGAGGATTTTCGGGCATGCCTGATGCTCCCCTTCCCTGGCGCCGTGGTTTTTGGAGCCTGATCGCCACGCAGTTTCAGGGCGCGTTCAACGACAATGGCCTGAAGTTCCTCATCATTTACCTGATCGTTGGCACGAACCTGACCCCTGACGAGGAGGAAACCAAAGTCCTTCTGGTAGGCGCGCTGTTCGCGCTGCCGTTCATTCTATTTTCAATGACGGGCGGTTTCCTCGCCGACCGTTTCAGCAAGCGCACCGTCACCATCGGCACAAAATTCTTCGAAATTGGCGTGATGATTTTTGCGATTGCCGGGTTCACGCTACACGACATGCCGATGCTGCTGGCGGCGCTATTTCTCGCCAGTACGCAGGGAGCGCTGTTCGGCCCATCCAAGTACGGTTTGCTGCCGGAAATTTTGCCAGAGAATCGCCTCTCATGGGGCAACGGTGTCATTGAATTGGGAACTTTCCTCGCGGCCATTGCGGGAACGGTGGTGGCAGGACAACTCCCCAAGTGGTTTGGCGCGCGCCAGGAATATTCGGGCGCGTTCTTTCTAGCATGTTCGGTTGTGGGGCTTGTCACTAGCCTGGGAATTACGCACGTTCAGGCGGCCGACCCCGCGAAGAGATTTCAGCTCAATTTTCTGGGCGATCTGTGGCAGCACGGCGAGCGCATTGCGAAAGACCGCGTCCTGTGGCTCGCGGTTGCGGGCAATACGTACTTCTTTTTTCTTGGCGCGTTGCTGCAGTTTGACATTGTCTTTTACGGGCGCGACGTGCTGCATGTGGCGTCGTCGCGTGGCAGCCTGCTGCAGGCGGCTATCGCTATCGGAATCGGCATGGGCAGTCTCGCGGCGGGCTATCTCTCTGGCGGCAAAATCGAATACGGCCTGATCCCTCTGGGTGCGATTGGCATCACGACATTCGGTTTTCTGCTGGCGACGCCCGGATTGTCTTTCGAAACCGTCCTCGTGTTGCTCGCTGCTCTTGGCTTCTTCGGCGGCTTTTTCATCGTCCCGATCAGCGCGCTGCTGCAACACCGGCCTGAAGAGGAGCACCGCGGCGGCGTTTTGGCCAGCGCCAATCTCCTCTCCTTCGTCGGAATTCTTGCGGCCTCCATCGCTTATTACTGTTGCAAACATTTTCTGCAGCTCGGTCCCGCTGGGATTTTCTTTTGGGCTTCGGTCGGCACGCTCGGCGCTTTGGCTTATGTGCTTTGGCTGCTGCCGGATTCCCTGCTGCGCCTGTTGCTGTGGATTGCAGCGCACACGCTCTACCGGCTGGACTTGAAGGGCCAGGAAATGATTCCCGCGCGCGGCGGCGCGTTGCTGACGCCAAACCATGCGTCTTGGGTGGACGCTGTGCTGCTTATTGCCGCAACTGACCGACCGATCCGTTTCCTGATGTTCAAAGGCGTTTACGACAACCCGGTGATTAAGCCGTTCGCGAAGATGCTGAAGATCATCCCCATCGCCTCCAATCAGGGACCGCGCGAGATGATCCATTCGTTGCGTGAAGCTTCCGAAGCGCTGCGCAACGGCGAAGTAGTCTGTATTTTTCCAGAGGGAGAGATCACCCGCATCGGGCAAATGCTCCCTTTCCGGCGCGGCTTCGAACGCATTATCAAGGGCATTGATGTCCCGATTGTCCCAGTGAATATCGATGGCATCTGGGGATCGATCTTCAGCTTTTCCGGCGGGCATTTTCTGTGGAAGTGGCCGCGGACGATTCCCTATCCTGTGCGGATTAGCTTCGGCAAGCCGCTGCCTTCGACCGCCACCGCACCGGAAGTGCGCCAGGCCGTGCAGGAGATCGGGGTGGACGCGTTCCAGCGCCGCCGGCGCTACATGAAACCCCTGACGCGATCGTTCATGCAGGCCGCGCGTCGGCATCCCCGGCGCTTCGCGATGGCAGATGGACGCACCCCGAAATTGACGTTCGGTGATTCGCTGATCAAAACAGTGTTCCTCGCTCGCCGTCTGCGGCCACTCTGGCGGGATCAGAAAATGGTCGGTATCCTGCTGCCGCCGTCGATTCCCGGCGCGCTGGTGAATTGGGCGGCCATGCTGCTCGGCAAAGTCCCCATCAATCTGAACTACACCTCTTCAAACGAGTCGATCGCTTCCTGCGCCAAGCAGTGCGAGCTCAAGACGGTGGTCACTTCGCGGCAGTTTCTGGAAAGAGTGCCGGTTCAACCTCCCAGCGAGGTGATCTATGCGGAGGATTTGACCCTGAACGCCGGATTCGGCGAGAAAATCGCGGCGCTACTTGCGGCGAAACTGCTGCCTGCCCGTTTGCTGGAATTGTTCCTGGGGGTGGCGCGGCCGCCTTCGCTGGACGACACCGCAACGGTGATCTTCTCCAGCGGGTCCACGGGCGAACCGAAGGGAGTGATGCTCTCTCACTTCAATCTGGCTTCGAACGTGGCGCAGATCGAGCAGGTCTTCCATCTTCACGATGGCGATCGCATCCTGGGCATACTTCCCTTTTTCCATTCCTTTGGATTTACAGGCACGCTCTGCCTTCCCCCTCTTGCCCGAATTGGCGTGGTGTTTCATGTGAGCCCGCTCGACGCACAGGTGATTGGCGCGCTGGTTAGTAAATATGCAGTCACCATGCTGCTTTCTACCCCCACTTTTCTCAATTCGTATGCCCGCCGCTGCCCGCCCGAAGCGTTTGGCAGTTTGCGGATCGTAATGGCAGGAGCAGAAAAGCTGCCGGAGCGCATTGCGCAGAATTTCGAAGATCACTTCGGCATTCGCCCTCTCGAAGGCTATGGCTGCACGGAATGTTCGCCGGTCGTTGCGGTGAACACGTACGATTTTCGAGCGGCGTACTTCCGCCAGGTTGGTGCAAAACGCGGTACGATCGGCCATCCCCTACCAGGAATCGGCGTGCACATCATCGACCCGGAATCGGGGGAATCGCTGCCGGTGGATAAGCCGGGCCTTCTGTTGGTGCGCGGGCCGAACGTCATGGTGGGCTACCTCAACCGGCCGGACAAAACCGCGGAAGTGTTGAAGGATGGCTGGTACAACACAGGCGACATTGCCACAGTTGATGAAGATGGTTTTCTGCGCATCACAGACCGCCTAAGCCGCTTCAGCAAGATCGGTGGCGAGATGGTGCCGCACATTCGCGTCGAAGAGAAACTCCACGAGTTACTGGGCGCCGACGGCCAGGTTCTTGCCGTGACAGCGATACCCGACGAGAAGAAAGGCGAGCGGTTGGTGGTGATTCACACGCTGAAGGAGGAAGTGCTGCGCGACGCGCAGGAAAAGCTGGCCAAGAGTGACCTGCCAGCATTATGGAAGCCGCGGCCGGATCAATTTCTGTTCGTTGAGAAGCTTCCCTATCTCGGAACCGGAAAACTGGACTTGCGGAAGTTGCGGGAAATCGCGCAGGCGGGAAATGCGGCAGTGCAGCCAGGCTAAAGGATAGATCCGGCATGAGTGCCGGCGCTCGTCGCGAACAAACGGAACTAGTCCTCGGAATCGAAATTGCGCAAGAGGCAAGCCATAGCGCACTTCACTTCGCCGTTCGGAAGCAGCGAGCACTCGGCAACGGTCCAGTCCGCGTCCTCCCCCTGAATCTTCACTGCGGCGATGTGCGCGATCTTGTCCTTGTTGGGGCAGATGACGCTTCGAAAGCGGAAGCTGCAGCTTTCCAGGATGCGGTCGAGAATTTCCGGGTCGTTCATTCGGTTTCCTCCGTAAAACATATGTGCTAAGCGGCCCGTTCGCGCCAGATCCATCGCTTTCTAAGCAAGATGCAGACACGAACACTGAAATTCTCTCCAGCGTCCTCAGGGGCCCTCTCGTGGGACCCGCGACTACTCTTCCTTCAACCGCGCCTGAGACAGGCAATCCATTCCGCAATGGACCGCGCCCGGCGGTAAAAGCGAACAATCGATGACGCGCCAGCCGCTCCAGCCTTCTTCGCTGAGGGGCCAATTGCCAACAATAATATTTGCGTCGCGATTGTGAATGGAACAATGGACTTTTTGTGGGTACGTCTTCGCTGCTTCCGGATGTGGGTCGGTCAGCTTCGGCTCAAACACAAACCACCTCCGACCAGGAGCGTGGTCTGCCCACATCTTCCTCCCTGAGCAATGGCTCGTCAAGGGCATGGGGCACGGCATGGGGCACGGACTGTCACGGTCCGGGTTCCTGGTTCGCAGCTCCCCGTTTTCAGTAATCGCCCATTAGTTGTAAGTTATAAGTGACGGTTACAAACGGGCCGATTATGGCGCTAAAACGTTTTGCGGCACGCTTTGAACGAGGTTTCCATGTTCACAGGCATCATCGAGCACTTGGGTTCAATTGAGTCCCTCAAACTTCATGACCAGGGGGGGCGCCTGACAATTCACGCGCCAACTGTGGCGTCTCATCTGGCCATCGCTAACAGCATTGCCGTGGATGGTTGCTGCCTGACCGTTGTGGAACTGGACAAAGAACGATTTTCTGCCGACCTTTCCACGGAAACGATTCGCAAGACTTCCATTGGCGAATGGAAGACCGGCACGCGCGTGAACCTGGAACAGCCCATGACCGCGGGGAAGGAGTTTGGAGGGCACTTCGTGCTCGGACATGTGGACACGGTCGGGCGCGTGACACGGCTGGAGGCCGAGGGCGAAAATTGGTGGTATGCCGTGGAAGTGCCGGAAGCCTTTGCGAAATGCATCGTGCCGCAAGGATCGGTGGCCATCGACGGTATCAGCTTGACCGTGGCGCGCTGGAACGGCCGCATAGCGGAGGTCGCAATTATTCCCTTCACCTATCAACACACCAACATTCCAGGCAAGAAGATCGGCGACGCGGTAAATCTTGAGGGTGACGTGCTGGGGAAATACGTGCTGCGCTACCTCGAAACCCGTGCCGGAACCAAGCCCGCAAGCAATCTCAGCGTCGAGCAACTCGTCAGCCAGGGATTCTAGAAGCCGTCTCATAAATGCCTCAGAAGGATGACGAGGCAGCCGAGCTGAAGCATGCCGAGGAAATTAGCCTCATGATATT
>Ga0187782_10000437_pt1 | contig 27950 bp, 25 predicted proteins | sample 0715_SJ02_MP15_2_FD_132454 | JGI IMG/M metagenome (GOLD analysis project Ga0187782, IMG submission 132454) | Tropical peat soil microbial communities from peatlands in Department of Meta, Colombia - 0715_SJ02_MP15_20_MG | ecosystem: Environmental > Terrestrial > Soil > Wetlands > Peat | place... | reverse complement strand
GGCCACATCGAGCGCGGCATCGTCCAGCACGACGAACGGGTCGAGCCCCCCCATCTCGAGGATCACCCGCTTCGCGTGACGCCCCGCGCGCTCCGCGATGCCCTTCCCCACGTCGGTGGAACCGGTGAACGTGACGAGCCGGGTCCGCGGATGCTCGATCAGCGCGTTGCCCACGGAACCCCCGGGTCCCACCACGACGTTCAGGACCCCCGAAGGAATGCCGGCCGCGGCCAGGTGCGCCGCCAGGCGAAGGGCGGTGAACGGCGCGGCGCTGGTCGGCTTCGCGACGACCGGGTTGCCCGCGGCAAGGGCGGGGGCGATCTTGTGGGACAGCAGGTTCAGGGGGAAATTGAACGGGCCGATCGCGACGACGATCCCGATGGGATCGCGCACCGAGAAGAGGAACCGCCGCTCGTTGCCGGCGGGAAGGGCGTACGCGTCCGCGGGGAAGCTCTCGCCGCCAAGGTGGCGGATCTCCTCGGCCGCGAGTTCGTAGACGCCGACCGCCCGGTCGACCTCGACCCGCGCGTCGACGATCGGCTTTCCGACCTCGGAGGCGATGAGACGGGCCATCGTCTCCCGGTCCGCGCGAAGACGGACCGCCGCGGCGCGCAGGATCCGCGCTCGTTCGTGGCCGGGAACGGCCGCCCACTTGTCCTCCATCGCCGCCGCGGCGTCGACCGCGGCCTTCGCCTCCTCGGCCGAAGCGACCGGGGCCTCGGCGATCGACCGGCCGGTGGAAGGGTCGACGACCGGCGCGTAACGACCTCCCTCCGGCGGCCTCCAGGCGCCGCCGATGAAGAGCGAGCCCTTCCCCCCCGGCGGAATGCCGTCGACCACGTTCGACCGCCCTAGCCGGGGTCTCCGTAGACGGTGTAGTGCCAGCCCTTGCGGGCCTGGCCGGTGAGGTCGATGTAGATGTTCTTCACGACGGTGTAGTCGTTGAGCGAGTCCGTGCCGAGGTCCTTGCCGAAGCCGGACTGCTTGAACCCCCCGTGGGGAGTCTCCGACCCAAGCGGCAGGTGGTCGTTGATCCAGACGTCCCCGAAGCGGAGCGCGTGCGCGGCCTTCACCGCCGTTCGCAGGTCCTTCGTCCAGACGCTCCCGGCGAGCCCGTAGTCGACGCCGTTCGCGATCTCGATCGCCTGGTCGAACGTCGAGAACTCGAGCACGTCGAGCACCGGTCCGAAGATCTCCCGCTGGGCGATCGTCATGTCGGGCGCGACCGCGTCGAACACCGTCGGCAGCACGAACGCTCCGTTCGGGTGATGCTGGTGATCGTCCGTCCCGCCCGCGAGCAGCTTCGCGCCCTCGCCCTGGCCCTTCGCGACGAAATCGAGGACGCTCTTCTGCTGGACCGGGCTCACGAGCGGTCCGAGATCGGTCGAACGGGAGAGCGGATCGCCCACGCGGACCTGGCGGACCCGACCGAGGAGCTGCTCGACGAACTTCGGGCGCACCTTCTCATGCACAATGAGTCGCGTTGCGGCGGTGCAGTCCTGGCCGCCGTTCACGAAGCCCCCGACCATGGCGCCCTCGACTGCCGCCGGGAGGTCCGCGTCCTCGAAGACGACGAACGGGGCCTTCCCCCCGAGCTCGAGCTGCACTCTTTTCACCGTGCCGCTCGCGGCCTCCATAATGCGCCGCCCCGTCGCGGTGTCCCCCGTGAGCGAAACCATGTCGACCTTCGGGTTGCGCGAGAGCTCGTCGCCGACCTCCCCACCCGGCCCGGTGACGACGTTGAGCGCCCCGGGCGGGAGACCGGCGTCCTGGAACGCGCGGCCGAGCTCGAGGCTCGAGAGCGGCGTGTAGCTCGCCGGCTTCAACACGACCGTGTTGCCGACGACGAGCGCCGGGGCGATCTTCCAGACCGCCATCATGATCGGGTAGTTCCACGGAGTGATCGACCCGACGACGCCGACGGGCTCGCGGCGGAAGATGGTCGTGCCGTCGCCCGTGAATTCGCCGGGGCTCTTCGCTTCCAAGGTCCGGCCCGCTCCGGCGTAGAAGATCAGGTTGTCCACGCTGAAGGGAAGGTCGGCATCCGCGGCCTGCTTGATCGTCTTGCCCTGGTTGCGGCTCTCGAGCTCGGCGACGGAGCTGAGCCGCTCCTGGAGCAGCTGGGCCGCCTTGAGGAACACCTCGCCGCGCGCTCGCGGCGGGAGACGAGGCCATGGCCCCTTGTCGAACGCTTCGCGGGCCGCGTCGATGGCGCGTCGGGCGTCCTCCCGGGCCGATCGGGGAACCGTGCCGAGCGACGACCCATCGAACGGGCTCACCACGGGCATCGTCGCTCCGTTGGATGCGGCCACCCATTCCCCCGCGATCAGCATCGTATGCTCCATGCCTGCCTCCGCCCGCGCCGGAGGCGTTCGCCGCTAAAGACGTTCCGTGCCCGGACCCCTCGAAACCCACTTCCGGCCGATTCCGGCTAGGATATGAATCAGGAGTTTCCTCTCCCCCCGACGGCTCCAATGGACCCGCGTTGGCGTAATGCCATCATCCTGGTCATCGTCGTCATCGTCATCCTCAGCTTCGTCACGCTGCGGGTCACGACCTCGAGCTGCCTCAAGTCGACCAATCCGCTGCAGATCGACCAGTCGGAGATCCCCGACACGCTCGATCCCGGCGAGACGTTCTCGACCCCCGGTTGGGCCGCGGTCCAGCAGGTGTACCAGGGTCTCGTCAACTACAACGGCTCGAGCTCGACGAACTTCGTCGGCGTGCTCGCGCAGAACTGGACGAACTCCTCGAGCGACCTCCAGTGGAACTTCACGCTCCGTTCGGGCGTCACGTTCTCGAACGGCGATCCGTACAACGCCTACGTCCAGTGGTACAGCTTCTACCGCAGTCTCCTGCTCGCGGGTGGACCGCAGTTCATCCTCGAGCAGAATTTCTACTCGACGAACTTCAACGCGTCGAACCCACTCAACTACTTCTCGAACATCACGAACGTGACGAACGCGAACAGCACGCTCGTCAACGACCTCAACACATGGAACTTTGACAATCCCACGCCGAGCGAGATCGCGCTCATGGAGATGCCGAATCAGTCGTTCCAGGTGCTGAACTCCTCGTTCATTGCGCTCAACGTGGGATATGGCTACCTGGACGGGCCGCCGTGGAGCCCCGTGCCGTACACCTACCTTCTCGCCTCGATCTCGGCCCCCAACTCCTACGCGGTCGATCCGAACGTCGTCGACGCCCACGGCGGCGTGGTCATCGGCCAGCCGAACTCCTGGATGTCGTCGAACACCGTCGGTACCGGCCAGTACACCATCCCCTACTACGTCGGCCTGCCCGGTGCTGGGTACACGTTGAGTCCCAACCCGAACTACTGGGGGAAGACCGTCGCGGCCACCGAGCCGTGGAACAACATGCTCCAGCCGGCGAACACGACGATCGACGTGATCTTCCAGGACTCGGTGGACATCACGACCAACGACCTCCGGACCGGGTACGCGGCGGAGGCGTCGTTCGCCTACATCGGGCCCGCGACCGTGCACGTGCTCCAGGGGTACAGCTGTCTCGTCGTCGACGCGCTCCCGATCATCTACGGCTCGACGAGCGGGTCGTGGTGGATCTACCTCAACCAGAACTCGTTCCCGTTCAACAACCTCACCGTGCGCGAGGCCGTCGCGCACGCCGTGAACTACCAGCAGATCATCCAGCAGGCGTTCGGTGGCTACGCCTCCCAGTGGGTCGGGCCGGTGCCCCCCGCGTACCCGTACTACAACCCCCAGAACCTGACCCCCTACCAATACAACCTCACGCTCGCGCAGCAGGAGATCCAGCAGTCGCCCTGCGCGAACAACGCCTGCGCCGGCCTGCAGCTCAAGTACGCCTACCTCGACACCGGCATCGATTGGTTCGAGACGGCGCAGTTCCTCGCGCAGGACCTGAAGGCGATCGGGATCAACATCATCCCCACGCCGATCTCGCTCGACGAGCTCTACTCGGAGCAGGCGCTCAACACGGCGGGGGTCTGCACGACGCTGACCAACGCGAACGGCGGGCCGTTCCCGCTCGGCCAGGAGTTCTACACGTCCGACTACATCTCACCGGACGACTGGACCCAGAACGACGCCGTGAACACGGGGAGCGCCAACCTGTGCATGTCGAGCTACAACAACGCCACGGTCAACAGCCTCGTCTACACCGCCGCGGCGTCGCAGAACTCGACGAACCTTACCCAGTACTACAGCAACATGACGAGCCTGATGTACCAAAACTACACCGACATCTGGCTCGTCGTGCCGACGTCGTTCGCGGTGTACTCGAGCTTGATCCAGGGGGTCGTGTTCAACCCGATGGCGAGCGCCGAGCCGTTCGCGTTGCTCTTCAACACCCAGTACGCGAAGTGAGCCGCGCGGTTCGGCCGGGCTGCGCGTAGAGCGCGCTCGTAGAGACGAGGACTAGGAGGCGGGAGCCGGAGGACCGGTCGAACGCGTCGCGGTCGGAATGGCGGCCGACGCGGGCTGGTTGTCCGCCGTCGTCAGCAGCGACGCGGGTGGGATGTCCTTGACCTCCTCCGCGCGATGGCACGAGACGAGCTGACCGGGCGCGCCCGCGATCTCGCGGAGCGGCGGGTCCTCGACCCGGCACCGGTCGATCACGAACGGACAACGGGCGGCGAAGCGGCAGCCGGGCTTGGGGTCGATCAGGGACGGCACGTCGCCCCCGATGCGGAAGCGCGTCCGGCGCCGGCGGGCGTCCGCAACCGGCACGGCGGCGAGGAGCGCCTTGGTGTACGGATGGATCGGATGCTCGAGGACCCCGCGCACCGAACCGACCTCGACGAGCTGGCCGAGATACATCACCGCCACGCGGTCGGCGACGTAACGGACCGCCGCGACGTTGTGGGTGATCAGAAGGTAGGCGACCCCGCGCTGGCGCTGGAGCTCCACCAGACGGTTCAGGATCTGTGCCTGGACCGCGACGTCGAGCGCACTGGTCGGTTCGTCCAACACGACGAGCTTCGGGTCGACACTGAACGCGCGCGCGAGCGAGAGGCGCTGGCGCCCTCCGCCGGAAAACTCGTGCGGGAACTGGTCGAGGCAGTCGGGCGGGAGCCCGACGAGCGGCAGCAGCTGCCGGACCCGGTTACGGATCTCCCGGCGGTTCATCCGGTGCGGCGGAGTCGGCTCGGGAAGTGGCGGCTCGGGCGGGCTGGCGCGCGCCCGACGCGCATTCTCCCCGCGTACCCGCTGGACCTCCTGCGGGTAGAGCTGCAGGTCCATGTGCTCCTGCGCGCGGATCGGTTCGCTGACGATCTGCCAGACCTTGAGGCGCGGGTCGAGCGATCCTACCGGGTCCTGGAAGACGACCCCGACGTGGCGTCGCCAGTGCCGGAGCTCCCGGCCCTCGAGCTTCGCGACGTCCTCCCCCTCGAACTGGAACGCGCCGCCGCTCGGCGAGTGGAGCCGCGCGACGAGCCAGCCGAGCGTCGTCTTGCCCGAGCCGGACTCTCCGATCAGCCCGACCGTTTCACCCGGCTGGATCGTGAGGCTCACGCCGTCCACCGCGTGGATCGCCCGCGCCTTCTTGCCCGCGAAGTACTCGGTCGCGGTGCGGGTGAGCGGGAAGCGCTTCTGCAGATCGTCGAGCACGACCAGCGGACCGGAAGGGGAGGCGGCGGCGCTCACGGGAGGTTCGGCACCTCCGTCGCGAAGTGACAGGCACTCCGGTGACCGCCCGCGGCCCCCTCGACCTGCAGCAGTGCCGGGGCGGGCTCGGCCTTGCAGACGGGCCGGGCCAGGGGGCAACGGGGGTGGAAACGGCATCCGGGCGGGGGCCGGGAGAGGTTCGGGACCGAGCCCGCGATCGTGTCGAGGGGTCCTTCGGACTTGTACAGCGTTGGGGCCGCCCGGAGCAGGGCTTTCGTGTACGGGTGGCGCGGGTTCTGGAAGATGTCGGCGACGGGTCCGAACTCGACGAGCTTGCCCGCGTACATCACGCCGACCTGGTCGGCCGTCTCGGCGATCACGCCGAGATCGTGGCTGATGAACAGGATCGAAGTGTGGACCTCGTCGATCAGCTCCTTCATCAACGTCAGCACCTGCGCCTGGATCGTTACGTCGAGCGCGCTCGTCGGCTCGTCCGCGATGAGGAGCCGGGGCTTCTCCGAGAGCGCCATCGCGATCATCACGCGTTGGCGCATCCCACCCGAGAGCTCGTGCGGGTAGAGGTCGAGGATCGTCTCGGGGTCGTTGATCCGCACGAGGGTCAGGTACTCGAGGACCTCGCCCCGGAGCGCCGGGTACGGCGTCATCGCCTTCCGCGCTGCCTTCGCCGTGTAGCCGCCGGGAACGAAGGGCTTCGAGAGGACCTCGCCGGTTTCGGGCATCGGTGCTCGGGTGTAATCGTAGCCCGCTTGCTCGTGCGTCGGCCGCGCGACCCGACCGGACTCGCGGATCCGACGGATCTGGATCGCCTCGGCGAGCTGGTCGTAGATGCGGAACGACGGGTTGAGCGAGTTCAGCGGCTCCTGGAAGATCATCGAGATGCCGGTCCCCCGGATCATCGGCATCTTCCACATCGGTACCTTGACGAGGTCGATGTCCCCGAACAGGATACGGCCCGCGCCGATCGTCGCCGGGGGCTCCGGGAGCAACCGCGGAATCGCCTGGGCGAGGGTGCTCTTCCCGCACCCCGTCTCCCCGACGATCCCGACGACCTGGCCCTCGGGGACCTCGAGGGACACGTCCGATACGGCCCGGAAGCGCCCCGCGCCGACGACGTAGTCGATCGAGAGCCCCTCGACGGAGACGATGTTCGGGGTCATGATCCGGAACCGCCTCCCGCCGCGCTCGGCACCGGGGCGGGCCCGCCCTCGGAACCCTCGGCCACCTCGGGGGGGCTGATCTCGGCCGCCGTGTCCTGCGCCTCCTCCTGTTTCTCCGCGACCGACGTCGAGGGGCCGCCGCCCTCGCCCGCGAGCACGCGGCGGCTCCTCGGGTCGAGGATATCGCGCAGACCGTCGCCCAATAGGCTGAACGCGAGGACCGTGACGAAGATCGCGAGCCCGGGTCCGAGGACCGTCCATGGATAGGCGGTGATGAGGCCCGCGCCCTGGTACGTCGAGATCATGCTGCCCCACTCCGGCGTGATCGGGTAGTTGAGGCCGAGCCCGACGAAGCCGATCGTCGAGAGCGTCACGAGCACGGTCCCGATGTCGAGGGTGAAGTAGACGACGACCGGCTCGAGGACGTTCCGGACGATGTGGCGCGAGACGATGCGGGTGTTCGCGACGCCCGCGGCCCGCGCCGCGGTGACGTAGGGAAGGTGCTTGATCGCGAGGACTTCGCCGCGGACGAGCCGAACGTAGTACGGCCACCACGTCACGAGGATCGCGACGATCAGCTGCCAGATGCCGCGGCCGAGCGATACGGCGATGGCGAGCGCGAGGATCAGGCTCGGGAACGACAGGAAGATGTCGGTGATGCGCAGGATGATGACGGACGCCCAGCCTCCGGCCGTCCCGGGCTCGTCCCAGAATCCCGCGATCAGTCCCAAGGCTCCGCCGAACAGGAGGGCCACGCCGGCGATCGCCATCGCAATGAACAGATCGACCGGCACGGCGTAGAGGACCTCGGCGTAGATGTCGAGCCCACCGGAGTCGGTCCCCATCGGGTGCTGCCAGGACGGGGGCGCGGCGTAGTCGGTCGTCGGGTCGTTGTTGCCGTACGGCGTCAGAAGGTGCGGCGCCGTGAGCATGATCACGGCGACCGCGCAGATCGCCACGACCATGATGAACCCGATGAACGTGAGCGGGTTCGCGCGCATCACCCGCAGGAACATGCGGGTGCTGTGGCCCGCCGAGCGCAGGTACCCCTTGGCGCGGTCGCCGCTCGTTTGGGGAGCCTCCTCGAACGCCATCGATCACCTCCAATCGACGCGGGGGTCGAGCACGCCGTAGAGGATGTCGGCGATGAGGTTCGCGATCACGACACCGACCGCGAAGACCGCGACGACCGCGATCGCGCCGTCGAAGTTGGGCGGGCTCCCGCCGCCGCCGATCGCGGTGTAGGCGTACGCCCCGATCCCGGGCCAACCGAAGACCTCCTCGATGACGACGGTGCCCGCGAGCAGGCCGCCCGCCGTCACCCCGAGGACCGTCGTGGTGGTGATGAGGGAGTTGCGGAGGGCGTGCTTGTACATCACCCAGAACTCCGAGAGGCCCTTCATCCGGGCCGACTTGACGTAGTCGAGCGGGATCACCTCGAGCATCGAGCTCCGGGTCATCCGCGTCGCGATCCCCATGTTGATGAACGCGAGGACCGTGGCCGGGAGGATCAGGTGCTCGATCGCGTCGGCGGTCCACGGCCAGTTGCCGGCGAGCATCGCGTCGACGACCGACATGTGGGTGTACTGCGGGAAGGGCGGCGGGCTCGTCGAGTACTCCCCGTGGGAGGGGAGCCCGAGATACGGCGCCAGGAACACCGCGGCGATGACCGCGCCGAGGTACGTCGGGGTCGCCCACCCCGAGAGGTAGAAGATCCGGACGAGGTGGTCCGGGATCCGGCCGGACGACTGGGCCGCGATGACCCCGAGGGGAATCCCGACGACGATCATGAGGAAGAGTGCGGCAAGGACGAGTTCGAGCGTCGCCGGAACCCCGTCGGCGATCGCGGGGTAGACCGGCTGGTCGCCGGGGTAGGAGTAGCCCCAGTTCCCGTGCAGGAGGTTCGTGAGGTACTGCCAGTACTGCACGTAGAGCGGCTGGGCGAAGTACGCCTTGCACGCGGCGATCGTGCCCGGGTCGGCGTGGGGGTACCACTGGTTGCACGGGTTGACGGCCGAGAGGTGCGTGAAGACGAACGTGAGGATGGTGATGCCGATCAGAACGGGGATGAGCTGGACGAGGCGTTTCGCGATGAAGACCAGAAGATCGCTTGGACTGCGCCCCAACCCCCGGACCTCCCTCCGTCAGGGGGGCGGCGGACCTGCCGACCCCGGCATTTCGGGAGGGTTACCGCTTCCCTGTATTAAGCCACCGTAGACGCGCTTTTGCGCACGGACCCGTGACTTAAACGAGGTAGTCCCGCGGGAGCGTCCGGAGCTCCTTGAACGTCTCGTGGACGATGCCCACGAACTTGTCGATCTCCTTCTCGGTGTGCGCGCTCGAGAACGTGATCCGCTCGTAGTTGTCGGGGTGGATGTAGATTCCCTTGTCGAGCAGAAGCTCCTGGTGCCGCAGATAGAGGTTCCAGTCGATCTGGAGCGATTCGCGGTAGTTCGTGATCTTCTTGCGCTTGGTGAAGAAGAACTGGAGCATCCCGTTGACCGACTGGACGAGGACGGAGATCTTCGCGTCCCGCGCGGCCTCCTCGATCCCCTTCTCCATCTTCTCGGTCATCTTCGCGAAGCGCGCGTAGAGGTCTTCGCCGCCGCGGTGGAGCATCTTCAGGTTCGCGAGCGTCCCGGCCATCGATAGGTTGTTCGCGAAGTACGTGCCACCGAAGCTGATCCGCCCGGGGGCGATCATGTCCATGTACTCCGCCTTGCCCGAGACGGCCGAGACGGGGACGCCGCCCCCGAGCGCCTTCGCCCAGCAGGAGATGTCGGGTTCGACCTTGTACAGCTGCTGCGCGCCGCCCGGCGCGACGCGGAAACCGGTGAACACCTCGTCGAAGATCACCAGCATGTCGTTCTGGTGCGCGACCTCGACCAGGCGCGCGAGGTAGTCGGGGGCGGGCGGGATCACGCCCGCGTTCGCCATCACCGGCTCCAAGATCACGGCCGCGAGGCGGTCGCGGTAGCGACGGACCATCCGCTCGAACGCGACGATCGAGTTGAACGGGGCGACCATCACGTAGTCGGTGACCCCGGGCGGGATCCCGGCCGAGTTCGGGAGCGGACGGGGGTACTCGTCGAGCCCGGCCACCATCGGCGGCGCCTCCGCGCTGATCAACGCGAGGTCGTGCTGGCCGTGGTAGTGGCCCTCGAACTTCAGGATCGCGTCCTTGCCCGTCACCGCGCGGGCCATCCGGATCGCGTTCATCGTCGCGTCCGAGCCGTTCGAGCAGAACGCGACGCGCTCGGCGCTGGGAACGAGCTTCTGGAACAGCTTCGCGACCTCGATCTCGCGCGCCGTTGGCGAGGCGAAGTGGAGTCCGAACTGGGCCGCGTCCGAGATCGCGCGCACCTGCTCGGACGGCGCGTGGCCGTTGATCAGCACCCCGTAAGCGAGGTTGAAGTCGAGGTACTCGTTGTCGTCCTCGTCCCAGATGTGCGGTCCCTTCGCCCGGGCGATGAAGGGCGGGACCGGGTCGTACGACGCGACGCGGATCAAGGAGCTCGAGGAGTTGGGGATCCGCTTCTTCCCCTCTTCGAAGAGCTTCGCGCTCTTCTTGAGCTTCGGAACGAGCCGAGCGATCGGGATCGGGACCTCCTGCGGCTCGGCCTCGGGCGGCGGCGCGACGGGCGCGACCTCCTTCGGCGCCTCGGGCTCGGAGGCCTTCGCGGACTCCTTCTCTTTCTCCTTCTCCCGCTCTTTCGCCGGCTCTTTCCTCGACGGCGACTCGTCCTTGGACGGCTCCTCCTTGGAGGGGGCGGGCTCCGCGGGACTCGGGATCGCGGCGTCGGCCGCCAGAACGGAAGGGTGGGTACGGGGACGGTTTACGAGCTCGTCCGCCCGGCGTTCCCTCTCCGGGAATACGTCGGATGGGGCGGGTTCCATCTCCGCCATAACGAACTCATCTCGAGCGGTTTCCCACCCCGGGCAGGGTATATATGATTGGCTCGGACGAGGGCGCCCGGGACGATTGATATACCCTGACTCGGGCCGATTCCCGGGCCCGTCCGAGGCCGACGGACCCCCTCGGTAACCTTCGGTAACCGCGGCTCGGCCTCACTAGGAGCCGCGAGCAGCGAGCGGGACGCGAGCCCGCGCGGAGGGGAAGTCCGGCAGCGGCGGCTCGGGCGGGTGGATGGTCGTCTCGATCCCCCGGCGCGCCAGCGCGGCGCGGAACGGGCCCGGAGGAACACAGCGTTCCGGTGGGACGACCCCGGTCGCGTGGATCTCTCCCTGCGCGATCAGTTCCGCCCCCACGGCACCCGCCACGCCCACGGCGTACTCGGTCGCGGTCAGGTTCCAGTCCGGCCGCGGAGGGAAACGGCCGAGGGCGTGCCGTACGACCTTCCCACCGTCCTTCGTCCCCCGGATCTCGATGTCGCAGATCTCCCAGTCTTCGACCGTCACGCCTTCGGGCGCACCGAGGAGCTTTTCGCGCTTGAGCAGCGAGAGCGTGAACGCCCGGGGCACGACCTTCTGCCCCCCGACGTCGACCGGCGACTCCGATCCGAGCCCGAGGAGCGCCATCGTGCGCAGCACGTCGATCCCGGGTCCCCCTTCCTTCCACTCGCAGTGCCGGATCCCCTTCGACCGGAGGCTCTCGGGCAGCGTCGCGGGTTCGGAGTGGAGCGTCCGGTAGACCCGCGTCCGGCCGATCGGTTCGCCGAAGTCGTAATCCTCGGCCCCGCTCATGGGCGGATACTCCCGGTACGCCCCGTTCTCGAAGACCATCGCCGGCAGGATCATCTCGTCGAGGAAGGTGCTCGGCGACCAGGTGAACGAGATTTCGGGTCCTCCGACGGTGAGGTCCCGCCAGCCGTCCCGGATGACGAGCGACTCGACCGCGTCGAGGTCCTCCGTCGCCTGCATCGCCAGCACGTTCGAGATCCCCGGCACCTGACCGAGACCCGGGATCGCGATCTTCCCGATTCTCTGGAACTCCGCGTCGAGGGCGAGCTGCCGCCGGGTCGTGTGGAAGAGCCCGCCGAAATCGAGGTACGGCACGCGTGCCGCCAGGGCGGCCTCCATCACGGCGAGGTTGAACGTATACTGGACCGCGTTGACGCAAACATCGGCCCCGGTCAGGAGGCGCACGACCGCCGCCCGGTCGCGGACATCCAGCGTCTCGGCGGTCGCCCGCGCCCCGGCCGCCTTCGCCGCCGCGCCGGCGAGAGCGGGATCGAGATCGGCCGCGACCACCGCGTCGAAGGCCCCGGACGAGGCAAGATCGCGGACGGTGCATCGACCGGTCAGCCCTCCACCTCCCAGCACCACCGCCCGCATACCGGCTGCCCTCGTTGGACGGTCGGCCCGAAGTCGGGCGACCTATACGATGATTCCGACGCGACCTAGGACGACTTCGAGCGCTGAGTGCGAGGTCGGGTGCCCCCCGAGGCTGGCTTCGTCCGCGGGGAATCCGCCGGAGCGGTCCCGGGAGCGGGGGCGGCCGTCGGAGCCGCCGGGGCTGCTGTACCTCCGTTCGGAGTGGTCCGGTTGATCAGTTCCCGGAACGTCTCGAAATGGCGGAGGAACGGGTCGGCGCGCCGACGGTCCTCGAGCTCGCCGAGCGCGATCTCGAGCAGCGCCTTCGCCTTGGGATCGCCCGTGGCCGCGTGCGCGAGGTAGACGCACAACACCTGGTAGTGCGGCAGTACGAACGCGTCGGTCCGCGGGGTGCTCATGTCGCCCTTGCGCGGCCGATAGATTCGCTCGATCGGGAGCTTCTCCGCGACGGCCCGGCGGTGGGAGAACCCGAAGAAGTGCCCCGGCCCAAGGATCCGCGTGACTTCGCGAAGGTTTCCGTTCATGTTGTTGGTGAGCCGGTCGCACTCGTGCCAGCACCAGAGGCCGAAGCCGTAGTCGCCCTCGAGGTAGGCGTCCCAGGCCTTCGTGTACAGCTCGCGCTCCCGTTCCTCCTCGGGGTGCTCGGGCTCCTCGGCCGCCTTCCAGTCGGACACGATCACGTCGACGCGCATCGACGGCGAGAATTCGCGCATCGCCGGGACCGGTGCCGGGGTCGCCACGTTCCCCCGAGTTTTCCGGAGCGTTAACCGTTGGCGGCGATCGCCGGCTTCCCGGCCGCCACGACCTCGCCCCCGACCCGCGTTTCCCGGATACCGGCCGCTCCCCGCCGGAACGCCTCGCCGAGGTCCGCGGTATCGAGGATCGAGAGATCGGCCCGCCCGCCGGCCTCGAGGAGTCCCAGCTCCGGCTCGCCGAGGACCCGGCCGCCGTTGACCGTGTACATCTGCAGCGCTTCCTCCACCGGGACCGCCTCGGCGGTCTCGGGATTCGCCGACCGTCCCTCCGGGTCGCGACGGGCGACGCACGCCTGCAGCCCCCGCCACGGATCGACCGGGTCGTACGGAGCGTCGCTCGAGCCGGCGAGCAGGAGCCCGCGGTCGGTGAGCGAGCGGAACGCGTACGCCCAGCGGGCCCGTTCGCGCCCGAGCCGCTCGGCGAGCCAGTGATCGCTCCAGACGAACCCCGGCTGGACGACGAGCGCGGGCCCGACGTCTTCCAGGTGCGGGAACAGTTCGGGGGGCGTCAGCGCGGCGTGCTCGATGCGGGGCGGCGCCGCGGTGGCGCCGACCGACGTCCGCAGAAGCTTGAGGGCGCGCTGGACGGCGCGGTCCCCGATCGCGTGGAGCGCCGGCGCGAGGCCGAGCGCGGCGGCGGACTGGAGGGCGTCCGCGAGTTCAGCGTCGTTCTCGGCCGGGAGCCCGACCTGGTCCGGCGCATCCGCGTAGGGTGCGGACAACCATGCGGTCCGGGGACCGAAGGCGCCGTCCGTGAACCCCTTGATGCCGGTGACGGCGAGATACTCCGGGTCGGAGTAGGCGTCGAAATCGGCCCGAGTGTGGTCCCGGATCGCCTCGAGATGAGTATAGAGCCGCACGCGGATCGGCAGGCGCTGGTCGTCGCGCAAGCGGCGCAGCGCGCCCGCTTCGCCCGCGCCCACGTTCATCGAGGCCACGGTCGTGAGGCCGAAAGCGGCGAGGCTCTCGAGCGTCCGCAGGAGCGCTTCCGGGTCGACCTGGGACACCTCCGACACCACGGGCTCGACCGACCGAATCGCGGATTCGTAGAGCACGCCGCTGGGCTGGCCCTCCGGGTCCCTGCCGATGCGACCTCCGCGGGGATCGGGCGTCGCGCGGTCGATCCCGATCCGCGCGAGGGCCGGACTGTTCACCACGACCGCGTGGCCGCTCGAGTGGTAGATCACGAACGGGCGGTCCGGGACCGCCTCGTCGAGTTCCGTACGGGACGGGACCGCGTCGTGGTCAAACTGGTCGGCCCTCCATCCATGTCCGACCACCGTTCCGACCGGGTGCCGAACCGCCCAGTCGCGCGAACGCGCGATGAGCTCTCCGAGGGATCGCGCGGGCCCGATGTCGAGGCTCTCCCGCGTCAGCGTGACGCGAGCGAGGTGGAGATGGGCATCGATCAGGCCGGGGATGATCAGGTGGCCGCCCAAGTCCTCGGATTCGGTCCCGGTCGGCGCGGAGCGCCTCACCTGGGCGGTGGTCCCCACCGAGACGACCCGCCCGTCGTCGATCAGGATCGCCTCCGCGAAACGCCGTCCGGTGAAGACGCGGCCGTTGTGCCAGAGGCGCGCGCCGCTCATCGGCCCCCGCGACGAAGGCGCAAGGGTAGAAAGGGTTCGTTTACGGAGAGCCCGTTATACGTCGAGGTATCGGTAGAACTCGTAGGGGTGCGGGCGCAGGTTCAGCTCGAGCTGCTCCTCGCGCTTCAGCTCGACATACGTGTCGAGCAGCGACTCGGGGAACGCGGGCTTCAGGAAGTCCCGGTCCGATTCGAGGCAATCGAGCGCCTCGCCGAGCGAGCCCGGAAGCTCCCGGATCTGGAGCTGGCGCCGCTTCGTGGGCGAGAGCTTGTAGATGTTCTCGTCGACGGGGGCGGGCGGCTCGATCTTCTTGCGGATCCCGTCGAGGCCCGCGAGCGCCAGCGCGGCCTCGGTAAGGTAGATGTTCGCGGAGGAGTCCGGCGTCCGGTACTCGATCCGCTTCGCGCCGGGCCGGCCCCGGTGGTAGAACGGGATCCGGACGTTCGCCGAGCGGTTCGCCTTGCTCCACGCGATGAAGACCGGCGCCTCGTACCCCGGCACGAGCCGACGGTAGGAGTTCGTGATCGGGTTCGTGATGGCGCAGAGCGCGCGGGCATGCTCGAGGAGCCCGCCGATGTAGTATCGGCAGACCTGGCTGACCTCGGCGTACTTGTCGGACGCGTCGTAGAACCGGTTCTCGCCCTTCGTCCAGAGCGACTGGTTCGTGTGCATGCCGATGCCGTTGTCGCCGTAGAGCGGCTTCGGCATCAGGCAGCCGACCTTTCCGTGCTGCGCGGCGACGTTCCGGATGACGTACCGGACGTCCTGGACGTGGTCCGCCATGAGCACGAGGTCGTCGAACCGGATGTTGATCTCCGACTGGCTCGCCGTCGCCACCTCGTGGTGGTGGGCGTCGAGCGTCAGATGGAAATCGTCGACCAGGATGTTGCACATCTCGTCGCGCAGTCCGACGAGCGTATCGTAGGGCGGCGCGCGGTGGTACCCTTCCTTGAACCGGACCGTCGGTTGCAGGGGGCCGCCCTGCCACGGCGCCTCGCCGTGGCGCAGCAGGTAGCCGGATCCCCCCCAGGCGTCGCGGACGCCCTGGTAGGACGGGACGAGCTCGATCGAGTCGAAGACGAAGAACTCGATCTCGGGACCCCAGTAGGAGTGGTCGAAGCCGGCGTCGGCCAGAACGCGCTCGGTCTTGCGGGCGACGCCGCGGGGGTCGTGGTCGTACGGCTCGCTGGAGCCGCCGATCCGCACGTCGCAGATGAACCGGACCGTGCCGCCGGAATCCGGGTTCCACGGGATGCGCGCGAGCGTCCGCGCGTCCGGGATGAGGAGCATGTCGGAGTCGAAGATCTCCCGGAATCCGCGGACGGAGGAGCCGTCGAGCTTCGGGACGCCGCCCGAGAACATCTCGGCCTCGACCGCCGAAAGGGGCACCGAGACGAAGTTGTAGCCGCCGAAGACGTCGGTGTAGAACAGCTGGACCCACCGGACCTTCTCCCGCTGCAGCTGCTCGAGGATCGCGCTCGCTCCATCGTCCGCCTTCGCCCCTTTCTTGCTCGGCAAAAGTACGCCCCCGGTTCCTCCGACCATCGCCGCGTACTTCAATGCTGTTGGGGAAAAATTGGACGAGTGTCCAGAGTCCATCGCGCAGAGTTTAATTCCGATGAGAGAAATGGTGTAACATGGGGCGAGCGTCCACCCTGGACGACACGGACCGACTGATCCTCGAGGAGCTGAACACGGACGCGCGCCACAGCCACCGGGCGATCGCGCATCGGCTGAAGATCTCCCCGACCACGGTGAGCACGCGCGTCGCGCGGATGGAGGAGCAGGGGATCATCCGCGGCTACATCCCAGTCCTCGACGACGAGCAGCTCGGCTGGGACCTCTGGGCCGCCATCGGGATCCGGATCTCGAAGGGCCGCCTCCGGGAGGTCGAGGAGCGGCTCTCGCACGACTCTCGGGCGTACGCGATCTACGATGTCACCGGCGACAACGACGCGCTCCTGATCGGCCGGTTCCGGGACCGCCGGGACCTCGATCGGTTCGTCAAGCACGCGCTCCAGGACCCCCACATCGAGCGGACGAACACGCAGGTCGTGCTGAACCGCGTGAAGGAGGAGCGCCGCGTGCCGGTCTCCCGTCGCATTGCGGACGCGGCCGATACGGCGTAGCGCGCCCCGCGAGCGACCCGTCGGAACACCTTTTACGGCCGACCGTTCGTGCGTCGGTCGAGGGACGACCATGGATTGGGGGCTCCAGAACCGTATCCACCGGATGTTCTCGCCGGCGAGCTCGAACACGGTGATGCTCGCCGTGGATCACGGTTACTTCATGGGACCCACCCACCACCTCGAAGACGCCCGGTCCACGATCACCCCGCTGCTGCCCCACGCCGACGCGCTGGCGCTGACGCGCGGGATCCTCCGCCGCTGCGTCGACCCGACGGCCACGACCCCGATCGTGCTGCGCGTCTCGGGCGGCGCGACGATCCTGAAGGAGGACCTCTCGCACGAGGCGATCACGACGTCGATGCGCGAAGCCGTCCGCCTCAACGTGAGCGCCATCGCGCTCAGCGTCTTCGTGGGCGCGCCGCACGAGCATGAGTCGCTGACCCACCTCTCGCAGCTGGTCGACGAGGGCGAGGAGTGCGGGATCCCCGTCATGGCCATCACCGCGGTGGGGAAGGAGCTCGAGAAGCGGGACGCGCGCTACCTCGCACTCGCCTGCCGGGTCTCCGCGGAGCTCGGCGCCCACCTGGTCAAGACCTACTACTGCGACGACTTCGCGAAGGTCGTCGAAGGCTGCCCCGTGCCGCTCGTCGTCGCCGGGGGCCCCAAGCTCGACAGCGACCGCGCCGCCCTCGAGCTCGCGCGCAACGCGATCGACCAGGGAGCCCACGGGATCGACATGGGCCGGAACATCTGGCAGTCTGATCACCCTGTCGCGATGCTGAAGGCGCTGCGCTCGATCGTCCACGAAAAGGCGTCCGTGGCGGAAGCACTCGAAGTCCTCGCGCAGGAGAAGGCTCACCCGACACGGCCGTCGCGTGCCGCGACCGCGTGAGCGATCGGGCCACGGAATCTATCGCATCGCTTCGTTGAACGCCCGGGTCCCGAACGGTCGACCGGTCACCTCACGGACGCGGGGCAACCAGTCGAACGCCGAACCCTCTCGGAACCAGTGGCGGGTGAGCCACGGCCCGATCTTCGCGTTCGGCCATGCCTCTCCGCCGACGTCGTTCCGTACGGACTCGAACAGTTGGGGTCGAAGCAACGTCGCGACGAAGTAGCTGGTCGCGTAGATCGGACCGTGGATGTAGAACGAATCGGCGAACGATCGCGGGGTAAAATCGTCGAACGCCATCACCGAGCGACCATACCGCCGCTCCGCCTCGCGGGGATCCCGCTGAGGTCGCAGATAGAGGTCGAGCTCGCGTTGGATCCACCCGGCGAGGTACGCGATCACCCGCAACGGGGCGCGACGGTGTTCGGCCACGTAGTCGCGAATCTGCGTCGACGAAAGCCCCTTCCGGGTACGGAGCCACGCGTCCTTTTCCGCGATCTCAGCGAAGAACTCCCCGATCCCCTCGTGGAAACCCCCGAAGCCAGGAAGGCCCTCGTGCCAGCGGAGCAGATGCGTCGGCCCGCGGATCGAGGACGAGTGAACAGCATGGCCCACCTCGTGGAAGAGGACCATGTAATCCTCCCAGCCGCCCCGACCCGGATGGACGACGATCCGGACATCGCGCGGCGGATCGGGAGCGAGGCAGAGGCCACCGGACGGTATGTCGTGGTGATCGACTCGAAATCGCAGGAGGGATCGGGGAAACCCCCAACCCTGGATCCCCTCGTACACCGCGCGCAGCGCCTCGTCCGCGGGGAACGCAGACTCAGGGAGGCCACCGGCGATCTGCTGGGCGTATCCGATATCCCAGGGGTACCAACCGCTCTCGCCGGTCGCCTCCGCGAACGCGTCGCGGCGCCGACGCATCTCCGCGGGAACTCGTCGCAACGACTCGCGGAGCAGCGCCTCCAGTCGATCCACGGATAACCGGTCGAAACTCAGCCGGAATTCCGGATACGAGCGGTACCCGAACGCTCGGGCCCGATCGTTCCGCGCGGCCACGAGCGAGCGCAGGTCATCCTCCATCGGTCCGTAGACCGGGTCCTCCGCGTAGAACGCTCGACGGCGCTCCTCCCGGTCGGCGCTCGTGCGGAAGGCGCGGCGGACGACGCTCCGGTTGACCTTTCGCCCGTGCCACGTCGGACGGAAGGCCGCCGCGCGGGACTGGAGCCGATCGCGGCGTCGCACGATCTCGGGGTCCTGCTCGATCCGGGACTCGAGGGTCGCGCGGGCGAGAAGGTCGAGGCGTCGGCCGAGAAGGCCCCCGTATTCCGACCTCTGATACGTGCGGATCGACTCGAGCATGCCGGGCGCGCCGAGCAGCCGGCGGCGTCGGGATTGCCAGCGGCCGGCGCCGTCGCGGGAACGGCCGGTGGCGAGACGCCACTCCGAGAGAAGGATCGCGCGGTCGAGCGGCTCCAATCGACGCTCGATATCGCGCACAAATCGCTCGGCATCGCGCTGCGTCATGGAGGACCGATCCTCGGACCGCACGGACCGCCGGCGATATACGGGGGACCGTCTAGGCCCCGCCGCGCGGGGATTGCCAAGCTTGGCCAAAGGCGCCAGATTCAGGGTCTGGTCCCGTAGGGGTTCGTGGGTTCAAATCCCTCTCCCCGCACCTTAACCACCCGATCCTCCACGAGCGAGCGAGATTCCCGCCATGGGGTCGCGTCCCAAGGGCGAAGATAGTGCTTGAAGCGCTCGAGCGACGAACGGTGTCCGCACCGGGGGCGAAAAGTAGAAACTCCGCCCCGGGCGTTCGGCCCGCCATGGCGGTCCAGAGCCCAAACAAGAAGCTCGTGGCGAGCTACTATGCGAGCAAGGGAACGGATTACGCGCGGCTCTTGGCCGACGACGTAGTGTTGATTGATTGGGACATTGGCGCGCCTTTGACGGGAGCCGTTACGAAGGGAAAGGCAGCCTATGTTCGCAATCGTCGGAATCGCGAGTTCGAATCCGAAATCACGCGGATGACCGAGGAAAACAACGTGGTAGTTGTGGAGGGTTTCGCCCGGGGAGCGAAAAAAGAAGGCGGGACCTGGACCGTCCACTTCTGCGATGTCTACGAAATCAAGGACGGAAAATTCTCGCGGATATCGACGCACGGTGTCGACCTCAAGGAGTCGGCGTAGAGCGGCCCCTTTCTACGCGACGTACCGCGGCGGGCCGGCATCCGGCTCCGGGCGCAGTACGAGGCGCGCGCCTTAATCTCCCGAGTTCATCCTCGGGCCGTGAGCAACCGCCGCCGTCTCGCCGCGATCATGTTCACGGACATGGCGGGGTTCTCCCGCATCACCCGGCACGACGAGGAGCTCGGACTCCGCTTGCGGGCCGAGCAGCAACAGATCGTGCGTTCCCACCTCGCGGAGTACGGCGGTCGAGAAATCAAGACCCTCGGCGACGGCTTGCTGATCGAGTTTCCGAGTGCCCTGGAATCGGTCCGGTGCGCCGCCCGGATCCAGTCTCACATCGCCCGCCGGAACGTCGGCAAGCCTCCGGACGACACGTTCGAGCTACGGATCGGCATCCATGTCGGGGATGTCGTCAGTGAGGGGGACGATGTGGTCGGCGATGCGGTGAATGTCGCTTCTCGGATCGAAGCCGCCGCGGGAGAGGGGGAGATCTGGCTCTCCGCTCAGGTGGCCGACCAGATACGCAACCATGCGTCGTACCGACTGGAGGCGATGCCGCCGACCGAGCTGAAGAACCTCGGACCCCCGGTGGTGCTCTACCGGGTGGTCGATGCGTCGCAGGTAGGGTTGACGAGTACCCCGCCCCACGCCGCGACCGATGGCATCCGTATGGTCATCCTGCCGTTCGCCAGCGTGAGCGCGGATTCGAAGGACGAGTACTTCGCGGATGGACTCACCGACGAACTGATCGGGGTCATCGCCCGGACGCCGGGACTGAGCGTGATCTCTCGGACTTCCGCCATGCGTTACAAGGGGGCGAACAAGCGACTGGGAGAGATCGGCCGCGAGTTGCGGGTCGGCAATGTTCTGGAGGGGAGCGTTCGAAAAGCGGGCAACCGAGTTCGTGTCTCGGCGCGGCTGGTCGAGGTCGAGCGGGATCGGCAACTCTGGTCCGAAGATTTCGATCGCGAGCTGAGCGATGTCTTCGCCATCCAGCGGGAAATCTCGGAGCGGGTGGCCCAGGCGTTGCGGTTACGTCTACTCCCGGTTTCCTCGGCCGGCGGGGGGGTCTCTCCGGTTCGTAACCCGGACGCCTACACGTTCTACCTCAAGGGGCGATTCTTCTGGAACAAGGGCACTCGCGAGTCGCTACTGACCTCCCTCGATCAGTTCCGGCGGGCGATCGAACTCGAACCCTCGTACGGCGCGGCCCACGCAGGAATCGCGGACGCCTATCTCCTTCTCGGCCGGAGGGGCGACGAAAGCCCGCGGACGGCCTATCCCCAAGCGGTCGAGCACGCGTTGACGGCGCTCCGGCTCGATCCGGAACTGGCGGAGCCGCACGCGGCCCTCGGCTCGATCCGACAGGAGTACGAATGGAAGTGGGAGGAGTCCGAATCCGAGTTCACCCGGGCCCTCGCGCTGAATCCCAGCTACTCCACGGCCCACAGCTGGTACGCCCTGTTCCTTGGCCACGTCGGCCGATTCGCACAGTCCGTGGACGAGGCCGCGCGCGCCCGACAGCTCGACCCCCTCTCCCACCGTATCTTGGCCGCCGGCGCGGAGGAGTTCATCTTCGCACGAAAGTACGATGACGCCATCCAATCCGCCGAGCGAGCGTTGGAGTTGGAGCCCGCGTTCGGTGCAGCGCATGCCTACATCGGCGAGGCATTGGTCGAGCAAGGCCTCCTCGACCGCGCCATCCGAGAATTCGAGGAGGGGGGACGGCTTCTGGGGGCTCAGGCCCTCATGGGGCGTCTCGGCCACGCGCTTGCGCTCGCGGGTCGCCGGACCGAGGCACTACATCTGGTCGAGAAGCTCAAGAAGGGCTTCGCTTCCGCGACCCCGGGAAATCCGTTCCTGTCGCCCACGCCCTACGCATCCCTCGACATCGCGCTCGTGTACGTGGGGCTCGGGGAACACGATCCGGCGCTCGAGTGGCTGGAGAGGGCGCGCGACGATCGCGTCCCCGAGGTGGTCCACTTCAAGTGTGAACCCATCTACGACCCTCTGCAGAAGGAGCCACGCTTCCGCGCGATCCTCGAGTCGATAGGCCTCGGAGGCTGAGGATTCTCCTACCTTCGGGTTTCCTCGCGAGGACGAACCCGCCCGGTGCCGCATCGGTTGTCTGCGCGCCGGCCCCCCGGGAGGGGCCGGTCGCTGCCCGCACTGTCTTCGGGATGTGGCGGTCGGACCGAAGCGCTAAGGTGGCCGTCGTTCCGCTTGCCAGATGACGTCGTAGGAACACGTAACGAGAGGTTTCTGAAGGGCATCTGTGAGGGCCTTCTGTTTGGCGTTTGCCTCCGGTGCTTGCGCCGAGAGCGTGAGCGCCCTCTCACAGTCCTCCTTGCGCTCCCAGAAGGAGATACCCACCAGCGCGCCGGTTTCGAGGTCCTTGAGTTGATGAATGTGCAGAATCCCGGGTTGGGTCAGAACCCACTCGGCGAACATCTGCATCGCCCCTTCGACCAACTTATCCATCCCCGGCTTGGGCTCGGCTCGGGCCTGATACGAGAAGACCATGCTCGGTATCCTAGGCGCTCTGGTAGATCCCTTGGGGGATCTCGCCGGGGGCGAGAATCACGGCGAAGTGGCCCATGTTCGGAATCTCCGTTTTGGGAACGAGGACCTGGGCACCGGCCGCTTCGGCCTCCTTCAGCGTTCTCGCCACGTCCTTGACCTCGATGTAGGACAGCGAGCCGACGGACTCCCCCTTCTGCGGAGGGCGGACCGCACCCGTAGGGAGGGCCGGGGGCGAGGTGAACATGTAACTTTGCCCCATGTCATCGAATCTCCATCCGAAGACCTTCTCGTAGAACTTCACGCTCTTTCCCGTGTCCTTCGATATCAATTCGACGTGGCTGAACGCTCCGGCGGGCTGACTCTTCGCCATCTTCATTCCTTCCTCGAGCCGTTGCTTGGCTCGAAATCGGGATAGCGGCGTCTCAAATGAGGGGATAACGGTACGAAAGGTAACCAATTCCCTTTTCTGGCCACACCGGTCTCACGTCGCCGATGGAGCCGCACAATCTTCCTACGGTCATGTGGAAGACCTGCCCGATCCGGTCCAGCCTTGGCGTCCTGGGTCGCCGTTGGTCGCTCCTCGTCCTTCGAGATGTCTCGTTCTTCCGAAAGGTTCGTTTCAGTGATATCTTGCGGAATAACCCCGGCCTGAACGCCCGTCTTCTCTCGATCCGCTTGAAGGAGCTGCAGCGGGAGGGTCTGATCGAGCGAATGACGAATCCCGACGATCACCGGGAAGTGTGGTACAACATTACGGAGAAGGGCCAGGACGTGGTGCCCATTCTCTCCGCGTTCATCCAGTACGGTGCGAAGCACCGCGCCAAGGAGGTCTTCAAGGACAAGACCCCTCGCGAGTTTGAACTGCTCTTCCCGCAGGACCGTGAATACATGCTCGGCCAGCTCTACGAGTACGCGCGGTCGTCCGAAGTTGCGAAAACTCGCGGAGGATGGCCCGCTCGGAATGTTCGTTCCGGGCGGGGAACATCGAAAGGGAGCTATGATCCCGCCACGAGCCCCAACGTGGGCCTCCGTCAGAGTGGGTAGGGGTCGAGCCCTCTTCGCCCTGCCGGCCAGCGTGGATGTTCAGCTTGAGATGGGGTTGGAGCTTCCTTGTACCGCCCTCTTCCCGCACCAAGTCGTCGCCATCTTCCCGCCACACAGCAAGCTATATGCCTGCTATTGGTATCCTCGGTTCGATGATCACTACGGTGCAACTGGCCCCCGCAACTCGCGCACGACTGGCCGCGCTTAAGGCGAGCCCGCGGGAAACTTACGACGAAGTACTGAACAAGCTGCTCGATCTCGTCCCCAGCGGCGACGCCGAGGGTCGGTACACCGCGGCGTTCCGAGTTGGCCTGCTCAACGCACGCCTCGATATTCTCCGGGGTCGCACCGTGGAGCATGACGACCTGAAGCGGCGGTTGGGGCTCTGACCGCCTGGACCCTCCGGTGGTCCGAAACCGCGGCACGGGATCTCGGGCGAATGGATCGCCCGATCGCGAGACGGATCGTTAGGAAGTTGGAGCAGACGACGACGGACCCTGACCGGTTCTTCGAGGGACTGGTCGGGGCCGACGAGCGGAAGCTCCGAATCGGGGACTATCGACTACTCGCCGTCCTGGACCCCGCTTCGCGAACCATTCTCGTCGAGCGTGTCGACCATCGGCGTCGTGTCTACCGGTAGCCGCGATCAGCACCCGCGGTGTCCTGGCGAATCCGCGGATTGAAGCTCTTCCGTGATGCCCTCTCCCCGCACCCACCCCGCTCCGGCTGGTTTCGGTCCGGTCGTGACGGTGAGATGACCTCGGGGCCCGTCGATGTCGAGACCAACGAACGGTGCACCTCGGGCGGGCAGCTGGCCCACACGGGCCTGAGCCTCACCCGTCGTACTTCGACCGAAGATCGTGCCCCTGCTCGAGAACCGATTTGAGATTCATCGCGAAGTAGGTCCAACCCCATTCGGCCCCGCCGTAGAGCTCCGCCCATCGCTCCAGCCGAGGGAATCCGGTATGCTCGATGGTGAGCAGCGTCCCGTCGTCCTGGGGCTCGACCGAGAGCGCGAAGACCGTGCCCTGGAGCTCAACTCCCGGCCACGTCCATGCGAGGGCGATCCGTTGACCCGCCCGGAAATCCACGACCGTCCCCGTATGGGTCGGGCCGCCGTTCCACGCGAGTAGGTACGCTCCACCCTTCTTCCGGGAGAGCTCCGCTCGGTCGCAGAGCCACCGGGTCAGCCACTTTGGCTCGGTGAGCGCTCGAAATACGGTGTCGGGGGACGCTCGGATGAAATACTGGTGGCTTACGGATCTCCCGGTCTTGGTGGGCAAGGCACTCCTCTCCGCTTCGGGAAGTGGTCGAGAGACATTTAATCGCGTAGGGGAGTGAAAGTGGGGCAACGATGGCCACGAGAAAATTCCGCTACCACGCGGCTCCGATGCGGGTCGAATTCCTCTCGTGCCCGGTCCAAGCGAGTCTCAAGACCCTCGGTCGAGAGTGGGCGTTTCTCGTCCTGACGGCCATTGCGTTGTTTCGGGCGAACCGCTTCAACGACATGCTCCGCGCGATGCCGGGCCTGTCGAAACGGGTGCTCACGATGCGCCTCACCGAGCTCGAGCGGGCCGGGTTCATCGTGAGGGCCGAGACGCGGAGGGGCTACGTGCGGTGGGAGTTGACGGCGAAGGGCGCGGACGTCGTCCCGATTCTGCTGACCATGGTTCAATTTGGCGCGAAGTGGTACGCCGATGAGGTCTTTGTGGACCGGACCGCTCGTCCTTTGAACGAGATCTTCGACGAAGGGTACATCCGAAGGACCCTCGGAATCTCCCCTCGAGAGGGGCCGACGGCAGACTCGGGGATCTCCGCGGTGCCCGACACGACGTCCGGCCCATCCAGAGCGAGGTGAAGCGGGGCGCTATCGACCACCTGGGGGGGATCCGGGCGCCATGAGCAATTTTTCGGCGAGCCCGAGAGACTCCTCGTCTGGAATTCGAAGGCCGTCGTTCCAATTCTTCTGGAACTCGGCGGCGCTCAGGGCGGATCGACAGGCCGCCACGCCCTTCCGGAACTCCGGTTCCTCGTCGGGGTCCATCGCAAGGCCGGTACGTTCCGACTGAGCTTGGGCGGCTGCGAGCAGTCTCGTCGCTAACGCCGAGTCATGTCGCGCGAGCGCCACTCGAGCCGTCCACGCCAATACGTACGGTGTCAGGAAACGATCGGTGCTCTCCCGCGTCATGCGCAGGCTTTCCCGAAGCCGGGGAACGGCAGCTTCCGGATTTCCCGCCAACACCTCGATCGCCCCCAGGTTCAACGTTTCGGCCCGGATCCAGTGCTCGCGGCCCAGCCGCCGGTTCAATTCTAGGTTCTCGGTGTAGAATCTCCGGGCCTCCTCGAGATTCCCGTCCACTCGCGCCGCCTCGGCGAACATGTGGAGGGGGGTGGCGGTCTCCGCTTCGCTGCCTCGCCGGCGGGCAAGCTCCAGGCCTTGCTGGCTCCATCGCCGTATCTCCCGCGTGTCTCCCCGGCGTAGCGCCACTCGGGAAAGTCCGCCGTAGGCTCGGCCGACGGAGCTCTCGTCCCCGAGGGCACGGCCGACCTCGAGCAGTTCTTCGAAGTAGCGTTGCGCGCGCTCCTGATCCAGGGCCCTGAACGCGAACATGCCGGCGCCATAGAGCGCGGTTGCCAGGACCGCGCTCGGATTCTGGCCCTCATGTGCCTCGAGCGCGAGCGACAGCCAGCGGCGGCCCTCGTCCGCGTATCCGCGGTCGAACTGGAATGTCCAAAGGTCCGCGGCGAGTCGAAGAGCCTCGGCGTTTCTCCTATGGGTCGTGAACCATTCGAAGGTCTCTTGCAGGTCGGCGTGTTCCCGCTCCAACCGATCGGCCCATCGGTTTCCCTCGGGTTCGTCGAGCTTCTGGCTCGCCTCGTCGGCGAGTTTGAGGTACCTCAGGGCCTTCGCTTCATCCATGTCCGTATCGGCGACATCGACTCGGCCTACATACCGTGGGTCTCGGGGCACGTCGGAGAGCCCTCGGTCGAACCGGGATTGACAAGGCGGCACCGTCCCCGGTGAGTCCGCGGGGCATCGCCCCCGGCCGTCTCGAAATCCCCCCGAGCGACCGCCGGGCAGTTTGATGGTGGTCGGATCCAGGGCGCGTGGGTCCAACGCGGCGCTGTCTAGGCGGCGTCCTTGATGAGCGCACCGAAGGAGGATTTGCGCAGGATCTTGCCCTCCTCCAGCTCGAAGATATCGAGGAACCGGACCGATAGGGTACTGCCGTCCTTCTTGGTCACGTGGGCCGTGCCCTCGGCCACCACCACGTTGCCTTCTTCGGTCAGCCGATGGATCTCGCTTCGGAGCTGGTCGTCGCCGTAGTTGCGGATGTGCGCCTCCTTGCCCCGCGTGACGGCTCCCGACGCGGGCACCCCGTCGACCCACTCCACCCACTCGATCTTGTCGGCCAGGAGCGAGCCGAGCTTCGATTTGTCGGCGCTTGTCAGGTACGTCTCGACGACCTTCTTGTTCGCGCTCATACCGGCCCGACTCGATGCGCGCGGATTAGTGCCGTGTCCGATTCTCGAAGCCATCTCGCTCGGCTCGGGCGAGCCGTTCAAGTAGGGCCACCCCGCCTAGCGTCCCGGCGAGGCCCCCCCGAGACAACCTCAGGCCCCCGTGGACGGAGATTCCCCTTCGACGGACCGCTCGACTATCGGAGGCTCCGGGCCGCCTCCGCGACCCGTGACGCGGTACTTCCCCCTCACCCTCCTGCTCGTCTTCGCAGCAACGTTTCCCGAGGTGCTCTCGGGTTCGACGCCCGTACCGATCTTGGTGACGCACCCGGAGGGTTTCCTCCTGCTTCTCGGGCTCTACGGCTGCGGCGCGGTACTCACCTGGGAAGCGCTCGCCCGATGGGGGAAGGGGTGGCTGGCCGTGCTCCCCCTCGGCTTCGCCTACGGGATCGCCGAGGAGGGGCTCGGCACCAAGACGTTCACCGATCCGCACCAGCAGTTCGTGATCACCGGCATTCCGGGGGCGTACGGGAGCTGGGGCGGCGTCGAGTGGGTCACCCTGACCGGCATCGGTCTGTTCCACACCGCGGTGAGCATCGGGTTGATGCTCCTCCTCGTCGCGTTGATCTTCCCCGACCTCAAGGGCCGGTCGATCGTTTCGAATCGAGGGCTCCCCCTCGTCGGAATCGCGTTCGCCGCCGTGGTGACGCTGATGTTCTTTACCACAGACACCGACCCGATCGCACCGTTGGGCGTGCCATTGGTGTTCGTTTCGACCCTCGCGATCGCTCTGATCTTTGCGGCCTGGCGACTCCCCGACGGCTTCCTCTCCTCGCTCATGCGGTCCCCGCGGCCCACCGCGCGTCCTCGGACATTCTGCCTGGTCGGATTCGGGTGGCTCCTCTCGCTGCTCGTCGTCTACCAGCTGGGCTCCCACCTCGTTCCGTGGGCGGGCATCCTGGTGCTCTTCTTCCTCGGGGCCGCGGCGGTGGTGATCTACTTCCTCCTCACCCGCACGGGATGGCGGGAAAACCGGCCCCAGCAGGTGGCGTTCGCCGGCGGGTTCGCCGCGGCGTTCCTGGCGTGGGATGTGCTCCTCGAGGTGATCGGGGATGTGGGCGTCCTCGCCTTCACGGCGCTCCTTCTCGCCCTGGTCGTTTGGCTATGGCGGAATCCGGGAGGGTACGTCCCGCGCGCACCGGCGGTCCACGACGGGTCAGCCCGTGACGAGCGCGACGCTCAGTCACCGGCGCGGTAGGAACCCCGAGGTGAGCTTGCTCGG
>Ga0187782_10000436_pt1 | contig 28004 bp, 26 predicted proteins | sample 0715_SJ02_MP15_2_FD_132454 | JGI IMG/M metagenome (GOLD analysis project Ga0187782, IMG submission 132454) | Tropical peat soil microbial communities from peatlands in Department of Meta, Colombia - 0715_SJ02_MP15_20_MG | ecosystem: Environmental > Terrestrial > Soil > Wetlands > Peat | place... | reverse complement strand
TGGCGGAGAGGGAGGGATTCGAACCCTCGGTACAGGTGTTAGCCCGTACAACGGTTTAGCAAACCGCCGCATTCGGCCACTCTGCCACCTCTCCGACGGTTGGTTTTCGATCAGTTTACCACGCCAGCACTGGACTGCGTCATGCGCATTGCGCGTGTTTCTAGTCCTGCGCGGCCATGCCGCTAGCGGCTTTCCAATGGGATGAAGAAGAACTCGAATCCATTTGATTGTGGCAGAGATTGCCTGTGCGGGCCGTAGTGGTGAGACGCTGAAAATGCTACGGCAGCTTCGCCAGAGCGAATGGAGATTGTCGAGTTTATCTTTCAGCCTGGCCGAAGGATCAAACAGATGTTTGACTTCGAAGCCGTAGATTTTCGTCAAGTCTGATCCGACAACTTGCGGTGTGCGCGCCGCGATGCTAGATTTTTCGTCATCTCATGACGCGGGGTTTTTCTGTGAGCCTAAGGCGCCGCGAACTCTTGTTGGGCACCCTGCCCTTGAGGTTTCATATAGCGCCCTTTCGACGGTTGTCCACGTATAGTTGGGCTGTGAGATTGAGCGTGGTTCGTCATGCCGTCTGTGCGCTGGCGTTCAGTGGGGTATTGACAAGCCAGGCGGCGCCGGGTTCTGCACCGCTCCTTGGTACGGTCGTGAGCGCGCATGGCCGCTGGTGCGATCAGTCGCAGCCGCCATGCACTCCGCTGTGGAAGATGTACACCGTCCACCAGGACAGCAAGCTGATCCGCAGGCCGCCGTTCAATGCCGATGATAGCGTCACCATCCGCTCGCGCTGGGGCTCCAGTGTGACTTTTGCATGCGCCGACCCGCGCGAACTTGGGTGCAAAGATCCTTTGGATTTATCAAGACTGATTGTGGCGACGCCCGGCGGCAACAATGTCATCACTGCACTTTTCGACGCCATTGCGGAACTTGCTGCGGACCATCCCAAGGTTTACGAAGCCTTCCGCGAAGCGATTTTGCCGGTGCGCGGAGCAGGAGGTTTGTCCGATGGCGTTGCCCAATTGACCGATCAAGGACTAAGGCTCGACAGGATCCTGCAAAAGGTTGCCGGCGGTAACCTCTTACTGGAACTATGCCCGTTGAATGATCGCGAAGAGGCGAATTGTCCGGATCCACCTTCGCCTGTGAACTACGCGTGGAATGCCGCAAAGCCATTGCCCTATCCGGCGAAGGACGTGCATCCCGGAATGTATCGTCTTTATGAGTGCGATGACAGTACCGGCGCCGTGCGGCGAACCCGGGAATCTGCCGATGTGCTGATGGCTGAAGGGAGCAAATTCCAGATGCAGTCGGAGGAATTCCAGAAAGTGGTCGATGCCACCAAAGACTGGGATGCCAGCGACAGCACGGCCCCTGCTTTGCGCCGAGCCTACTTGTACACGTTATCTCGGAAATAACGCATGCCTGCGCCCAAGAAACGCTCGAGCGGGGCCGCTTCTTCGCCCAATTTCTTCCGCATCTGGCGGACTCATCCCCAGCCGCTGCTGAGCGTATTGGCCGACTGGAAATTCCTCATCGTCCTGATCATTTTGTTGTTTTTCACCCACTGGCTGGGAAAGCGATGGGTATTCGAACGAGCCACGCTGGCGGGTACGGACATTCTATTGCGCGGGCCCAAACCTGTGCCGGCCATGCATTGTTCTTTAATGACCATCGATGAAAAGGAGTTCGATGACTACCTCGGAGAGTGGCTCCAGCCGGAAAAACTCAGCGATGTTTTGAACAAGATTGTTGCCTACGCGCCCAAAGTACTCGTGGTCGACATCGACACCTCGGCGGCGCGTTTCAGCAGCATGAGAATCCCCAGAGGGAACGTAAAGATTGTTTGGGCCCGGGTTTCGCACGAGAGCTTGCAGTATGACGCGAAGAAAGGCACACGGGATTATTCCTGGAAGGCTGGCGCGGTAGTGGGAAATCGAACCGACCAGCCTGAATTCATCGGTTCACCCTTATTTCCGCAAGATCCCGACGGCACGGTGCGCAGCTTCCAGCGCATGGTGCGGATTGACGCCAACGCGCCCGCACTTCATTGGTCCGCTTTACGAGCGCTATGCGAAAACGGAAATGGCCAGGCCTGTACGCTCGTGAACGGCGACAATGCCGAGGCCGACGCGCAACCACGGCCTTTCCTGACTAATTGGGAGTTTGCCACTGTCCCTTTATCTGATCTCATGAGTGGCGGTGGGAGCGCTCATCCTCACGCCGGAGCGTTGGGGGAAATTGTTTTGCTGGGGGCAAGTTTCAGCGATATTCATGCCACGTCATTCGGGCCGAAACTCGGAATCGAGCTTACCGCTTCCGCCATAGAGAGCGAACTGGCGCCCAGGCTGGGACCGTGGCGAGTGTATGAATGGAGCCACTGGATATTGAAGGTCCTGTTAGCTTGCGCCATCGCCTGGCTGAACAACCGGCTATTGCCGCTATGGGCCACGACAGGAACCCTCCTCCTGCTGACCCTGGTATTCGTGGGCAGCTTCCTGGGCATCTACTACGGTATATTTCGCATGGATTTCCTGCCCTTCATGATCGGCATCTGGATTGAGCAGCTCATCGAGACGTCGCACCAGGCGCACCATGAGGCGCAATAGGCAGTTTTGCTAAAGGAATTCTCTCGCGCTACCTTCCTCGGCGTCATCGCCGGTCCAGTCCCCGACTCAAGCGCGGCCCGCGTTCGTGAACGCGGCAACTGCATCCTGGGCTGGGCAAGGGCGCGTGGCCGTGTTCGCATTTCGTAACAGAATTGCTTTTGTGACTGTGCCTTCGCCAATTGGTGCAAAACTCGTAGCAATTGAGGGGGCGAGGTGGATCCGAACAGCTGCCCGCGCTGCGGCGGTACCGGATACGTTTCCCGTCCTGTGGACATCGGCGGTAAGTCCGAGGGCGTGGCATTCATCCGCGTTCAGTGTCCCGCCTGTGCCGGCACTGGAAAGCGAAACCCCATGCCCTCCTCGACTGCGGGCTGACCGCACGGCCTGTGGTGCTTGCGAAAACGTAGGAGCCCGGAGCGTCAGACCTCCGCCGTGAAATGACGGTCCGGGCCCGACGTTGCAGATCGTCCAAGCCCGCACTGGTGCGCCCGGCAATAGCGGCACGCTTCGTCCACTTTTCGGCCTCAGGCAATCCCCGCGGCCTTGCCGCGGGCACGCCGCCGCGGCGAAGCAACCGTCTCCACCCGATTCCGACCTCCGGCCTTGGCGCGATATAGAGCTTTGTCAGCGGCTTGAATCACCTCTTCCGCCGACGGATTCTCCCGCCTCGAACTCGCCACGCCAATGCTGATCGTCACCGACAACTCAGGAGCTTCAGCCGCCACGCGCGAGAGCTGGCGGATTGCCTGACCGGTTGTGCGCGGGCGCTGGCGCCGGTCGGCGCCCCGCGGCTGCCGGCGGCGATCGGGGCCGCGCAAACGCAGCCTGCTCGCTTCGATCTCGCCGCGCAGCGTCTCCAGGTGCTCCAGAACATCGGCGGTGGTCTTGCCGGGGAAGACAATAGCGAACTCTTCTCCGCCGAAGCGGTAAGCCTGGCCTCCGCCGGTAACTCGCGCGAGCCGGGAAGCGACCAGGCGCAACACCTGGTCTCCGACGTCGTGTCCGTAGGTGTCGTTGCAGCGCTTGAAGTGGTCGATGTCGGCCACGGCGATCGAATAGGGCGCTTCCAGCCGCAGCAGGACCTCCCGGAAGGCGCGGCGGGAAGGCAGCGTGGTCAACTCATCGTGATAGGCGAGCAGATACGACGTCTCGACCACAGCGGCGGCGAGACTGAATGCCGCCGTTGCAAAGTAAGCTGTGGGAATTCGCCCCGCTCCTCCAAAGTGCAGCGCGAGCAGGCAAGCGGCGAGCGACCAGAGCAACCCGCTTTCGAACGGCTTGCGAAACAGCAGATAGCGGGTAAGCAGCAACACCGCCGCCGCGGCGAATGCCAGTAGTGTGGCAAATGGCAATGGCAAAGACACGGTTGTCGCTGCATGATGAATGGTGCGCTGGGTTGCGGTTGGGTCCGGCCGGCAAATTACTGCCACGATTACCGATTCGACGAAAAGAACTACCGCTGCCGGCGCCAGGCTGGGGAAGGCGAATCCTTTTTCTCGCTGCAAAGAAAGAATGATGAAGTTGAGCGGCAACAAAATTCCGACCGCGGCAAGCGCCGCGCTTGTCGGCGAGTTGCGGGCATGGGCAGTGGAAGAGAGCCCTGACGAGAACGAAGAAAAATATGTGAGCGCCTGGTGGGCAAGGAATAGGACCAGCAGCGCAAAGAAAATCCGGCTGGAATGGAAGCGCCAGGCCAGCAGCAGTCCGGCGATCAGCGCGCAGTAAAACGCGAATAGCACGACCGGCGCGGCGAGCGGGACCACTCCCGTATGCAGCAGCAGAGCAACCGCCGCCAGAAAAATCCCCGGAGTGAGCAGCGACTTCATGGCAGTTGCCTAACAGTGAGCGGCAGATTTCCCACCCTCGACGCTTAAGTGTGGCGCAGATTCCCGATTGCGGGAAACGCGGCAAGGATGGCGCGCCCTCCGCTCCCCATCTCATCATTATCGCTGGAGCGAAATCGCAAAAACAGTTGGCTCGCCGGGTTCGGCGACATATGCATGCTTCACCATGGGTGGAAAAGCGAGGGCAGATCGAGAGGCCACAGTGGAAGGTTGACCTGATTCAGTCTACCGATCTGACGTCTTCCGGGAGAGCCAGAACCAGCGAGCAGTCGCTGGATGTCGCCGTACATGTAACCGACGCCCGCCGGATTATTCTGACCGGAGTGTCCTCCGGGAGGGCCTGGTGATAATTCAGTGACGGGATGGTATCGGCGAGATTTTTCAGCGTCTCGTCCCCACTAATAAACGACGCGCTCTCGATGGTAGCGTCGGGGCCGGGACCTCCGCTCAGCAGGATGAAGAAATCGGCTTTGCCTTCCTGCTTTGAACTATTGGGGAGTTTGAGAGTGCGCAGTTGCTGCGATTCCTCGCGATACTTTTCCACGATGGCATCGACCTGGTTGTCTCCACCCGCCAGCGCGGCGAGGCGGCCACGGGTTTCAGGCTCGGGGCGACGGCTATTCAGAGCCAGCGCATAAAAGTGAATGGCGCGCTCCTTGTCTCCTCTTTTCTCATGAATCTGGCCGAGATGATCGGCGACTTCGGCGTGGCCATTCAATTGCCACGCGGCAGAAACGTACTTTTGGGCCTTGTCGAGGTTGCCGTCGGCAAACTCAATCCAGCCGACAGTATCCCAGTAGGCGGGCAGGGCGTCGGACAAGCGCAAGCGATGCGGGTTCACTTGGGCGAGGGAAACGTTGCGCAGGCCTGCGGCCGTCGTGGAGACGGCGGATTCGGCATAGCTGCGGGCGCGATCGAGGTGAACACCTTTGAGCGCGAGCCGGTAAGCAATCGAGTTCCAAACCGCTGGGGTGGCTGAAACCTTCACCGCTTTATCGAAAGCGGCCATGGCCTTGTCGTCCTGACCGAGATTCAGATAGGCTTCGCCGACCCGAGCCTGAGCTTCGGCATCATCCGGGGTCAGCGATGCGGCTTTCTCCAGTTCGGGTACCGCCTCTTCATATTTGTGGGTTTCCAGAAAGACGCTGCCAAGATTGGCGTGAGCGTATTTATCCAGGGGATTGACGTCGATCTGCTTGCGGAACCATTTTTCTGCGTCTTCATACTTGCGCTCACGCAGGTAAACCCGCCCAAGATTGTTATAAGCGAACTCGTGATAGGGATTGATTTCGATTTGCTTCTGGAAGGCGTTAATGGCAGGCGCATCGTCACGTGAATCGAGATAGGCCAACCCCAAATCGTTCCAGGCGGTTTTGCTTTTGGGTTCGGCTTCGACGGCGCGATTGAGCAGATTTATCGCCAGTGTGTAATTGCCGTTTTTTCTCGCTTCGTTTCCGCTGCGAATCAGATCGGCGGCCTTCATTCCTTCGGGAACCGAGCGGCTGTCGGCAGCGGTGCTTTCAATCGTCAACTTCTGGCCCGAATCGGTGAGCACGGCCCGGCGGAAGGCGCGATAATCGTCGGCGCGCGCCGGCGGCAGCTCATTCTGCCGAATGGTTAACATGCGTTCAGCGGTAAAGACGTGGTTTTCGAGCTTGTAGCTCGACTTGTAAGCTCCGTAGTCGCGTTCGAGCGCGGTGGGAACTGGGAGGCTGGGAGTGTATCTGGGCGCAAGCTCCAGCTTTAAGCGATACGTGTGCTGGTTGGCAGGTCCGATGGTAAAGTCCTCGCTCTCGGCGGCGTCAGGGTTCTCGTCCTCTTCGCCCATGTCCGAGCTAACTGCAGTAAGGGCCGTGACAAACAGAGGCAGCTTCATTTGTAGCTTTTTCTTCTCCCAATCGAGAAAATTACCCTTGCTCACCGTGTACGACATGGTGAAAGGCTGCTGGGTTGCGATAGGGTCGCTGACTTTTATGTCGGAAACATCCCCTCCCAGGGACTTGTTCAGGTTTTCGATGTACTGCTGCCACTTCGAGGCCGCAAGAACGCGGAAGGCAATGCGCTCGAGGAGTTCGGCATCGCCGCGCAAGGTGTAGGAAACTTTGGCTTCCAACTTGCCCCCTTCGTCGACTTTCCCGTCAATCTCAACCAATTCTGAGTCTGGAGTGGGCGGATCGGCGGGGGTTTCCTCAAGGTGCGGCGCGCTATCGGGAGGAATGACCAGCGCCTGTTTCTTGCGCAGAGAATAATCGAGAAGGCGGAAAGGCGCCACTTCGGTCGTGGTGTCCATCCATATTTCTTCCTTTCCCAGCGGCAGCATGGTTATGACATGGTTAAACTGCGAGGGTGATGGCACGTCAGGGTCCAGCTTGCGGGAGGCGTTGATCAGAACCGTGGAAGAATGCAGGCCTTCGGCCTCGAGCAGTGCAGCTAGGAGCGTGTTCTTATCCTTGCAGTCGCCGTATTGATTGTGCAGAATGTCGCCCGCCGCCTGCGGCTGATATCGCGCCACTCCGAGGGAAAGGCTCACGTACCTGAAATTCTGCGATACGAAATCATAGAGAGCCTCGGTTTTCGCCAAATCCGAGGTCAGGCCTTTGGTTAAGTCCTCCGCTTTGGCGCGAACGTCTTTCGAAGGCTTGCGCCGGTCTTTCTCCAGATCAGCGTACCAGCGGCCAACTTCTTCCCAATTGGAGAAAGTCGTCATTTGTACGTCGGGTATCTCGTCGCTCTTCTTTTTTTTCTTCTTTTTTTCCTTGTCCTTGTCTTTGTTCTCGACTTCAAGGTGAGAGCTGCTCCAGCGATAGATGCGGCGCCCGTTTTCTTCGGTGATTTTGGCGTCCATGCCGGGCTTGGTCTTCAGCTTCACGGTTCGTGCAGCGGGTATGTCGATTTCCAGTTGCTCATCAACCACCACGCTTACACGATTGAAGTCATGCTGCACCCAGAATTGTCCGGGCGCCAATGGCGTGTGGAAAACCGTGGTGACCGAGCACTCGAGAATATCGCCTGGCCTCAGGCCGGGAACCGTGACATGCTTTTCGCGGTAGTCCGTGTATACGGGGAAAAGATGTTGCACGGGCCCATTGAGATCCTGGACGGCATCCGGGCCGGCAGTGATGACACTGCCATCGGGCTTTATGACGCGAACGTATCCGATCTCGAGGCGATCGTTCGCTGAGTTGTAACCGAGGCGCAACTGGCCGAACGCTTGAACGCCCGCCTCACTCAGGACGTGAATGCGAAACATGCCTTCCTTGCGGCCCGTGCCATCGTTTTCGAAGCGATAGCGCCCCTGCACTTTCTCGATGACAAAGGCCTCCTTGGAGTAATCCGGCTGTTCCTGGGCAGGGGAATTTGGTTTTGTTTCCGGCTTGCCCGGCTCGCTCGGAGCCGTTGCCGGGGTCTGCTGTGCGGTGCCGGCCGTTTGCGCGGGAGTGGTGCTCTGCTGGGTAACTGCAGCGCTGCCCAATTGGAGGGTGAAAGCGGAGAGCAGGAGGAAAGCAAGCAACAGACGAATACTCATATGCGACTCAATGGCGTTTTGTATCGCAAAAGCGGAACAAGCGCAAGGGGTGGAGTTGGAACATTGCAGCACAATACGTGCGGGCCGCCGGACCCTTCGACTTCGCGCGTGGCCCGAGAGGTTCGATAGATTCAGGACAGATCCTTAGGAGTGCGCGCTGAGGTGCGACTTGCCTTAGAATTTTCTTATCCCTTTCCAGTTCTTCACTCCATTCCCGGAAACACGCACTTTCGTGCGGCCACGCTTGCGGCTTCATTTGAGCGCGCTCTAACTAGAATCGGGGATTACAGTGGGTTCAGAGTGCTACCGAGAAAAAGCAGGTTCCCTCACAGGCTGACGGGTGAACTTTGGCCAATCCATCAGCCCGTGTCGGAGTGACTTCGTGAAGATGGTTAAGGTCCATTTATGAGGATTTTGATTGCGGAAGATGATGCCGCGCTGGCGGGGTTTGTGCGGCAGGGGCTGCAAGCCGAGCACTACACGGTGGACGTAGTCGAAGATGGCGAGCAGGCGCGCGCCATGGGCGGTGAGCACGAGTATGACGTGGTCATCCTCGATTTGAATCTGCCCAAGCTGGACGGCGTCAGTGTGCTGCGGCATTTGCGCTTGAAGCGTCCCAGCCTGCCGGTGCTGGTGCTGACGCAACGGCAGAAGGTGGAAGACCGGGTGCAGTGCCTGGACACGGGAGCGGACGATTATCTGGCCAAGCCGTTTTCCTTTTCCGAGCTTTCAGCGCGCATTCGGGCGCTGGTGCGGCGCAGCCATCTGCCGTCGGAGGCGGTGCTTGCGGTCGACGATCTGCGTCTGGACCGCGTGGAACATCGCGCCGAGCGCGCGGGAAAACGGATCGAGCTGACGTCCAAGGAGTTCGCCCTGCTCGAGTATCTGATGCGCAATGCCGGACGGCAAGTGTCGCGGGCGATGATCATCGAGCACGTGTGGAATCTGACGTTTGATACCACGACCAACGTGGTGGATGTGTATATCAACTACCTGCGGCGGAAGGTGGATGATGGGCACACGCGCAAGCTGATTCACACCGTGCGCGGAGTCGGCTATGAGCTGAGTGGGGGGGCGCAGGCGTGAGTGTGGGGGCAAGCGCTTCCGCGGTTCCAACGCAGGTTGGGCGGAGGGTTGCGCAGAACGACGGCCGCAGTCCGCTGGCGCAGTTGCTGCACGCGCTGAATCAGCCGCTGACAGGATTGCAATGTGCGATGGAAGTGGCGCTGGCGGCTCCGCGGACTGCCGAGCAGTATGCGCAGGCATTGCGCGAAGGCTTGGAACTGACCAGCCGCATGCGCGACCTGGTTGAAGCGATTAGGGAAATCGTGGACGGGCAGAAACTGGAGAGCCAGGCCGCGGATGAAGTCGAGTTGGGAGCTGCGTTAGGGGAAGTGGTGGATGGCCTGCAGCCGGTAGCCCAGGCGAAAGGGGTTCGCCTCCTGCTGGCCCAGACCGGCGATTCTTTGACGCCCCGGGTGGGACGACAGCGATTGGCAACTCTGACATTTCAGTGCTTGGAATCGGCGGTGAGTCTGGCCTCGCCGGGAAGCGAGATAAGGATTGACGCCGAGTCCTCGCCGGCGCGCGTTCGGTTCTGTTGGCATGGGGAAAAGTGCGTGGCGCTCTCCCATCCGGAGTTGGCGCTGCTGGTGGCTCAGGCAGGCTGGGAGGGAGTGGGGGCGGAATGGCGGCGGGAGCGCGTGAAAAACGTCGAGACGGTGACCATCGCTTTACCCTCCGCACTCGACGCACATGGGGAATCTTAAAGTTTTCTCGCCGCCAACCAACGAAATCAATGAATTGTGCTTAATCGAGGAGAGGCCAAATGAGCGCGGTGCCAAGCTTTCCTATCGTAGCCCGATCCGCCATGGGCGCAGGCGGGGCGCTGATTGCCAGTGCCAGCCATAAGTTGCGCGAGCGCGCGCTCGAACGAATGAATGGCCGCTGGCCGACGGTGCATCATGCGGTCGGCGGCGCCGACGCGCTGGTGAAGCTGGAAAAGGGCGACTGGCAGGTGCTGTTTCTCGACCGCCAGCTTCCCGACTTGAATAGCGAAGAACTGATGGGGATCGTGCAGCGGCGCTTTCCGGGAATTGAAGTCGTGTGGCTGGACTCCGAGGACGCAGCCGGAGAGGTTGGTGGAAGGGCCGCTGGGCCAGCGGACGTGTTCGAGTTGGGGGCTGAGGCCGACGAGGGGGAAGACGAGCGCAAGGAAGATAGCAATCCGGCGACCGAATCCACAGACGATCAATATGAGCCCTTGCCCGGCATGATTGGGCGGAGCGCAGCCATGCAGCGGGTGTACCGGCTGGTGCAACTGGTGGCTCCGCGCACGACCACGGTCCTGGTCGTGGGTCCGACGGGCAGTGGAAAAGAGCTGGTGGCGCGCGCGGTGCATGAGCTGAGTCCGCGAGCGGGGAAGGCTTTTTTGGCGGTAAATTGCGCGGCCATTCCCGAGGCGCTGCTGGAATCCGAGCTGTTCGGTCATGCGCGCGGGGCGTTCACCGGAGCGGTGCAGGCGCAGGCGGGGCGCATCGCGGCGGCGCACGGGGGAACGCTGTTTCTGGATGAGGTCAGCGAACTGCCGCTGGGCATGCAGGCCAAGTTGCTGCGCTTTCTGGAGCAGAAGGAAATCCAGCGGCTGGGCGCGGCGGAGGTGGCGCGCGTGGATGTGCGCGTGATTGCGGCCAGCAACGTGGATCTGGCGGGGCGGGCGGGGCGGGGAGAATTTCGCGAGGATTTATTCTACCGTTTGTCTGCATTTCCCCTGGAACTGCCTCCGCTGTGCGAACGCCGCAACGACATAGTCCTCTTGGCCGAGCATTTTCTGGCTTGCATGGCAGCAGCCATGAGCGGGCGTTGCCCGCGTCTCAGTCCCGAGGCGGTCCGCATACTGGAGGAGCATCCCTGGAGGGGGAATGTGCGCGAGTTGCAGCATGTGATGGAACGGGCCTCCATTCTGGTCGAAAACGGCGACACCGTGTTGAGCGAGCATCTTTACTTCCCCTTTCAGCCATCGCATTTCTGCCCGGCCCGCGGCCTTTCGTGCAGCGGGCGAGCCAGTTGAGAAGAATCTTATCCACTCCCTCGCGTCCCTGGCAGTAACCGTGCAAATGTTGCCTGCACCCATGACCTCTTTGCCTATGCCTGCCGGCTTGGCTGACGCGGCAGGTATTCCAATACCTCCTCTCCTGGAGAACTCGCGCATCGAGAGCGAACAGCACTTGTTGCGCGCCTTTCGCTCGTTTGCCGAAGCGGCCGATTCCTTGGAGCGCTCTTATGGCATGCTGCGCGGGGAAGTCGCGCGGCTGAACCGTGAGCTGGAGCAGAGCAACTCCGGGCTGGAGCGCAGTCTCGGTGAGAATCGCCGCATGCGCGAGCATTTGGACCGCATTCTGGACGGGTTGCCGTGCGGAGTGCTGGTGACAGACGCATCGGGGACAATCTCGCGGCTGAATCCCGAAGCCACACGGCTGCTGGCCGCAGCCGCCGGTGCTCCTGGCGCGGAACAGGCCGGGGAGCGGGTGGGCGGGTGCGCATCCTTATTAAGCTTGTCCGGCGAGCTGCGCGATCTGCTGCAACGCGCAAGAGCGGATAGCAAAGAGCAGGACCACTGCTTTAAGGATGGCTCCGGTGCCCAGCTCTGGCTGGCGGCGCGGCATGCGGCGATGAGCCGAGGGGCGGACGCCATTGAGAAAGAAGACGGCGCCAATGCAGTGTCGATCTTCATCCTGCGGGATGTGAGCGCAGCCAGAAGGCTGGCGTGCGAGCGCGACAGGCTGCGGCGCGAGCAGGCGCTGGCCGAGATGTCGGCGATTCTGGCGCACGAAATTCGCAATCCGCTGGCCAGCCTGGAGTTGTTCGCCGGATTGCTCAGCGGAGCGCAGCTGGGGGCGGAATGCCGGGAATGGGTTGAGCACCTGCAAGCCGGGCTGCGCACGCTGGCCGCCACGGTGAACAACGTTCTGCACTTCCACAGCCTGCCGGCACCCGAACTTGTCCCCACGGATCTCGGCCAGTTGCTCGACTGGGCAGCAGGATTCCTTGTCCCCATGGCGCGGCAGGCCCGGGTGCAGTTGTGTTTACGCAATCGCCTGCACGGCATCTCGGTTCCCGCCGACCGGCACCGTCTGGAACAAGTGCTTCTGAACCTGGTGTTGAATGCGCTGCGCGCGATGCCGGGAGGAGGCTGGGTGGAAATTTCGGGACGGAAAGCTCGCGACGGCGCGGTGATGATCTCGGTCAGCGACACCGGCCCGGGAATCGCGGCGAAAGATGTGGCCAGAATCTTCGAGCCGGGGTTCAGCACGCGCCCGGGCGGTCCGGGGTTGGGGCTGGCGGTGTGCCGCAGGATCGTCGAACAGCACACAGGAGAGCTGAGGGCGGCAAACCGCGCCGGCGCAGGAGCCTGTTTCACGCTGACACTGCCATTGCCTGGGAAAGCGCAGGGAAATCTGGCGCAAGAGGTGGCAGGATGAATCGAGTCCTGGTGGTGGACGACGAATCCGGCATGAGGGCGGCGCTGGAAGCGCATTTCCTGCGCCGCGAGTGGCAGGTGGATACGGCAGCCAGCGCCAGCGAGGCCATAGAAAAATTCCGTCGGCTTCAGCACGCGCTGGTGGTGACTGATATTCGCCTGCCGGGAGAAGACGGCTTCACCGTGATGCGCGCTGCCCGCGCTTTGGCTCCACAGACGGCAGTGATTCTGCTGACCGCATTTGCCAATGTTCCCGATGCCGTCAACGCCATCAAGGGGGGCGCGTGCGACTACCTGGTGAAACCGGTTTCGTTTGAGCAGTTGGAGCGGGCGGCAGAGAGGATTCTGGCGCAGGTACGAAGCCAGGCCGATGCCCTTGAAGGGATGGCGGGACATGCTCCGGCGTGGCTGCGGGCGATCGACCGGGCGCGGCAGGCGGCGGCGAGCGGGGCAGACGTGCTGATCGAAGCCGAGAGCGGCACGGGCAAGGAACTGGTGGCGCGTCTGATTCACCGGCTGAGTGCGCGCCGCGACCATCCTTTTGTGGCGGTCAATTGCGCCGCCTTTCCCGAAACTCTGCTCGAAAGCGAACTGTTCGGCTATGCGCGCGGAGCTTTCACCGGCGCCGTCGCGGCCAAACCGGGCCGCTTCGAGCAGGCGCACAAGGGAACACTACTGCTCGATGAAGTGGGAGAGATGCCCCTGGGCCTTCAGCCCAAGCTGCTGCGGGTTTTGCAGGAGCGCGAGTTCGAGCGGCTGGGCGAGACCCGCACCACGCGCATCGACGTGCGCGTGATCTCCACCACCAACCGCGCTCTGGCCGAGATGGTGCGGGAGGGAAAATTCCGCGCCGACCTGTACTACCGGCTGAATGTGATTCCGCTGTCGTTGCCTGCACTTCGCGAGCGTGCCGGCGACGTGCGGGAGCTGGCTGAGCATTTTCTGCGATTGTATGGCCCCCCGGGTGGGGAATTGCGTCTGACGGAAGAATTTCTGGTGCGTCTCGAAGCCCACACCTGGCCGGGAAACGTGCGCGAACTGGCGAACTGTGTGCGCCGGGCCGTGGCGCTTGGGACGGGGCCGGAAATCACCGGCGACTGCGGCGAGGGAGTTCATCCTTCCGGCCCCTGCCGGCCTGACGGCGAAACTGTTTCCGCAGGCGATGCCACCAGATTTGGCTTACCATCCCGGCGGGATCGCGACGATTGTCTGCGGCCGGGCATTTCGCTTGAGGAAATGGAGCGGCGGCTGCTGGCGATGACGCTGGAGGCCACGGGCGGCAACCGCTCGCGCGCGGCGGACCTGCTGGGCGTCAGCCTGAGGACGGTGCGCAACAAGATTCGCAGCTACGGGCTGCCCAGTTGGAGCAGTTATGTCCATGATTGACACGGCCACCACCGAAGCGCTCAGCCGCTTTCTCGACGTGGACGTGGCCCGTCTGAAGCTGATCGCCGCCAACCTGGCCAACATCGATACGCCGGGATATCAGACGCGCGATCTCGATTTCCACGCGGAGTTAGCGCGAGCCAGCGCAGAAGCCGCGATGGACGATGGCGGAATCCTATCCTACGCTTCTTACGCTCCGGTGGCGCGGCGGGTGCGCGGGCTGATGCAGCGTCCCGACGGCAACAACGTCAGCGTGGAGCGCGAGAGCCTGCTGCTGGCCGAAACGCAGATGAAGTACAACCTGGCGGTGCAGCTTTTGAAGGATGAGTTTCACGGTATTTCCCAGGCCATCAACTCGGGAGGGACGTCGTCATGAATCTGTTCGGCATGATGGAGCTGAGCGGCTCGGCGCTGACCGCCGAGCGCTGGCGCGCGGAAGTGGTGGCGGCCAACATGGCCAATGCCGAGAGCACGCACAGCGCCCAGGGCGGCGCCTACCGGCGGCAATTGCTGGTGTTCCGCGCCCAGCCCCTGCCGAGGTTTCCGCTGCTGCTGGCACGCTTACGCCGGGGTGCGCCCGATGGCGGAGTGCGGGTGGAGCGGGTTGTGGCCGATGGTTCGCCGATGCCGAGCCGTTACGAGCCCGGACATCCCGATGCCGATAGCGCGGGCTACGTGACCTATCCCAATGTGAATCCGGTGATGGAGATGGCCGACATGCTGAGCGCGGTGCGGGCCTATCAGCTCAACGCGGCCGCGGTGCAGGCGGCCAAAAGCATGATTCAGCAGTCGCTGCAGATTTTGACCTAAGCCAAGAAATGGGTAATTGGGAAATCGCGAGATTGGGAAATTGAGAAATTGCGAAATTGGGTAATTAAAAACCCAGCTGCGCTCTTTCAATTACCCAACTACTCAGTTTCCCAATTGCTCAATAATCCGTTTGTTGATTGAGTGTGAGGACGCACGTCATGAGCGGTCCGGTTTCTCCATTGCGCATCTTGCCCGCCGAAATTGAAAGTGCGGCGGGCGGCTCGCTGAGTCCGGCGGGCGGCGGCTTTGCCGAAACGCTGCGCAGCGCGATGGATGAGATGGGCGAACTGAGCGCGCAGGCGCAGACCAGGGTGGCGAGCGTGCTCGAGGGCACGGGCGGCGACGTGCACAGCGCGCTGATTGCGGTGGAGAAGGCGGATCTTTCATTCCAGCTCATGATGCAGGTGCGTAACAAGATTGTTTCCGCGTACCAGGAGATTTCGCGCATGCAGTTTTGAGCGGTTCCGCGGGGCACGAGGTGGTGAGAATCCGGAGTGGCAGGCCCAGCGATGGCTGACACCAAACCGCAATCGTTCGACGACGTGCTGCATCGCCTGGGGGAGTTTTTCAGGGGACTGAGCTGGCAGCAGCGCCTGCTGCTGGCCGGCGGGGTGGCTCTGGTTGGCGGTACGCTGTGGGTATTCGTGGTGCTGCTCGGCCAGCCGAAATACGTGACGCTCTATTCCGGATTGCGTGCGGAAGAGGCGCAGGCCATGGGCGCGCGGCTGGCGGCGAAAAATATTCCCCATCAGATTTCCCCCGACGGGGGCAGCCTGCTGGTGCCCGAAGACAAGCTGGACGCCGCCCGCCTGGAAACCGCGGCCTCGGGCCTGCCCCGCGGGGCGCGCATGGGGTTTGAGCTGTTCGACACGCCCAACTGGGCGGGATCGGATTTCACCGAGAAAGTGAACTATCAGCGGGCGCTCGAAGGCGAACTGGAACGCACGCTGGGGACGCTGAGCGAAGTCGAGGCGGTGCGCGTGCACCTGGTGATGCCGCAGGAGTCGCTGTTCAGCGAACAGGAGCACGAAGCCAAGGCGGCGGTGATCCTGAAAACGCGCAGCGGGCGGTTGTCGGAGCAGGCCCAGCAGGCCATTCCGCAACTGGTGGCCAGCGCGGTCGACCGGCTGCGCCCCGAAAACGTGACCGTAGTGGACGCCGACAACAACACGCCGCTGGTGCGCCGCGATGGCGTTGGCGGACGCAGCTTTGCCGCCGATGAAGAGCTGGCCAAGACGCTGGTGCACACGCTCGAGCCGGTGGTGGGGCCGGATCACGTGCGGGCCAGCGTGCACGTCGAATACGACCTTGGAACCAGCGAGGAAACCCAGGAACTCTACGATCCCAAGACCACGGCCACGCTGACGCAGCAGCATTCGGAAGAGAACTCGACGAGCGCAGCCCCGGCGGGAGTTCCGGGCACGGCCAGCAATGTGCCTTCCACCACAGCACCGGCAACACCGGCCCCGGGGCAGACACCAGCGACAACAGCGCCCGCCCCGGCTGCTCCCGCGGCCGGCGCGACGGCAGCGCCGGCAACGTCGGTTTCTGCCGCCAACGCGCCCGGAGCCGAGCAATCCTTCTCGCACTCGGATTCGACCACCTATGCCGTCAGCAAGAGTCTGCATCGCAGCGTCGAGCCCGCGGGACGGATTCGGCGGATCGCCGCGGCCGTGCTGGTGGATGACGCCATCGAGGTCAAAGACGAGGGCGGCAAACGCAGCACGACCCGGCGCAAGCGCACCGCCGATGAGATGAAGGAGATCGAGCAGTTGGCCCGCGCCGCCCTGGGCGTGGATGCGCAACGCGGCGATGTGCTGGCGGTGGAGAACCTGTCGTTTCAGGAATTGCCGCTGGAGGTTCCGCCGCCCGCGGGAAAAACCGAGCGCTGGCGGCAGTCGCTGGAGCCGTGGTTGTGGGCGCTGCGCTATGTGGCGGTGGCCGCGCTGTTCCTGGTGGTGTACCTGCTGATTCTGAGGCCGGTGAAGAGGCAAGCGCTGGCGGCGTTCCGTGAGCTGCCGGCAAAACTGGCGCAGCGGGTGGCGCCGCCGCCCTTGCCCGCGAGCGCTGGCGCGGGACCGCTCGAAGTGACCGGGCCCGCGATCGAGGGCCAGCGGGCGGCGCAACTGAAGCGCATGCTGTCGGAGAAGGTGAAAGCGGAACCGGCCACGGCCAGCCGCCTGGTGGAATCGTGGGTGAAGGAAGATCGGGAGTAGAGAATGCCGGCTCCGGTCACCGGTTTGCGTAAAGCCGCCATCCTGCTGGTGCTGCTGGGAGAGGAAGCGGCCAGCGAGATCTACCGCAATCTCCCGCCGGCCGACGTCGAGCAGATCTCGCAGGAAATCGCGGCCTTGGATTATGTCACGTCGGAGAGTGCGCTGGCGGTGCTGGAAGAGTTTCAAAAACTCGTGCTGACCGGAGAATACATCTCCCAGGGCGGAACCGACTACGCGAATAAGATTCTGGTGAAGGCCTTCGGCAAAGAGGGAGCCGGCGAGTTGATGCGGCAGGTGGCGCAGGCGGCGGAGCTGAGCGGAGGCAAACTCGATTCGCTGCGCAAGGCGGACCCGCAGGCTCTGGCGAGATTCATCGAAAGTGAGCACCCGCAGACGATTGCGCTCATCCTGGCGCACCTCGATTCCAAGCAGGCATCGACGGTGCTGATGCGGCTGCCGGCGGAGATGCGCGCCGAGCCGATCAAGCGGCTGGCGCAGTTGCGGCAATTTTCGCCGGAAATGGCGCAGCGGGTGGCGGTGGTGCTGCACAAGAAACTGGAGGCGCTGGGGGAGCAGAGCCGGCGGGCCTATGCCGGATTGCGCGGCGTGGCGGACCTGATGAACCGTCTGGATTTGAAAACCGGAAAGAACATCCTGGAGGCGATTGAAGCGGAGGATCCCAAACTGGCGCTGTCGATCCGTAATCTGATGTTCACCTTTGAAGACCTGCTCACCGTGCCCGAGGCGGGAATCCGCGAAATCCTGGGACAGATGGACAAAAAGACGCTGGCGACGGCATTGCGCGGCGCTTCTGAAGAGCTGAAGAACTACATCTTCAAATCAATGTCCTCGCGCGCGGTGGAGATGCTGAAAGAAGATATGGACGTGCTGGGGGCGGTGAAGGCGCGGCAGATTACCGCGGCGCAACTGGAGGCGGTGGCGGTGGCCCGCAAGCTGGAGGCGGAGGGCAAGCTGTCGCTGACTCCGGAGGGAGAAGATGAGTTCGTCGCCTAGCCTGGCGAAGTCGCCGCCTGCGGCCCGCACTAAGACGTTATCCGAGCCGGAGGAAGTTCTGCCATTTCGCTACGGCGAGGTGGCGGGGCCGGCCGGCCGGAGACCGGCCGGAGCGGTTCCGGGAGGCGGATTATCCAGTCCTCAGTCCCTGCTTTGGGAAGCGGCGGAACGCGAAGGGCAAGTGCGAGAGGCAGGACGGCAACAGGGAGAGCGCGAGGCGCGAGCCCGCTTTGAAGAACAACTGGGCCGCGAGCGGGCTGCGGTTGCGGAAGCTCTCCGCGATTTCGCCCGGCAGCGGGCGGATTACTACCGCAAGATCGAAAGGGAAGCGGTGCAACTGGCGCTCAGCATTGCCCACAAGGTGTTGCATCGGGAGGCGCAGGTGGATCCCCTGCTGCTCATGGGCGTGGTGCGTGTGGCTCTGGATCAGATCGATGGCGCGACGAAGATCACTCTGGCGGTGCCTCCGCAACAGGCGGCGGAGTGGCGCCGCTTTCTTGCCGCCCAGCTTGAGCCGGGGCAGGCTCCGGAAGTTGTGGAAGACCCCGCCTTAACAGCGGACCGATGCGAACTGCGCACGGCGATGGGAACGGCCGAGATGGGACTCGAAGTCCAGCTCAAGGAAATCGAAAAAGGCCTGATGGACTTGCTGGCGGTCCGTCCCCAGGAAAAGCCATGAGCACGGGCAATCTGCTGGCGCCGTATTTTGCCCGGCTGGATTCCGTAGCGGGGATGCGCTGGAACGGACGCGTCACGCAAGTGACTGGCCCGCTGGTGGAATCGGAAGGGCCGTTTTGTTCCGTCGGAGAGTTGTGCCGGATTGTCGACGCCCAGGGACGAGCGCTCGAGGGCGAGATTGTCGGTTTCCGGGACACGACCGTGCTTTCGATGCCTGTGGAATCGCCTCGCGGCATCCGGCGTGGCGATCGCGTGTCGACTTGGGGTGAGCGCCCGAAGATTCGTGTCGGACCAGGCTTGCTGGGCCGGGTGATTGACGGCAGCGGCCAGCCGCTCGATTCGCAGGGATCCTATGCAGGGCAGGAATATGCAGTGCTGGACCGGGCGGCTCCGCTGCCCCTGGAACGGGTGCCGATCAGCCAGCCTCTGGGCTGCGGCATCCGCGCCATCGACGGATTCGTGAGCTGTGGCCGGGGCCAGCGCGTGGGAATTTTCGGGGGAAGCGGCGTCGGCAAAAGCACCCTGATCGGCATGATGGCGCGCAACACCAACGCCGATCTGACGGTGCTGGGCCTGGTGGGAGAGCGCGGCCGCGAGGTGCGCGACTTTTTGGAAAACGCGCTGGGCGAAGAGGGATGCCGGCGCGCATGCGTTGTGGTTTCGACATCCGATCAGTCGCCGCTGCTGCGGATTCGCGCGGCGCTGGCCGCAACCGCGGTGGCGGAATATTTTTGCCGCCAGGGCAAGCAGGTTTTGCTGGTCGTGGATTCGCTTACCCGCATGGCCATGGCGCAGCGCGAGATCGGGCTGGCTGCCGGCGAGCCGCCCACCGCCAAGGGTTACACGCCCTCGTGCTTCACCATGCTGGCGCGTTTGATCGAGCGTGCGGGGCGGTTTGGCGCGGGCAGCATCACAGCATTTTATACCGTGCTGATGGAAGGCGACGACGAGCAGGATCCGCTGGTGGATGGAGCGCGGGCGCTGCTCGATGGCCATGTGATGCTGGACCGCCGGCTGGCAGTGCGCAGCCATTACCCGCCGATTGCCGTGCTGGACAGCGTGAGCCGGTTGATGTCGGCGGTGACTTCCGGGCCGCATTTGCAAAAAGCCCAGACACTGCGGCGATTGCTGGCTGCCTACACTGCTTCCGAGGATCTGGTGCGGATTGGCGCCTATCAAAAAGGCAGCGATTCGACGCTCGACAAAGCTCTGACGTTGATTCCAGAGCTGGATCGTTTCCTGATGCAGAAACCAGGCGAGGGATCGGCATTGGAGGAGACAGTTGCCAGATTGATGGCGCTGCCGGGATGAGGCTTTTGTGGCGCGTGTGCAGATCTAAATAGAGAATCCGCCATGGCATTTCATTTCCCCCTTCAAGTGGTACTACATTTTCGGGAAAGTGTGGAGCATCAGGAGGAATTGCGCCTGCGGGCGGCCAATCAGCGGGCGGCGCGAGTGCGGCGTCTGCTGGAACAGGCGGAGCAGGCCACGCTGGAACTGAAGTCTGCCCAGGCGAAAGAACTGGGAGCGGGCACCACGGCGGCCGAACTGCGCTTCGCCATGCAGTGCGAAGACGAACTGCAACGTCACTGCCGCGATCTGAGGCAACAGCTGGAGGCGCTGCAACAGGCGTGCGAGCGGCAAAGGGAAGTCTTTCGTCAGGCCAAGCGGGCGCGGGAGACGCTGGAAAGTGTGCGCCAGCAACAATTGCAGCTATACCATAAGGAAGCGGCACGGCGGGAGCAGCGCCGGGTTGATGATCTGTTTCTTATGCGGCGGGAGTACATGGCACGCGGCTAAGTTTGCCGGGTTGGTGGTTGCAACTTGCCCAGTGCGCAGTTTGGAAAATTCACTCTCGCTATCGGCAAAAACCGGGAATTGCTTGAGTTCACGGCGGTTCGCGTCCTCTCCAATCGAAAGCCGGCCTGGCGGCTCGAATGCATACCTGAGACCAGCCTCCCAATGCTGGCCGGAGGCAATCGTCGTGAACGCGACCCTCGGCGCCATTTCGAGCAACCTTCCTCTTCTGCCAACAGCCGTTGGCAACACTGCCCCCGCGCTCGGCGGTCTTGGGTTTGGGGTAACGCTTGCGGCCGCCAGTGCTCTGCTCGCCACGTTACAGCCAGTGGTGAACACCGCGGGCCTCCCCGACGAAGTGACGACGGCGCCCCTGGATGTGCCTGGCTCGAGTGGGCGAGCTGTTGCTGGAGCGAGTGTGCCGTCGAGGAAGTCGCTGAGTGCGAACACTGCGTTTACCCCGAGCGCGGTGACGAATGTGAATGCGGTAATTGCAGAAGTTACTCCTCTGCTGCCGAATCCGATTCCGGCACAACCTCCAGAGCCGACTTCTCTGTCAGCTGGTTCCACCATGGCCGGCCAGCCGAGCACGGTCCAGGTGACTCCGTCGTTGTCGGTTGGCAGCCAGATGAATCTGCCGCAGACGAATTCTCCGCTGATCGTGCCGGTCGATCCCTTGCCATCGGGTCCGCAAACGGATTTACTGTCGTCGAACCTTCTGCCAACCAGTCCGCAATCTGGTTCCCCTCAGCGAAGTGTGCCGCAATCGAGCCCTCCACCGTTGAGTCCTCGTCAATCGAATCTGCCGCCATTAAGCGTTCGCCGGCTTGACCTGTCGCAGGGGGCGTTGCTGCCGGCAAATCTGGTTCAAGCCAGTCCGGCGCAACCCGTCACAGCACCATTGGCGCCGATGGTGGCTCCGGCTCAGGTTGCGGGACCCACGCCCGACACTGTGCAAGCCGCGATGGCGAAGATCGCCTACGGGACATTGAACCAGAGCCAGCTGGCGGCGTATTCCCACGCGAATCCCATCGCCGCCAGCATGTCGGCGACCGCCACGGCGCTCCCTCCAATCGTGGATAGCTTGTCTTCTCCACAGTTCGCATCCGCCCTTTTTTCTTCCGCGGGTTTGTTGCCGAGCTTGAGCGGCAAGCCCGCGCCGGGGCCGATTTCGGCTATTAGCGCCGGGCAGCCGGTGGCGGTTTCGTTGCCGGAGGGAACGATCCGGACGAATGTGGTTTTGCCCGAGTCCTCTTTCAGCGGGCGCTTTAGTGACTCGCAAATGTGGATGTCGCCTGAACCCACGCTTCCGCTTGGGGAAACCAACCGATTTCTTGCGCCGACTGAGATCGCCAGAGATCCGGCGTTGAGTGGAGTGATTTCCAATATCGTGATGAGTGGACGTGAGACGGATGATCTGAAAACTGCAACCACCGTGACATCTCCTGCGGATTTGACGGTTGAGCCCTCGCCTGCGACACCGCCTGCGAATGTCAACACTGGAGCAGCGGTCGAGATGCGCGCAGAGCCGCTGTTCGCAGCCCAGGTGGTTGTTGCGAATTTTCCGGTAGCGCCGGCGTGGGCGAATACCGCGGCGGCGGAACCTTCCAATCCAGGCGCGCCGGCCAATTTGCCGGCAACGCCGGCCATCTCGACGACAACCGTGGCGCCCGATGCCGCAGAACAGGCGGGTTCTGAGTTGTCGGCGGGAACGGCTCCACCGGCTTCCTCAGTTCCGCTTCCCTCGCTGAGTAACGGACCAACCGCTGCAACAGGCATTGTGAATTTGCCGGCTCTGACGGAACCCGCAAAAACAATTTCGTGGCTGTCATTACCCCGGTTCGAGGATGCGGGGAATGTTGCGGGTATTCCCGTGTTCGAAAAGAGCGCAGCCAAGGCACCGCTGTCGTCCACCTTGCCGAAAGCCTCGGACACGGCCAAGGCAGGGGCTTCGGGAGACCAGTCCCCCTTTGCGGTTTTCTTCTCGGATGCAGCGGCAGGCACGCAATCGGCGGCATCGGTTTTACCGAAGATGATTCTTCCCGCGGCAAGTCCTGCGATGCAGGATTTTCGCGCAACGAACCCGAGCACCTCCTTTACCGCGCCGGTGAGTGAGCCGCAGAACGGCATTGCTCACGCACCTGCGCCCGCGGGGCAAACGGCTAACTCTGATTCGTCCGGCACAGCTGGTAGCGGACAGGCGGAAACGTCGCCTCACCATGATCAAGCTGCGACGGCCAGCGCCGTACCGGCGAATGTCTTGCCGGACGCAACTGCGCTCCCGGCTGCTTCCTCAACAACTGCTACGCCGGGCTTGCCTCCAAATGGAAATGGAACGCTGGTTGCCGATTCCTTGCCCAAGACAACTACCGCAGCACAAGCATCGAGCGACTTGCGCACTGATGCAGATCCAGGGAAGGCGGAAGTTGCGATGATGGCGACTGCCGCACCGGTACAGCTGGCACAGTTGACGAACCGGGCGGACCTCGCGGAGATGCGGATCGGGATGAACACCCCGGCATTCGGGAACGTCGAAGTGCACGCCGTGGTTCACGCCAATGATGTGGGCGTGGTAATCGGCACTGAGAAGGGCGATCTGCGCGGGCTGCTGCAAAATGAGGTGCCGGTCATCGCCAATACGCTGCAAGAGCAGAACCTGCGGCTGCACAGCGTGAACTTCATGCAGGGATTTGCCTTCTCCAACGACGCTGCCGGCGGCGGCAATTCGCAGCAGCGGTTTTTCGCAACCCGCGTTCCGGCAAACTCGCCTGCACCCGAATCTTCGGCGGACGATTCCAGCGATCCGCCGCCGCCGGTATACGGCACATCCGTCGGGAGCCTCAGCATTCTGGCATGAAGGGAGAATATCGAATATGAGTACCAGTCCAATCGTCCCACCGCCCTCAACGGGAGGTACCACGACAAGCTCAACCACCGGCCTGCCCAGCGGTCAGAGCTTGAACAACATGTTTCTGCAACTGCTGGTGGCGCAGTTGCAGAATCAAGACCCTACGGATCCGGTTGACCCCTCGGAGTTCGTTGGACAACTGGCGCAGTTCAGCGAGCTCAGCGAAGTCACGCAAATCTACAACCTGCTCCAACAGTACGTGCCTGCGGCAGCAGGATCGGGATCGGGCGGAGGGACCGCTCCGGGAAGCGCAGGATCGACCAGTCCGGTGGTCGTGAATCCGGCAGTCCCGACGAACCCGGCTTCTGGCGCGGCTTCTGCGCTGGGCGGAATTTTGCCTGCGGGAACTCCCGCGACGGCGGTTGCGCCGGCAGCCGCTTCGCTTGCGGCAGTTTCACCCGCCGTACCCGCATCATCCAACTTTGCATCCCCGGCTATTTCAGCACTTACCAGCAAAATCCAAGGAGCCTTCTAATGCCTGACTTTTCGATTCCGCTCTCCGGGCTGACCGCCGAATCCACCGCGCTGTCGGCCATTGCCAACAATCTCTCCAACCAGAACACGGTGGGATACAAAGATACCAGCGTGTTGTTCAGCGATCTTTTCTATCAGAGTCTGGGAACCACTGGATCGGGAGATCCGATTCAGGTTGGCGCCGGCACGCAGGTTGCCGCCATGCCCTCCCTGTTTACGCAAGGCAGCGTGAGCGCTACGGGCGTGCCCACCGATGTTGCCATTCAGGGCACCGGGTTTTTCGCGGTGATGAGTGCGGGTGGGATCACAGACTATACCCGGGCGGGCGATTTCACCATCGACGCCAATAATTTTCTGGTGACTCAGGAAGGGCAGCAGGTTCTGGGTTATCCCGCGGTCAACGGAGTCGTCAATACCGGCGCCGGAATTGCGCCCATTCAACTGGGCGCGGGAACCATCAGTCCGCCGACCGCTACGGGCAATGTTGAGCTGACGGCCAACCTGGACGCGTCCGCCGGACTGGGAACTACATTCTCCACCCCGGTCACCATCTACGACTCGCTGGGCGGTAGTCATACCTTGACCTACACCTTTACCAACACCGGCCCCAACACCTGGAGCTACAGCCTCGCCCTGCCGCCGGGAGACCTCAACGCGGTCAACGGCGTCGCTCCCACCGGAGTTCTGTCCTCGGGCACGTTGACCTTCGACGGAAACGGCGACTTGATTGGGACAGGCGGAGGAGCGGGCACGCCAACCTACGGAACGGCCAAGCTGGCCAATACCGGCAACGGGACGGTCTCGGGGTTGGCAGCGACGTCGGCGACGGTTGCCCAGACCATCACCCTAACCGCGACCAGCGCAACGCAGTTTTCGGTTACCGGCTCGGTGTCTGGGCCTCTGGGGACGGCGACGGTGGGAGTTCCGTTCACCTCTCCGCAACTGGACTTTACCATCAATGCGGGGACCACGGCTTTCGTGGCGGGCGACTCCATCACGATACCCACGACTCCCCTGACCCTCGGCAACGTCACGGGTATCCAAAGCGGGAGCTTTGCCGATGGCGCTGCCAGCCAGACTTTCGCCTGGAACCTGCTGAGCGGAACGACCCCCACGCTTACACAAGTCGCGGCCCCGAGCAGCACCTCGTCGACCAACCAGGACGGCAGCAGCAGCGGTTCGCTGGTAAATTTCAGCATCGGCCCCGATGGGACGATTACCGGCTCCTTCAGCAACGGCAAGACCCAGGCGCTGGGACAGTTGGCGCTGGCGAACTTCGCCAATGTGAACGGTCTGCAACTCAACGGAGAGACGGATTTCACGCCCACTCTGGCCTCCGGACCGGCGGTGATCGGGATTCCGGGAGCGGGAGGTCTGGGAACTATCTCGGGAGGTTCGCTGGAATTGTCGAACGTGGATATCGCCACCGAGTTCGCCAATCTGATCGTGGCGCAGCGCGGGTTTGAAGCCGATGCCAAGGCGGTGACGACCTTCGACCAGATTACGCAGGATACGATTGCGTTGAAGCAGTAAGCCTGATGGCAGGGAAAAACGTCTCCGGCAAGGGTTAGTGGTGCAGTTTGCTTGTCATGCTGAACAAGCGTCCTTTGCGCAGTGAAGGATCTGGGCGAGCCGCGCGAAGTGGCGCGCTTTTTGCGCCACAAGAATCGCGCGTCCGGACTCGCTTCCTTGCTAAGCTGCACCACTACCCGGCGGCGCGACCCCGCTGCCGGAGACGCCTCTGGCGAGAGACTTCCAATGAAAACTCTCTTACCAGCTTCGATTCTTCTTAAAAGGGTCTCCGCCGTCAGGCTTCGCTGTTGACGGCGAATTGGTCTATCTGTTGATCGGTGGATGGTTTGCGGGGAATGAGAGGCCAGTCCGCCGATCCCTCACCTTGGTGCTGCCCGGCGGACCCAGGATTGCTTTTCCCCCTCCGCACATGGCTGCCACTGGCGAAGGGCAAGGCACTTCACCGCTTGCCAGGCAAATCGGCATGACTTCCTTGGCGCTCGTGGTGGCATTGTTGGCCGCAGGTGCATGGTTTTGGACCACTCAGAAGCGGGCAGTGTCAGCAGGTGGAAATGCGCAGGTCAAGGCGACGCTGCACCTGGAAACCTACGTCGTGAATTTGGCCGATCGCGAACAACGGTCGTACTTGCGCGTGGGCATCGATCTGGGTTTAGGACGGGAACTTGACCGGGGAGAAAACCCGCCGGTGGCCCAGGTGCGGGACACCGTTCTGGGCGTGCTGGGGCAATACCGTGTCGACGATCTACTCACCGCGCAGGGCAAAACGAAATTGAAACAGGACTTGTTGCGCGCTCTGCAAGAGCGAGTGCCGGGTCTGCAAGTTCAGGAAGTGTATTTCAACGAGTTTCTGATTCAGCGTTGAGGCGGAGCGCAGAAACCCATGGCGGCAGCGGCACAAGCCGGAGCGGCGGCGGGGGCGAAGACGGCAGGGCCAGCGGCAAACGAAGCCGCCGCGGGTGCGTCGAATGGGCAAGCCAAACCCGATGCCGGCGCGCGCGGAAAAGCGGGAAATGACGAAGAAGCCCGGTGGCTCCCGCTGCTGGGGCTGCCCTGTGAACTGGCGGTGGATTTGCCCGTGCCCGCCTTCAAGGTCTCGGATCTGTTGAAACTGCGGGCCGGATCGATCATCGATGCCCACTGGAGAGTCGGGCACGATGTTCCCCTGAGCTTGAACGGCACGCTGATCGGCTGGAGCAAGATCGAGGTCATCGCCAACCGGCTGGCCGTGCGCCTGACCGAGCTGGCGTGAGCCAGCACGGACCGGGAATGCATTTATGAGAGCAGAAGCGCTGCGAATTCCGGCGAGCCCACTGTGGGCGTGGATCGATGCGCTGTGGAAACGCTGGCTACCCCTGGTCCGGCGCCCGCCCAGGCGGCTGCGCTTGTGCGAGAGCCTGGCCCTGGGCGAACGCCGCTTCGTGGCCGTGGTGGAGTTCGAGTCGGCGCGTTTCCTGTTGGGCGGAACAGCGTCGTCGCTGGTGCTGCTTTCACGGCTGTCGGATGCTGACTCGTTGCCTGTCGAGCGCGGAGGTGAATGCGAACGAACCAGCGAAGCGGAGGCGAAGCCGCGGGGAGAAAGATGGTAGCCGTAGACCTTGTGGCGCGAAATTTACGGCCGGCAGCGGTTTTGCCGGGCTTGGCTTTGGCCCGCTGGGAAGCCTTCGCGACCGCGATGGCGTGGCGTCCGCGGCATGGGTCGACAGGTTTGCATTGGAGCGCTCCGGGTGGAGCCAGCGGCTCGGTTCCGTGGAACATTGTTGTCCTGCTGACGCTGCTGACGCTGCTGCCAGCGCTGTTGGTGGCGCTGACTCCATTCACGCGCCTGCTGATCGTGTTTCATTTCTTGCGCCAGGCGCTGGGCACGCAGACCGCGCCCAGCAACCAGACGCTGATCGGGCTGGCGCTGGTGCTGACGTTCTTTCTGATGCAGCCGGTGGGCAGCGCCATTTATGAAGCGGCGGTGGTGCCGTTCGAGCGCGGGCAGGCGGACGCGCTGGCCGCCATCGAATTGGGTTCGCCGCCGCTGCGGCATTTCATGCTGAAGTATGCGCGGGAAAAAGACCTGGCGCTGTTTCTGGAGCTGGCGCAGTCGCCGCGCCCGGCGCGCGCCGACGACGTCCCCATGCGGGTGGTGGTGCCGGCTTACATCCTGTCGGAGTTAAAGACCGGGTTTCAGATCGGGGTGGCGTTGTTTCTTCCCTTTCTGGTCATTGATCTGGTGGTGGCGGCGGTGACGACCTCGATCGGCATGATGCAACTACCGCCGGTGATCATTTCGACTCCCCTGAAGATTTTGCTGTTTGTGATGGTCGATGGCTGGAATCTGCTGGTGGGCTCGCTGATGAAAAGCTTCGCGTGAGGATAAGAAACCTTAACACAGAGGACACAGGGGGACAGGGAGGAGCTCATGGGACCGGATCAGACCGTCGCGCTGTTGCGGCACACCATCGAAACCGCGGTGTGGATGGGCGGGCCGCTGCTGGCCGCGGCGGTGGTGGTGGGGCTGCTGATCAACATTGCGCAGGTGCTGACTTCGCTACAGGACATGACGGTTTCGACGGTGCCGCGGCTGGCGGCGGTAGCAACCGCGGTGCTGCTGCTGATGCCGTGGATGGTGAGGCGCATTACCGTGTTCACCGTGCAAGTGTTTTCGGATTTTCATCCCTTTGTGCGGTGAAGAGCAGTATCGAGTACCGAGTTGCGAGTAGCGAGTATCCGGCCGAGCACCG
>Ga0187782_10000435_pt1 | contig 28021 bp, 25 predicted proteins | sample 0715_SJ02_MP15_2_FD_132454 | JGI IMG/M metagenome (GOLD analysis project Ga0187782, IMG submission 132454) | Tropical peat soil microbial communities from peatlands in Department of Meta, Colombia - 0715_SJ02_MP15_20_MG | ecosystem: Environmental > Terrestrial > Soil > Wetlands > Peat | place... | reverse complement strand
CTAGGGGCTGTCATCAATTAAGCCAGATGGCCGCCGAGGCGAGAAAAATTGCCGCGAGAAAGTTTCGGGCAGTTTTGTCGTAACGAGTGGCGATGGCGCGGAATTGCTTGAGACTACAAAAGAAAATCTCCACCAGGCTGCGCGCTTTATATAGGTCCTTATCATAGAGGCGGGGTTGTCTGCGATTGCTCCTGGGCGGAATGACTGGCTCCTTTCCTGCGGCGCGCAAGGGCTCAATCACCCGCTCGTCGGCGTCATAGGCTTTATCGGCAATCAAGACTTTCGCTTCAAGGAAGGGCAAAAGCTCGTCGGCGCCAACCAAATCGTGAGCCTGTCCGGGCGTCAAATGAATGCCGGTCGGATTGCCCAAGGCGTCAACGGTCGCGTGAATCTTTGTGCTCAACCCTCCTTTGCTGCGTCCGATCGCTTGGTCTTCGCCGACTTTTTTTGAGCGCCTGCGCTATGCTGATGCGCCCGCACGATCGTTGCGTCGATCATCGCATATTCGTTGTCGGCGTCCCTGGCCAACTCCTTGAAAACCCGCTCCCATACCCCGCTCTTCGCCCAACGGCTGAAGCGCGTGTGAACGACGCGAAAATCGCCGAAGCGCTCCGGCAAATCGCGCCAGGGACAACCCGTGCGATAGCGGTAAAGCACTGCTTCCACAAACAACCGATTGTTCTTTGCGGTTACGCCGACCGTTCCTTCACGGCCTGGCAACAAATCCTTGATGCGATCCCATTGATCATCCCGTAAAGCGTGACGGCGCGTCATTCATCGGCCCCTCCGATTCGGCCGACTGCCCATGAATCACGCAAACCCTTTGCTGGGAATCCCCTAATTGATGACAGACCCTAGTCGTTCTATCGAGTTGCGCGGAACTGTGGGGCGACCAACGGTTGCTGCTGCAACGGCTGCAGCTTCAGCTGCCGAAGCAGCCGCCGCCCAAGATGGCCGCGCGCGCCGCCGCTTGATCCCCAAACGCCCCGTAGTGCCGACCTTTAATGTTCGGCCCTATAGGTTCCAATGGCTTATCCACCGCGCACCCCCTCAGTTGGCGAAGTCGGGTTAAGATCGAAGCGTCGGACGTGTCGGAGTCTTCCCACGCTTCGATCCCTGCAACGCTTGTGCTGGACTGAGCCGCGCGATCGAGCATTTTCAAGCAGTCGGCGCGCTCAGGGGGCCATCGGGCGCGCCTCTTTCTTCAGGCGCTGACGAGCGCGAGAAGCCCTTTCAACAAGGCCTCCGGGTCGGGCGGGCAGCCGCGAATGTGAAGATCGACCGGAATCACTTTCGACACGCCGCCAACGCAGGCGTAGCCGCCTGCGAACAGGCCGCCATCTAACGCGCAGTCGCCGACAGCGACAACCCATTTGGGATCCGGCGTCGCGGCGTAGGTCCGCTCCAAAGCCTCGCGCATGTTCTTGGTGACCGGGCCCGTGACCAGCAGGACATCGGCATGCCTCGGCGACGCGACGAAACGCAGGCCGAATCGCTCAATGTCATAGAATGCGTTGCTCAGCGCATGAATCTCGAGCTCGCAACCATTGCATGAGCCGGCGTCGACCTGCCGGATCGAGAGGCTGCGACCAAGCCTTCGGCGCGAGGCTTGCGCGAGCGAGACGCCAAGTTCAGCGAGCAGCGTGTCGTCCGGGGCCGGCGCGCCTTCCGTAAGCGGCCCTCGGAGCAGGCCAGATAAGAGAAACTTGCGCATGACCGCGCCCTCCTACAGGTCCTGCCCCGAATAGGAGCAGTTAAAGGATTTGTTGAGAAGCGGGAAATCCGCGACGATGTTGCCCTCGATGGCCGCTTCGAGCAGCGGCCATTGAAACCAGGATGGGTCACGCAAATGGCAGCGCTCGATCGCGCCTGTCGCGTCCAACCTCACCCAGGCGAAAATGTCGCCACGGAATCCCTCGACGAGCGCGGCGCCTTCGCGGGTTTCGTCCGGACCAGGGATTTCCGTCCTTATTTCCCCGTCCGGCAGGCGATCCAGGATCTTCTCGATGAGCGGCAGCGACGCCCTGATTTCATCGAAGCGCACCCACACGCGCGCATCCACATCCCCCTGGGTCGAAGCTCCGAGCTCGAAGGGCAGTTCCGAGTAAGGCGCGTAGCCGGGGAAACGTCGGGCGTCGAAGGCGCGTCCCGAGGCGCGCCCGATGAAACCCCCGCATGCGTATTGTTGCGCGAGCTCCGGGCGCAAAATCCCCGCGCCGACCATCCGATCCTGCAGCGAGGTGGTGTCGCCATAGAGCCGAACAAAATTGGGAACGAGCTTGTTGGCGTAACGCAAGAGCGCGAGAAGGGCGACATAGCCCTCCCCCGTCAAGTCAACGGCGACGCCGCCCGGGACGACTTCGTCCATCATCAGCCTATGGCCGAAACACACATTGGCGGCTCTCAGGATGCGTTCGCGCATGACGCCGCAATGCGCGTGCATGAGAGAGAACGAGGCGTCGTTGCAGATTGCGCCGATGTCGCCAAAATGATTGGCGAGCCGTTCGAGCTCCGCCATCAACGCGCGCAGCCAAACCGCCCGGCGCGGAACTTCAATGCCGAGCGCCGATTCCACCGCCTGCGCGAAGGCAAGCGAATAAGCGACGGTGCTGTCGCCCGAGACGCGCCCGGCGAGACGCGCCGCTCGCTCGAGCGGCGCGCCGACCATCAGCTGTTCAATTCCCTTGTGGACATAGCCCAGTCGTTCCTCGAGGCGAACCACGAGTTCCCCATTCGCCGAGAAGCGAAAATGTCCCGGCTCGATGATCCCGGCGTGGACCGGACCGACCGGAATCTGATGCAGCGGCGCGCCCTCCGCCGCCAAAAACTCGTAGGCGTCCCCTTTGGCGTCTGACGCCTGCGCATCATGCCCGGGACGCCGCACGCCCCAACGCCCGTGGTCGAGCCAGGGACGCGCATCAGGCAGTCCCTTGGCCGTAACTCCATAGATATCCCGGATCGCGCGTTCCAGCCTCATGGCCGGCGGATGCAGATGCGCCACGGACGGGTAGCGCCGGTCCGGGCATTCGATGCTAACCAATCCGATTTGCGACGACTGACGGTCCACGATCGCCATATGAACCTCGGCGCCGTCGCTCCAAAGGCTCAGGAGATCGCCCTGTCCCTTGCTGATCTCGCGGATCGCCCGCAGCCATCCCGTCTGATCGACGACATAACGCGGCCAGGGCTTCGACCGCGTGGCCTCCCGTCCGCTTCGCATCGTCTCGCGCAACGACATCATGCCCTTGGGGCTCCTGCTTCCTATCCCAGCAATCGCGCGACGTTTTGGAACCAGGCCACAAGGTGCGGCGGCAAATAAAGACCCGCGAGCAACACCAACGACAAGTGAGCGAACAGAGGGACCACCGAAGCCTCTATCTTCTCGGCGCGGCCCGTCGCTTCGCCGAAGGCCATTTCGATCAAGCGCATGAGCAACGCTCCAAAGGCCACGAGCAGTCCGATGACGAGTGGAATGGCCAGCAAGGGCTGGCGCGCGAAAGTAGAGCTGACGACGAGAAACTCGCTCATGAAGATGCCGAGCGGCGGCAGGCCGGCGATGGCCATGACGCCGGCGACGAGCCCCCAGCCGAGCACCGGATGGCTCTCGGTGAGGCCGGTGATCTTGGCGATCTTCTGCGTGCCTTTGACCTGGGCGACGTGCCCCACGGCGAAGAAGATCGCCGACTTTGTCAGGCTATGCATCGTCATGTGCAGCAGGCCGGCGAAATTGGCGAGCGGTCCGCCCATTCCGAAGGCGAAGGTGATGATGCCCATATGTTCGATCGACGAATAGGCGAACAGCCGTTTGATGTCGTCGCGCCGATACAGCATGAAGCCCGCGAAGATCAGCGACGCGAGGCCGAGCGTGACCATGAGCGGTCCCGGAGAGATGGCCGCCGCATTGACGGCGAGCAGCATCTTGAAGCGCAGCACCGCATAAAGCGCGACGTTGAGAAGCAAACCCGAGAGCACCGCTGAGATTGGCGTCGGTCCCTCGGCATGGGCGTCGGGCAGCCAGGCGTGCATGGGGGCGAGGCCGACCTTCGTTCCATAGCCGAGCATCAGGAAGACGAAGGCGACGTTGAGCAGCCGCGGACTGAAATTGGCCGCCTTCTGCATCAGCGAGGTCCAGACCATGGCGTCATAGCCCTCCCCGAGGACCGGCTGGGCGGACATATAGACGAGGATCGTCCCAAAGAGGGCGAGAGCAATGCCGACGCTGCCGAGGATGAAATATTTCCAGGCCGCCTCCAGCGCCTCCGGCGTGCGGTAGATTCCGACCATCACGACCGTCGTCAGCGTCGCGACCTCGACCGCCACCCACATCAATCCGATGTTGTTGGCGAGCAAAGCCAAGTTCATGGCGAACATCAGCGCCTGATAGATGGCGTGATAAAAGCGCACATAGGCGGGAGCGAGCTTGCCGGTCTCGATTTCGTGCTCGATGTAGCTGGCGCTGAAGACGCTCGTCGTGAAGCCGATGAAGGTCGAAAGCACGACGAAGACGATGTTCAAGTCGTCGACGAAAAGATAAAAGCCGAGCGGCGGACGATGAAACAGCAGTAGAGTCGCGCAGAGGAAGGTCAGGCCGGACGCGGCGACATTGATTTGAGCGGTCAGGCGATAGCCGGGCAACGCCGCCAAGACGAGAGCCGCGACGCCGGGAATCGCCAGCAAGAAGCTTACGAGATCCAGCGTCATCGCGGTTCTCCTCGAACGCGATCGAGCTCCTGGACGTCGACGGTGTCGAAGCGCTCGCGGATGCGAAATAGAAAGATTCCGATAACGATGAAGGCGATCAGCACCGAGAAGGCGACGCTGATCTCGACGACGAGCGGCATGCCCTTTGCTCCCGTCGCCGCGAGTATGAGCCCGTTTTCGAGAGACATGAAGCCGATCACTTGGCTCACCGCATTGCGCCGGGTGACCATCATCAGCAGCCCGAGCAGCACGACCGAAAGCGCGAAGGCGATGTCCTCTCGCGCCAGTGGGTCGGCTGCGGCCGTCGCAGGGAGCACGACGCCGAGCGACAATGCGACGAGCGCGATGCCAACGAGCATCGTGACGCCAATTCCGCCCACGACCTCGATCTCGCGATGGATGCGCATGCGCTCGATCATGTTTCGCAGGCTCACAGGAATGATCAGCGCCTTGAAGATGAGCGCGATGGCGGCGGTCACATAAAGATGCGAGGCGTGCTGGGCAAAGGCCTGCCAGCCCACCGAAAAGGAGAGAACCACGGCGTGAATCGTGAAGACGTTGATCAATCCCGACAGCCGATCCTGGTAGAGCAGCACGAAGCTCGTCAAGACGAGGCTGCCCGCGAAGAGGTGCGCGACGTCGAAGTAAAGCCGTTCCATCTAAAGGCTCCTTGACACAAAGAGCAGCAGCGTCCCGAGCAAGCCGAGCATCAGCGCCGCCCCAAGAAAGTCCGGAACGCGGAACACGCGCATCTTGGCGGTCGAAATCTCGAAGAAGGCCAGGAGGAAGCCGCCGACGGCCAATTTGGCGAGATAGGCAAGCGCCCCGTAAAGAAACGCGCGCGGACCGGCGCCCGCGGGCGCAATGCCCAAGGGAACGAAGATGCAGGCGATCATCGACAGGTAGAGCAGGAGCTTCAACGCCGAGGCGAGCTCGATCATCGCGAGGTGGCGACCGGAATATTCCAGAACCATCGCTTCATGCACCATCGTCAATTCGAGATGGGTCGCCGGATTGTCGACAGGAATCCGTCCGTTTTCCGCGATGGCGACGATCGCCAGCCCGATCAAGGCAAGGCCAAAGGACACGCGCAACTGGTAATGCGCGAGAGAGCTCGCTGCGATTTCCGAGAGCTGCGTCGATCCCGCAATCAGCGCCACCGAGAAGACGATCATGATCATCGCCGGCTCGGCCAGGGAAGCGAACATCGTCTCGCGGCTGGAGCCGATGCCGCCGAAGCTCGTTCCGACGTCCATGCCGGCGAGCGCCAGAAGGAACCGCGCGGCGCCAAGCAGCGCGGTGATCGCGATGAGGTCGCCGCACCAGCTGAACATGAGCCCGGCGGCATAGGTCGGAACGAGCGACGCAGCGACCCAGGTCGTCGCGAAGATCAAATAGGGAGCCGAACGAAACAGCCAGGAGGCGTTCTCGGCGAGGACCGTCTCCTTGCGCATGAGGCGCAGCAAATCTCGGTAGGGCTGCAGGATCGGCGGGCCGCGGCGACGCAGCAGCCGCGCTTTGACTTTGCGCGTGAAGCCGACGAGGAGGGGCGAAAGCGTCAGCACGACGCCCATTTGCCCGCCCTGGGCGGCGAGGTCGAGGATCACTGCCATATCGCCACCACTAGAAGGAGCAGCACGAGCGCAGCGAAGACGAGGCTGAGATAGCCTTGGATCGTGAGAAAATGCGCCTTGTTGAGCTGATCCGCGCAAAAGTCGACGGCTCCGGATAAAGGGGCGTAGAGACCCTCGAAGGCGCGGTCGCGGATTTCGACCCCCAGTCGCGCCGGTCGCGTGTCGCCGGGAGTTGGCATGTCGAGATGGTCGCGCGCGACGAAGACGATATTGCCGAGCGCGCGACGGACCGGCTGCGCGAAGCTGCTCGCCGTATATTGCGTCGCCGGGCTTGGATCGGGGTAGCCGCAGTCCCATGCCGGACCGCGCCGCGTATTCCGCGATCCAAGAACATGGATGACCCGCGCGGCCAGGAACGCGGAGATCGCGACGAACAGGCACACCAGCAACCCGTTATAGGAGCTGCGGCTCTCCGCGATCGGGACGATCGACAGCCAGGGAATTTCCTCTTGCGCCGGCATGCGCCCGCCGACGAACAGCCGCGCGGCCGGCGAAATCGTGTCGATGAGGAAGCTCGGCAAAACGCCTGCGAGGAGACAAAGCGTGAGCAGCGCCGCCATGGTCGAAAGCGACAACTTGTCCGTTTCACGCGCGGCGGCGGCCGCTTCGGACCGGGCGCGGCCCAGAAATGCAGTTCCGTAAGCGCGCACGAAGCAGCCGGCCGTCAAGGCGGCGCTCAACGCAAGCATGGCGCCGACCGCCGGAACGGTGAGCTTCAGGCTCCATTGCGGCAGCGACGGACTGAGCAAAATGGCTTGAAAAATCAGCCATTCGGAAACGAATCCATTGAACGGCGGCAGCGCGGAGATCGCGATGGACGCACCGAGCAGGACGAAAGCCGTTCGCGGCATGACGTGGATCAGTCCGCCGAGCCGCTCGATGTCGCGCTCGCCTGTCGCGGTCTGCACGGCGCCCGCGCCGAAGAACAGAACGCTCTTGAACAACGAATGATTGAACGCGTGGAACAGGGCGGCGGTGAAAGCCAAAGCCGCCGGCAAGGCCATGCCGTTGGCCTTGAACGCCAGAGCCAGGCCGAGCGCGATGAATATGACGCCGATGTTTTCGATCGTGCTGTAGGCGAGCAGCTTCTTGAGATCGCTCTGGATCATCGCGAACAGGATGCCCAAGACGGCGGTGACGGCGCCGAGCGCCAGGAGCGGTATTCCCCACCAAAAAGCCGGCGCTCCCAGAAGGTCGAAGACGATGCGGACAAAGCCGTAAACTGCGACTTTCGTCATCACGCCGCTCATCAGGGCCGAAACGTGACTGGGCGCCGCCGGATGCGCGAGCGGCAGCCATATGTGGAGCGGCGCCAGCCCGGCCTTGGAGCCTGCGCCGAGCAGCGTCAACGCCAGGACGAGGCCGGATTTCCAAGCTTCGCGCTCCCCCGCTCGGATCGCATCGAAGGAATAATCCCCCGCCGAGCTCGCAAGCAGGCCGTAGGCCATCAGCAGCGCCAGCGTGCCGAAGCTCGCCATGATGAGATAGATGAAGGCCGCGCGACGGTTCTCGGCGTCTTCGTGATGCGCCAGAACGAGCGCCCAGGACGTGAGCGACATGAACTCCCAGGCGACGAGAAAGCTAAAGGCGTCGCCGGCCATCGCGACGAGGTTCATGCCGGCGAGAAACGCCGGAAAAAACGGCAGCACGCGTGAGGGATGCTTCTCATGCGCGCCATAGCCGAGCGCGTAAGAGCTCGCGGCGGCGCCGCCGAGATTGACGATCGCGAGGAAGAAGGCGCTCAACACGTCCAATTGGAAATGCGCGCCCACCCAAGGAAGCCCGAGCGGCAAAGTTGTCGACAGAGCGGACGCTCCGCGGGGAATGACGGCGGCGATGAACAGAACCAGGCAAAGGCCGAAGCAAAGCCCATAAACGATCCGGCTCGCATCTTTTCGCCAGTTGAGCGCTACGGCCAGGCCCGCCACTCCGAGCAGTCCAGCGACGCTCCACAGGGCGATGATCAAGGGCATTGCAGTCTATCTCCCCTCGCGGTTGGGCGAAGCGCTTTCCGCCCGCTCTTCCGTCTCGGTTCGCTCGCGGCGCGCGCCGCTGGCGTTCTTCAAACGAACGCCGCGCCCCCCGCCTTGGCTGATCGCCCCTTCGTTGATCAGCTCTATGCCCAGCCTCTCCAACGCCGTGATGAGCTTGGTGAACGAGTCCACGTTGCCGCGGATGAGATCTTCGCTGGTCTCCATACGCTGGATCGTCGGCAACGAGAGCCCTGAGAGCTCGGCGAGCTTTCGTTGATCGACGCCGGCGAGCGCGCGCGCCGCTCGAAGCTGGGCGGAGGTGATCATGTTTGAAACATCAATTATTGGTGTGGTTGCCTCATAACTAACGAATAAACCCTGATTCGTGATTGTGCAAGGCGATTTGCTGGGCAATCTGGGGAACGCTCTGAAGATGTGGCCCACTGCGCCGTGGCGGGGCCAATCGGAGAAGTTGCTGCGGTTTGGCGAAAGCCTAAAGAGCGGCTCTGCCTGTTGCTCGAGGACCCTCGACTGCGAGGACCATCGGCTGCGTTCGACGTCGCGCCCTATCTTGATCTAAGATCCGACGACGAAATTCCGTCGGCGGGAATCACATGACGCAAAGGGATTGAGCATGGCCGGGGCGCGCTATCACAAAGCGAAAATTGGAGAGCGGGAGCTTAGGCCCGAAACGCTGATGCTCGGTTACGGTTACGATCCGCGTCTTTCCGAGGGATCGGTCAAGCCGCCGGTGTTCCTGACTTCGACCTTCGTGTTCCAGACCGCTGAAGAGGGTCGCGACTTTTTCGACTATATGGCCGGGCGACGGGCGCCGCCCGAGGAAGGGCGGGCGGGCCTCATTTACTCTCGCTTCAACCACCCGAACCTCGAAATCGTCGAGGATCGGCTTGCAATTTACGAAAAGGCCGAAAGCGGGTTGGTGTTCGCTTCGGGCATGGCGGCGATCGCCACGGCGATGCTCGCCTACGTGCGGCCAGGGGAGACGGTGTTGCACAGTCGGCCGCTCTACGGCGGCACCGAGGTTCTCCTCGACAAGACCCTCGCCTCCTTCGGAGTCAAAGGCGTCGGCTTCACCGACGGTCTTGACGAGTCGGACATTCGCTCGGCCGCCGGGCGGGCCGGCGCCAACGGACGTATCGCCATGATCTTCATCGAGACGCCGTCAAATCCGATGAACAGTCTCGTCGACATCGCGCTCGTGAGGCGGATTGCGGAGGACATCGGCCGCCGCCAAGGCTCTCGTCCGCTGGTCTGCTGCGACAACACGCTGCTCGGGCCGGTGTTTCAATCCCCTCTCCGCCACGGCGCGGATTTGTCGCTTTATTCGCTGACAAAGTATGTGGGCGGCCACAGCGATCTCATTGGCGGCGCGATCGTCGGCTCCGCCCTCGATCTGAAGCCCATTCGCGCCATGCGCGGCGCCATTGGAACGCAGCTCGACCCACATTCGTGCTGGATGCTGGCGCGCTCTCTCGAGACGCTGTCGCTCAGGATGGAGCGAGCGGCCGACAATGCGGCGATTGTGGCGAGCTTCCTCGCCGGACATCCCAAAGTTGCGCGCGTTCATTATCCGCCCTTGCTGCCCGCCGACCATCCCGCGCGCAGATTGATGGAGAGACAGTCAGCTTCGGCCGGCTCCACCTTTTCCTTCGAGGTCAGAGGAGGGCAGCCGAAAGCCTTCGCCTTCCTCAACCGCCTTCAGCTGTTCAAATTGGCGGTGAGCCTCGGCGGCACGGAGTCGCTGATCTGCCATCCGACGACGACGGTGCATTCCGGATTGACCGAGGAGGCTCGCCGCGAAATCGGAATCACGCCGTCCTTGATTCGCATGTCGATCGGGATCGAGCATCCCGACGATCTCATCGCCGACATTAGCCAGGCCTTCACATGATGCGGATGCGGCGCGGCGTTTACGGAGGCAGCAGAAATGAGCCGCGCCTCGGGGATGGCCGGCAACAGGTCAGCTGCGTGTTGACCACTCGATTCCGATGAGAGTGCGAGGTTCATCCGATCTGAAATCTTCATGTTCGCGCCCGCACCGCTTGGACGAGATGGAAATAAAACGAACCGTCATCTCGCCAGTGGCGCGTCACTGCGTAGGTGGGCCGATAGCGCGAATAAACTCGCCTTCCTTGCTATCCTCCGATCTCAAGCAGTTCGCGTGCTTGTCGGCCCCGCTCCTCTTCAAGCCAATAGTCTCGCTAGTCGGGATCCGGTCAGGCCACCGCTGGCGACAACTCTTCAGCCCGGCGGCGCAGCCGGCGAAAGCCGCGGACTCGCTTGCGCCGGTCCCACTTCCGCGTCGCGATAGCGCGCCACGCGGTCGCCGAGGTCCATGAACGGTCGCTCCACATAGCGCCAGGTCAGCGAGGCGACCGCCAGCGTGTAGGGGAAGGCGATTGCGAGCGCGAGCGTCGAACTCGCGTCGACCGCCTCCGGGCGCGCGTGGCCGAAGGCCAGCGCCATGAGCCCGGCGATCGGAATGTGCAGAAGATAGATCGAGAAGCAGCGCTCGCCCATGAAAGCGAGAGCTCGCAAGGGCAGGCTCGCCGCGGCGTTTCGGCGCTCCTCGCGCAGCACGACGCTCGCGACGATCGCCGCGGCGAGGAGCGTCGTCGCCGAGACGACGGCGGGGTCGAGGAAGCCGCCGGTCGGCGCGCCATCGCGAGAAAGCAGCGTCGCGACGACCGAAAAGACCGAGGCGAGCCAGCCCGCCGCGATGAGGACCTTGATCGCGCCGTTCAAACGCGGCGCGAGCGCGATGACGAGTCCCCAGCCGAAACTGTCGAGTCGGCAGAACGTGAATGTATAGGCGGCGACGCCGCCAAAGGCGCCCGCAATGGCGAAGCGCAGGAGCGGCGAGAGAGCGATCATCGACAAAGCCGCGATCAGCAGGCCGCGCGGCGCCAGCCGCAAAACAAATAGCGGCAGAAAGAGATAGAAATGCTCTTCGATGGCCAGCGACCAGGTGGGCCCCAGAAACTGAGCGCCCCAGCCGCTGTGCAGCCCATCCCAGAAATTCTGCAGAAAGCCGGCATAGACCCAGAAGGGCGCGAGATTGACGAAGAGCCAGGTCATCGGGAAGCTCGCGCCAACGATGAAGGCCGCCGCGAGCATGACGAGATACATCGGCAGCACGCGAAACATCCGCCGAAGATAGAAGATCTGCGCCGCACGAGGCGCATCGCGGTGGGCGAGCAGATTGCGCGCGAGCAGATAGGCCGACAGCACGAAGAACAGATCGACGCCGGCCCAACCGTATTCGGCGACGCGCGCGGCGGCCGCGGGCAGGCCCAGAGCTCGTCCGAGCCAGAGGCCATGCACATAGTGATAGACGACGACGGCGAGGATCGCCGCGCCGCGCAGGGCGTCGATATGCGTCGATTTCTTCACCATGCGGGCCGCGCCCTCCCCCGCGCGCCTGACCTCAGGGTCCGGAGACTAGCGCGGGCGCATTAACCGATGATGAGACGGCGCCTATGGGTTCGAGCGATCCTTGGCGATGATCTCGGCCCAGGCGCGCGCCGCCTTCTCGGCGCCCGAGCCCGCGAAATGGCACTGGTCGTAACGATCGAGCTCGCCGAGCAGGACGTCGGTGTCGACTCCCGCGCGCAGGCCCTCGCCGCTCGCGCCGAGGCGTCTCAGTTCGATCGCCACAGGGAGCTGCGGATCATGGGGCCTGAACGGCAGGCATTTGGTGGCGACGCCGACGAAGACCTCAAGACGCGGATCGGGTTGCCTGGCGCGCAGCGTCGCAACCACGCTCCGGAAGCGAGCGCGGTATTCTTCCGCGCTCGTCTCGTCGCGCGCGTCGCTCTCGCCCTGCACCCACAGCGCATGAGTCACGCGGTAGCCGCCGCGTGCGAAATCCGCAGCCGCGGCGGCCACGAGAGGGTTGAGGTCGCCGTCCTTGGCGAAGCGCGCGACCGGGACTCCGCCGACCGCCACGACGCTGAGCACGACCGCGTCATAGGCGCCGGAGTCGATCAGCCCGTTCGCCGTCTCGGTCCAATATTCGCCTTGCACCCCTGTCGCGCCGAGCAGCGGCGAAGCGGCGACGTAGCACGCGCCGTCAAAAAAATTGACGATTTTCGCGCCGTGGCGCGAGGCGAAGCCCTGCCCCGCGTGATTGGCGGCGTTGGATTGCCCCATGGCGAGGATGACCGCGGTGCGTTCCGTCTGCGGCGGGCACGGAACGGCCGCCTTCTCGCGGTCGAGGACGATCCGGCCGAAGCGATCGAAGCCGAAGCGCCCCTGCGGACTGGATGGCTTGCCGCCGGAAGTTTGCGAGACGGCCGCCTGGGTGAGCACGCCGGCGAGGAATGCGAGCGCGGCGACGGGCAGGACCAGGAGCGCGCCGGGGCGCGCTTCGACACGGGCATGCATGAGGCCTTGCCTTCCGGAACCGAACCGCGAGTGGAACAATTATGCGCGCGCTCGCCTTAGCCGAAGGTAAAATACCTGCGCGAGCGTCTGGACATGGAAGCGGACCGCTTCGAAGGCCTGCGACGACCGGCGTCTCGGTCGCTTGACAAGCCACAGCGTTGTTATAGCTTTGTGCGACGCACAATTCGCCCGCCCGGCGATCATCAAACCACTTCAGCGCTTGCCTAGCGACGCGGCTCACGCGCTCGCTTGCGGCGCTTCGGGCGCGGCCAAACCAAGGGTGTCGAGCGATGACCCAGGAAAAGGCTTCTCTCACCGTCGGCGACAAGACCGTCGCTCTCGACATCCTCGACGGCTCGATCGGGCCGAGAGTCGTCGACATCCGCCCGCTTTACGCGGAAACGGGCCTCTTCACCTACGATCCGGGCTTCACCTCCACGGCGAGCTGCGAGTCCAAGATCACCTATATCGACGGCGACGCCGGCGTGCTGCTCTATCGCGGCTATCCAATCCAGGAGCTCGCCGAGCACGGCGACTTTCTCGAGACCGCCTATCTGCTGCTCTACGGCGAGCTGCCGACGAGCGCGCAAAAGGCGGACTTCGACTACCGCATCACCCGCCACACCATGGTGCACGAGCAGATGGCGCGGTTCTTCCAGGGGTTCAGGCGCGACGCGCATCCCATGGCGGTGATGGTCGCCTCGGTCGGCGCGCTCTCCGCCTTCTATCACGACTCGACGAATATCGCCGATCCCGAGCAGCGCGTGATCGCCTCGACGCGCATGATCGCCAAGCTGCCGACGCTCGCCGCCATGGCCTACAAATATTCGATCGGCCAACCCTTCGTCTATCCCAAGAACGACCTCGACTACACCTCGAATTTCCTGCGCATGACCTTCGCCGTGCCCTGCGAAGAATACAGGGTCAGCCCGATCGTGTCGCGGGCGCTCGACCGCATCTTCATTCTGCACGCCGATCACGAGCAGAACGCCTCGACGTCGACGGTCAGACTCTCCGGATCCTCCGGCGCAAACCCCTTCGCCTGCATCGCGGCGGGCATCGCGTCCCTGTGGGGGCCCGCGCATGGCGGCGCGAATGAGGCGGTGCTGAAAATGCTGGAGCAGATCGGCGCGCCGGACCGCATTCCGCACTTCATCGCCCGAGCCAAGGACAAGAACGATCCGTTCCGCCTTATGGGATTCGGCCACCGCGTATACAAAAACTACGATCCCCGCGCGAAGATCATGCAGCAGACGACGCGCGAGGTGCTGGACGAGCTCGGCGTCAAGGACAGGCTGCTCGACGTGGCGCTGGAGCTCGAGCGCATCGCGTTGCACGATGACTATTTCATCGAGAAGAGGCTTTATCCCAACATCGACTTCTACTCGGGCATCACCCTCAAGGCCATGAACTTCCCCACCGCGATGTTCACCGTCCTGTTCGCCGTCGCGCGCACGGTCGGCTGGATCGCGCAGTGGAAGGAGATGATCGAGGATCAGGACGGCAAGATCGGGCGCCCACGCCAGCTTTACACCGGAGCGCCGCAGCGCGAATACGTGCTGGTGGACAAGAGGGCCTGACGCCGCGTCGCGACCGCTCGCTTTAAATTTTTTCGGCCTGGCCAGCCCCCGCTTGACTCGGGCCAAAATGTTCTCTATGTGTTCTTTATTCCTGTTTCGTTCCGCGTTCGTATCGCATGTGTCTTGTTCGCATGCGTCTTGTTCGGATGCGTCTTGTTCGGATGCGTCTTGTCGCTTGGCGTCGCGTGCGCGTCGCGGAGTCCGGCTCGAGCTTTCGCGCTGCTTCAAGTCCCCGCTCAGCGCTTGGCGGCGATCGGACTCCGCTCCCAACTCCAAGAAGAGCCCGAATGAGAAAGGATCGCTTGCAAAATGTTCCGGCTGGCGCGAGACGCGCCCCGCCGCGGTTCGCAGGAATCCCGGGAGCGCTCTCTCCGGAGCTTCTCGCGCGCCGCGGGCGCGGCGCCCTCTCCAACCGCACCGGGCGTTTCGAAAGCCTCGCACGCGAATTCGCCGACGATGGGTGGGATCGTCGCGACGAGCCGAGACGGCTCGAGACTCACATTCACGTCGAGAGGCCGCGCAGCGTGCTCACGCGCAACGACTCGCCCGACATCTCCTTCGATCGCTCGGTCAATCCCTATCGCGGCTGCGAGCACGGCTGCGTTTACTGCTTTGCGCGGCCGACGCACGCCTACCTCGGCTATTCGGCGGGCCTCGACTTCGAAACGGAGATCTTCGTGAAGGAGGGGGCGGCGCAAGTTCTCGAGCGGGAGCTTTCGGCGCCGGGCTACGTCGCCAGGACTCTCGCAATCGGCTCCAACACCGACCCCTATCAGCCGGTGGAGAGGCGTCTGCGCATCATGCGCGCCATGCTGGAAGTGCTCGCGCGCGCGAATCATCCGGTCGGCGTCGTCACGAAATCCGCGCTCGTCGCGCGCGACATCGATATTCTCGCGCCCATGGCCGAGAAAGGCCTCGTCAAAGTCGCGATTTCGGTGACGACTCTCGATCCCGAACTCGCCCGCAAGATGGAGCCGCGCGCTCCCGCGCCCGAGAAGCGCCTCGAGGCGATCTCCTTGCTCGCAGCCGCCAAAATCCCCGTGACGGTCATGGTCGCGCCGATCATTCCAGCCGTCAACGATGCGGAAATCGAAACGATCCTCGCCCGCGCCTTCGCCGCGGGGGCGCGCGAGGCCGGCTATGTTCTGCTGCGGCTGCCGCTGGAGCTGCGCGAAATCTTCGGGGAATGGCTCGCCGCTCACTTTCCCGACAAGGCTCGGCGTGCGCTCTCGCTCGTGCGCGCAACGCGCGAGGGCGAGCTTTACGACGCCGAGTTCCATAAGCGCATGACCGGCGCAGGCCCTTACGCCTGGATGATCGGCCGTCGCTTCGAGGTCGCGGCGTCGCGGCTCGGATTTGCGAGCGGCGCGCCGCTGCGGTGCGACCTGTTCTCGCCGCCGAGACGATCCGCAGAGCAGCTCGCGCTCTTCTGACGTTCTTACCTGGGCCCGAAAACGACTCGAGCCGTGAGCGCGAGGGCTAGGAGACCGAGAGCGAGGGCGACCATGGAATAATTGAAATATCTGACAAGGGTCGGCGCCAAGCTCCGCTTTTGGGCGACGCCGGCGCGCTTGTCGCTCCAACTCTGGAGCGCCGTCTCCGCCAGATAGCGATAGGTCGCCGTGCGCCGCGGCGTGCTCTCGCCGACTATGAACGACGCGAGCTCTGCGTCCGTCGGCTCCCGCCCCTTCTCTCTTTCGAGCTCGCGCACCCAGTCGAGCTTGCTCTGTTTGTAGAGTGAATAGGCCACGAAACCTACGACGTCGTCATCAGACGTGACGAGGGTGCGGAAAATGCCGTTGCCTTTCCCAGGCGGCGTTTCGGTCAGGGCGCCCTCAGCGGACGGAGCGGCTTCGCCGTTCGCAGAGACCCGGGACGATTGTTCCACGCTCACGCCGCACTCCGCCGCTCGCCCCCATGCCAATCCATGCGACAAGCTTGTAAACGGCTTTTGCGCCATCCCCAAGTGGAATGGGCCGCCTCGCTTTCGCCGCGCCGCCGCGTCAATCTGAGAGCGGAAGAAAACGCCAGCGAAGCCAAGAGAATGCGAAAAGAGAAGGTTAGGCCCGCGGTGATGGCGACGGGAGGTTCGGCTCCGGACTTCTCCGAAGAGACACGCCTGCGCCGCATGGGTCCCTGGCCCGTCGCGGGCGTCGATGAAGCCGGACGCGGCCCGCTCGCTGGACCCGTCAGCGCGGCCGCCGTCATCTTGAACCCGCGGGACGTCCCCGCAGGCCTCAATGACTCCAAGCTATTGCAACCGGGCATTCGCGAGAGGCTGTTCGAGGAGATTCTGACCCGCGCGGTCGCCGTGAGCTTCGCCTTCATCGCCGCTGCGGAAATCGACGCGACGGACATCCGCCGGGCCGCGCTGCTGGCGATGGCCAGAGCCGTGCGCGGCCTCGCGATTCCGCCGGCCTACGCGCTGGTCGACGGACGCGATCTGCCCGACCTCCCCTGCCCCGGCGCGGCCCTAGTCCGCGGCGACGGCAGGTCGCTCTCGATCGCCGCGGCCTCGATCATCGCCAAAGTCGCGCGGGATCGGGCGATGCGCGCGCTCGACGAAGCCTACCCCGCCTATGGCTTCGGGACCAACGCCGGCTACGGCGTCAAGCGACATCTCGAGGCGCTCGAAACCTTCGGGCCAACGCCCCACCACAGGCTGTCCTTCTCGCCGTGCCGCCGCGAAGACCACGGGGACTGACCGGCAAGGGCTTGTTAACCCTGTCTTTTCCTTAACTAAACCGTTCGAAAAAGAGACGCCCCGCTTTTAGGCGGCTAACGCCGCCTTTACCGGCTTTCGGCATAGTCGCGATTGTTAGTAGCGCAGTCGGTGTCGAGTTCATGCGTAACGAGCGCGTCGCGGCGATCCCGCACAGAGCCCAGCTAAAGGTCACGCGTACTGGGTCAGCAAAAACGGGATCGCCGGGCGCTGCTTTATTTCGTAATTGCATCATAAGCGGCGACACAATTGTCGAACTGCAGAAACTGCCATGTGAATGCGCGGACCTTGTCTTCGCGGATCCGCCATATAACCTACAGCTCGTAAACAAGCTGACCCGGCCGGACCAGAGCCTTGTCGACGCCGTGGACGACGACTGGGACAAGTTCGCTGATTTTTCGGCCTATGACGCCTTCACGCGGGCTTGGCTCACGGCCGCCCGCCGCGTCATGAAGCCGCAGGCCACGATCTTCGTCATCGGCTCCTATCACAACATCTTTCGCATCGGCGCGATCCTGCAAGACTTGGGCTTCTGGATCTTAAACGACATCGTCTGGCGCAAGAACAACCCGATGCCGAATTTTCGCGGCCGCCGGTTCACCAATGCGCATGAGACGATGATCTGGGCGGCCCGCGACGCGGCCGCCAAGTCCTACACCTTCCATTATGAGACGTTCAAAGCCGCCAATGAGGATTGTCAGGCGCGCTCGGACTGGCTGCTGCCGATCTGCTCCGGCGCCGAGCGGCTCAAGGATGACGGCGGGCGCAAGCTGCATCCGACCCAAAAGCCCGAAGCGCTTCTTGCGCGAGTGATTCTCGCCGCCTCCAATCCCGGCGATCTCGTGCTCGACCCCTTCTTCGGCTCGGGCACGACCGGCGCCGTCGCCAGGCGCCTGCGCCGCGACTACCTCGGAATCGAGCGCGACGGCGCCTATGTCGCGGCGGCGCGGGCGCGGATCGCAGCGGTTGAGCCGTTGGACATGGCGACGCTGGCCCCGGCGCCGACGAAGCGCAGCGAGCCGCGGATCGCCTTCGCGAGCCTCGTCGAAACCGGCCTCATCGCCCCGGGCGCGGCGCTGACCGACGCCGCGCGACGGCACAGCGCGCTCGTGCGCGCCGACGGGGCCGTGACTACCGGCGGCGTCGTCGGCTCCATTCACAAGACGGGCGCGCTCGTCCAGGGCCTGCCGGCCTGCAATGGCTGGACGTTCTGGCACTATGAGGACGAAGGCCGGCTGTCGCCGATCGACGTCCTGCGGGCGCGGGCGCGAGAGCGTCTCCGTCTCGTCGCCGGCTGACGCTCGCGTCCACGCGGCGATCCTCCAGTCGCCTAATCTGGCGAACCTGCGCGCACGGCCGCGCTTGAGGCTTCTCAGCGCGACAAAAGAGGCGTATATGGCCCGCCGCCGTCGCGGCGCGAGACGCGCCGGTTCAGCGCAGGATCGCACATGACGCATCATCCGAGCGCCGAGTCGACCGGAGTCGACAAGGCGCGGGCGCCTGCCGGCGCGGCGGAAACGCCGCCCGCGCATGGTCGTCGCAGCTCGTTGCCGGCGCTCGTCGTCGGCTCGATCGGCGTCGTCTTCGGCGACATCGGCACGAGCCCGCTTTACGCGCTGCGCGAGTCGCTCAAGCATGCCGCCAAGGCCAATGCGCTTGGCGAGGCTTCGATCGTGGGCGCCACCTCGCTGCTTCTTTACGCGCTGATCTTCACGGTCACCGCAAAATATGTGCTGTTTCTCATGCGCGCGGACAACCGCGGCGAGGGCGGCATCCTCTCGCTGATGGCGGGCGCAGTCAGCGCTCGGACGCCGGGCTCGCATCGTATTCCTGCTTGGCGTCGCCGGCGCGGCGCTATTTTCGGGCGACGCCATCATCACGCCCGCGATCTCGGTTCTCTCCGCGGTCGAAGGGCTCGACGTGGTGACGAATCGCCTCGGCGACTACGTGCTGCCGATCACGATCGCGATCCTCGTGACGCTGTTCTGGGTGCAGAGCTACGGCACGGCTCGGGTCGCCGCCTTCTTCGGCCCGATCATGATCCTCTTCTTCCTGACGATCGGCCTGCTCGGCGTTATGCACATTCCCGACGCGCCTCAGATCCTGCGGGCCTTCGACGTCAGAACGGGCCTGAGGTTCCTGCTCGATCACGGCTGGCTCGGCTTCGCGGTGCTCGGCTCGGTGTTTCTCGGCGTGACCGGCGCCGAGGCGCTCTATGCGGACATGGGCCACTTCGGCCGGCTGCCGATCCAGGTCGCGTGGACCTTTTTCGTGCTGCCGGCGCTGCTGCTGAACTACCTCGGCCAGGGCGCGCTGATCCTGTCCAATCCGCAGGCGATCGACAATCCGTTCTTCCTCCTCGCGCCGAAGTCCGGCCCGATCGCGCCCGAGTGGGCGCCGATCGCTCTGGTCATCCTCTCGACGATCGCTACGGTCATCGCGAGCCAGGCGGTGGTCACAGGCGCGTTCTCGCTGGTGCGCTCGGCGATCCAGCTCGGCCTTCTGCCCCGCCTCGACATCACGCACACTTCCGAGACGCAAGAGGGGCAGATCTATATCGCGCGCGTCAACCGGCTGCTGCTCGTCGGCGTGCTCGTGCTCGTCACGCTGTTCAAAAGCTCGTCGGCGCTCGCCTCGGCCTACGGCATCGCCGTGACCGGAACGATGGTGACGACAACCGCGCTCGCCTTTGTCGTGGTCTGGAAGAAGTGGCGCTGGCCGCTTTGGGCTTCGACGGCGCTCATCGCGGCGTTTCTCGCCGTCGATCTCGCCTTTCTCGCCGCCAACCTCATGAAGGTCGTGGACGGCGGCTGGGTCCCGCTGCTGCTCGGCTCCTGCGCGATGATCGTGATGTGGACCTGGGTGCGCGGCACGCATTTGCTCGCCGAAAAGACGCATCGCGACTCGATCCCGCTCGTGGACCTGATCGGCATGCTCGCGAAGTCAAGGCCGACGCGCGTGCCGGGCACGGCGATCTTCCTGACGAGCGACCCCAATGTCGCGCCGTCCGCGCTGATGCACAATCTGAAGCACAACAAGGTGCTGCACGAGCGCGTGCTCGTGATCTGCGTCAAGACGGAGGATCTTCCGCGCGTCGCCCCGGACAAGCGCTTCGAGATCGAGAAGCTCTCCGCGGACTTCTCGCGCGTGACGCTGCACTATGGGTTCATGGAGAGCCCCCGCGTGCCGGCTGCGCTCGCCGCGATGCGTCGCGCGGGACTGAAATACGACATCATGACCACGTCCTTCTTCCTCGGACGGCGCTCGATCAAGGAAAGCGTAAGCTCCGAGATGCCGCGGTGGCAGGACAAGCTTTACGTGGCGCTGACCAAACAGTCGGCGAACGCCACGGACTTCTTCTCCATTCCCTCCGACCGCGTCGTGGAGCTTGGCGCGCGCGTGACGATTTAGAGCGGAATCCAATCAAACTGCGAGGTCGTGTCGCTGAAGCCGCATGCTGATGAAACGCGGGGTCCCTAACCCTCCCCGCAAGGGGGAGAGGACAGACTGGGGACGGCATCAGCGTGGTCAGATTTTGCTCTAGCGCGAACGCAGCGACGGAGAAGCGCATTCATGAATCGTCAGGGTCAGGACGCTGATCCTCGCGGGAAATTTCTGACGCTGGACGGCCATCATCGACACCACCCGGCTGGCGCGCCAGCCATCTGCTCGAGAGAATCGTCAGGCTGTAGAGTCGGTAGTCGCCCGCGAGCGAGCCGGGATCCAATCTGATATAATCGGCCCTGAAGGGGTCGATATTGATGGACAGCAAAACGAGATTTATGCCGCGCCTGACATTTATGGATCTGGTTTCAAAGGCGCAATCTTCCCTGGCGCCCTGCCCTGACAAGAAAATATCCAGCCTTGTGTCCGCAGGAGCCAGCAGGGCACAACAAACCCAATAGCGCCTGAAACCTTCCGATGGGTCAATATTTGAAATTATCTTTGGATCATCGCTGACCGCATGAAATTCTACATGCGACCCCCGGGTCACCATGTTAGTAATATTATGAAATTCAAAACGCTGGAAGCCATCTTTATGCGAAGAAGCCACGATTTTAGAACGCGTATGCATCTCGAGCTGCGGCAATTTTTCCAGAATCCATTGCGATATTTTGTCACCCAAAGACTCATTTAGGAATGAAACGGCGGCTCCAGACCTCGTTGCCGCCAGGCGCGCGCCGCCTTCGTCCAGGCCCATGGCGTCCATAGCAAGATCTGCGATGAATCTGTTGGAACACGGATCGGTCGGACCTCCAATAGAAGAAAAGGCGCCGTATCCACTTGGATCATTGGGCAGGACACTGAACATATGCATCAACTTTTTTGCAACGCCTACATATTTTAGGGCATAATCGTCACGATACGCGTTGGAAAATGTCGTAAATGGCTCAACTTCGTTTTTCTCCGGGCGGTCGGCTTTCCCGCGCTCGACCTTGGCGACATATTCTTCGTATGATTTTGTACAATAGTGGTTTATCCAGATGAATCGGTCTGATCGCAGTCCCTCTGTCTGCTCGTGCATTTCCATCACCAGCTCCCCAAGGCTGTTGACGGTCAGCCCCGAGTAGGTTGCACAATGATGGATGTCGACGATTTTAACGCTTTCGGGCCTGACGATACACTTGTTATGACTGTTTAGAGCGCCTTCGCAATGGGTGTAGTTCTCCATGACGAGCCCGTCCGGGCGGGCAAGATGCTCGGAATGACCGAACAGCTTCCAACACACGAGCACCTGATCGGCGTCGATCGTCGCCAAAAGCTCAGGGATCGTTTCATATTGTCGCAGCATATAGAATTCGTCCAAATCAAAAAAGCTCATCCATTCGGTCGTGTGTCCAAAAAGACGTAACGCCGTTCGATAGGCGTCCAGCTGCCCATGTTTGAGTGGCCAGTGGATCAGTGTCACGACGCCATAGTTTATATAGGGCGCGAGCACCTCATTCAAATTATCTTCCGAATTATTGTTGAAGACGTAGAAATGGTCAAAGCCGAGGTTCAGATGATGACAAACCCACTCCTCTATGTATGAGGCCTCGTTTTTTACGATAGCGACGCCGACAAGCCGGAAGATGGGCCTCATTGTGTCCCTCGCGATGAATCGAACGACGCTCGCGACATCCGAAAGTCACCGCAGCTCAGTCATTTCATCTAGCATGTCGTCCGGACGAAGGATAGGCCGCCGGCGGCCGCTCCACTTCGCCCCGAGGAGGCGGAGGGCGCGCCGAACTGCGCCTCGACCGCTACGATCGATTTCGGCGGGTCGGCGCGCTCAGAACTCTATTCCTCGCTGCGCCTTCACGCCCGCAGCGAAGTGATGCTTGACGAGCGTCATCTCCGTCACGAGGTCGGCCTCCGCGACGAGCTCGGGCCTGGCGTTGCGCCCGGTGACGACCACATGGAGGTCTGCCCGCCGCGCGCGCAAGGCGGCGAGCACTTCTGCGAGCGGCAGGTGATCGTAGCGCAACGCGATGTTGAGCTCGTCGAGCACCAGGAGCGCGATCTGCGGATCGGCCATGAGCGCCACGGCCGTGTCCCAGGCCCGCCGCGCCGCGGCCTCGTCGCGGTCGCGGTCTTGCGTCTCCCAGGTGAAGCCTTCTCCGAGCGTGCGCCACGTCATTTGCTCGCCGCCGAGCCGCTCCAGCATGACGCGCTCGCCGCTCTGCCAGGCGCCCTTTCCGAACTGCACGACGCCGACCTTGAGCCCCTGCCCGAGCGCACGCAAGGCGAGGCCGAAGGCCGCCGTCGACTTGCCCTTCCCCGCGCCCGTATGAACGATCAGCAAGCCCTTGGCGGCGATCGCCTTGCTCGCGACCTCGGCGTCCTGGATCGCCTTGCGCTTCGCCATCTTGTCGCGGTGGCGCCGCGCCGCCTCATCTTCGTGCATGCGCCTCAAACCCGCCGCCTGTGCAATCCCCTTGCCGCGCCGCGCCCGGGCTCTTGCTTAACATCCCGCGTCGCGGCATTGTCCCCGCCCCAGCGGCGGGCGACCGCTTTCGTCTCAAGGTAAACTGCAACGGTTATTCCCTCATGAAAGTCACGGTCGAGAGAGCGGCGCTGCTGCGCGCATTGAGCCATGTCCATCGGGTTGTCGAGCGTCGCACGACGATCCCCATTCTCGCCAATGTTCTCATCGACGTAAAGTCCTCCGACATGCTGCTCAAGGCGACCGATCTCGATCTCGAGGTCAGCGAAAAGGTCGTCGCGCAGATCGATCAGCCCGGCGCGACGACGCTGCCCGCGCACACGCTCTATGACATCGTCCGCAAGCTGCCGGAGGGCGCGCAGGTTTCGCTGCAGATGAGCGGCGAGCAGGGCCAGCTGACGCTGCTCTCGGGGCGTTCGCGCTTCAATCTGCAAACGCTGCCCGAGTCCGACTTTCCCGACGTGACGTCGGGGGCCTTCGGCCATCGGTTTTCGCTCGCCCCGGCGGATCTCAAGCGGCTCATCGAGAAGTCGCAGTTCGCGATCTCCACGGAAGAGACGCGCTACTATCTTAACGGCATCTATATTCACGTGGCCGAGCTTCCGTCGGCGGCGCACGGACTGCTTCGTGCGGTCGCGACCGACGGCCATCGTCTGGCGCGCATCGAGCTTCCGGCGCCCGCCGGCGCGCTCGGCATGCCCGGCGTGATCCTTCCGCGCAAAGCCGTCGGGGAGGTGCTCCGGCTCATCGAGGACGCCGGCGGCGAAGTGACGATCGAGGTTTCCGCCAACAAGATGCGCTTCGCCTTCGGCGACGCGATCCTCACGACGAAGCTCATCGACGGCACTTTCCCCGACTACACGCGCGTCATTCCGGCCGGCAACGACAAGCGCCTCGTGGTCGAGCGCGCGCCCTTTCGCAACGCCGTCGACCGCGTGTCGACAATCTCATCGGAGCGCGGCCGCGCGGTCAAGCTCGCGCTCGAGAGCGGCAAACTCGTAGTCTCGGTCAGCAATCCCGACCAGGGAACCGCGGTCGAAGAGCTTGAAGCCAGCTATGACGCGAGCCCGCTCGACATCGGATTCAGCTCGCGCTACCTGCTGGACATCGTGGACCAGCTCGACAGCGATACGACGCTGTTTTTGCTTGCCGACCCCGGTTCGCCGACTTTGATTCAGGACCGGGACGGCGCGAGCGCGCTCTATGTGCTGATGCCCATGAGGGTATGACGCGTCGACGGCGCGGCGCGCCCGCCGCCGTCGTTTGGGCCTAAAACAGGATGAGGAGGCGGACTCATGACGTTTCTGTTGTCGCAGCTGTGGCCCTGGCTTTTGATCATCCTGCTGATCGGCGTCGCGACGGCGCTCTGGGCGCAGGCGGAAACCCGCCGCGACAAGATCGCCCCTTGGCTGTTGTGGTGCGCGCTCGCTTTCGCCCTCGGTGTGGTTCTCGTCGGCCTCGGCGCGCTGCAGGGTCGCCCGGAACTTTGGCTGGAAAGCGCGCTCGCGGGCCTCGTGACTTATTTCTTCGGGGCGGCCGCCGGATCTCTCTTTCGCAAGAACGGTCTCGCCGAGCATGACAAATGGGCGTTGGGGCTCATCCCCACGGCGCTCGTCTGGCTGACGGCGAATCTCATTTCCGCGCCGACGATCGAGACCGATCTCGCCAAGGCCGCGCATGCGAAGGTCGACACGACAGGGGCGCCGCCGCCGAGGCTCGTGGTCGAGGGTCGCGACGTGCTCGTTCCCGCCAACGCGCCGCACAAGGAGGCGCTTGTCGCCGCACTCGAGAAAATCGACGGCGTGCGGCGCGTCATCTCCGCCGAGCGCGCGACCGGGGAGCCGGCCAGCAATGTCGCGGAGAAGATAGAGACAGTCGACGAGGAGGCCAAGGCGGCGGCCGAAAAAGCCGCGGACGAAGCGAGGGCCGCGGCGGAAAAAGCGGCTGAGGAAGCAAGGCGAGCGGCCGAGGCCGGAAAGCGGGCGGCGGAAAAGGTTATCGAGGAAGCCAAGTCCGCCAGCGCTCCAAAGTCCGCCGTCGCTCCAACGCCCGCCGAAGAGCCAAAACCAGCGCCATTCGACGCGAAGGCGCGGGCCCAGACTGCCGCGGCCGATCTCAGGTCCATTCCCGCCTCTGGAACGCTTGACGCCGACGCCTGCCAAAAGGCCCTGTCGGCGACGCTTGTCCTCGACAAGATCCAGTTTCGCACCGGCAGCGCGACCATTCTGCGCGCCTCTGCGGTCGTGCTCGATCGCCTGGCCGCCCTGCTGAAGCGGTGCCCGGGCTCGAAGGTCGAGATCGGCGGACACACCGATAATGTGGGCGGCGACGAGGACAATCTGGTTCTGTCGCAGCGGCGCGCCGACTCGGTGTTGAAATATCTGAGAGGAGAAGGGGTCGCCGCCTCGCGCCTCAGCTCGGTCGGCTATGGCGCGAAGAAGCCCGTCGCCTCGAACGACGAGGAGGAAGGACGCGCCGAAAATCGCCGCATCGAGTTGCTACTCAAATGAGCCTGCGCTCGACGCGGCCGGCTCGAGATTGGCTCGTCGGCCATTGAAGCTTGCGTTTCGGGTCTTTGGAGCTAAATCTAAGGGGGCGGCCAGCCAAGCCTGCGCCATCGACGGCGCGCCGGTCGTGGAGCGAGGGCGGGAAGTAATCGTAACCCGGAGGACTGAAAATGCTCGATGTGCTCAAATTGGGGGGTGGCCGCGTCCGTCGCGCGCTGGGCGCGGCGCTGTTGGTTGCGGCTTTCGCGCCGACCGGCGCGTCCGCCGGCGATCGCGCCGGCGCGCTGCAGTGCCGGTTGTCCGGCAACGGCGTGTCGATCCTCATCGAGAACCAGGAGCTCGACTGCGTTTTCCAGGATGATGATGAAGGCTATGCTCCCGTCCATTACGTCGGCAAGCTGACCAAAGTCGGCGCGAACATCACCGTCAACGGGCCCGGCGAGATCGTGTGGGGCGTCGTCGCGGCGACAGCGCACCCGGGTCCGGGCGCGCTTTCCGGCTCCTACGCCGGACCGAACACCTCGGTGAAGGTCGGCGTGGGCGGCGGCGGCGCGCTGCTCGTCGGCGGCAATGACAACACGGTCTCTTTGCAGCCGATCTCGCTCGAGGCGGGCTCCGGCCTCGGGGTGACGGCCGGCATCGAGAGCCTCGTGCTCGCCTATGTGCCCGACCGCCCAGCGCCGCCGTTCCATCGCCGTCCGCTGATCACGAAGTAAGCCGCACGCACGAGCGCGAAGGCGGCGTCGCCTTCGCGCGCAATGCGAATTCCCCCGGCGGCGGGCTGTCGACCTTGCGCGTTCCGTATACCGTTGCGCTAACCGTTCAAAGAAATGCGCAAAAAGTATCCTAATTTTAAGCGACGACTTCCGGACCAGACAAAAAATCCCGAAGAATTCGACGCCAATTTGTCGTGACGGAGGGAAGTCGCCATGCACTATTTTCTAACGCGTTTCTGCATCGACGAAAGCGGCGCGGTCGCCATCGAATATGGCTTCATCCTCGCGCTCATCAGCATCGGCATCGTCATTGCGACGCAGCGCATGGGCGCGTGGGCGGTCAATGTCTTCGATGCTGTTGGCAATAATCTCACGACTTCCTGATCTGGGATCGGGAGAAGATTCGCCAGGCCCCGACAAATTTCGGGAGATGGCGGCGCGCGCGTCAGCGCGACGACCGCCGTCACAGGCGAAGATCGGACGCCTCGGCGGGGAGCACATATTTGAGATCATAGAGCACGTGCTCCCTGGCGCCGAACGAACGGATGCAGGCGGCGCCCATCTGTCGGAACGCGTCATGCGCGACCGCGATGACGATCGCGTCATAGGCTTGCGGCTCTGGCTCCGCGACGAGCGTCAGATCGTACTCGCGCTTCGCGTCCTCGCCATTCGCCCAAGGATCATAGACATCGATGCGGGCGTTGATGCTCGCGAGCTCGCGGATGATGTCGACGACCTTGCTGTTGCGGATGTCGGGGCAGTTTTCCTTGAAAGTCAGCCCCATCACGAGCACGCGCATGCCCTCGACATGCAGGCGCCGCTTGATCATCGCCTTGATCAGCTGCCCTGCGACATAGGCGCCCATATTGTCGTTGAGCCGGCGCCCGGCGAGAATGATCTCCGGATGGTAGCCGAGCGCCATCGCCTTGTAGGTGAGATAATAAGGGTCGACGCCGATGCAGTGGCCGCCGACCAGTCCCGGGCGCAGGGCGAGAAAGTTCCACTTCGTGCCGGCGGCGAGCAGCACCTCTTCGGTGTCGAGGCCCAAGCGATTGAAGATGATGGCGAGCTCGTTCATCAGCGCGATGTTGAGGTCGCGCTGGGTGTTCTCGATGACCTTCGCCGCCTCCGCCACCTTGATGCTCGAGACCTTATGGGTGCCGGCGGCGATGATCTCGCGATAGAGCTCGTCCACGCGCGTCGCCGCGTCGGGCGTGGAGCCGGCCGTCACCTTCTTGACCGCGGTCAGACGATGCGCCTTGTCCCCCGGATTGACGCGCTCCGGACTGTAGCCGACGAAGAAATCGCGGTTGAAGACGAGGCCCGATTCGCGCGCGAGCGTCGGCGCGCATTCCTCTTCGGTGGCGCCGGGATAGACCGTGGACTCGTAGATCACGAGGTCGCCGCGCTTCAGCACGCGGCCGATCGTCTGCGAGGCCTCGACGACATGCGAGAGATTGGGGCGCTTGTGCTCGTCGACCGGCGTCGGAACGGTGACGATGAACACATTGCAGTCGCGCATGTCGGCAGGATCGCTCGTCAGCCTCAGGCCCTCCGCGCTCTGAAGCTCCGCGTCGTCGACCTCGAGCGTGCGGTCGCGCCCCGCGAGCAGCGCCGCAATGCGCGCCGGGCACACGTCGAAGCCGACGACCGGACGCTTCTTGGCGAAGGCCACCGCGAGCGGCAGTCCGACATATCCAAGGCCAATGACGGCGAGCCGAATTCCGCCTCCAAAACCCGCTGCGCTCAAAATCACCCCCCACCGCCCTCGAAGGCCGGTTGGAGGCCAAGAGGCGCGGCTGAACTCTCTATCACCAAATCGGGCGGGGAGTGATTCGGGGCGCAATGCGGTTAG
>Ga0187782_10000434_pt1 | contig 28064 bp, 26 predicted proteins | sample 0715_SJ02_MP15_2_FD_132454 | JGI IMG/M metagenome (GOLD analysis project Ga0187782, IMG submission 132454) | Tropical peat soil microbial communities from peatlands in Department of Meta, Colombia - 0715_SJ02_MP15_20_MG | ecosystem: Environmental > Terrestrial > Soil > Wetlands > Peat | place... | reverse complement strand
GAGCGCTGGCGCAACGACCTCGAGGCGGACGTCAAGCGCCTTCAAGCGACGCTGACGGCGTCCGGCGACACCGGGGCGCGGCTTCATCTGGGGCTCGCGGAGGCGTACTGGGAGCTTGCTTACTTCGGACTGGTCGAGGGCGCCATCCGAGATCACGCGCTGCTCGCCGCGCTAGAGAGCGTGGATCGCGCTTGCGCGGCGAACCCGTCCGACGCGCCACCACGGTTCTTGCGCGGGCGCATCCTGATGCAGCGCGGAGACTACGAGAAGGCCCGCGAGGCGTTCGAGGTGGCGCTGCGCCTCGAGCACCCGCCCCTCAAGGTGCTGCCGTACCTCGCCGAGTGCGCGTTCGAGGAGCGCAACTTCAACCTCGTTCGCGCCGTGATCCGTACGTTCAACGAACATGCGCCGGGCCACGCGGCGCTTCACCCGGTCGTCGATTTCTGGAAATGACCCGTTTGTCGCAGAGCGCAACGCGCGGCGCCGCAGTTTCGGAGCTCCGACGATGAACCGCTTCGGCGCACCGACCCTGCCCGCAAACCGGGCGGCCGACGTGATGCTCCTGCTCGAGGGAACGTACCCTTTCGTCAGCGGCGGCGTCTCGAGCTGGGTGCATCAGATCATCGGAGGGCTGTCGGACCTGTCGTTCGGGATCGTGTTCATCGGCGGCACTCCCGAGCAGTACGAGCGTCTGCGCTACAAGCTCCCGGACAACGTCGTTCATCTCGAGGAGCATTACCTGAGCGATCGACCTCAGGCGGGCGGCCTCTCGCCGAGACGCGGGGATACGGGCTTCTATCGTGCGTCCGCCGCCCTTCACGACGCGTTCAAGGAGCGAAGCGCGTCGTCACTCGCGCCCGCCCTCGAGCCTGTCATTGCCGCCCTTCTTCGCGAGCCCCTGGAGCACGAACGCGATTTTCTGTTCAGCGAGCGCGCGTGGGACAACATTTGCCGGCGCTACCAGGAGAGCGCCGCGGACGAATCCTTCCTCGAGTATTTCTGGACCGTCCGTTCGATGCATGGGCCTCTCTTCGCGATGGCGCGCGCGGCCACTCGGGTTCCGGCGGCACGGGCGTTCCACGTCGTCTCGACCGGGTACGCGGGGTTTCTCGGAGCTCTCGTGGGCCGCGCGCGAAGGCGCCCGCTCATTCTGACGGAACACGGAATCTACACGAAGGAGCGGCGCATCGAGCTCTTGCAAGCGCCCTGGATCGTCGATGCGGAAGGTGCGGCGCGCGCCGCGCCGGGTTCGTCCATTGGATACTTCCGGCAGCTCTGGATTCGGCTTTTCGAGACTCTCGGCAAGATCACGTACGCTGCCGCGAGACCCATCGTTTCCCTCTACGAGGGCAACCGAGAGCGCCAGATTCGCGACGGCGCCGAGTCGGATCGAACCCGGGTGGTTCCCAACGGCATCGACATCGAACGTTTTGCCGTCTTGCGCTCCAGCAGGCCCGCACAGATTCCTCCAATTCTGGGTCTGATAGGCAGGGTCGTCCCCATCAAGGACATCAAGACGTTCGTCCGCGCGCTCCGCGTGCTGGTGGGCGAGCTGGCGGGAGTCGAGGGCTGGATCGTTGGGCCGGACGACGAGGACAAGACATACGCCGAGGAGTGCCGCGACCTGGTGCGGACCCTCGCCCTCGAGACTCAGGTCAAGTTCCTGGGCTTCCAGGAGGTCGCGTCCATCTTTCCGCGTCTCGGTCTCAACGTGCTCACCTCCATCAGCGAGGCGCAACCGCTGGTCGTTCTCGAAGGATTCGCCGCCGGAGTTCCGTGCGTCGCGCCGGACGTCGGTTGCTGCCGCGAGCTCATCGAGGGGGTCTCCGCGGAGGACAAGGCGCTGGGACCCGCGGGAGCGGTGGTCGGCATCGCCGATCCGGAGACGACCGCGCGCGCCGCGCTCAGCCTGCTTCGCGACCCCGCGCGGTGGCGTGCCGCTCAGCGCGCCGGAATCGCTCGCGTGGAGGCGTACTACACGCAGCGCACGATGCTCGAGCGGTACCGGCGGATCTACGATGACGCGCTGCGCGCGCCGGAGGCTTGAATGGCAGGTATCGGTTTCGCCCTTCGTAGCCATCTGCGCAAAGAGACGTACGTCGAGATGCTGGGCGCGTACGTCGTCGCGGGCGTGATCGGATCGGGCCCGTGGCTCGTCTCGATCGGATCGATGCTCTTCATCGGCGTCCTCTCGCGCGCGACGAGAGGAGACGAGCAGGTCGCCACCCAGTTCCTGGCGACCGTGACCCACCTGATGGCCGCCTCGCTCATCGTATCGGGCGCGTTTCAGCTCGTGTTCGTGCGCTTCATCGCCGACCGAATCTTCGAGAAGGACGACCGTGCAGTGACGCCGAACCTGCTCGGCGCGCTGCTGCTGATGACGCTGGCGGCAGGCCTCCTCGGGGTCTTCGGAGCCTCCACGTTCGCAACCGACTATCCGCTGCGCGTCATTCTCGTCCTGGCGTTCGCGACGCTCTGCGACGTCTGGTTGCTCTCCGTCCTTTTGTCGGGCCTCAAGGCGTACCGGAGCGTGCTCTTCGTGTTCGGGATCGGCTACGGCGTATGCGTCGTCCTGTCCTTGATACTTGCTTCTTACGGATTGCGCGGATACGTGGCGAGTTTTTTCGCGGCTCACGCGGTGATGCTCGTGACGATGCTCGTCCTCGTGATGAAGCGCTATCCGAGCGACAGGCCGATGGCGTTCGACTTCCTCGATCGAAAGCGGATATTCCCCGACCTCGCGCTGACGGGCTTCTTCTTCAACATCGCGGTGTGGGTCGACAAATTCGTGTTCTGGGAGAACCCCGTGACTTCCGAGAGGCTGATCGGCCCCATTCGCTACTCGGTCGTCTACGACGTTCCGGTCTCGATCGCCTATCTGTCCGTCGTACCCGGAATGGCGGTGTTCTTCGTCCGCATCGAAACCGATTTCGCGGAGGCCTACGAGCGATTCTTCGGTGCAATCCGCGAGGGCAAGCCGCTCGGACAGCTCCGGCGCCTTCGCAACGAGCTCATCGCCTCTGCGCGCGCCGGAATCTACGACATTTTCTGCATCCAGGGTCTCGCCGCCGCGGCGTTGCTTCTGGCGGCGCCCCGTGTCCTGACGCTCTTTCGAATCCCGACGTTCTACTCGTATCTTTTCAAGATCGACGTCATCGCGGTGGGGTTTCAAGTCGTCGTGCTCGGTCTCTGCACGATCATGTTCTACCTGGACTACAGGCGCCTGGTGCTCGGTCTCTGCGGATTCTTCGCGGCCACGAACCTCGCCCTTTCGGTCGCGAGCCAGTGGCTCGGCCCTCGGTTCTACGGGTTCGGCTTCGCAGCCGCTGCGGGGATCACCAGTCTCATCGGGGTGGCGATGCTCTCGACGAAGCTGGATCGACTGGAATACGAGACCTTCATGCGGTGAAGTCGCGCAATCAGTGCGCTGTCCAGCCCCCGTCGACGAGCAAAGTCGCGCCGTTGACGAGCGAGGCGGCGGGCGACGCGAGGAACAGGACCGCACCCGCCACGTCGGCCGGCTCGCCGACTCGTCCGAGCGGAATGCGGGACAGCACCTTGTGACGAAAAGCCTCGTCGCGTAACCACTTCTCGGTTCCGGGAGTGCGGATGAACGTCGGCGCCACGGCGTTCACGTTGACACCCCGCGGGCCCCACTCGACGGCCAGGCACTTGGTCAGATGAGCGATGGCCGCCTTGGTCATGCAGTAGACCGACTCGGTCGCGAGCGCGACGAACCCCGCCTGTGAGCTCAGGTTGACGATGCGCCCTCGGCCGCGCGCGATCATCGATCGAGCGACCGCTTGACTGACGAAGAACGTGCCCTTGAGGTTGACCTGAAGCGTGCGATCGAAGTCGTCCTCGGTGACCTCCTCCGCCGGGGCGGGCAGCCCGATGCCCGCGTTGTTGACGAGGATGTCGATGCGCCCGAATTCCCGGAGAACGGCTTCCGTCGCCTGAGCGATTTCCGCGGTCCGCGTCACATCCATCTGCAGTGCCAGAGCCCGGCGACCGAGCCCCTCGATGACGCCGACGAGCGATTCATCCGACCGCGCGTCGTGCAGTCCGAGCGCGACGTCAGCGCCCTTCTGCGCGAGAGCGACGGCGCACGCGCGACCAATACCGCGAGCCGCCCCCGTCACGAGGGCGACCTGACCGGCCAGATCGAACGAGGGCGCCGGCGCACCGGGGGCAGATCCATCGTGGCTCATGACTCGGGCGGCGCAGCGAAGCGAGGAACGCGTGCGTAGCACGAAAAACACGGCCACCCCATGGGCGCGGCGCAGTGGGGCCCGCGCCGCGCTTCATGCAACCATCGGGTTGCTTTTGTTCGACGGCGGCGGTAACAGGACACGCAACAAGGAGGTTGCCGATGGAAGGCGGGACGGATCGCATCCAAAAGAAAGTGATACTCCGCGCGCCGCTGGCCCGCGTATGGCAGGCCGTGAGCGACGCGCGGGAGTTCGGCAGCTGGTTCGGCGCCGAGTTCGACGGGCCGTTCGCTCCCGGGACCCACCTCACGGGCCGGATCGTCCCGACCAGGGCGGACCCGGAGGTCGCCGAGACTCAGAAGCCCTACGAGGGAGCCAAGTTCGAGCTGAGCGTCGAGAGCGTCGTGCCCGAGAGGCTCATATCGTTCCGTTGGCATCCCTTCGCGGTCGATCCCGGCGTCGACTACTCCGCCGAGCCGACCACACTCATCGTCTTCGAGCTCCGGGAGATTCCCGAGGGCGTCCTTCTCACGATCACCGAGTCGGGCTTCGATCGGATCCCGATCGCTCGCCGCGCGAAGGCGTTCACGATGAACGACCAGGGATGGACCGCGCAGATGAAGCTCGTCGAAAAGCACCTTGCCAATGCCGCGTAGTCGGGCGGCCACGGCCCGCCGGGTCGGCTCGTACGCTCCGGTCTTCGCGGCGCTGGGCGACGACACCCGTCTCGCGCTGGTCTCGCGGCTGTCGAGCTCGGGACCGCTTTCGATCGTCGAGCTCACCAGGGGCTCGGAGGTGTCTCGCCAGGCCGTCACCAAGCACCTGCGCGTCCTGGAGGACGCGGGGCTCGCTCGCGCTCAGCGCGAGGGACGCGAGCGGGTCTGGGAGCTCGAGCCGCACCGTCTCGCGGAGGCGCGCCGCTGTCTCGACCTGATTTCGAGCGATTGGGACGCGGCCATCGGGCGCCTGAAGCAATTCGTCGAGACATGACCCACGCCCAGGATCGTCAGGGGTATTGACCGGCGCGAAATAGATCGGACAAGTCTCGTTCTCCCGCGACTCGAGCCAGCGCCGGGAGGCCGAGGATCGCTTCGATCGACTTCAAGACCGACCCGTGGCCGTAGCGCACGCGGCTCGCATAGCCGACCTTGACGCCCGGCCCGATGGCGATGAAGGGCATAAGGGCCGTGGCGGCGCCCTCGTCCCATTCGACGAAGATGACTCCGGCGTGACTGTCCACGTACTCGATGATCCGCGGCAGCTCCGTGCTGAGCCAGTCGTCCCCTTGTCGCACCCAGCTCGTGTCCCGACAGCCCGAGGCCCCGTGCATGTCGTGGCACAGATTGGGCGTGATGAACGTGTAGCTGGCAACGTCCCCATTTTTCAGATCCTTCGCGAAGACGTCGTACGGTCGGTGATGCGCCACGCAGACGCGGCTGCTCGCGGACGGGGGATTTCCCACGACGTCCTGGAAAAAGACGAACGGATTGTGCTTCGGGGCGTACAGACCGCTCGAGTAGATCGGGCATGCGCCGGTCGATGCGTCCAGGCCTTCCTGGTAGGTGCGCCACGTCAGGCCGTTCTTCGCGTTCTGGATCTGCGTCGTGAGATGATTCGTATCCGCCGTACAGTTGGCCGGGGATGGGTCGTCGTCGTCCGTGAAGGTGTGATCGGAGAACGAGTTGGTCCCCGCCTCCATCCAGACATAATGAGGTTCGCTCGGAAGCTCGAGCGGCAGCGAGTCGTAGAATGTCGTCGAGACCGCGTAACGAGGAATCAGGGTACCGTTGATGTACGGCGCCTCCGCCACGTTGCCGTAGATCATCGAGGCATCGGCATTCTCCATCGCGATCACGACGACGTGGCGGATGACGGCCACGGCGTCCGCGGCGGTCTCGACGACAGCGGGGGTCTCGCTGACCTCCGAACGGCGGCACGCAGCGCCGAGGGCGAACGCCAGGAGTGGAAATATTCGGGCGAGCCACGATCCCGCCGTTGCGTGTTGCCCTGCCCCAGGCATGGCTACGTGGGGGTAGAGTCGGACTCGCCTTCGACGTTGCCGCCCCGACCACTCCGCTCCACGTCCATGATCACGACCTCCTCTCGCCCGTCCACAGCGCAAGTCGCGTCCCATTACGATGACCTCGACCCCTTCTACCGTAAGCTCTGGGGAGAGCACGTCCACCACGGTCTGTGGGAACGCGGAGACGAAGACGCGGAACGAGCGGTCTGCGCCCTTGTCGATCGGGTTGCCGAAGTGGCACGCATCGCGCCGGGGAGCGATGTGTGCGACGTCGGCTGCGGTTACGGAGCCACGGCGTGCCGCATGACCGAGCGATACGGGGCGCGCGTCGTGGGGCTGACGATCTCGCGTGCGCAGGCCGAGTATGCGCAGCGCGCGATACAGGACCCCGACGCGCCTCGGATCCTCTGCCGTGACTGGCTCGACAGCGGCCTGCCGTCCGAGTCGTTCGATGCGGTGGTGGCAATCGAAAGCCTCGAGCACATGCTGGACAAGCCACGCTTTTTCGCCGAGGCGCGGCGCGTGCTGCGACCGGGGGGGCGGCTCGTCGTCTGTTCATGGCTGGCCACCGAGCGGCCCACGCCCTGGCAGCGGCGCGAGCTGCTCGAGCGGATCTGCGTCGAAGGGCGCCTCGCGGAGCTTCCGGAGTCGGACGAGTGCAGCCGCTGGTTTCATGACGGCGGATTCGTGGACGTCACGTTCGAAGATCTCACGGCGAAAGTTCAGCGCACGTGGACGCTCTGTGCGGCCCGCGTTGCGCGCGCCGTGGCTTTCGACCGGACGGCACGGAGCTTCTTGTTCCGCGGCTCGTCGGAGCATCGCATCTTCGCGCTCACGGTGCTGCGCATCCTCTCGGCATACCGCCTGGGAGCGATGAAGTATGGTCTCTTCGACGCCATCAAGCCCTGATCCCGGAGCATGCGCTACGGAGCCTCGCCCTCCAACTTGCTCGAGTGGCTGGCGTTCGCCCTGGGTCAGGTTCCGCTCCCCGTCCTCGACACGATCGTTCCACTCTTGCAGGCGCGCGCGTTGATGGCCGCCGCCGAGCATGGGGTGCTCGACGCCATCGCGGAGCGCGCGCGTACTTCCGCGGACCTCGGCCTCGAGCTGGGCCTCGACGCCGAGTGCGTCGGTCTGGTGCTGCGCGTGCTTCAGGCCATGGGTTACGTTGCCGGCGACGACGGAAGCTGGACTTTGACCTCGACGGGCGCCCGCCACTTCGGCAAGGGAGCCGCCCAGTCGTTCGACGCATTCGTTCGCTACGGCCCCGCCCAGTATCGGATGATCGACCGGATCGACGACGTCCTTCGCACGGGCAAGGGGATCGACTTCCACGACCACCACACTCCGCAGGAGTGGACCGCCTACCAGCGTGCGATGCTCGACAACGCTCGAGGCTTCGCATGGTTCGTCCGGGACCACCTCCCCGTGCCTGGTGGAGCCAAGAGCTGCCTCGACATCGCCGGCGCACACGGCATGGTCGGCGCCGAGCTATGCAGAAAGCATCCCCCGATGCGCGCGACGGTCCTCGACCGTCCGGAAGCGCTCGCGACGGCGCGGAGCATCGCCGAGGCGGGCGGATGGACGGACGTCGTGACCTTCCGCGAAGGGAATCTGCTCCACGACGACTTCGGCGCCGACGTCGACGTGGTGCTGCTGTGCAACGTGCTGCACCACTTCGACGCCTCGACGAACGCACTCACCCTCACGCGGGTGCGCCGTGCCATGAAGCCGGGCGCGGTGGTCGGCATCTTCGACATCGAGCCTCCCGAGCCCCATGCAGCGCCCGACGCGTCAGCCGACGCGCTGGCGCTCTACTTCCGGATCACGTCCACTTCGACGTGCTTCCGCGGGCGGGATTTCGTCGAGTGGCTCTCGGCAGCCGGCTTTCACGACGCCAGGATCGTGCGCAGCGTGAAGATGCCGTCGCGTGTGCTCGTCCACGCTCGCAACCTCTAGCGTTTGCCGCTCACTTCGCGTCCGGGGCCGGTGGAGGCTCGTTCAGGACGAGCCAGTAGAGCCCGAGCTGCCGTACGGCGTCGGTGAACTGCGCGAAATCGATCGGCTTGCAGACATAGCTGTTTGCGCCGGAACCGTAGCTCTCGTGGCGATCCCGGTCCTCCGCCGAGGACGTCAAGATGACCACCGGCAAGAGCCGCGTGCGCGGTTCGGCTCGAATGCGTTTGAGAACTTCGATCCCGTCGATCTTGGGAAGATTGAGGTCGAGCAGCACCAGCACCGGCAGCGGTCCGCCGGCGAGCAAGACGTCGATCGCTTGCTGGCCGTCGCGTGCGACGACGACGTCGTTCGCGATCTGGTTTTTGCGAAGGGCGCGTAGCGCGAGCTCCTCGTCCCTTGGATTGTCCTCGACGAGGAGGATCGTTCCTTCTCCGCGGCGTCTGTTCATGGCGGAAGCTGGACCGTTCTTTAGCCCCGAAGCCCGGTCGATCGTAGCTCTTTCGTGGCCAGAACCTCCATTCGCCGGGCTCCCGCCAGCGCACGGTCAAAAGTCGAGGCTGGGGGGGCGTGGGGTCGAGCCGGCCCGCTCGTCCACCAGGAATCAAAGCGCCTTTGCGTGCGCGCTGCCGAAGGCGTTCGCTCGGGCCAGAATCTCGAGATTCTTCGAAACGGTGTCCGCCTGGAGCTCGATGGCGAAATTGCCATCTTCGGCCTTCACGTCGATGTCGAGCCACGAATTCGCCAGCGAGAAGGGATCGACCGGGAGGCGGGACGCGTCGATGCGGCCGAGAAGAACCCGCGCGCTGTGGCACTGCAGCGCTCGTGTCAGCGCCTCGGCCGACTCGTTCGGGAGCGGTCGGACGAGGATCTTGGCGCCGCAGACCCGGTCCTCGGCGTTGTTGTTGCCGGTCATGATGTGGGTATAAAGGGGTTCGACCCCAAGCACCCGACTCGCCAGGGGTGCGACATCGCGCTCCCCCGAGGAAGCGGGATCGCACTGAAGGCTCTCCACTTGGACGGCGGTGTTCGTTACAGGAATGCTCTCCGCGCAGCCTACGGCGACGAAGGCCATTGCCACGAGGAGGGGCGGGGCAAATCTCCGGTTCATCGGTTCACCTCGGCGCGAGCGAATACAAATCGCATACCAGACCGACTGTCCTCGAATCGCGCGTGAACCCGCGCCCTTCGATCGTCCACGCCGGGATCCCATGCCCACCCGTCCGGACTCTCCGGGATTTTCCGGGACACCCCGGGGCTCCACGAACGACGCGATATCTCGTGCAGCGTGAAGCGACCTCCGACGTGATCGCGACCTCGGATGCACTGCCCTACCGCTCGTGCAACCGCAAAAAGCGCACTCCCGCGAGTTTCTTGCCGCAGATGAGCCGATGCGCCGTCGCGACGTCCGCCCGCCGCAGCTTCGCGAGGGTCGACGAACAGCGGCACGTGGACAATATACCCCATGGGGGTATCTTGTGCGCGTGAAAGGAGCACTCCTCCATGCATGCGTCCAGAGAGCGGGACAAGCTCGTGGCTCGAGTGCGGCGCATCCGGGGACAGATCGAAGGGATCGAGCGCGCCATCGTCGAGGGGAAGGGTTGCTACGACGTCCTGCAGACGGTCACGGCGGCTCGAGGCGCTCTGAGCAGCCTGCTCGCGGAGCTGGTCGAGGACCACGTGCGATTCCGCGTGCTCGACCCGGACGAGAAGGCGCCTGCGAGGCGTGCCCGCGCCGCCGAAGAGCTGATCGACATCGTTCGTGCATACGTGAAGTAGGAGCGGTGCCGTGTCCAAAGCCGCCGCCCGAGGGCAGCTGAGCAGCGCATGGCACACGATCATCACGACCACGATCATCACGTGCCCGCGAGCTACGGCAGGGCATTCGTCGTTGGCATCTCGCTCAACCTTGCGTTCGTCCTGGTCGAGGTCGCCGCGGGTCTCGTCGCGCACTCGGTGGCGCTCGTGGCCGACGCCGGACACAACCTGGGAGACGTGCTCGGTCTCGGACTCTCCTGGGGTGCAACGGCCCTGGCCCGAGTGAAACCGTCGACGCGGCGGACATTCGGCTTCCGGCGCTCGACCATCGTCGCCTCCGTGGCGAACGCCCTCATCCTCCTTTTCGTGACGGGGGGGCTGACCTGGGAGTCCGTCCGCCGCTTGATCGCGCCCGGACGGCCGCACGGGCCGACCATGATTGCGGTCGCGATCGCGGGCGCGATCGTGAATACGGCGGCGGCGCTCCTGTTCATGCGCGGTCGGCAAGACGACCTGAATCTGCGAAGCGCATTTCTGCACCTTTCCTCCGACGCCGCCCTCGCGCTCGGGGTCGCCGTAGCCGGCGGGGTCATCATGGCCACCGGATGGCTGTGGCTCGACCCTCTGGTGAGCATCGTCCTTGCGCTGACGATCCTGGCGGGCACCTGGTCGCTCATGAGCAAATCGCTCAACCTCATGCTCGACGCGGTCCCCGAGAACATCGACCCCGACCGGGTGCGGGAGTTTCTGCGCACGCTCCCGGGCGTGATCGAGGTTCACGATCTGCACATCTGGGCGATGAGCACGACCGATACGGCGCTGACCGCTCACCTGGTCATGCCGGGCAACTCGTGCGAACCAACCTTCCTCGCATCGGCTTGCAAGGAGCTCCACGACCGCTTCGAGATCGACCACGCGACGCTTCAGATCGACCCGAAGGAGGCCCCAGCGCCCTGTGCGCTCGCCCCCGACGAGATCGTTTGACGCGTCGAGCGCGGAGCGGCGTGCCGATCCGAATCGCGTCTGCAGGCAGCTCAGGCTTGCAGCCAAAGGCGTCCCCATCTAGAGGAAGCCGCGCAGACGGAGTTCGGCATGAAGTGCAGAAACTGCGGTTTTCCAAAAACCGATCACATCGAAATGAGAGGCGGCTCAGAAGGGACGGTCTGGCGCTGTCCGAACGGCTCGGGAGACATTTACCCTGCCGTGGCCGACTTCAAGGTCGAGCTGCATTACCGAGCGGGTGACGAGCGCCCATGGGTTGCCAAATGGACCCACCCGACGGAGCGGTTGGGCGAGATCGCCGCCAAAACTGCCGCGGATGCTCTCGCCCTGGCGGGTCAACGAATCGAACAGACTCTCGAAGAGAAGAGCCCCGAAGAGCTGGCCATCGAAAAGGCCATCCACCCGGGCTGACGCGGTCATTGCGCGCTCAGGCATCCGCGCAAAGCCTTCACACGTCGAGCTGGATCCCAACCTCGATGACCTGCTGCGGAGGGATCTGGAAGGCCCGGTCCGCGGCGACGGCGTTGCGCTGGAGATAGCTGAAGATGCCTTCCGCGAAGCGTCCCATGACCCCCGTTCCGCGACCGAGGACCGACTCGCGACCCAGAAAGAAGGTCACGGCGCCCGGGTCGACGGTGAGCCCCGCGCGGCGCGCCGCCTCCGACGCCACCGAGGGAATGTCCGGCGTCTCCATGAAGCCATAGTGGGCAACGACACGCCGGAAGCCTCTGTGGAGGGGGGTCACCTCGAGGCGCCTGTCCGGCCGGATGGTGGGTACCGGCTCGGTCACCACCGTGACGAGCAGGATGTCCTCGTGCACCGTACGCGTACGCTCCACGAAGTGCACCAGGATGGGCGGCACGTGCTCGGTGCTCGAGGCCATGAACACGCCGAGCCCCGGGACGCGTGCCGCGATCTGCTGCTCGAGCCGGGGCAGCGCCTCGTTCACCGTCCCGAACCGGCGCGCGTAGCCCTCGAGCACGAGCGATCGGCCCTTGCTCCAGATGAGCATGGCGGCGATGAAGCCAATGCCGATAAGGACGGGGACCCAACCGCCGTCGAGGATCTTCACCGTGTTCGCCAGGAAGAATGGGACGTCGAAGGCGAGGAACACCGCCAGGATGGGCACAGCGACGAGTGCCGACCACCGCCAGGTTTGCCGCATGACAACGTAGTACACGATGGAGGTCAGGCCCATCGTGCCGGTGACGGCGATGCCATAGGCCGAGGCGAGGCGTTCGGACTTCTGGAAGCCGACGACGAGCAGCAGGCATCCGACCGCGAGGATCCAGTTAATCTGCGGGATGTAGATCTGCCCTTCAGTGTGCGCGGCCGTGTGCTTGATCGTCACGCGCGGGAAATAGCCGAGCTGCTGGGCCTGGCGTGTGAGCGAAAATGCACCCGAAATGAGCGCCTGGGAAGCAATGATGGTCGCGGCGCTCGAGATGGCCACGAGCCCGAGCGTCCAGGGGCCCGTGGGGACCATGGCAAAGAAGGGGCTCTCGACGGCCGCGGGATCGGAGAGGACGAGGGCGCCCTGACCGAAGTAGCAGAGGACCAGAGCCGGCATGACCAGCGCGAGCCACGCGACGCGGATAGGCCTCGCCCCGAAGTGGCCCATGTCCGCATAGAGCGCCTCTCCACCGGTGACGGCCAGCACAACCGACCCCAGAACGAGGAAGCCGGGCATGCCGTGAACAATGAAGTAGCGTACCGCGTGATGGGGAGAGAGCGCTGCCAGGACGTCCGGGTGGTGCAGGATGTGGTAGGCGCCGAGCCCGCCAATGGCCGAGAACCAGATCGCCATCACCGGGCCGAAGAGCGCGCCGACGGCGCCGGTGCCGCGGTTCTGCATGGCGAAGAGCGCGACCAAGATGCCGCACGTCGCGGGGACGACGGCCGTGGCGAGCGATGGACGCGCGATGGTCACGCCCTCGATCGCGCTGAGTACGGAGATGGCCGGGGTGATGGCGCCGTCGCCGTAGAGCAGGGCTGCACCAACCACCACGATAATCGCTACTGCGCTGATGCGAGCGCCCCGCTTCGACATGCGGAGCTTCTCCGGCACGACCGCGAGGAGGGCGAAGATCCCGCCCTCGCCATGGTTGTCCGCTCGCATGATGAACGTCAGGTACTTTACGGTGACGACCATCGTGAGCGACCAGAAGATGAGCGACAGCAGTCCCAGGACGTCGCCCGGGGTGGGGTGACCGCCACCTGTCTCGCGCAGACATTCGCGCAGCGTATAGAGGGGGCTCGTGCCGATGTCGCCGAACACGACCCCGAGCGCGCCGAGCGTGAGCGCCGAAAGGGAAGCCTTGGGCACGTGGCCCGCCGACGTGGCGGCGCTCCGCTGAGCAACGTCATCCATGGCCGCCCTGCATACTCTGCCTGCATTGCGCACGCGAGCACAAGCCGAACCCGCAGAAATGACGGGGCTCGTTCGAGCCCGTTCAGCGGTGCGTGGGTCGGCCGTCGGCGGGTCGCTCACCAAAGGCGCCGCATCTCGCGGCGACGATTCTCCCTATTCTGTGACGAACGTGGGAGCACCGGCGGTGCACTCGCTCCACTGCCCGATCTCGCGGTACTCGACGACCCGGCAGTCTCGGCCCTTCACCACGTAGTTCGTGTGCGCGCAATGGGTATGGGCCGGTGTGACGAAGCAAAAGCGTTTCCTTGGAACCAGCCCCAGATCGCTCCCCAGACCGCGGCCCCTGTGCCGGTTACTCCATGCGCACGCGACCGGCCGGCGGCGCAGGCGCCCTACCCCGGAAAAGGATCCCCGCGTGAATGTGGCGTTGCCCGAAATCAATGTCATGCCACCTTGCTTCAAATTCTTGGCGCGACAGCTGTGCACGGCTCCCAAGAACGGACGGGTCCTCGAACACAAGCTCGTCCTTCTCGATGCCGACGAGGATCGCATAGTGTCCGTCGTCCCAATCGCTCTCCCAGTGGGTTCTAGGCGGATCCGCCCAAGCTTGCAGCTCGACGATTACAGGTCGCCTCTCGCGAACCTCCAAGGCCAGCTCTTCGACGGTCATGTTCTCCCGGAGCTCGGCGGCCAGCCCGTGAGCGCGGGCTGTTCGAACGATGGCCTGGGGCGCGATCCCGTCACTCGGCGTAGCGCCCATTTGCGCCGAAAGCCGGTCCTCCCGCGAACTGATCCCGTAATAGGCGAGAACCGCCTGGAGAGCAGCCGCACCACAAGTATACCCGGTGCTCTGTCGAACATCAGGAACCGCGAGTTCTGCGCTAGGAGTGCTCGCCACGCAACATGAAGAGTGCGCCGCAGCCATGAGCCACATCGTCAGCAGCGGACAACAGGAACGACGCAACGCCAGCATCGAGAGCTCACCTTGTCTGCGCACGCTGCGCGTGGATTATCTTCGCCCGCCCACCGATCCCAGAGCGAATGCGATAAAGCCCATCGGCGCGGCGCAGCGAGTCATCGTCGATTCATGAATCAATAATGATTCTCTCCATCAATCAACGACGAACCCCCTGCACGTTTCCGCCATTTGGGATCGCTCGCCCCTCGCGCACGCGGTAGCCCCTGGCGCCAATCGTCTCGATGGTCGCCCGGCACCCTACGAGCTTCGAGCGCAGCCGTCCGATGTGTGTCTCGACCCAATGGGCCGCCGCATCGAAGCCGCCCCACACATGAGCAAGAAGCTCCGAGCGCGAGACGATCCGGTCGCTGTTCCGAACCAGGTGGAGCAACATGGCGTGCTCGCGGTTGGTCAACCGGACCATGGTTCCCGCCACGTTTACCAGGCGTGCCATTGGATCGATTTCGAGGTCGGCACAGTGCAGCACGGCAAACTCGAAGCGGCGGCGCCGCAGGGCATGGACCCGGGCGACGACGTCGGCAAACTCGAGCGTGATGAGCACACGGTCAGGTGACTCCGCTGGGCCGCAGCCCGCGTTCTCGAGGCGGGCGCTGGGACGCTGTGACTTGGCGCCGCGCGGCTCGCGCGGCCATGGGACAGACTGCGCCGATCCCGACTGCAGTATGCAGGGAACTCTTCGGTTTGAATCCACGAATGCCCCCGCCGAGCACGCCCCAGGCCAAAGTAAGATCGCACCTTGCCCAAGCTTCACTCCAAGCGCAGCCCCATCGTCTCGTCGAGCCAGTAGCGCGGTCTCCGAGTGACTGGACGCAGCTGACATCCAATGGCGGGTTGTAGCGCGGAGCGCAGAGGCAGCAGATTGCGTGGATCGCTCACGATCGAGAACTCGCGTGCGCGCAACGCATCGCCGGTCAACGTCCGCGGATTGGCACCATCGCGGACCCGCCGTATTTCCAGGTGCAGGTGCACGAACTCCTGCGATCCGCTGTTGCCCACGAACCCCACCAGCCCGCCCTCGCGCACGCGCTGCCCGCGCCGAACGTCGTCGCCAACGCCGTCCAGGTGACCGAAGAGAAGCAGATAGTCATGCAATGCGGCCCCCTCGAGGACCCTGTGGCGCGTAACGACGGTTTCGCCGAAGAGCCATCCCACGTAGAGGACCTCGGCGTCGCCAATCTGATGCTCGAGGCGGAGCAATCGGATGGGGGTGCCCCGCCTGGCAGCGAGATCGATCCCACCATGGCCGACTGCGCTCATAGTGCCTCGCCGCTGATCGCCATCAGGCTCGCCGAGGTCGTAGCCGCTGACGACCTGGGCACCCTCCACCGGATACCGATAGGCCAGGTACGAGTCCGGACGCTCGGGACGGCGAGGGATCTGGTCGTACGCGATCCACCGACCGCTCTTCTCGGTGTGTCCGTTCTGGACGACGCGAGCGGGCGGCAAACCCTGCCAAAGCTCGCGGGCCCACGACTCGGGCCAGGTTCCATCGAGCGTCAGCTCGCATCCTTCGAATCCGGACGGGTCGGCGCCGAGGTCGGCGAGTGCCCCGTCCAGGGTCACCAGAGGCGCGGGCTCGAGCTCAAGGCCCTCCTGGGTCTCGAGCTCGTCCGGGTCCTCGAGAGGGAGGCACCGAGGTCCGCCGGGCGCCCAGGCTTCGCTCGACTCGAGGTCCGTGATCGTCGTGCGCAGGCTGGGAACACCCGTGCCCACGCCGAAAATCACAGCCACTGTCAGAAGGGAGCTCGGAGCGGGCATGGGGCCGGGGCCAATCGCGCCACAGCAAGCCATGTGCCTGATCGTCGTACCGCCCTTCGCGCTCGCCTCGGCGCTCGGGCGGGCTGACGTTGCGATGTCTGGTGCAGCAGAAGGCGCGCAAAAACGAAAGTTACAAATGCGATGAACGAGCTCTATTGGAGCGAACGACTGGGGTTCCGAGGCGCGGTAATTGCTTTCCTAGTGGATTCACGCGAAGGCTGGCGACGAAGGCGCGGCGGCGCTCGACCGGGTCGGGACCGACCGACCCGGCGCAAATGGGCCGCTTTTGCATAGTGCAGCGGCCAGACACCGGAGGCTCAAGGTGCGATGTTATCCCCCTCTCAGGCAGGAAGATGGTGCAAGACCGTTTCGGAATGGCCTCGTCGGCCTGCAGCGCGGACATCTCGCGGTGACTGCTTCCGTGAGCGCCGAGGCGCTCTGGCGGGGCGGGTACCGGCAGATCGAGCAGACGCTGGCGCTCCTGGTGCATGACCCCGATGTGGACGCAAAAACGCTCCAGCGCTTCGCGACGGTCCTCGATGCGCATTTGAGCGCGGCCGACAATCTGTTCTATCCGATCGTCGAAAATTGGCGGAAGGGCCCTCTCGCCAGGCAACGCGAGCTCAATCGTCACCTGAGATCGTTGCTTGCGAAAGCCACCAAATCCGGAGTCGACGGTGCCAGCCGCCGGCGGTGCCTGCGCGCCCTGGAATCGTCGTTCCGGAAGCATGTGCGGCTCGACGAAGCGTCGATCCTGCCCCACGTGCAGGCGTCGGAATCGGGTGGCGTGCCCAGCACGCTCGGGTCGAAGAGCCCGACGACGGCGTCCGCGTAGCGGTCATGGGCAACTCGGTGTCATTCGTCGCGTACGTCCTCTCGCTCGTGGGCGCGACGGCGGTCATCTTGTTCTTCGCGCGCCGCTTGTGATGCGGCGGCGGGTCGTGGCGGCGGCCAGCCGCCGCTGGCTGGTGCGGATTACGGCGTGGTCGTGGCCAGGATCTGCGACGGATTGTCGTAACGCCAAATTCGGTAGATTCGGTGATCACGAATCTCGCAGATGTCCACGAGCTCGTAGCGAAAGACCTTGTCGCGCTGAGGCGGGATCCACTGGATGGGCCCGATCTGTTCGCCCGCGATCGCGTACTCGAGGATCGCGAACTGAGCGACGCCCCAGGCGCCGGTGACCGTCGTATCGAGCTGGCCAATCCCTTTGTGCATGGCGCCGTAATACGCCCTCGCGTCCGACTTGCCGCGCGAAGGCGCGGTGTGCTCGGCGGTGTAGACTTCGACGTCATCCGCCATCGCCCCGACATAGGCGGGCGCGTTGTGGGTCTCGAGCGCGTCGAGGGCGGATTTCGCGACGGCCACGTTTGCGTTCTCGTCGGCGGAGCCCGTCTGCGTCTGGTCGAACACCTGGGCCGGGCCCGTGGGCGGTGGGGTGACGGAGGAAGCCAGCGGCAGCAGCGCTTTGGGGCCGGCACCGAGCTGTACCTGGGCGATCGCCACGTCGAAGTACACGTGAACGTCCGAAATGCTCCCGTCGTCCTTGGTCCAAATGAGCGTGACGCCCTTGAGGGCCACGGGGTTGTGCGTCGGGGGAATCCCCTTCCAGTCGCGCCCATGCGTGCCGGTGAACGTCCACTCGATCGTTTGCTCGGACGGCGTGCGCCACACGCGGCTGGGCGTCAGCTTGCGGTCGTCGAACGCACCGAGAAGCACATCGTGCGCATGCACGACCTGCTCGCGCCCGTGCGCATTGTCCTGCCCCGGTGAAGCAAAGTCCGCATCTTCGTCGAGCAGCGGGCCGAGGCCGGCGAACCCCGACGACGAGATGGCGGCGCAATAGGCACCAGGAAGCGCGCGCTCCTTCGCGGTGAGAATGTCCGCACCGGCATCGAGCACCGGTTGAACTTCCAGCGATGACCAGGCCACCGGCGCCGGCGGCGGACGGCCCACCGTGTCGCTCGAGCAGCCGGCGACCGAGCGGGCGACGAGCATCCCGCTTGCGCAGACGATCGCCAGGCGAATTCGTATCGATGGCGTCCTTCGAGGTCGGTTCATAGCGCGTAACCCACGGACACGAGCAGGCGCGGGCGTACGCCGTCGTTGGCGTAGATCGACGCGGGCCATTGCTGCGTCGGGATCGACTTGGTCGGAGCGGTGTATTGTACGCCGCCGCCCAGCGTGATGGCGATCGTGTTGGCGACGAGCGCCTCGTAGCCGATGTCCACCGCGCCCCCGAGATCGGCGAACGAAGTCTCGCTGCCGTTGCCGGCCTTGGCCGTGATCGCCGAGAGGATGAGCGACGGGCCGGCGAAGAACCCACGGGGCCCGCCCTTGTCGAGATAGTAGCGGTATCCGAGCTCGGCGCCGTAGCCGTGGAAGGACTGCGACAGGACGTTCAGCGTATTCGGCAATTGAGCTCCCTCCGCATCGATTCCCGTGGCGTAGGGCACGGTGCTCGCCCACGTATAATACGGGCTCACGACGAGCGCGTGGTGATCGGCGGGGACGACGACGATGGGGATCATCACCCGCGAGATGACGAGAGCCACCGGGTTCCACTCGACGGTGAGCGTTCGATGCGGCGGCGGGGTCGCGGTCAGCTTGACGTCGACCGGTGGGCCGGATTCGGTTTCTTTCGGGGTGACGTTGCCTGAACCCGCGACTTCACCGTCGTGCGACGGCGCGGCGCCCAGGGGGGCAGGGTCTGCGCCCTGCGCGTCACGTCCCGCGGCGAATGCGATCGCGATCCCCGCCGTGGCGATCCAGATCCGATGAAGGGGTCGACTCATGACCGGGCTCCCCTGGCAAGCTCTGTGCTAGCCGTGGGTCCGCATGCGACTTTGGGTCACGGTCCTGGTTTCGGCGGCGGTTTTCTTGGCGTCATCGCGTCCTGCAGCCGCGAGCGACGCGGGTGACGTGACGGCGAGCGACGCGGGTGACGCGGCGCCGGCCGACGCCGCCGCCGCCGACGCGTCGGCCGCGAGCGTCGCCGACGCCAGCGCGTCCGACATGGCCGATCTGGAAGTTGGCGACAGCGGCGAGCAGGCGGAGACCGCCCCCGTGATCGCGTGTGACGGAGCCCTCTGCGACACAACGCAGGGACGGCCGACGTGCATGGTGGCCGCGCGATCGGCGGGGCGCTCGGCGGTCGATCCGAGCCCCATCGCCGGCGTGCTCGCCCTGCTGGTCGCGGCACTCGTCCGCCGCTCGCGGCGCGGGACATAGCGCCCGCCTCGAAGCGGTGCCGGTGAGACCGATGACCCCGCTCTCGACGCCTCGGTGAACGCGGCTCCGGGCGTCGCCCATTTCATTTCGAGGCATTAATATTGATGATTTACATACTTGTAATTGGAGGCGACGGGGGGAATGTTGTCGCGGATTCGCGAGTCGATGGGCGCCCGCGCGCCCCACTTGCGGGGGATCGACGGGTGCGATTCGGATGAGGCTCCCTCGGAGGCTCGGCGCTGGCGAGCGACATTTGCGGGGTCCCGACTCGTCGCCGACCTGCCCGAAAAAAGGAGGACACGTGATCATCTGGCGAAGGTTCCCATCGGTACACCGATTGCTTCGGCGGGCGGCAATGCCTTGGACGGCGCGGGTCGTTCTGCCCATGGTTGTGCTCATCTCTCCACCGGCGGTGAACGCAGGCCTCGCGCAGGCGCAAGGTCCGGTGCCGCCATCCACGGAGCTACCGCAGACGCTGTCGCTGGACGAAGCGCTTCATATCTTCCGGACGCGCGGCCTCGAGCTGCTGGTCGCCGAGGCCGCGGTCAAGAATGCGGAGGGGGCCGTGAAGATCGCGGGCGCGGTGCCCAATCCGGTGGCGAGCGGCTCTCTGGGCTACGCGTTCACGTACGAGGCGCACGATCCGAGCTGTCAATTCACGGGCCCGTCGACGTCCCCCACGAACTACGTGCAGTGCACCAACCAGGTCTGGAACGTCGGGATCTCGGACTCCGCGGCGCTCGAGGATACGCTCTCCGGAAAGCGCGACTTACGCTTCAAGGTGGCGCGCAATGCGCTGGCCGCGGCGAAGATGGCGCGGGTGGACGCCGAGCGAACGCTCGTCTTCCAGGTCGAGTCGGCGTACCTGCAGGTCGCGCAGGCGGTGCTCGGCTACAAGTTCGCGAAGGACGTGGCCGACTCCAACACGGTCATCCTCGACAAGTTCAAGGTCAAGTTCGCAACGGGCGCCATCAACGATGGCGACCTGGCACGCATGGAGACGCAGAAGGCCGAGTCGGACCAGGCGCTCGACACAGCCGTGCAGACGTTGCGGCAGGCGCGGGTCGCCCTTGCGTTTCTGCTGGGGGTTCGCGGCGAGGTCCCCGACTTCGACGTGGACGCGAAGGTGCTCGACTACCGAGTGCCCGAGGCGCTGCGCAGTACGACGGAGGTGGGGCTGCTGCGCTCGGCGTTCGCGCACCGTCCGGACCTCATCGAGGTGGGGTACAACAAGTACTCGGCCGAAGCGCAGCTCGAGCTCGTGAACCGGCAGAAGTTTCCGGACATCACGCTTTCGGTCAACTACGCGCAGGGTGGATATGGAGGAAGCGGGACGAATGCCGCGCTGCAGACTCCCATGCTCACCTTCGGGCTGTCGGCTCCGCTTCCAGTCTTCTATCAACTTCAGGGCGAGACGACGCAGGCCGAAGCTCAGGTGGACACCAATTCGCTGCAGCAGGCGCAGACGGTCAAGCAGATCGTCAGCGACGTGGACACGGCCTACGCGGGCTTCCTCGGCGCGCAGAAGCTCGTCATCCGCATGGAGCACGGCGAGCCCGAAGGCAAGGTCCGTTCGATTCTCGAGAGCGCAAAGGTCGCGCTCGACATCACGCGCATCCAATACGAAAAAGGCGCGGCCAGCCTTTCCGATTTCCTTCTTGCCTTGCAGACGTACATCGCCACCAAGGTGGAATACTTTGGGGATCTGACGACGTACTGGACTGCCGTCTATCAGCTCGATGAAGCAACCGGCGCCGAGGTACACCGATGAAAACCGCTGAAGTGACGAACCACACCGTGATCCTGAGCGCGATGGTGCTCCTGGCGGTCGCGCCATCGTGCCAGTCGAGTGAAGCTGCGACGGGTGCGACGGACTCGAAGGCTCCGCCGGGGCAAGTCTGGCTCACGCCGGCCCAGGTGGCCCAATCGAAGATCGAAGTGACGACCGTCGGCGAGCAGGTCGTCGAGGACTCCATCGTGACCAGCGGCACGATCTCGCTCGACGATCTTCGTAGCGGCCACGTCTTCTCTCCGGTGACCGGGCGGGTGGTGAAGATCATCGCCCAGCTCGGGCAGCATGTGAAAAAGGGCGACCCGCTCGCGACTATCGAATCCCCCGACATCGGGCAGGCCGTCAGCGATACCCACAAGGCCGAGGCCGATCTCATCGCCGCCGAGCACGACTTGCGCCGCAAGCGAGAGCTCTTCGCACAGAAGGCCGCAGCGGCGGCGGACGTCGAGGCCTCCGAGGACACCGAGCGCAACGCCAAGGCCGAGCTCGAGCGGGCTCGCCAGAAGCAGTTTCTCCTTCGCGTGGGCAACGTCGACGCCGTATCGCAGACGTACACGTTTCCGGCGCCGATCGACGGCGAAGTGCTGCTGCGCAACATCAATCCCGGCGTCGAGGTGCAGGGCCAGTACAGCGGCGGCGCGGGGAACAACTGCATTCCCGGTCTGACGACCAACGCCGTCTGCGGCGAGCTTTTCACCATCGGCGAGCTCGACAAGGTCTGGATGCTGGGTGACGTCTACGAGATCGATCTGCCGCGCGTGCACGTGGGCGCGACCGCGCGCGTCACGACAATCGCGCATCCGGGGCAGGTGTTCACGGGAACGGTCGATTGGATCAGCGGCGCACTCGACCCCAACACCCGGACCGCGAAGGTGCGGTGCACGTTCGACAATCCCGACGGCATCCTGCGCCCGATGATGTACGCGACGGCGGCGATCACCGCCGATCAGCGCAAGTCCGTTGCGATCCCACGCAGCGCCGTCGTGCGCCTGGGCGACTACAAGGTCGTGTTCGTGCAGATCGGCGAGGCGGGGGGCCAGGTGCGCTTCGAGCGCTTGCCCGTACTCCTGGACGAAAGTCTGGCGGGACTGTACGTGGGCGTGAAGCACGGCGTCGATGCGGGCCAGAAGGTCGTGTCGAACGGCGCGGACGTGCTCGCGCAGCAAATGTGAGGTAGTCCATGGTCTGTATAGCTCGGGCTCCGAGGGTCACACTTACACGCGCTCCCATTTCCCGTGCGGTTGCGATTGCGGCGGCCGCATCGCTTGGCTCGGCGGCGTGCCAGCAGGCGCGGGCTCCCGCCGATGTCCCCGAGCCTCAGCCGCCTGCCGGAGAAGTCTGGCTCACACCGCAGCAAGTGCGTGACGCCAAGATGGAGGTGCAGCCCGTTCAGCCTCACCCGATCGACGACACGATCCTCACCAGCGGGACGATCGCGCTCGACGATCAGCGCACCGGTCACGTGTTTTCCGCGGTCACCGGGCGCGTGGTCGCCATCATCGCCGGCCTGGGTCAGCGGGTGAACAAGGGCGACCCGCTCGCGGTCATCGAGTCGCCCGACATCGGAACTGCCGTGAGCGACGTCCACAAGGCCGAGGCCGACTTGATCGCCGCCGAGCACGACGTCAACCGCAAGAAGGCCCTCTTCGAGCAGAAGGCGGGGTCCGCGGCGGATCTGGAAGCGTCGAACGACAACTACCGCAGAGCGAAGGCGGAAGTCGAGCGGGCGCGCCAGAAGGAGCAGCTATTGCGACTTGGCAACGTCGATGTGGTGACGCAGCGCTACACGTTGCCCTCGCCCGTCGACGGCGAAATCCTCGTGCGCAACATCAATCCGGGGGTCGAGGTGCAGGGCCAGTACAGCGGCGGCGCCAGCGTCGAGCTCTTCACGATCGGCGAGCTCGACCGGGTCTGGGTGCTCGGGGACCTGTACGAGATGGACATGGCCCGGGTGCACGTGGGATCGCCCGCGACCGTGACGGTCGTTGCCTATCCCGGCAAAGCGTTCACCGGCTTCGTCGACTGGGTGAGCGGCGCGCTCGATCCGAACACGCGGACGGCGAAAGTGCGATGCACATTCGAGAACGGCGAAAAACTTCTCCGACCGATGATGTACTCGACAGTCCAGATCTCCGTGGCGCAGCAAACGGCTCTCGCCATCCCTCGCAGCGCACTGCTCCGGCTCGGCGACAACAAGGTCGTCTTCGCCCAGGTGGGCGAAGACAGTGGTCGCCTGCATTTTCGCCCGATCACCGTCGAAGACGTCGACGAAACGGGGTCGAGCCCTTGGCTCGCAGCGGGCAAGCATCTCCAGGCGAATCAGAAAGTCGTGGTCAGCAGCGCGATTCTGCTCTCGCAGAACTGACGAGCAGAACTGAAAGTCGTACCGCCAAAGGATGCCGAACTGGAGGCCCGACTGCGGGCGCCGTTCTCACAACGACAGACCTCCGTCGAGAAACGGAAACCGGGGAGGCTCGTGCATTTCACGGGCCTTGTCGCACGCTTCCTTCGCCCCCGCGGTGCATGCCACCTGGTAGAGGTCGCCGGCCTTCCCGCGATCGCGGGGTTCGCCCGTACCGCGCTCGTACATGATTGCGAGGTTGTAGCAGCCCGCCGCCCACTGCAAATCGCAGGCTCGCTCGTAGAGTCGTGCCGCCTTCGCGTCGTCCTTCTCGACCCCGTGGGCGAATTCGTGATTTTGGCCCGCGAACATGCACGCCGACGGATCGCGCATGTCGCAAGCGCGTTCGTAGAGCGCCGTCGCGCGGGCTTCGTCCTTGTCGACCCCCTGACCGAAGGCATACGTCACGGCGAGCCTCCGGCACCGATCGGCCGAACCCGCGTCGCATTCGCGCTCGCACGCCGCGAGGTCGGGGCACCCGCCGAGCCCCACTCCGAGCACGAAGACGCTCGCGGACGGGGCGGGCTCGGCCTCCTCCGAAGGCTGGCGTCGGTGTCGGCACCCCACAAGCGCGATGCTCGGCGCGGACGCGAGCAGGACAACGATCCAGGCGGCCGTCAGCCGTCGGCGGCGACGAAGCGACAATTCGAGGTGTCGGGGCGTCATCATGATGTCTTTTGCCCACGCAGTCGGTAGCCGACGCCGCGCACCGTTTCCACCATCCAGGCTCGATCCCCGAGCTTTTCCCGCAAGCGGCTGACGTGAAAATCGATGAGGTTGGAGGCCGTGTCGATCCCGCTGCCCCAGACATGGGCCAGGAGGTCGGACCGCTTCACGACCCTGTCGGGACGATCGACGAGGTAAAGGAGCAACCCGTACTCGCGATCCGTCAGCGTCAACCCGACGCCCGCGAGCTTGGCCCGTCGAGTCGCCCGGTCGACCTCGAGCTCTCCGCAGCGGCGTGGCGCAAAGGACGCGGCGCGGCGCAGCAATGCACGGACGCGAGCAACGAATTCGGCGATCTCGAACGGCTTGACCATGCAGTCATCCGCGCCCGCCTCGAGTGCCAGAACGCACTGTCGTCTTTGGGCCCCCGCCGCGAGCATCAGGATCGCGGCACTGCCGCCGCCCTGGCGGATTTCACGGCACGCCGTGAGGCCTTCCGTCCGGGGTGAAGCGGCGTCGATCACGACGAGGTCGTACAGGCCACGTTGCGCACGAGCTACCGCCTCGAGACCCCGTGCACACACGTCGACGGTCAGGCCTTCGTCCGAGACGAGCCGCGCGAGAAGTCGGGCGAGTTGCGGGTCTTCCTCGAGCACCAGAGCTTTCACCGCGCACCTGCACGGCAAGCACGCCGCGACAAAGTGCGACAGGCGAGGCCTCGTCGCGGGACATCTTGCGCTCTGCTCGGAGCGCCAACGCTACGACTTCGGTTCTTTGAACGCACGAGGCGCGGGCAGTTTGCACGCTCCGGGCCAGTGAATGAGTTAATAATTCGACATAATCGATATTTATATACATCCCATGATTCAGCCGATTCACTCCAACCTTGAGAAATTCGTAATGAGCGACATTTAATGCACGCATCATGAAATAGCGGCCAGCCTGCAAGCCATACTGCGGCCCATGATTCAGCGCATCGTCGCCTTCGCCCTCAAGTTCAAACCGATCATCATCCTGAGCACTCTGCTCGTCGTCTTCGGCGGCGCGATTGCCTTTTCCGAGCTCGACATCGAGGCGTACCCGAATCCCTGTCCGCCACTGGTCGAGACGCTCGTCCAGCCCATGGGGTGGAGCGCCGAGGAAGTGGAGCGCTACGTCACCATCCCGATGGAGGTCGGACTGTCCGGTATTCCGGGGCTCACGCACTTGCGTTCTATTTCGCTGTTCAGCTTGAGCGACGTGAAGTGCTACTTCCAATGGGGGACGGACTACTGGGCCGATCGGCAGGAGGTCATCAATCGGATGACCACCTGGATCAATCTCCCGCCTGGCCAGACCGCCCAGATCTCGCCCTGGAACGCGATCGGCGAGGTCTTCCGCTACACGCTCGAGGGCAAAGGGTACACGCTCAGCGACAAGAAGACGGCCGAGGACTGGCTCATGGAGCACCAGTGGCGGCAGGTGCAAGGCGTCGTCGACGTGACGAGCTACGGCGGAACCACCAAGCAGTACCACGTCGACGTCGACCCGTACCGGCTCAAGGGCCACGGAGTGACGCTCACGCAGACCATCGGCGCGCTTCAAAATGCCAATGTGAACGTCGGCGGCCAGCGCATGTCGATCGGGGAGCAGACCTACGACGTCCGCGGCATCGGGATGCTCGGCTATTTCGGTCAACCACTGACGGACATCGAAGACGTGACGATCACCCAGGGACCGCTCGTCAGTGGCCTGAACACGGGAACTCCGGTTCGTGTACGTGACGTCGCAGACGTCAGCCTCGGGTATGCCCCTCGCCTAGGCATGGTCGGCCACGACGAGGAAAACGACGTCGTCCAAGGCATCGTCCTCATGAAGTACGGCGGGCAGGCCGTCCCGACGCTCGAAGGCGTCATGAAGAAGGTGCAGTTCATCGAGGACAACAACATCCTGCCGCCGGGGATGAAGATCGTCCCCTACTACGACCGTGGCCACCTCACGAAACTCACCATCCACACGGTCCTCGAGAACGTGCTCATCGGGATGGCGCTCGTCGTCCTGGTTCTGATCCTGTTCTTGAGCAACGTCCGGGCTGCGCTCATCACCGCGCTCAACATCCCGCTCGCGCTGACGGTCGCGGTCATCGGCCTCGTCTCCATTGGTGCGTCTGCCAACTTGCTGTCGCTCGGCGCCGTCGATTTCGGGATCATTGTCGACTCGTCGATCATCATGATGGAAAACATCTTCCGGCGCCTCGGACCGTCCGGCAAGGGAACCATGAGCGAACGCGTGCTCATGGGGGCGCGCGAGGTCGGAACGCCGATGATGTATTCGACCATCATCATTGGCCTGGCGTTCCTCCCTTTGTTCACGCTCGTCGGCGTGCCCGGAGCCATCTTCGGCCCGATGGCCCGAACCTACGCGATGGGGATCACGGGGGGCATCATCTTTGCGTTGACGCTGACGCCGGTGCTTGCGACCAAGTTCGTCCCGGCACAGCACGAGGAGCGCGAGAACTTTCTCATGCGTTTCCTCCACAAGATCTACAACCCCTTCTTCGATGCCGCGATCCGCAGGCCGAAGACCGCGCTGGCGATCCGAGCGATCCCGATCTTCGCATGCATCGCGCTGTTCCCTCTTCTGGGCCGCGACTTCATGCCCAAGCTCGAAGAGGGCAACATCTGGCTGCGCGCCACGATGCCGATGTCGATCTCGCTGGAGAAGGCGGCGGAGTACACGACGCGGATGCGACGGATCGTGCGCGGCTGCCCCGACGACCCCAACGTCGAGTGCACGGAGGCGAACCGCACGCATCCGGAGGTCACTACCGTCATTTCCCAGCTCGGTCGGCCCGACGACGGAACCGACGTGACCGGCTACTTCAACCTCGAGATCTACGCGCCGCTCAAGCCGTTCGAGGAGTGGCGCCGAGGCTACACGAAGGACGATCTGATCCGGGACATGAACAAGAAGCTCGCCGAGACCTTCCCCGGCGTCATCTTCAACTTCTCCCAGTACATCCTCGACAACGTGGAGGAGGCGACCGCCGGAGTCAAGGGTGCCAACTGCGTGAAGATCTTCGGGCCGGACATCGCCGCGAACGACAAGGTGGGTGAAGAGATCGTCGACGTCATGCGAAGCGTTCGCGGCATCGAGGACCTCGGTCTGTTCCGAACCCTGGGACAACCGGACATCAAGATCACACCGGACCGAAAGCAGATCGCGCGGTACGGCCTGAACACGGGCGACATCGCCAACGTGGTCCAGTCCGCCCTGGGCGGGCTCACCGGCAACGGGAGCCCCATCGTCGAGGTCTACGAAGGGGAGAAGTACTTCGACCTCACGGTGAGGTGGAAGGAGCAATACCGGTCGTCGATCGAGGCAATCCGCGAGATACCCATCTCGACTCCCGCGGGCTTCTACGTCCCGCTCGGGCAGGTCGCGAAGGTCGAGCAGGTTCTTGGCCCCATCAACATTTACCGGGAAGACCTGCAACGCTACGCGCCGGTGAAGTTCGCCGTCCGCGATCGCGATCTCGCCGGAGCGATCGCCGAGTCGCAGCAGAAGATCAAGGAGAAGGTGCACTTGGCGTACAACCAGCATCTGGACTGGCAGGGCGAGATCCAGGAGCTGAAGGCCGTCGAGAAGCGGCTAATGATCATCATCCCGCTGACGATCCTGCTCATCGGGTTCGTGGTCTACATCGCCGTCGGCAACTGGCTCGATACGGCCATCATTCTGATCGACATTCCGGTCGCGTGCACCGGGGGCATCCTCGCGCTGCTCATCACCGGGACGAACTTCTCGGTGTCGGCCGCGATGGGTTTCGTGTCGGTGTTCGGCATCGCGGTGCAGGACGCGCTCTTGATGGTGACCTACTACCAGCGGCTGCACGACGTCGAGGGGCTCTCGATCGAGCACGCCGCCCGCGAAGCCT
>Ga0187782_10000433_pt1 | contig 28109 bp, 23 predicted proteins | sample 0715_SJ02_MP15_2_FD_132454 | JGI IMG/M metagenome (GOLD analysis project Ga0187782, IMG submission 132454) | Tropical peat soil microbial communities from peatlands in Department of Meta, Colombia - 0715_SJ02_MP15_20_MG | ecosystem: Environmental > Terrestrial > Soil > Wetlands > Peat | place... | reverse complement strand
GGCTCCGGTATGGGCGATTGTGTGGATGGTGGCGGGTGTTGTCCTGAAAAAGGAGAACGACCCGACCCCGATGGGGAGGTTGGATGAGTTTCGCCACCCGGGCCGGGCCCTGTTGAATTCACCCTGGGGAAGGTTAGCATGAAACCCAAGGCACCGGAGAAAAACGAGATCCCTAAACCTCGAACGAACCACTGGAAGGAAATGAACCGCAAGCAACGGCGGGAGCTGACGCGCAAGATTCAGAGCCAAGACCTCAGCTTGGAGGTGCCCACTACGTAGCGGTACCATCGACGCGCGATAGCCAAGCGGTGCGACGATTCGGGTGCACCACTGGAGAATTGACAGCCATGGCCGAGTGGCTGGGGCAATGCCGGATCCGGACCGTTGCGATGCAATCTACCGGAGTCTATTGGATCGCCGTATACGACATTCTGGAGCAAGCAGGTTTCGAAGTGTACCTGGTGAATGCCCGAGACACGAAGAATCTGCCCGGGCGCAAAAGCGACGTACAGGAGAGTCAGTGGCTGATGAAGCTACACACCTATGGATTGTTGCGAAATTCGTTTCGACCGTCGCAGGAGATTCGCATGATGCGGACCTACTGGCGGCAACGGAATGATCTAGTGCGCAGTGCGGGCCGACACGTCCAGCGGATGCAGAAGGCGCTGACGCAGATGAATCTTCAGCTGGCCAATGTATTGAGCGATGTGAGCGGGATGACCGGACAAGCGATTATTAAGGCCATTCTGGGAGGGGAACGGGATCCCCATAAGCTGGCTGCGCTGCGAGATCTTCGGGTGAAAGCGAGCGAGGAGCAGATCGCACAAAGTCTGGAAGGCAACTGGCAACCAGATTTGCTGTTTTTGCTGAAGCAGGAACAGGATGGTTACGAGTTTTGCCAAAAGCAGATGGCCGAGTGCGATCACCAACTCGCGCAGTATCTCCAGCAGCGAGAGGATCGCAGTCAGGGAGCCGTTCTGCCGGAAGAAGAGCGCAAGGGACGACGCAGGAAGAAGAAGGGGAATACGCCACAGTTCGATTTGCGCCAGGGGCTGTTTCGCATGAGCGGTACGGACCTGCCCCGGATCGACAGCATCGATGTCATGACCGCGACAACCATCCTTAGCGAAGCTGGATGGGATATGAGCAAATGGGAGACCGAGGACCATTTTGTTTCCTGGTTGCGCCTGTGCCCGGACAATCGCATCAGTGGTGACAGGATCATTGGGAAGGGGCGGCTGCCAACCAACAACAGGGTGACCATCGCTTTAAAGATGGCGGCCTGCACCTTGCGGCTAAGCAATACCTATCTGGCGCGCAGTTCCGTCGCCTAAGGACCAAGCTGGGTGGCCCCATTGCGATCAAGGCCATGGCTGCTAAGCTCGCCCGCTTGGTCTACCGCATGCTTCGCTACGGGATCAAATACGTGGACCAAGGAGCGCCGTTCTACCAAGCGCAACACCGCCAACTACAGATCAAGCAGCTCAAGTGGAAGGCCACCAAGCTTGGATTCCGTCTTGTTGAAGCTCACGCCGCCTGAGACATCGGAGTTTCTGGGGAGGTTGCGACCGGGGGCAAGTCAACGAATCGGCCAGTTCTTACACCAAGACAGGCCGGCTCCCAACTTCGGAAAATCGAGTGGGAAAACCACTAGCTTGCGGGCCAGCCGCCGCGCGGGAGAACTGATCGCCGAAGGGCAGAAGCGCGGAGAGATTGTCAGACAAGGCGGAGACCGGAAATCAAAATCATCGCCGCGTGGCACCCTTTTCTATTGCGTCGGGAAATTCGAAAATCTTTAACAGTGTTGGCTCTCTCAAACATGGGTATTGAATTGGGCTTATTGCCCAGCTAGTCGTCATCCGGGTCTACCGCCGGACCCTTCTTCTCCAGGAATTGCGTGGCCCCCACCGGTGCCGCAATCGTTTGGAAAGAAATCGGGGGCTCCGTCATATTGAAGCAGTCCGAAAGATCGTCGGCATACGCATCTGCATAGCCCAGCGAGTTCAGGCTGAACGTGGTCTCGATGTACTTCAGGATGCTTCCGAAATCGTGTGTGGTATGCGAAATATACTCGGTTTTCGCGTAAGGCGACACCACGATCAGGGGCACACGGAAGCCGTACGCATAGCCTGATCCCCAACTCACGCCATCGTTGATTACTTTCGGCGCGACGTGATCGTACCACCCTCCCCAATCGTCCCAGGTAATGATGATCGCGGTATTCGCCCAATATGGGCCGTTGCCAATGGCGTTCACGATACTCGCGACCCAGGAGGGACCGCTGCCGTCATTGCTTAACGCGTGGTCCGAGGCGGCGCCGTCGGGAATCACCCAACTGACTTGCGCAAGCTGCCCGTTGGCAATGTCGGTCAGCACTTGTGTCTGCGGAATCACCACACTCCCGGACCAGTCAGGCCCCGTGCAGGTCAGCGTGCCGCTTACCGTTTGTGGCTTGCAGATGTGCTCAATGGCATCCGGCGCGGTCCAGATGGAGCCCGCGGAGGGCGCGTAATAGCGCCAGCTCACAGCCTTCGCATCCAGCAAGTCGCTCAACGTCTGATGCTCGAAACAAGGATACTGCGCGGGCTGCGCGCTCTCTTCGAGATCGCCAAAGCGAGGCCACGGGGCGGCATACTATGCGATGTGTATAATGACTTTCGAACTGGAATGAGTCTCGCAGTCAAAATCGCAGCATTCTTTTACCGCTATGCTGCGCCCGGAATAATCTTCTGCGGGTCTTACAGGGCACATTAAGTGTTGGCACGCTCACGGAAACTGTTGAAAAACCGGTTAAGGGAATTTTGGAACGCTCAGGAAGAGTATTGGAGCTACGTAACCGAGGAAATCGCGACTAATTCCGAGTTACGGACCCGCGCGCCTCATTCGTTCCCGTAAGTAGCAAAGTTCTGGATGTCGCCTGTGGGCGTGGGGCCAATTGTGTGTGGCTGCTGGAGCGCGCACAGTATTTCGGCGCCGACCTTTCCTTAAACGGCCTGCTTCACGTGCAGCGACAAGGCCTGCGACTGACGTGTGGTGATGCGGAGGCGCTGCCATTTACGACCGGCTGCTTCGATGTGGTGCTGGCGACTTACGCCTTAGAGCATTCGGCCAATCCAGTTCAGATGCTATCGGAGATGGCACGGATAGTTCGACCCGGAGGGAGGCTAATCCTCCTGGGTCCATGTTGGGATTTTCCGTTCTGGTATCCCAATTCCCTTCTCACCAGGTCGCGGAGCGCCCTTTGGCGGTTGCGCTACACGGGCATGCGGCTCATCCGGCAAATCCTGTGCATGTTTGGCGGTCCGTCTCCGTTCCTCATCGTGGAAGAGCCAGACGCTTTCACTCAGCCGTTTGTCTACGACGTCGATGCCGTGTATGTTGCATGGTCGTATGAGATAATTCGCCAGGTGAAGCGGTGGGGGTTTCGACTGGTTGTGGCCGAAGCCGACGATAAATTGCTGGGCCGAAATCCTGGCGTCAGGCTGCTGAAGCAACTGCTGATGCTTCTGCCGGCTTACCGCTACGCGGGTAGTACCATATTGATGGTGTTCGAGAAATGCTAATCGTTTGCCTGTGCCCGGAGTCCTACCACTGGAAGCTGATTCCCGGCTACGCTGCCGCATTTCGCCGGCGGGACGTCGAGTTTTTTGCATCAGCGACACCCTGCCATCGGATATTTCCCTCGATGAATTGCTGAAACTGTGCCCGCGGAAACCTTCGTATATTTTCCACTTTGAATCAGCATGCTGGTCGCGCGTGATGTTTTTCAATTTCCTTCCCAATTGCGTTGGGGGGGGCCTGACCAGCGCTTTAGCCATGGAACGAAGGAACAGATCACATGCGCTCAAGAGCGATTCCTGCGTCTCAGTTCTTGCGGCGGCTTTGCTTCTCGCACACGGAGCCGCTAAGGCAGGATCGGCAATTCGCTGTCGTCGCCGGCATAGCCGCCGTTAGGTGTCGCCAATTGCTTCGTCCGGTTGTCCAACGGCGTGAATTCTCCAGTGACACCAAGCGCGCGACTGACCGCTTCGTTGCAAAGCCGTTGGAACTCCTCGGGGTCACACTTTGGACACGGCGAAGGGTGCGGCCTCACGATTTGACCCGATGCCACTGCGCGTTCGGAGAGTTCCAAGTATGCACTGATGGTTTGGCGAAGCTCTCGGGCTATAACCGCGAAGGCAACGCGGTCTCGCTTGGACTCGGCGGACTCGAGCATGTTCCAGATTTTTGATTTTAGACGCGACATTTCGGAGAGCAAGTCGTCCCCAAGGTTTCGTTGCGCCGAGTCGCAGCACTTACGAGAGCGGTGGCCACGTGCTTTTTGTGTCTTTGAACGGCTGCCCGCGTAAGTCGGAATTGGCTCGCTATGGTTCGATTCGATTTGCCGGAAACGATTGCTTTGTCGATCCTCTCGCGAGATTCGTGCGCGCAGACTGTACAGGCTCGTGGCATTTGTTCCCTCCTAACTTCTTGGCTAAGCCGTTGATATAACACCACTGATTAAGACTTGATGATTCAATGCGTAGCGAAACCGTTGTCTCAACGTCCTCCCACAGTGCTTTAGGGGCTAAAGAGTTGTGGGAAAGGCCCGATGATCTGCCTGTCGAGCGCCAGGAGTTGGTCGAACGTGCATGGCTCGCCGCCGCGGACGATTCAATTTTCCGTTAAAATGGCGCACCTCCGGACACATACTCTGCGGAGCTGGAGGTTCGCGACATGTCGGTGGACCAAGCGGCAACACCTGAGCATTCGGGGAAACTCATCATTCGCAACATTGGGTTGCTGCTCAGTGGCGATCTGCGGAATCCTATTCTTAATGCCGATGCGCTGGTGGTCCAAGATGGACGGATTAGCGCCATTGGAAAAGAGAAGGATCTGGACTGCGCAGGCGCTGCCAGAATCATCGATGCGAATGGAACCGCGCTGGTTCCTGGACTTGTCGACAGCCACGTGCATCCGGTCGCTGGCGACTGGACGCCACGGCAGAATCAGTTGGGATGGATCGACAGCTGCTTGCACGGCGGAATCACCACCATGGTTTCCGCCGGCGAAGTGCATCTGCCCGGCCGGCCCAAGGACATCGTCGGTCTGAAAGCGCTCGCCATCACGGCGCAACGAGCGTTTGCCTCGTTTCGTCCCAGTGGTGTCAAAGTGCTCGCCGGTGCGCCCGTGCTCGAACAGGGAATGACGGAGCAGGATTTCCAGTCGCTGGCAAACGCCGGCGTGAAACTGCTCGGTGAAGTCGGCTTGGGTAGTGTGAAAGATGGACCCACGGCGCGCGAGATGGTCGGGTGGGCCCGAAAGTACGGCATGCAAAGCACCATTCATACCGGCGGGCCATCCATTCCTGGATCGAGTCTGATCGACAAAGATGTGGTCCTTGCCGCGGATACCGACGTGATTGGTCACGTCAACGGCGGCCACACCGCGTTGCCCGATGCGCAGATTCGGGAACTATGCGAGAAGTCGTCACGCGCGCTGGAGATTGTTCACAATGGCAATGAGCGCGCGGCCCTGTTCGCGTTGCGAACCGCGCGGGAATTGAATCAACGGCACCGCGTGATTCTTGGGACCGATTCGCCTGCGGGTTCCGGCGTGCAGCCATTAGGAATAATCCGTGTCGTCGCCGCACTCTCTTCGTTGGGGGAAATTCCAGCGGAAATCGCCTTCTGCTTTGCCACCGGGAATACCGCTCGGATGCGCAATCTGGATGGCGGACTGATCGAGGTTGGCCGCGCAGCCGACTTCGTCTTCATGGACGCCCCGCAACATTCCGCCGGCAAGAACCTCCTGGAGAGCGTCCAATGCGGAGACCTGCCGGGAATCGGCATGGTGATGATCGATGGCGTAATCCGCTGCGAGCGCAGCCGGAATACTCCGCCGGCGACACGCATCCCAGTGCTGCGGAAATAACCAACATAGGTTCGCGGCGATTGCGAAACCACCATTCGCCATTCGACATGCGCGATGGACCGAAAGTGCTTCCCCTCGATGTTTGTTAGCGGTATTATGCCTGGAACACGTGTGTTGGCCGCCTTCTTTTTGGGTGTGCGGGCCGAGCAGCATCTGGAGTCGAGCCATGAAGGCCTGTTTGCTACGCACACCCATGGCAATCGAGAAGAATCCGCTTCAGTTCACCGACATTCCTGAACCCAAACCTGGCGCCGGAGAGGTGCTTGTGCGCGTGCAGGTATGTGGAGTGTGCCGCACCGATCTGCACGTTATTGAAGGTGAGTTGCCACCTAAGCTGTCGCCCATAATTCCGGGACATCAAGTCGTCGGAACAATCGAGGAAACAGCTTCGCGCACCGGCCGCTTCTCGAAGGGCGCGCGTGTGGGAATTGCCTGGCTGCACAAAACCGATGGGACTTGTGGGTACTGCCGGCGTGGAGAAGAGAATCTGTGCGACGCCCCGCTCTTTACCGGATATACCGTGAACGGCGGCTATGCCGAGTGGATCGTGGCGCCGGAGGATTTTGTCTACCCGATCCCGGAGGGACTTGCCAATGAGCACGCCGCGCCGCTGCTTTGTGCCGGAATCATCGGTTATCGCTGCCTTCGTCTGGCTCAGTTGGAACGTGGATCGAAATTGGGATTCTACGGCTTCGGTGCCGCGGCACATGTGGCCATTCAAGTGGCGCGCTATTGGGGCGTGGATGTGTATGTTTCGACTCGCGATGCGCGGCACCAGACTCTGGCGAAAGAGTTGGGAGCGAAATGGTCAGGTGGGACTCTGGAAGCACCTCCCGAGAAATTGGATGCGGTCATCGTTTTTGCACCTGCGGGAGAAATTGTCCCAGCGGCCTTGAAAGCGGTACGTAAAGGCGGCCGGTTGATTTTGGGTGGCATTCACATGAGCGACATACCTTCGTTTCCTTACGATTTGCTCTATCAAGAACGTACGATTCGCAGCGTCGCGAACAACACCCGAGAAGACGGCAGGCAGTTTTTGAAATTGGCGGCAGAGATTCCGGTTCGCACCCATATCCAACTTTACCCGCTGCGCGACGCAAATCTCGCCTTGAATGCCCTGAAAACCGATGCGATTTCTGGAGCAGCCGTCTTGCAAGTGCGATCCTGAATCCTGCCAAGAGAGGGTCAGCGTTTAACGGGTCATTGCAAATTATATGGATTGGCACGTACTTTGTGTTCTACCGACGGAGGCTTCTTCGACGCTCCCGGAATTGGGCCCGAATTCCTCAAGAGTGTGATTCGCTCGAATGACTTCCAGTGCAGATTCGGTCTGAATCCAGACTTAACCCTTACATCGCAACCGCGAGGCACTCTCTATTTGGTCAGTCTTCCCCTACCCGAGACCACCTTGGAAGCAGTAAATAGCAGTGCAGGGCGATCTTCGGCGGCGGGATAGAGGTTGCCTCTTTTTGGAAAGTATCTCGCGCCTTTACCAGAGGACGCCCAGTCTTGTTTGCTAAGCTGCGGCGATACCCGTAACGGAGCAGCTTGCCCTCTGGTGTAGAAAAGCTGGCATAGCGGTGTCTCAAGCGTGCGTGAAAATTTTTCCCCTGTCTCTAACACTGGCACCGTATGACCATTCTCCACCGTTGAGATAGCCGCTTAGCCTCGCGCAAGTCTCGCCCGCCAAATACATGACCACCTCCCACCACCATATCTGCGTCACTATCATTTCGAACACACTCACTGTCATTCACGACATAGCAAGCACCGTATATTGATTTTGACGTAGTGATTGAGTGTGACTTTTTGGGCTAGTTTCCGGGAAAGGTTTGACGTTCGGGTCCACGCAAGGAAGTAGATCGGTTCCAAATCTCACACCTTTGCCCTCCCACGAGATTCCTCCTCCTAGCGAGCTTGGCGTTGCTTGGCGTTCTCAGGTTGGCCGGATTCAGGACCTTGAAGTTCAGCACATCGATTTTCGAGAGCATCTTCCGTTGGTGAGGCGAACTTAATCAATGGTCTGGCGGGTTTGACATCGTTCTCACGTGGATTCCATTTAACCTAACTTTCGCTTTCCGTTTGCCACCGGAAGTCATAACCCGTTTGTTCTTCGATGTGGGGGAGTGAGTGATTTGGCAACCGGTTGGGGTATATGACCCAGAAATCGGGACTCCCGGTCGGCAGTGCTGTTGAATTTCTCAACGGGACCTGTTGCAAATTATAGCAATCACTACAGCTTAGATCACATACCCTTCCTGGTTTGGCCTGTGCTCATTCGGTACAGAGGATGCATTGTTGTTGGGCGTCACCCCAACCGCGGACAAGAAGAACAGAGATCTCGCTTAACAGGCAGAGACCTGGAAGGAACTGGCATGCTGGTGATTAGAACAAGTCGCTCCCACCGGATCGCCTACTTGACTCTATTTCTGGTTGTTGCTGTGACGTTGACTGCGGCCTTGATGCTGGTTGCGGAGCACAACTCTCTCGCAATTCCTCAGAACTCAGAACCCATTGCCGCTCGAGCTTTGACCGCTCGTGGAGCCCAGGATGTTCATTAGCTTGGACCATTTTCGGTGCAACATTCTGCTTGCCGAGCACCTAATTTTTGTGCTGTTGATGACGGGCATATTGACTGCGCCGGCATTTGCGGACATCCATCCCGTACCGCTCGACAAGAATGTGGATTCTGCGACGTGCCTGGAGTGCCACGCAGATAAGGCCAATGGAAAGCACGTTCACACGGCAGTTATAACTGGATGCACAAGCTGTCACGAAGTTCGAGTGAATAAGGACGTTACACGCGTGAAGCTCATCACCACCACGCCGTATGCTCTCTGTTTCACTTGCCATGCGGACAAAAATCCAGCAGAGATCACGGGTCGGATTCACAAACCGGCGGCCCGTGAGTGCCTCAAGTGCCACGATCCTCACGAATCCGATAACAAGTACCAACTGCTGAAGCCAACGAGTGGAGCGACCGACAAGGACAATCTTTGCCTAAGCTGCCACGCTATCGGCGTCAGCGTGCCTGCGGCGGGCAGTCGACACGCGGCACTGGACATGGGTTGCCAGACGTGCCACGTCACGCATAGAACGGGCGAGCGCGGAAAGCAGGAGTTTGATTTTCACCTGATTAAGGCAACACCAGCACTGTGTATTGATTGTCATGACTCGAAAGATGCGGAGCTTCAGAAAGCACATCAGAACCAACCGTTCGGAACGGCCGATTGCGTGCGGTGCCACGACCCACACCAGTCCGACGCGCCCAAACTAATGGCGACGTTCATGCATCGGCCATTCGCAGACAAACAGTGTGAAGTCTGCCACGAACCGGCAAAAGAGGGGAAGGTGGTCCTGACCCAAGCGAGCATCAAGGCGCTCTGCGTGACGTGCCACGATGAAAAGGCCAAGCAGATTGAGTCCGCCAAGGTCCAGCACCCGGGAGCGACGGGTGACTGCACGGACTGCCACTCACCGCATGCCAGCAAATATCCAGGGCTGCCGAAGACCGACTCAGTGAACATCTGCTTGAGCTGTCACACAGACCAGGCGGAGCAGGGAAAGAAGAGGTATGTCCATCGCCCAGCGTTCGAGACGGGCTGTGGCACCTGCCACGAGGCGCACGGAAACGACAACGAGAAGTTATTGCGCGTGAGGGATGTGAATACGCTCTGTCTGGAGTGCCACGGACCGGACGCACCGCCGCCAGTCAGGATAGAAGAGCAGCATCTGGCGGCCATCTTTGACGGGAAAGTACGAATACCTGAAGACGCGCTGAACAGGGTGCCAGTTCTTCCGCTTCGATACAACCTCGGGCACCCGACTAAGGGGCACCCAGTAGCCAATGCCTACAACACAAAGACAAACACCAAGGCAGATCTCACCTGCCTGACATGCCACCAGCCACATTCTTCGGCGAAGCCGGACCTGCTGGTGAATGACCAGGAAGCAAACATGGCCTTCTGCAAGACCTGTCATAAGGAAGGAACGCTGCCGCTGAAATGAAAGGAGAGGATTGCATGAGTCTTCAACACACGCATCCGAAGCCATATCGATGGCTGCCCCTAGTTTTAGCTGGCTTGGTGGCGTTTGGCTTGGGCGCTGATCCTGCGCAAGCGCAACAGAAGAATAAGAATGCCAAGGGGTCCGATCAAATCCAACAGCCCAAGAGAATTGCGTTCGATATTAGTAAAATCGTGTGGCCAAACCCGCCCGCTGTTGCGCGAATCAAGTTTGAGAATATTCTGACCGGCCAGCCAATCGACTGGGCGGCTCTCGAGAACAAACAGAAGCCAAAACAGTCGTGGATGGACCGTTTGGCCGGACCACAACCGGATGCTCAGATCAAGGGCGTAGGGGAGAAAGTCGGGTTCCAGTTGCTCCGCGTTTATGGCGTGGCTGCGGACTCGAAAGGTCATATCTACGCTGCGGATCAGGCCGTAGGAGCAGTTTTCATTTTTCCGAGCGCGAAGGACGAACCGCTCGAGCTCATTAAGAACAATCGCGACGCACACTTCGGTTTGATCAACGGCCTGGCCTTGGACGACAACGACCGGTTGTTCGTGACCGATTCAAAGATGCACCACGTCCTCGTATTCAACGCAAAGCACGAGATCGAGGCATCGTTTGGCGGTGACGAATTAGTGTCTCCCGCCGGCATCGCTCTGGATACATCAAATCGGTTCGCCTACGTGGTGGATACGCAGCAAGATCAAGTGCTGGTGTTCGACGCGGACAGTTACAAGTTGCTGCGGCGGATTGGCACTGCCGGCAAGAAGCACACGCTCACCGGTCCAGGGGATTTCTCCCTGCCTACGAATGTGGCTTTAGATAGAGAAGCAAACGTGTACGTCACAGATACGTTGAACAATCGAGTGGAGATTTTTGACGCCGACGGAAGTTTCATCAGCGAATTCGGGAGCGCCGGCGACGGTCCGGGTCACTTTGCCCGGCCCAAAGGAATTGTTGTGGATTGTGATGGCCACATCTGGGTGGCAGATGAAATTCAAAGCCGAGTACAGGTTTTCGATAAGGACGGCCAGCTCCTTATTTACTTTGGCCAGCAAGGGAACTTTCCTGGCCAATTTCAGGCCCTATACGGGCTTGGCTATGACAAACAGAGGAACTGGGTAATTACAAGTGAACAGTTTCCAGGTCGCGTCCAAGTGTTTCGTTACGTGACGGACGCGGAGGCCGCAGCCGAGAGATCCCGTCGCGAGACGGAACAGAGCAAGCCAGCGCCGAAAGCTGCAGATTCGACGCCGGAGAAAGGCGGTGAAACTTCCCACAATTCCGTTCCTCGATGAATCAAGCCCAATACGTCTCTAACGGTACATGCATCCGGGAACAACGTAGTGATTCGCTCCAGGAAAGAAGTAAAGCTGAAACTTGGAGGTATTAACCAAATGACGCGAGTAGTACTAATTCTAGTTCTTGTTCTGGCCGTGGCGGGTTACGCCTCGGCCCAAATCACCTCTCCGACCGGTGACGTGCTCGGCGCTCACAACGTCTACGGTCGTGGTTGTGTCGCCTGCCACGCACCGCACAGCGGCGCTGCCGGAAACGGAGGAAAGACTAGTCCCAACAGCGGCAACCTTGCTCTTTGGGGCCAAGATCTAAGCCCGCTTTATGGGCAGACCTTCACGTTTGCTGGCGGAGCAACTGTCACGATTCCAAACTACGGGACGACCGCCGTCACTGTTGGCGGCAACCCCGTAGCAGCTGCTGGGCTTCCCGCCTCGGCGCAAGACGGCACTTTCGTTATCGCCGCATGCCTGAGCTGCCACGATGGCAACATCGCCGTAGTCGGCATGATGAAGGGAACTGCGGTGGAAACGGTAACGATCGGTACGGCCGTTTTCAATCCGCCCACGCTTCTCGGGAACGACACCACGACCCCTGGAAATTACCAGAACGACCACCCAGTTGGACAAAGCGCGAACCCTGGCTGCGGAGGTCCATACAACTGGGACTGCACCATTAACGCGGATGGCAGTTTCAGCTTCACCGGGCCGGCCAGTTCAAAATTCCTGACGGACTATTTTGATGTGACCACCTATGGTCCCATCGCCAATCTAGTCAAAGTTCCGGGCACCAAGCCTGGTTTTGGCGGGGCGACCACGTCCTTGTCGTGGATCACTTGCACTACCTGCCACGATCAGCATGACATGCAGTATTTCAACGCCGGGCCAACAATTGGAATCAAAAAGACGCACTTCTTTGTGCGCGGTTGGTATGATCCGGGAAATTCTCCCACCAGCAATAGCGCGGCCCAATTCTGCCGCACCTGCCATGGCGGCGAATCCAACGAAATGCACGGCCAAGCCATCCCAACCACCTGACACTTTTCCCATAGCGGGGGGAGGATGCGGTCCTCTCCCCCGCTCACTTAAGAACGTCGGTAACGAATCAAATTGAGATTTCAACTAGTAGCAAGGCGTCCGACAGCCAGAAAAAGATCCAGAGGGAATATGAGGCGCAATATTGGTTTGATCGCTCTTCTGCTGACTGTGGCACTGCCCATACGGGCCCAAGATACGGAAGCGCTCCCGTCGCACCAGACGCACCCGGCAACTAGCAGCGGCGGATTGGTTGCACTGGCCAAACCTGTAGCGCGCGTGAACGGGGCTGTACTGACGCAAGGAGACCTACTCCGCGAGATGTATGCGATATTCCCCTATGCGCGGCAACATAACGGAACCTTCCCGACGGCCCTGGAGCCCGATATTCGCCAGGGTGCACTGAAGATGATTGAGTTTGAGGAGTTGGTGTACCAAGAAGCGAAGCGGAGACAGATGAGAGTCTCACCAGTGCGGTTGACTCAAGCAGAAAAGCAGTTCCGCAAACAATTTGGTACGGAGCAGGAGTTTCGGCAATTTCTTCAAGTGGAAAACAGCAATTCCGATATGGTCCTGCGCGAGAAAATTGGGCGTTCGTTACTGATCGAAGATCTGCTGAAGACCGAAGTGACCGATAAGTCGCAGGTGTCGCTTGCCGAAGTCAGGTCCTTCTACGTGAAGAATCTGGAAAAATTTAAGCTCCCCGAGTCTTATGACCTGCAAACCATCACGATTATGCCTCCTGTGCGGGCCAGCAGACAGCAACCTAATCCACCGGCGCCGACCCCAGAGCAATCGAAGGAAATGCGGATTCGCGCAGAGGATGCGCTCCGACAAGCGAAGGTCACCAAGAGTTTTGAGGACTTCGGGCTCCTAGCAGAGAAGATTTCGGAAGACGATTACCGGGTGATGATGGGTCACCACAAGAATGTGGATGCGAAGGATCTACCTCCGGAAGTGTTGCAAGCCGCCGCGAAACTTCAGTTTGGGCAGATCAGCGATTTAATCCAAGCGGAGGGAGCCTACACCATCATTCGCTTGAATGCGCACACTCCTGCACGGACACAATCGTTTGATGAAGTATCGCAGGCTCTGCGCGACCAGATGCGCCAACAGAAAAGCGAAAGATTGCGTCGCGAACTGGATGCAAACCTGAGACGGAGTGCAAAGATCGAGGAGCTGTAGTGGAATGTACGGTCGAGCATACAAAATTTGGCTTCCGGTGTTAGGATTCGTGATTGCGGAATTGCTGCTCAATAACCTAACCGTTCGGGCGCAAATGCAGGTAGGGAGTGAGACACAGCTCAGCCTGGAAGGGAGCATTAGTGCCGGATACGCAGGAAGCATAATGAACAATGGAGGGGATACTCACGGACTGATCTTCGGCGGTGTAGGTAATTTGGGTGGGTCCGTTTACAGCCCACAGTTTCTCTCTTTTGACGTGGTGCCTTTCTACAATCAATCTCGTAATAATTCCAGCTACCAATCGATCACGGACAGTTCGGGCGTGACCGCGACCGCGGATGTTTTTGGAGGAGGGCAGTTTCCTGGTTACTTTAATTACTCGAGAGTATACAATAGCACAACGAATAACTATGTAATTCCTGGATTGGTCAATTACGCGACCAACGGCGATACACAGAACTTCGGAGTGGGTTGGTCCGCCAATCTCACGAACCTCCCCTTTCTCAGTTTTGCGTACCAACAAGGAAGCAGCAATTATTCCTTGTATGGTACTCAGCAAGAGAGTTCAAGTAATTTCCACTCAGTATTCGGCTCAGCTAGCTACAACCTCGACGGATGGCACTTAAATGGAGGGATCCACTATTTGGATACCGACTCGATCTTCCCGCAAATTCTGCCTGGGACCGTTTTGGAGAAGGCGACAGGGGACACAACCACCTATACGTTTAATATGTCCCGAGCAGTCGACGGAGATGGCAATACGTGGGTCAACTTTATAAGAACCGGCACCAATTACAACTTCTCGGGGTTGAACGACTCTGAGACTTCCGACGTTGTCAACGGTGGCTTAACCATCAAGGCGACGAGTAAGCTCACTACCACGGTCAGTGGCAATTATAATGACAATCTTTGGGGGTCTATCTTTCAACAAGTGACGGGCACCGGTGCTGCCGTTCCGGTATCCATCAGCGGAGCGCCGTCACATTCCTGGAGTTTATTCGGCAACGCGCAGTATGCAGTCTTGCCGGGTATGTATGTGGAAGGAATGGTTTCGCATCAACAGCAATCATTCGAGGGGACTTCCTACAGTTCCAACGCGTTTAGCGGGTCGATATTTTATGGTCACCAGCTACTCGGAGGACAATTCTCCGCAGGGGCTACAGTAACGGAGAGTTCCTTTGGGACTGGGGAGGGGTCGCATCTTGGATTACTTGCCAACGCGACTTACATCCGGAGAATTGGCGAATGGAATCTGAGCGGCAATGTCGGTTATTCACGGAACACCCAAACAATTCTTATTGCCTACACGAGTTCGGGCTACAGCTATTCGGTTTCTGTGAATCGTCGGATCGTCCGCCACATATATTGGAATGGCGCGGCCAACGCATCCAAAAGCACACTGGATCAATCGTCGGCATACAGCAACGTCACGCAAGGCTATTCAACCGGCCTCGCAGGCCGATGGCTGAGCGTTAACGGAGCATATTCGAAATCCAACGGAAATGGTTTGCTCACATCTACAGGTGTCACGCCACTGCCGCCAGGTGTCCCGCCCGTCGTGGTTCCCACGGTGTTGTACGGGGGGAGAACTTACTCGGTGAGCGTGGGGAGTACCCCCATCCGTGGTCTTACCTTCAGCGGCGCTTATATCAACTCTCGAAGCAATACAGGCGGAGCTTTGGTTAACTCGAATAACACTTCCTCCCAGGCTTACGCATATTTGACTTATCAAGTACGCAAGATATATTTCGACGCAGGGTACACGCGCCTGCTTCAGGGATTCAGTGCGACCGGTTTGCCTCCAAGTCTGCTATCTACGTACTATGTCGGGTTATCGAGATGGTTCAAAGCCTTCTAGCATGTGTAGAGCGGAGCGCTGGAAAGATCGGGCTCGGTCTGCTGCTCGCGATTCTGAGCCTGGCACTACCGCTATGTGCTGGACCTTCTCGGCACGATGCCAAGGTGCGCCAGGTGACGGTTCCGGTCTTGTTGCTCGACGGTGGTCGGAAGCTCGTCTTTGAGGGCGCCTTCAGCAGTGAAAAAGACGTCCGGCCGAAACGGGGCTTTTTCAAGAAAATGCTGGACGTCGTCGTCGGTGAACCCGCGATTCATCCTATGCTGCGACCATTCGACGTGGTCACCGATTCACGTGGACGCATCATCGTGACCGATCCTGGCGCCAACGGCGTGCACATCTTCGATCTTAGAGAGCGGAAGTACAAGTTCATTTCCCGCAAGGACAAGTCCAAAGAGGCCATGACCACGCCACAATGCGTGGCGGTGGATGCGCTGGACAGAATTTACGTCACGGATTCTGAGCTGGGAAAAATTTTTGTGTTTGAACCCGATGGCAAGTTCAGCCGGGTCATCGGCAGCTTGAAACACGGGGAAGGCTACTTCAAACATCCCACGGGCATTGCTGTGGACTCCGTCGCTCAGCGTATCTATGTGTCTGACACATGGCGGAACGTGATATTCGTCATGGACTTACAAGGGAACGTGCTGCAAAAGATCGGCAAGAATGGTTCAAGTGACGGCGAGTTCAATTTCCCCACAGATTTAAGGCTCGATGGGCCCAACCTGATCGTATTGGATGCGATGAATTTTAGAGTGCAGGTTCTGGACCGCTCGGGGACGTTCCAGTACACCATCGGGCATCTTGGGGAAGGGCCAGGGGGAATGTTCCGGCCGAAGGGACTGGGCCTGGACTCAGAGGGGCATTTCTACACAGCCGAGGGACTGTCGGGCGTCGTGCAGGTGTTCGATCGGCGAGGAGAGCTGCTGTATTACTTCGGCAAGCGGGGAACTGGATTCGGTGACTTTCAGTTGCCGACGGGGCTGTTCATCGATCACGAAGACCATGTGTATGTCGTGGATTCTTACAACCACCGCATACAGATGTTCCGCTATTTCGGGCAGAGCAAGCCGGCTGCGGGACGAGCGCAATGAAGGCACGCTGGCTCATCGCTGTGTTCCTGCTTGTCGGAACTGCCATAAAGGGGCAGCAGTACAGTGGAGATGTACTGGGGCAACATAACTTGGGCCCGGGTGGACCCTCACCGGTAAAGGGAGGCCTTAGTGCGCCCTGCCTCTATTGCCATGCACCGCATTCCGGACTTGGTGCACAAGCGCCGCTGTGGAATCAAACGCTGACGACAGAAACTTATACGACTTATACAAGCACCACATACGTTGAAACGGGCGAACCGCAACCGTTGTTGGGCAGCGACAGTAATCTCTGCCTGAGCTGTCACGATGGAAGTATCGCTCCTGGGCAGACCGTGGCTTACGGGAAATTCCCGATGAGTGGAAGCATGACTGCTGCAGATAATTTTGGAACGAACCTGTCCAGTTCGCATCCGTTCAGCTTGGTGTTGCCGCTAAAGGATTCCCCACACTTGGTACCAACCCTTTACAATTCCGGAGTAACGGCCGATCCGAGCGGAGCAGTAAAGCTGATCAACGGCAACATCGAATGCACGACCTGCCACAACGCACACGTGGAGGCCACGGATTTGGTGGCGCGAGATTTTCTAGTGCGGGATGGCTCTGGGGGCCAACTGTGTCTTGCCTGTCACACATCGGCGAACCGGACGGTAAACCATTTGACGAATTACCTAGCTGGATGGACTAATGGCATACACGCCACTGCTGCGAACACGATTGAAAGTCAGTCCGGAGTAATCCTCGGGGCCTATCACAGCGTGGCGCTGAACGGGTGCGCTTCCTGCCACATGATGCACAACGCGCCAGGAGCGGCACGGCTACTGCGCGGCAAAAACGAAAACGACTGCTCCGGATGTCACGGCGCGGGCGGCAATATGTCTCCGGCCCTCCCAAATGTGTTTGCAGAGTTTGCGAAGGCCGGCCATCCCTTCTACACTGCAGCGGGCTCGCATGACGAAGCTGAACCTGTGCTATTAAACCAGAACCGTCACTCCACCTGTGTGGATTGCCATAATCCACATGCCGCACTTCAGGTGACTTCATTTCTTCCACCTCCGGGTATTCGACCCTCCCAGGGCGCTGTGCAGGGCATCAGCGGGACTGATAGCATCACGACCCTGAACCCTGCCGTGAATCAATATGAGAATTGCCTGCGTTGCCATGGAACCAGCACGGGAAAGACGGTGGTGCCAACTACGTATGGCTATTTGCCCATGTGGGCGGTGGCGGCGGCAGATCCATTGAACGTCATTCCGCAGTTTTCGCTCCAGGCCACTTCGAGCCACCCTGTGATGCACGTCAGTAACAGCCCATATTCCCAACCAAGTCTGCGCCCCTTTATGCTAAATGAAGATGGCGTAACACCGGGACGTGCCATGGGCACTCAAATATTCTGCACGGACTGCCACAACAGTGACGACAATCGTGAGTTTGGGGGTGCCGGTCCTAACGGGCCCCACGGATCGAAGTGGACGCATATTCTGGAGCGGCAATATGTGATGAGTCAGGCGCCAGCGCCCGGCCAGCCAATTACAAATCTGTTCCCAGAACCTGACCTTTCGGTGAATGGACCGTACGCGCTGTGTGGAAAGTGCCACGACTTGAAACAGGTTATAGCCAACACGAGCTTTACAGAACACGCCCGGCACATTAATGCAGGATTTAGCTGTTCGACATGCCATACGGCTCACGGAATGGGAGCTATCAGCGGAACAGTTTCTGGGGAACGACTCGTTAATTTCGATTTGAACCTAGTAGCTCCGAACGGAACAACTGCCATCTCTTACAATCGCGCCACCAACACCTGTGCGTTGACCTGCCATCAGCACGTTCACCAAGGCACAGGACCGGCGCAGGTCAAAAGGCACAGGTAGCGCCCGCGAAGCGTACCTATGTCTTTGCAATGCATCTCAGCGAGAGATGTCGGGTTCGTGATAGCTGGCATCGTCGTTCACGGCCCAAACGTCATATTTTTTCTCAGCCGCCAGGACATTCCGTGCGGCCAACAGTCCCGTCATCATGGCATGGTCCTGGTTGTTGTACTTGTGCATCCCGTTTCGACCAACAAGATAAACATTGCGTAAGTTCGCATCCAGAGCTTCTCGTAACACGTGAATGTGTTGTTTGTGCAGTTCGTCATACACAGGATACGCCTTTGGCTGCCGCATCACGCATCCATCAATCACGTCCGCAGACTCCGCGAGTTCTAGTGTTTCTAATTCGTGTTTCGCTAAGGCGATTAACTCCTCGTCCCGTCGATTCCATAGCCCATCGCCTTCAAAGCAGAAGTACTCCAAGCCATAACAGCAATAATTCGGGTCTATTACCATCTCTGGTGACCAAGCTTTGTAGTTTTGCACGCGCCCGACCTTGACTCCTGGGTCGTGGATGTAAATCCAATTATCTTTGAGTTGATTCCGCTCGCGCAAAATTAATCCAACGGTAATGAAATCGCGGTATCGCAAAGCTACTGCAGATCGTCTTACGGCCTCTGGCAGCTCGGGTACGATCATGCTGACTAAGTCGCTGATAGGCATTGACGAAAGCAGGTGGCCACCGGTGTATGCTTCCACTCCTCCACTAGTGGTACGAGCCGAAACTGTCCAACTGCCATCGGCATCTTGGAATCTGCAGCATTCCACTGTTCTGCCTAGCAGAACCTGACCTCCCATCTGCTGGACTTTTTCAGCGCATTTCTCCCACATCATGCCCGGTCCTAATCGCGGGTAATGGAACCGATCGACCAGGGTTTTAATGACGGCAGCGTGCTTTCTTCGCAGAGGCTTTGGCAGCAGGGCGTGCTTGATTGCCGTTCCGAGCGAAAGCCCCCGAATCCTTTGGACGGCCCAATCCGCCGAAATCTCCTTGCAACTCATTCCCCAGATTTTTTCCGTATATGTTTTAAAGAAGATCTGGTAGAGCCGTCGTCCAAACTGATTGACGACCCAATCTTCATACGATTTGGGATTCGCCGTAGGCGCGACCAGTGCACGCACGAAGGACAAAAGGCACAGCACGGATTCGACGAAACCCAGTTGCATTAGGGCTTCCAGCGGCCGCAGAGGATACGAGTAAAATCTCCTTCGGTAGTAAATTTTCGACGACCGCGGCCGCTCCAGCAGATCTGAGCCGAGTATTTCTTTCCACAGATTTTCAATTTCTTGAGACTTCGAGAAAAAACGGTGGCCTCCGATGTCAAAGCGATACCCCCGATACGGGACGGTCCGCGCGAGCCCACCGACATATTCTGGGTCGCGTTCCAGCACTACGACGGTTTGTCCCCGCTTGCTTAATTCGTATGCAGCCGTCAGCCCCGCCGGTCCAGCTCCCACGATAATGGCTTTGACCGGATGTTCACTCATTGATGAAATTTACTAACCTGAGTCATTTCAGAGCTTCCAGCCTGTAAGGTTGAGCGCTCAGCGACTGTTTGAGTGTAACAAAGACTGAGATCCGAAGTTTGTTCCCCGATTTACTTGCGTTCGTAGGTGAACATATACTCGGTTCTGTCGGGATTACGCGCAACGATTTGAGACGTCTTTAGCGAATCCAACAAACCATCCCCAGGCGTGCCTGGCAGTTCGTCATTAGAAAGAATGTATCCGCCGGATTTGAGCATCAATGCCATATTCTTTCGTGCAAGTGCCTGCTCGAGCGTGCCAAAGTAAATGAAGACATTGGTGCCGATAATCAGATCGAACCTTTGGTCGGGCGCCAGCAGCAAGTGCTGGAATACGATATTCGTGTCGAGCGGAGTGATGCGCAACACAAATTCCGGGCGAATCTTCACCGCTCGCGTCTGCGTCGTCCCGGCTGCGCCCCCAGGAACAGCGATCGCCGGAACCGTTTCTCCGATGCTCGCACCCAATTTCCGCCAATACTGAACAAAGGCTTGGCGATATTCCGGGGTTTGCCTCGCTGCAATATCCCACGGCAATTGCACGGTGTACGGTTTTCCTGCAGCCGCGGCCTTGCCTGCCCGAGCAATGTGGAAATTGACGTCAGGACTGATATCCAGCGTATAAATTTCCACGCCCGCCGAATCCGCGAAGCCCAGTTGCCGCAGCGAATCCAACACTGCAAACGGTTGAATCGTCTGCAAGGGATAAAAGTCGCTACCATTTTCCTTATTTGCAAAATCCAGTCCCGGCCCAACAATCGCAATCCGAGACACCGAACCGGGCCGGAGCAGCCGTTTCTTCAGCATGTCTGCCAAATGCAGATGAATTAGGAAATCCGGCCAAAGGTTCGTATCCAGTGATATGCCGCGGTCCTGAAATAACTGGAACTGATTCCCTTGCTGAACCTCCTTTGTGTAGCGCACAATCTCATCGCGCATGCGCGCCAGGTTCGCAAGCAAATAGGCCTTGATTTTCTGCCGCTCTTCCGACGTCTTGAAGGAGTAGCCTTTCTTTTCGAGAAATGTGCGCATGCGAGCCAAGCCTTCGCTGGCGTTCGGCGCGCTCATTGCACGGATCAAGTCGTTAGCTCGATTCTGCGCGAACGCATTCACCAGCGAACTTTGTCCGTAGTGCAACAAATATTCGTCGTCGATGCGATATTCCCTCGTGTAGGTAACGCCGAAGCGCAGCAGGTTTATCAGCGTGTCTTCTTCGCCGCGATCCAGGCGAGCGCGAATGTCCGCGTCCTCACTGTTTATCCAACGCATCCAGTCGTTCGCCGTCACCACGCCAGATTTGCTCAAGCCTTTCGGAAGTTTGTCCTGCATGGCTTGCAGTACCGGTCGCGCTTCTTCAAAGGAGAGAAATTCTGTTTTAGGCGAGTCTTGCGCGTCCGCAGCGATGGCGCAACAAAAAGCTGAAAGCAGAAGCAGAACGAGCCGGAAATGCGGTTTCATGACTTTGATGCCAGACATGTTTACATTACGGTTTCTGGGACGTGGAGGCTTGCGCTTCGGCGATGAGCTCTTTCACCTTCGCGCGTGCCTGGAAGCCGGGATTGGTCGCCAGAAGTGTTTGCCAGTTCGCTATTGCTGTCGTCGCGTCGTGTTTGCCTTTCCATTCCACAACTCCGAGGTTGAACAGCGCGTTCGCTTTGTTCGGCTCATCCACAAGGGCTTGCCGGAACTCCTTGATCGCTTTATCCGCATCGCCCGTGTACCAATACGCCGTGCCCAGATCGGTTCGCACCGATGTGTCATTGGGCCCGGATTTCAGAGAGCGCTCATAGTAATCGATGGCGATCGGGTATTGCTTCTCGTCGTAGTAAACATTGCCAATCTGCGCAAGTAGGGCGGCGTTCAGGGGATCGTCTTTCAACTGCTCCAACAGGGGACCGGCTTGGTTATCCGCAGCTTGTTCCAGTTCCGGAGTCGAAGCTGCGGGAATGGAACTGAAACCGCTCGGAGCAAACGCCATCCCGGCGTGAGCCCCTGCATTTGGGGCCGCCGTAGGATGCGGCACCTGACCTGCAAACGATCTGCGAATGAGCCATCCCCCACATGCGCCTAACAATAAAGAGAACAAGGCCAGTGCAAACGCCTGTTTCCTGCTCCAATATGTACTGCTCACTGTCTTTAGTTCGGTGCTTCCCATGGGCTTCAGTTCTGTCACGTTCTGTTCCCCGTTCTTGAGAATCGTTCAGTTCTTCGTCCCCATACTGGCCCTTGCTTCGGCAATCAACTGTTCCACGGTTGGCCTGCGGTCCAAATTGGGGTTGCTTTTTAGCAATTTCTGCCAAGCGGAAATCGCGCCCTGGCTATCATGTTTGCCGCGGTACTTGATCATCCCCAGATTAAAGAGCGCGTTTACGTTGTTGGGGCTGTATCTCAGCGTTTCAGTCAGTTGCGACAGAGCGCCGTCAACATCACCCGAGTAGTAAAGGCAGGAGGCCAGCTCGGTCCGCGCTGACGCGTTCTTTGGGTCGATCTTCAACGCCTTGTCAAAATAACCTGAGGCATCCCGAAATTGGTGCGCGGCCTGGTAGATCCCGGCGATCTGAATCAACAGCGCAGCATTTTGGGGATCACTCTTGGACTTTTCAATCAGACTGGACGCTTGGAGATCCGCCATCTGTTTCATCTGATCCAAAGTCAGTTTGGGATGTCCGCCGGGTAACGTGGTTGCCGAAGCAGTCGCAACCGGCGACGCGGTCCTCGGTCCAGCACCGCGTGCCACATGCCTTCCCAAAACAAAATAGCCCACACACAGGCCGCACAGCAAACACAGCGCAGCGATTGTGTAAACATGAACGGCACGCAAACCCGCGGAACCGGCTGGCGTCATGTCTGGAAAGGTTGTGGGCATGCGTGCAGCTCCTGAAATGGCTTGTTAGCGCATCATTGAGCGCTTCAGCCACTCAAATGCTTGAAAAACATGTTAGTTGCTAGCGGCAAGAGCAAAAGCAACGTTGGCCACCGCAAACAGAAGGTGCCCTTGCAGCTTCATCATATAAATATAACAAAACGACAAAGCTACTGGATGAGGGTAGGCTGTGGAATGAACGGGGTGCCGCGCCAGGCGTCACACGCCGGTGTGATGCGTGTCACGTCGCTCCCTCGTTTGCAGCGCCGTGCGGCGCGTGTATGCTAGGGAGGTTCGTTGTGCGGCGAGGGATGCACCTTGCTCACTCGCAATGACTTGCAGTAGCTCGAATTGGTGCACTTACTGTCGTAATCATTCCTTTACCGGGCTGTTATATATTTTCGGGCCGGGGCGGCTATCGTCACGGAGGGCATTTACCCGCGCCACGATGCGGGGTATTCGCTGATCCTGTAGACGGAACGGGAACTGGCTCGCCACGTTGCTCCGCATGACCAACGTCAAGGATGAGGGTAGATTCATGTGCCGTTTTCTCAGGGGTGCAGGCTTAGCCGTTTTGTTGTTGTGGGTGCCTGGCAGCTACGCTCAAGCGCCAAGGCCGCTGACTTGGGATGAAGTGAAAAACCGATTTGAAGCGAACAACCCCACCTTGCGCGCGGGCGCGCTTGGGATTGAGGAGTTTAAGGCTGAGGAGACCACTGCGTACCTCAGGCCGAACCCTCAGGCCTCTGTCGGCCTCGACCAGATAGCTACGACGACGAAAGCTCCGTTGTCCGAGGTGGTGTTGAATGCCTCAGTCAGTTATCTTCACGAACGCCAGCACAAGCGTGAGTTGCGATTACAAAGTGCGCAAAAGGCCACCGGCATTGCGGTATCTGGCCAGGCCGATTTGGAGAGAAACCTCATTTTCAACTTGCGCGGTGCGTTCGTAGGCGTGCTGCAAGCCAAAGCGATTTTGCGCGTTGCCACCGATAACTTGGAATACTGGGATCGGGTGCTGAAGATCAGTCGGGATCGCTTCGATGCCGGCGATCTTGCCCGTGTTGATTTCGATCGCTTGGAACTCCAGCGGGTCCAGTTTGAATCTGACGTGCAGACCGCCGACGTCAATCTCCGAACCTCCAAAATTCAGCTGTTGATGCTCTTAAATGATCGCACTCCTGTCGATCAGTTCGATGTACTTGGCCTATTTGAATTTAATGACCAGCTCGCGCCTTTAGATCAATACCGCCAGACCGCTGTGGATAATCGTCCCGACTTGAAGGAAGCCTTGCAGAGCCTCGATAAATCGAAAACGGATCATCAGCTCGCGGTCGCGAATGGATCCACGGATCCGACCATTAATGTCGATGCTGCATTCCCGACGATCTCAAGCGACTACTTAAACTATACGCCGCCAATACACGAGTACGTGGGTGTCGGCTTCAGCATTCCACTGCGCATCTTTGATCGCAATCAGGGAGAAAAGTTGCGCACGCAACTGGATATCGATCGCAACCAGAAGCTGCTGGACGCCCAAGAAGCCCAGGTGTTCAGCGACGTGGACTCCGCGCATGCCCTGGTCAACAGCAACATCATTTTGCTAAGGCCCTACAAAGCCAAATACCTGGAGGAAGCTACCCAGGTGCGCGACACTATCAAGTTTTCGTACGAACACGGAGGAGCTTCTTTGCTGGATTTCCTCAACGCCGAGAATGACTACCGCAGCGTCCAGATGAACTACGCAAATCTGGTTGGCGCGTATTTGACGGCGGCAGCGCAGCTCAACCTGGCGGTCGGCCGGGAGGTGATTCAATGAGCGAAAAATGTAGCGGTCTGTCCGCCATGGCGGCGATTTGCTTGCTTACCGGTGCAGGGATGGCCGGCTGTAAAGAGAACAAGCCGAATCCGAATGCAGAGGCACCGCCGCCCTTCCAAGTTGAACAGGAGATGAATCTCAACAACTTTAAAGTCGACCATCCGGATCAATTTCCAGTGGTCAAGGCAGTGGAGTACAAGGCGCCTTCGACATTGGATGTGACCGGCGTTGTGAACCCTGATATCGCTCGAGCCGTGCCGGTTATTTCTTTGGCTGCCGGACGCGTGGTCGAGATTAAGGCCAGACTTGGCGACGAGGTTCATAAGGGGCAAGTGCTACTAAAGGTCAGAAGCAACGACGTATCCGGCGCTTATCAAACTTATTTGAAGGCAGTCAACGATGAGCGCTTGGCGCGAGTTCAGTATGAACGGGCGAAAATTCTGTATGACAAAGGCGCAATTCCTAAAAGTGCGCTGGAGCAAGCCGAAGACGCGGAAAATGACGCCACAGTTGATCTGGACACGGCCTTGGAGCAGTTGAGACTGCTGGGAGCTGACAAAGATAATCCTTCGGGAATCGTGGATATTGTTGCGCCCATTTCGGGCGTGATTACTGATCAGCAGGTGACCAACGCTGCAGGCGCACAAGGACTGTCTGGTCCAAATCCATTCACCATTTCCGACCTTTCCTATGTCTGGATCATGTGTGACGTCTACGAAAATGATCTGGATGCGGTGAAGGTGGGGCAGTTTGCGGATATTCGTCTGAACGCCTATCCGGGAAGAGTCTTGAAGGGGCGGATCGATAATATTCTCCCGATCTTGGATCCGAATATTCGCACCGCGAAGGTGCGTTTAGAGGTGCCAAATCCTGGACGAATCATGCGCGTCGGGATGTTTGCCACAGCAACGTTCTACGGCAGAAAGCCGCAGACACATGCGGAGGTGCCAGCCTCAGCGGTTCTTCATTTACATGACCGGGATTGGGTTTATGTGCCGCTGGGACAGGGCCGCTTCAGGCGTGTCGCGGTAGTCGGGGGCGCCATTCTGCCGGGCAATCAGCAGGAAATTCTTTCTGGGCTGAATCCGGGCGATCAGGTGATCAAAGACGCGCTGGTACTACAAAACGCGGTGGAAGAGTAATGATACGCAGACTGGTCGACTTTGCCCTGGACAATCGCTTCCTGGTGCTTTCCACAGCGATAGTCATTTTTGTTTGGGGAGCCATTTCGTTTCACCAACTTCCGGTGGAAGCCTACCCGGACGTCGCCAACAACTACGTGGACGTGATCACCCAATGGCCAGGCATTTCCGCCGAACAAGTCGAGCAGCAAGTCACCGTGCCTATAGAGATTGTCATGAACGGTATTCCTCACGTCACCACTCTTCGATCTTTTTCACTGTTTGGGCTTTCGTTCGTGGAGATGGTGTTCGACGACGAAGAGGACAATGCCTGGAACCGCGAAAGAGTTTTGGAGCGGCTCACGCTGGTCACTCTGCCCCCTGGGCTGGTACCGCAGATGGGCACGGATTGGAGCCCGGTTGGCCAATTCTATTGGTACACACTGCGAAGCAGCGATCCCAATTACGATGCCATGGAGCTGAAATCCATTGAAGACTGGGTTATCGAAAAGAACTTCAAATCGGTGCCGAATGTGGTGGACGTCTCGAGTTTCGGAGGCCCTACCCGGGAATACCAAGTCCGACTAGATCCCAACAAACTAGTGTCGCACGGATTGAGTTTATCCCAAGTCGAGCAGCAGCTTGCCAACAATAACGTCAACGCCGGCGGCAGTTTTATTCAGACCGGGCTTCAGCAAATCAACGTTCGCGAAGTCGGATTGGTACGCACGGTACAAGACATTGAGAACACCGTCATCTATACGAAGACCGGCACTCCGCTGCGCGTTAAAGAAATTGCGGTGGTCGAGCAAGGGCCCAAGATCAGGTTAGGGCAAACGGCCAAAACCGTTCGTCGCGAGGATGGCACGCTGATCGATGCTGACGACGTGGTCTCCGGAACGCTTCTGCTGCGTAAGGGCGCCGACGCCGACACTACACTTGAGGCCGTCCACGAAAAGACCAAACAACTAAACGAGCGCATCCTGCCTCCCGGAGTCAAAGTGGTTCCGTTTCTCGACCGCAGCGACTTGGTGCACCACACCACGCATACCGTGCTGCATAACCTGGCCGAGGGCGTTTTTCTGGTCGTGTTCATCTTGTTCCTGTTCCTTGGGAACGTCCGCGCCGCGCTGATCGTTGCGCTGACCATCCCGTTCTCGTTGTTGTTTGCATCAGGCTGTCTGAAGCTGAAAGGGATTCCCGCCAATCTGTTATCCCTAGGCGCGTTGGATTTCGGCATGGTCGTCGATGGCGCGGTGGTTATGGTGGAAAACATCGTGCGCCACCTGAACCACAGGGACGAGGACTTTCAAAAAACCCCGATGGACCGCATCCGGGAGGCGGCGCACGAGGTGCAGCGCCCGGTGTTTTACGCTATTGCCATCATCATCACCGCGTACTTGCCCATTTTCACTCTGCAGCGAGTGGAAGGCCGGCTGTTTCGGCCAATGGCCTGGACGGTCGCATTTGCCTTGCTCGGCGCCTTATTGTTTTCCATGTTGGTGACGCCTGGCCTGGCCTCGCTGTTCTTTGCGCGAGGAGCCAAAGAGTGGCGCAACGTCTTCGTGATTTGGCTGACCGCGCAGTATCGGCATGCGGTGCGCTGGGCTGTCGAACATCGCCTGGTCACCGTGGGCGCCGCGGTGTTTTTGTTCGCTTGCAGCTTGTACTTATGGTTCGGACCGGTGATTGGCTCGGAGTTCTTGCCGCACTTGGACGAGGGCGCGCTGTGGGTGCGGGGCACTCTTGCTCCCAGCGTAGGGCCTGACGAGAGTATTCGGGTCACGAATCAGGCGCGCATCCTGTTGTGCTCGTTTCCTGAGGTAACGCAATGTTGGAGCCAGGTGGGTCGCCCCGACGATGGCACCGATCACACGAATTTCTTCAATACCGAGTATTTTGTCGACCTGAAGCCAAAAGAAAAGTGGCGGCCCGTGTTCGACCAGAACAAGGACCGGCTTATTGCCGCCATGGACCGCGAACTAGAGAAGAACATTCCCGGCGTAGTCTGGGGTTTCTCGCAGCCGATCGCCGACAACATGGAAGAGGCCATTAGCGGCGTCAAGGGACAGCTGGCCACCAAGGTTTTTGGTGACGATTTGCGAGTGCTCGAGGAGAAGGCCGACCAAGTCGCCAACGTTATGCGACAGGTCCCCGGAGTACAGGACCTGGGTGTGTTTCAAGTGCTAGGCCAGCCGGAGCTCAATGTATCTGTAGACCGCCAACAAGCAGCGCGATACCAGATCAATGTGGCCGATGTGCAGGATGCGATCCAGACCGCGGTTGGCGGCAACCCGCTCACTCAGGTACTGCAAGGAGAAGCTCGCTACGATTTGGTGTTGCGTTATCTTCCGCAATATCGCGACACCCGCCAAGCCATCGAGAACATCCGTCTGTTATCTCCGAGTGGCGAGCGTGTTTCGCTGGCGCAACTCTGCAAAATCGAGGAGCTCGACGGCGGCTCGGAAATCTACCGCGAACAAAACCAGCGCTATGTAGCCATCAAGTATAGCGTCAGAGACCG
>Ga0187782_10000432_pt1 | contig 28141 bp, 19 predicted proteins | sample 0715_SJ02_MP15_2_FD_132454 | JGI IMG/M metagenome (GOLD analysis project Ga0187782, IMG submission 132454) | Tropical peat soil microbial communities from peatlands in Department of Meta, Colombia - 0715_SJ02_MP15_20_MG | ecosystem: Environmental > Terrestrial > Soil > Wetlands > Peat | place... | reverse complement strand
GGCGGCGGAGCGCAGCCTGCAACGTGCGCTCGAAATCAATCCGGATCACACCGAGGCGCTCCTGCAGTATGGGTCGCTCCAGGAAGCGCTTGGGCGGCTCGACGATGGGCTGCGCTGCAAGCAACAGGCGCTCGCGCGCGATCCGCGATCGCCGGGCGTTCTGGTGCAGATCGCCATCTCTTATTGGCATCAGCGCAAGTACGACGACACGCTTGTCTGGGCCCGGCGGGCGCTGGAGGTGGACCCGAAGCATGTGCTGGCGAGCCAATTCGTTATGCACGTCTATTGGAGGATCGGGGACGTCAATAGATTTGCGGCCTGGATCATCAGCCAGTCCAGCCAGGCCATCGCTTGGGGCTTTCCCGAAGAGAGGGTTGTGGTGATGAAGCAGGTCATCGCGGACATGCAGCAGGTGTACGCGACGGCCGGCCTCTCCGGGGTGAACCGATTCTGGGTGGATCAAATCGCGAACCCGCAACTGGACTTCGACATTTTGCTGAAGATGGCATTCTTCCGCGCCAGACTGTATGGCGCGGCAGGCCGCCTCGATGAAGCGTTCAACTGCCTTGATCAAGCCATCGCGTACCGCGACCCAGCACTCGTTCACCTGGCGGTCGCACCGGATTGGGACAGCCTGCGCGGTGACCCGCGGTTCACAGAACGCCTGCGGTCGATGTCGCTTCCTTCGGCCCGCCCGGACTGAAAAAATGCAACCTGTGATTCCTACCTGTGATCTCTACCTGTAAAACGTGTCAGAGACGTGTGGAGAAGCTGTTCGATACGGTCTAAGTTGTAATCTTTCCGTGCGGTGGTAGAGTGACACGGTAGAGGTCTGGGGTTCGAGTCCCCACGGGCCTACCATTTATTTCAACAACTTGCGGATTCACAGGTTGCTGTACGGGGGCTTTTGTGCCGTTCTTTGTGTCATAACCCTGCTCTTTGTTCCCCTGCGAGAGGGCGTCCAGGGCCTTTCGCTTGGCATCTAGCCGAACGTGCGAGTAATGAGCAAGCATCTTCCTAGAGACGTGCCCCGCTATTGCCATAATGGTCTGTTCGCTCGCCTTAGACTCAGCCAGTTCCGTAATCGCGTGGTGCCGTAGGTCATGAAACCGAAGCCCATGTGTGGGACTTTTCACCTCACTAATGTCCGCCTTACAGTCCGCATTCCTACCTTCGCAGGGTCCTGCAGTTGGCCACATGCTGGACATTTCACGGCTCGCGTTAGTCGCCTCCAAGCAGTGCGCCAAGTCGTCTGCGGTCGCGTGGGGTCAATTTTGCTGTTTTCGCAAGCGGGGAACACATAGTTATCCAATTTCGCTCCTTTGAGTGTTTCAGCCCGCTTAAGCAGTTCCTGGATAGCTTGCATGGCTTCCGCATTGAGAGGAATTACCCGTTCGCCAGCCTCGGTTTTGCTCTGCCGGATTGTTAGCGTTCCATCTAGCAGGTTAACGTCTCGCCAAAGCAGGTTCTTCAGCTCACAACCACGCATCGTCGTATTGAGCGCAAGAATCGACGACCAACGGACCGTCTGCCAATCGGGATTGGTGGCGGCTAGCTCCAAAAGCCGAGATTTCTCCTCATCAGTGAGGGCACGGCCAACCTGACGTTTTTCCTTTAAGCCGCTTTTGCCTTCGCGGTGTCACCTTGCATGGCGTAGGCGCGACCGAGCGCTCAGGTTTGCTAGCCACAGATTCCGGCGAAAAGGTTGCCACGAGGCTGTTGCCAGGTTCTTCGGTTCCTCTACGGATAAATGGAGAAACTACAAATATTCAGATGCAGAAGTCTGAAACTCTTCCATAACACCATTATCGGCAACGGTGCATTTTTTGGCACGGCGGTTGCATGCACCTTCAACAACGGTTGCTCTCGCTCAGGGTCTATTCTCAGATCGACAAGGTTTCAGGCATCAGTGAGGTGTCTATGAAACGTGTATTCCTTTCCATCGTGGTTGTCGCGCTGTTTGCGACATACGCTTTCGCCCAGGTAGAGACAGGCTCCATCTCGGGTACCGTCAGTGACCCTACGGGGGCGGCGATACCCGCGGCATCTATAACCGTAACGAACCAAGCTACTTCAGCGGTCCGCACCACTCAAACAGGAAGCATAGGACAATTCGATGTTCTCGGTCTAGAGCCCGGCCGCTATCAGCTAAAGATTGGCAAAGCCAGCTTTGAGACCTACCAGCAAGTGGTGGAAGTTACGGTAGGTAGTAAGACGGTGATCGACGCTAAATTGACCGTGGGCGCGACCTCGATAGTGGTAGAGGTGGTCGGAGCCGGCGGGGTGCAAGTAAGCACAGAAAGTCATGAGCTGTCCCAACTCGTTGATAGCCAGCAGTTGCAGAACCTGCCGAGCTTAACGCGCAATCCCTACGATTTTATTGTGTCTTCAGGGAACGTGAGTAGTGGTGACAATACAACTTCCAGCATGAACAGCGGTCAGAACTTGACCAACCGTGGCGTCGGTTATTCGATTAATGGTCAACGCGAGTCGGGCACCGAGATTCTGCTCGACGGGGCGGAGAATGTAGCTGTGTTCGGCGTCAGTGTCGGACAGGACGTCCCTGTTGACGCGGTTGAAGAATACAGCGTGCTGACAAACAACTTCTCTGCTGAGTACGGGCGGGCTTCCGGCGGAGTCGTTAACTTGGCAACCAAGTCGGGCGGGAATGATTTCCATGGGTCCGCGTGGGAGTTCAACCGCCTGGCCGCCTATACCGCCAACACCTTTACTGATGACGCGCAGGGCATACCGAAGGGGCAATACACCCGCAATATGTTTGGTTTCACTGTCGGCGGACCAGCCATTAAAGACAAATTGTTCTTCTTTGGCAGCACCGAATGGACCCGCGTGCGCAGTTCCGCCTCGGAGACCGCGGAAATCTTCGATCCAGCCTTTATCAGTATGTTGCCGTCGAACGTCCAGGCCTACTTCGGCAAGTTTGGCACTGGTGCGGTGCCCGCCTCTGGGAAAGTTACCACTGCAGGCCAACTGGATGCAGCTGGTCTCCCGGTGGGCCCGATCAATGGCGTAACGCCGGTTCCAGCCTCGACCCCAGTCTTTGATACCGTCAACTTCTCAGCCCCATTCGATGCCGGCGGCGGCGTTCCCGTGAATCAATATGTCATCGTGGCGCGCATCGATTACAAATTGAATGACAAGACGCAAATGTTCTTTCGCGATGGCTATGAAAGTCAAGACTTCTTCCAGGGCTCGGCATTCTACAGCGCTTACCCTCAATATAACGTTGGCACTTTGAATACAAATCAGAGCTACCTCTATTCTCTATACCATACCTTTAGTCCGACAGTCCTCAATAACGTAAAAGCGAGCTATACGCGCTATAACTCCATAAACTCTTTCAACACCGCCCTAACGAGCACCCCCAATCTAATGTTTGTTTCGCCCGTCGATCCCGTTACTGGCGGGTATATCAATATGCCTGGGCTGGAAAACTCCAGTGAACCGGGCGAGGGCGGATTGCCCTTTGGTGGGCCGCAAAATACCGTCCAGCTCGAAAATGACTTGTCCTGGGTCAAAGGCCGGCACTCGATGAGCTTCGGTTTTCAGTACACCTACATTCAACTCAACGTAGCTTATGGAGCGTATGCCCAGGCGGTGGAACAGCTGGGTCCCACAGCCCAAACAAGCATGAATGACTTAGTGAACGCAGGTGGGCTTGCCAATGGGAGTCCCTTGGTTACCTTCACGCCCAGGGTCAACCCCAATGGCGCGTACCCCTGCGTGGCGAATCCGGACGGAACCCTTAATGTAATCCCATCGTGCGAGGTGACTCCACCACTTACCTCCGCGTCGTACGCTCGCAGCTACCGCTACAACGACTGGGCCCCCTACGCGATGGATAGCTTTAGACTAAACCGTAGGCTAACGCTTAATTACGGCTTGCGTTATGAGCACTACGGCACTCAACACAATAACAAACAGAACCTCGACTCCAACTTTTACCTAGGATCTGGTTCCAGCTTCGAGGAACAGGTAGCTAACGGCCAGGTTTTTCTAACTCAGAAGAGCCCAATCGGCAAATTCTGGAAACCCAGCTGGGGTACAGTCGCGCCACGGGTCGGCTTTGCCTACGACGTATTTGGCGACGGCAAGACCAGTCTACGCGGCGGTTTCGGTATCAGCTACGAGCGTAACTTCGGAAACGTTACCTATAATGCCAGCTTCAATCCTCCAGCCAGCGCCGTGATCAATTCTGTTTGCGTGCCGAATTCTGACAACCTCATAACCCCGGCCGAAAATTGCAATGTTCTAGTGACGAATCAACCCTTGGGCCCGCTGGGTGTTCCCGGTCCTTCGAGTGGCCTCCCTCCGGTTGAATTACGCATGCCCAACCCGAATATACGGACTGCCCAAACGCAATTCTGGAGCATGGATGTGCAGCGCGAACTCATGCGAAACACGCTCGTAGACGTGTCTTATAGCGGCGCACACGGAGTGCACCTCTATGATATCGAGAATGTTAACGAGTTGGGAGCTGCTCAAGCCTTCTTGGGAGCCCCAACATATTTCCCAGATTTTCCAGCCTGCACCGCACCTTGCCTGACCCGGCCTAACCCTCAGTATTCCAATATCAACATGCGCGGCAGTTTGGGTTATAGCCACTATGACGCGTTGAACGTAAAGTTTCAGACCCAGAACATCCATAATACGGGCTTAAGCGTGGTTGCGAACTACACCTTCGCTCATGCTCTGGACAACATAAGTTCCACGTTCTCCGATAGCCTGCAAGGCGGGTCGGGATACATCGGCAGCTTGGGATACACCGATTTCTTGCAGCCAAAGCTTGACTATGGGAATGCGGACTATGACATTCGTCACCGGTTTGTGATTTCGCCAATTTGGATAACTCCCTGGTTCAAAAATGGCAAGGGCTTCTTGCCCCAAACTTTGGGCGGTTGGTCCGTGTCAGGCATCTTCACCGCCAGGACGGGGACGCCGTTCTCTGTGTTCGACTACACGAACGATGCCAACTTCTACACAGTGCCGCGCTTAACACCAGCCACACCTGTCCTGTGGCAGACCGGCACCCCTGTGGCCGTTCCATCTGCCCCGAATACCTGGAATGCTCTGACCGTGCCCCTTCCGGCCAGTTTTGCACCACTCAATCCTACGCTGGGAATCTCGGACTTTGGCCCGTTCCCTGCGAACATGACTGGTCGAAACCAATTCCGCGGACCTGGTGCCTGGAACCTCGATATGGCGGTCGGCAAACAATTCAAGCTCACCGAACGGCTGGGCTTGGAATTTCGCGCCGAAGGGTTCGACATTTTCAATCATCATAACTTCTACGTGAACACCACCAACCTGTACTATGACGGCGCCACGACAACAAACTTAGAGGTTACTGAGATGAAGGGTGGCCTCGGATCACTCGCAACTGGCGGCAACCATGACGAGCGCCGTTTCGGCCAATTTGCACTACGTTTGACTTTTTGAGCCTCTCCCACCACCGGGCGGAGCGTGCGGCAAACTCCTCGCGTAGCAACCGAGACCGACCCCGCACCTCCGCCCTTCTCTTCAGGCTTGGATTTGGCCCCTACTGTCGTTCACTCAGTAGCTGATCTTTTCGCTTGTGAACAGGAGCCTCCTTGTGTCTCTGCCCTCAAATACTTCCTCTGACCGCCCCTCCGCTTGGCGTCATGGCTACGAAGTAAGCGTCAATTTATGGCCGTCTCGACAAAGTAGGGATAGATGAGAAGATGCCCTTGGTGGGCACTAAAGTTAGTGTCCACGAGGGATAAGATAAGTGGACACTTCAAAACAAGTGTTAGGAGAAGTGAGGACGCGGCGCGCCGCTGGAATCGAAGAAAAACGACGGATCACCCAAGAGACGTTCGTGTCAGGCGCATCCGTGGCAGGCATAGCGCAGCGGTACGCAGTGAACGCAAATCAACTTTTCCAGTGGCGCAAGAGGTATCGCGAAGGGCGGCTGGGAAGCCGCGTGACGCCCAAACTCCTTCGGGTAACGAACGGAGATCTCTTTGCCACGCTGAAACATGACTTGTCGGACAGCCCTCGTCTGCGAAAAATTCAGACAATATGTCCACGACTCATGGTTTGCGCCTGCCCAAAGAGGCCTGGAATCCGTGCCAACGTGCATGTCGTAGTTGGGGTCCGCGAGTTAAAGCCCCATTCCTGATAACGCGTATGAATGCCTCGGAAATCATGCTGGTGGAACACTTCCGCTAGCCAAGCAGTTGGCCCACCTGTGACCCATTTTTGAATCACAGCACTTTCCTTCCTGTAGGTGCAGGGCCCCAAGTTCATCTAACTCAAGCTTGCTCAATTATTTACATGATGATAAAAAGGTGAACAAAAGATGATCTCTAGGGAATAGACCGAGGCCGATCCCCATAGCCAAATGGACGCGGTTTCAGAGCCGGCGGAGCTAACTCGGGCCGAACGAATGCGATGCCATATGATATGTTGCCGAGGGCGGTAAAGGCGGGCGGAGGCGAAGCGCTTGGAATCTCTGACCGCAATGGGGATTTGCTGCCGCGGGGAACGACTGCCGCCCGAAAGGTAAAGCCGACCACTGCCGCAATCCGCCAGAGCCGAGGCGCGGCTTGGTGCCGCTGGTGGAGTCCCACTGCATTCTTACCAATCCCATTCCTGCTCTTGCCGTTTGTGGCAGCGGCGCAGGAAGCCACGATTCTAGGAACGGTTACCGACCCGAGTGGCGGAACCATACCGAATGTCACGATCAGCGTTGCCAATGTCGAAACCGGAGCGGAACGCAGCATCGTAACCAATGTAGCGGGTCAGTACGTGGCACCCAGCCTGCCGATCGGAAAATACGACTTGAAGGCGACCGCAGCGGGTTTTCGAACGCAAGAGTCGAAAGGAATTGTGCTCAATGTAAACGACCGTGTGCGTGTCGATTTTCAAATGAGGCTCGGAACGCGGGAAGAAGTCGTTCCCGTCGAATCGTATGCGATCGGCGTCGAAAGAGATAGCGGAGAGCAGAGTTCGCTTCTCAGCGGGACGCAGATTTCCGAACTCTCAACAAACGGCAGAAGCATCTACACCTATATCACTCTGGCACCGGGGGCTGCGAGCCTCCAGCCATCGTTTCAGCCGCCAACCCCACAGGGAAATGCGAACGTGAGTTTTGATGGAAACCGCCCGGGGCACAACCTGTTTATGCTCGACGGCGGTGAGACGTACGATCGCGGTGGATCGGCGAACTCCATCGTGATGCCATCGATCGATGCCATCGCCGAGACCGAAACCCTCACTTCGAATTACAGCGCCGAATTCGGACTGTCGTCGGGAGGAACAGTCAGTTCGGTGTTGAAGTCGGGAACCCAGACCTTCCACTTCTCGCTATGGGAGTTCTTCCGCAACGACGCGCTCGACGCACGGAACTACTTCGATGCTGCCCCGGCCCCGGTGGCGGAGCTACGCTACAACCTGTATGGTTTTAACGTTTCAGGACCTCTGGCGCTAGGAAAACTGTACAACGCAAGCCGGACCAAGACGTTCTTTTTCTACAACATGGAATGGCGCAGGCTGGTTCAGGGGCAGACCCTCAATCAGGTTGTTCCTCCGACCGCGTATTACAACGGCGATTTCTCGACGTCGGGATACACTCTGGACCAACTGCACGCCCCTGCGTCTTGCCAAGTTTCGCCCGCCATTCAGAATCAGTTTCTAGCAGCCGGTCAAACGCTGAGCGGTTGCACCAACGGCAGTCCCGATCCCGGCCTGGAAGTGCCGTTCGTTAACAACAAAATTCCGGCGAGTCTCCTCGATCCGAATGCTCAGGCTTTGCTCTCGTCAGGCGGAAAATATGGAGGGATTTTCCCCGCCCCAAACTCCGGAACATTGTTTATCGGGGGCGACAACCTACCGACCAACGTGCAAGAAGAAGTCGTCCGGATCGACGAGAACGTCAGCGACAAGCTCTCCTTCTATGGGCACTTCCTGGCAGATCACGTGTCCCAAACGTACGGAACAACATTGTTCGCCTTTGACAACGTGCCTACGGCGGGCAGTTCGTTCGCGTCTCCTTCTTATTCAGCCGTTGTGCACAGCGTCTACATCTTCAAGCCGACGCTCGTCAATGAAGCGTCGTTCAATTGGAACGGCAACCGGCTGGCGATTCTGCCGCTTGGGCTGGTGTCCGCACCCCCAGACTTCACTTTCAACCGCTACTTCGACGGGCCGAACACAGACAACCGCATACCGTCGGTTTTTCTGTTTGGCAGCACCGGGGTAGCCTACAGCTCGGGCTTCACCCCGTGGCACAACTCGGCGAACGACTATCAAATTCGGGATGATGTCTCCTGGACGAAAGGAAGGCACCAGCTCAAGACAGGCGGGAGCTGGATGCTGTATAAGAAAGCACAGGATTGGTCGGAGTCGACGCAGGGCGCTTTTACCTTCAACGGCTTCTATACGGGAAACGACTTCGCCGACTATTTGCTCGGGTATGCCGCAAACTACAACGAGGCGGCGGTTCAAGACACAGGGCACTGGAACAACGTGTCTATCGCTGCCTAAATTCAGGATAATTTCCGCGTAAGCAGCCGCCTGACCTTAAACTTGGGCTTGCGTTGGGATGGGATTCCCTACACGTATGAAGCCAATCGCGAGATGGCCAACTTCTTCCCAAACCTCTACCTTGGCGCGAATGCCGCCGAACTCAGCGCGGATTACCAGACGATTCTCCCGACGAGTCCGGGACTAGGGACCAGTCCGAATCCCATTCTGTCGAGAACGCCTCTTTATCTGAACGGCATCGGCATCTGCGGGACGTCGGGTCTTCCGAAGGGGTGCGTGAACGGCGCATGGTTGAATTTTGGCCCGCGGCTCGGATTTGCCTACGACGTGAGGTCGGGCCGTACGGTCATCCGTGGCGGCTACGGCATCATGTACGAGCGCGTGCAAGGAAACGACGTGTACGACATGGCCGGAAACGCGCCGTTCTCGGCGTCGGTGTCGTTCGGCAATGTTTCTCTATCGAACCCCTCTTCCCTCATCCTGACGGGCAATCGGATTCCCGTGTCGATTCCCGTCAGCAACGTGGTCGGCCTCAATCAGAGTGAGTATGCGGCGCCGAGAAGCAGCCAGTTCAGCATTGGTTTGCAGCAAGCGGTCGGCCGGAGTTCGGTGCTTTCCCTGACCTATGTGGGCTCGCGCAATCGTCATCAGAACTACTATACGGAAACGGATTTGGCTCCCGAGAGCCTTCTCCCCGGTTTCGTGGTCAACAGCGCCAGCGCGCAAACCTACAATGGCAGCGTCCGGTACCCGGGATACTACAGCGTACTGATGGCGCAAAACGAAGCCAACGGGGAGTACAACTCCTTCCAAGTATCGTTTCGCGGGACTTTCCTTGAAAACGACCTCACTTACCAGATCGCATACACCTACTCCCATACCAACGACTCCTTCAATGGCGCAAACCAGAGCGGCGGAGATGTCGGCAATATCTCCAACCCCTACGAGGGATGGAAGTATGATTACGGACCTTCGGCGTTTGACATCAGGAGCAATTTCTTCACGAATTTTGTCTATCGGATTCCCCTGTTTCGAAACCATAGCAGCGAACTGCTCAAAATGGCACTCGGCGACTGGGAGATCTCGGGAATCATCACGGCGAACTCCGGAGCGCCGCTCAACATCGGAGTCGCGGGTCAAAACGTCGCGAGTATCGTGCCGAACACCTTTAACCGCCCGAACACGAGCGGCAGAATGAGGAATCTTCATACGGTGGATGAGTGGTTCGACACATCGGTCTTCTCGATGCCGGCGCCCGGAACCTGGGGCAATGAGCCCCCGAACGGCGTGCCCGGTCCAGGTCGCGACAATTGGAATATTTCCGTCTTTAAGAACTTCGTTCTAACCAAAGCGCGGGAGAGCAATCTGCAATTTCGCGCGGAGTTTTTTAACTTTTGGAACCACCCGCAGTGGGTCGGCGACTCCATTAATGGCGGGATCAACACCTACTACGGCGCGAGTAACTTCGGGGCGGTTCTGTCGGCCTATGACCCTCGCACCATCCAACTTGCGCTGAAGTGGTCCTTCTAGGTTCGACCGACCCGGATGGCCTTTCGTTCCGCCCGCGGGCCTACCACTTTTTTGATCGGACCCTTTCGGGGTGGAAAAGAGCTTCTCGCAATTGCTCGAAGCCTGTCGGAAATCGGCATTACCAGACGGTCTGAATCTGCTCGCAGTCGCGAATTTTCTCATCTTTGGTGACTAGGGCGATGCCCTCGGCGAGGGCTGTCGCCCCGATTATGCGGTCGCATGGATCGCTTGAATAGTCTGTAGAAAAGAGGTTAGCCAGCGCAGCAACCTTCGTAGTGATCGGAAGGACAGCGACCCGCGAAGAAACCTCTTCGAGATATGCTTCCACCGTTCCCGTTAGCTGCAAACGACCGTGACTTGCCAACCATCCCAGCTCCCAGAGAGTAATTGCAGAGATGGCTATTCCCCCACCTCGGCTAGCTCTTCGGATGGCAGAGTTAGCATGCTTAGACAGTTTTGCGGGTTCACTGGTGAGCCAAACGAGCACGTGAGTATCGAGCAGGATCACTTTGTCGCGCTCTCCCACTCAACAGGGATTGGAGACTCAATATCGCCGACGATTTTGACTTTTTCCGTCATGGACCCGAAAATGTCGATCTTGTCCGGTTGGGCGGGAACCACCTTGACCAGTGGCGTTCCACGCTTGGTTACAATGACGGGCTCGCCGGTTGCCTGAACCTTTTTCATCACAGCCAGACAGCGAGCCTTGAACGTACCTGCGGCCATGTATTTCATAACGTCTCTCCTGCCCATGGTCATTATATCATGACCATGGAGGTTCCGCTATACCCAGGATTGCTTGTAAAATTGCAAACGTCCGTCTTGGTGGGTAAGGGATCGTGACCTGTATCGTGCCCGAGGCAGGTCACCTGGCCGCCGAGCTAGCTAGGAAGCCGTCGGCATCGGGACGCCAATAGCCACTCCCGGCCACCTCTCCTGCGCCACCTTCACAAGCGGCGCTCCCTTAACGTCCGAGTTTTTCTACCCCCGTTTCGAGTCTTCATCTCTCTTGCGACCAGAAACGGGGGTAGTACCAAGTTGGCAGTTCCAACCGGTCAGGCGAGGTCGAAGCGGTCGTTGTTCATCACTTTGGTCCAAGCCGCCACGAAGTCTTTCACAAGCTTCTCCCTTGAGTCTGCGGACGCATAGACTTCGGCGAGCGCGCGTAACTGGGAGTGCGAGCCGAAGATCAGGTCTACACGGGTACCGGTCCACTTGAGTTCGTTGCTCTTCCGGTCGCGGCCTTCATAGACCTGTCCGGACCCGTTGGACGCGTGGGAGGGCTGCCACACCGTGCCCATGTCGAGCAGGTTGACGAAGAAATCGTTCGTCAGCGTTTCCGGCTTTCTGGTGAAGACGCCGTGCGTGGACTTCTCGGTGTTTGCCCCGAGGACGCGCAGACCGCCGACGAGAACCGTCATCTCCGGAGCCGTCAGCTTCAGCAATTGCGCACGATCCACCAACATCTCCTCAGCCGGGAAGCGCTCCTTGCCACTGAGATAGTTGCGGAACCCATCCGCCTTCGGTTCGAGAGGCTCGAACGATTCGGCGTCCGTGTGCTCCTCTGACGCGTCCATACGTCCCGGCGTGAAGGGAACTTCCACGTTGTGCCCAGCGTCCTTCGCGGCTTTCTCGATCGCCACACTGCCGCCGAGAACGATCAGGTCCGCCAGCGAGACCTTCTTCCCGCCGGTCTGGGAAGCGTTGAACTCCTTCTGGATCGCTTCGAGCTTCTGCAGCACCTTCGCGAGCTGTGCCGGCTGGTTGACTGCCCAGTCCTTTTGGGGCGACAGGCGAATGCGCGCACCGTTCGCTCCACCGCGCTTATCGGAACCGCGGAACGTCGATGCAGACGCCCATGCCGTCGACACCAACTCGGAAACAGACAGCCCCGAGGCGAGGATTTTCGCCTTCAGAGCGGCAATGTCCTGCGTCCCGACCAGCGGATGATTTACGGCCGGAATCGGGTCCTGCCACGACAGGGTCTCCTTCGGAACCAGTGGTCCGAGATACCGCACGATCGGGCCCATGTCGCGGTGCGTCAACTTAAACCATGCCCGGGCAAAGGCGTCAGCGAACTGATCAGGATGTTCGTAAAAGCGCCGCGAGATCTTTTCGTAAGCGGGGTCAAAGCGCAAAGAAAGATCCGTGGTCAGCATGGTTGGCGCGTGACGCCTGGACGGATCGAAAGCGTCCGGCATCTTGCCGGCGCCGGCGCCATTCCTCGGTGTCCACTGATGCGCTCCGGCCGGGCTCTTGGTGAGTTCCCATTCATAGCCGAACAGATTTTCAAAGAAGTGGTTGCTCCAGCTGGTCGGCGTCTCGGTCCAAATGACTTCGAGGCCGCTGCCGATCGCATCGCCGCCCTTGCCGGAGCGGAACTTGCTCCTCCAGCCGAGGCCCTGTTGCTCGATGGGGGCTGCTTCGGGCTCCGGGCCCACCAGTGCGGCATCGCCGGCGCCGTGGGTCTTGCCAAAGGTGTGGCCGCCGGCAATCAGCGCGACGGTTTCTTCGTCGTTCATGGCCATGCGGCGGAACGTTTCGCGTATGTCTTTGGCCGCCGCGACGGGATCGGGCTTGCCGTTCGGCCCTTCGGGATTCACGTAGATCAAACCCATTTGCACGGCAGCGAGCGGATTCTGAAGATCGCGGTCGCCGCTGTAGCGCTCGTCACCCAGCCACTTGCTTTCCGGGCCCCAGTAAAGCTCTTCCGGCTCCCAGACGTCCGCGCGGCCGCCGCCAAAACCGAAGGTCTTGAAGCCCATGGACTCGAGGGCGACGTTGCCCGCAAGAATCATCAGGTCGGCCCAGGAAATCTTGCGGCCGTACTTCTGCTTGATCGGCCAGAGCAAGCGGCGCGCCTTGTCGAGGTTCACGTTGTCCGGCCAGCTGTTGAGCGGCGCGAAACGCTGCTGGCCGGCGCCAGCACCGCCGCGGCCGTCGCCGATCCGGTACGTTCCCGCGCTGTGCCACGCCATCCGAATGAAGAGACCGCCGTAGTGGCCGAAGTCGGCCGGCCACCAGTCCTGCGAGTCCGTCATCAAGGCATGAAGGTCCTTGATCACGGCATTGAGGTCGAGACTCTTGAATTCCCTGGCGTAATCGAACTCTTCACCCATCGGATCCGACAGGGAAGAGTGCTGGTGAAGAATCTGAAGGTCCAACTGCTTCGGCCACCAATCGCGGTTGCTGTGTGCGGCGGTTCCGCCCGAGAACGGGCACTTGCTTTCGGTTGTCGTTCCCGCTGAGGTCGTAACTTCTTTGTCCATGGTGTTTACCTTTCTTTACTTCGAATTAGACAAGAAACTCGGATGAACTTCGAAATCTAACGGGAAGCGCGCCGCGGAGCGCACTTGATGCAGAGCCCCCGGAAAATCAGTTCACATTCGCGAAGAACCCGCTTGCCGAGGGTGCGGGAAGCGGGCCTCGGCACGTCGTACCACGCGACATCCTCCACATTGCCACAGCGATCGCAGATAAAGTGATGATGCCGCATACCCTTGGCATCGAATTGAGCGGCGCGGCCCTCGACGGCCACTTCACGAACCAAACCTGCCCGCACCAGGTCCCGCAGATTGTTATAAATCGTGGCCCTCGAGGATCGAGGATCCACGCGATTTACGGCTTTGTAGATTTCGGCAGCGGTAGGATGCCTGTTGCATTCCATCAGGAATGCCATCACGGCGTAGCGCTGCGCCGTGCAGCGCAACCCGCCACCCTCCAAAGATCGCTTAATCGCGTCGGCGTCCATCGGCTATTTAGAATCTATCTAATCTGAAAGTTTGTCAAGATTACAGCTCGGTTACAACCCTGTTATTTGAAGCGGGAAGAAGACCGCTCGAGGTAGATCCTTGCAGCTCGATTACGCCTTCAGGGCCGCTTGCACGTAGGCGGGCTTTAACGGAAGGCGACGAATGACCTTCCCGGTTGCGTCGTGGACGGCCGCCGCGATCGCGGGGGCAGCGAGCGCATTCGCAGCTTCCGAGCCTCCGCCGTAGCTGCCGACTTTCGGATTGTGGATCAGCACGACTTTGATCTCAGGGACATCCGCCATGGTCAGGATGGGATAGCCGGTCCAATCGTCCACGGTGATACCGCTCTCGTCAAACGTCGCCTCTTCGAGCAGGGCATGGCTGATTCCCATGACCGCGCCGCCTTCCACCTGACGTTTCAACTGCGCCGGGTTCACGACGATGCCGGGATCCACCGCAATCGTGTATTTTTCCACCACCATCGTGCCCGTGCTTGGCGTCAAAGCAATCTGGCAAACACAGGCCCAGTAAGTGCCCGAGCGAAGCATTGCCGAAACCCCGCGGCCTCGCACGGGCGTTGATCCGGCGGATACCACGTCTGGGCGCGGCGAGGGGCGGGTGTCCCAACCCGAAGCATCACGAACGGCCTTCAACACACCGGTCAGCCGCTCTTCGTTCGCGATGTCGATCCGGAACTGGATAGCGTCCGCGCCGGCAAGAGCGGCTGCCTCGCTGATCGCCAATTCGCGCGGAAAGTTCTGCTGGAACTGCCCTGGCGTGCGCATGCTGTGGTCGCGGAGACCAACGGCGATGGGTGAAGCTTTCTGCCCCACCTGGAATGTGCCGTAGCCGCGCTCGATCACGTTCGGCACTTGCGCGTACACCCACGGATCGGCGATTCCGTTCACCGTGGAAGTCACAGAATCGGATTTAACCTCCGGCGCCGGCATGGTGGGCAACCCTGCGATCACCGCGCCGATCGGCCGGTCATCCTGCATTGCGGGCATGTAGTGGTCGATTTGATATGCAACAAGCTTGCCCTTATCGTCGAGCGCGAGCTGAACATCGGCGAAAGCCGCCGCCGATTGTGTGGACCACTGCATGTCGTCCGCGCGCATCCACTGCACACGCACCGGCTTGCCGACAGCCTGGGACAGGATCACCGCCTCGTCTTCCGCGCCTGCGTTTCCTCCATTCGACCTTCCGTAGTGCCCGGGACCGGGATAGGCATGCACGACGACGTGGTCCGGCGTGGTGCCAAGCATCATCGCGATTTCGCCGCGCAGCGCCTGGGGATTCTGATTGTGGGTATGGATGTGTACCGTGCCGTCCGGCTTGACGTCAGCAACGGCCATTGTTGGACCGATGGGTGCGTGCTTCATGTAGGACAACTGATACGTGGCGGAGAGTTTCTTGTGAGCCGAAGCGAGCGCGCGGTTTACCTCCCCCTTGGTCGCATCGCTCTTCGTAACGGGCGTGGTGGTCCAATCGGCTTCCTTGCGCAGATAATCGTAGAGCTTGACGCTGCCAGGCAGGCCCTTCCAATCGGTCCATTTCGTACCGCTGGCTACCTGCTCGGAAGCCTGAATCGCTTCCCACTCCGTCGGCGCAACAATTCCCACGAGATTGCCTTTCACGATGAGCTGCGAATCGGGGAACTTGCCTTTGTCCAGCGGACCGACGGAGATGAGAGTGGAGCCGAGTGTTTTCGGATGCACCATGCGCGCGTGCAACATGCCTGGCAGGCGCACATCGGTGGCCCAAGTCTCCTTCGCCGCCACTTTCGAGCGGATGACCGAGCTCGGGAAGGACTTGCCGATGATCGTGTACTCGCTAACGGGCTTCATCGGCGGATTGCCTTCGACAGTCAGGCCGAAGATGCTCGTGAGTTGTCCGCTGACGGGAATGGTGAGTTTCAACTGCTGATCCTTGACCAGGTCTCCGTAGGAAATGCTCTTGCCGCCGCCCGAAACGATGCCATCCTTCACGGTAAACTTCTCTTTTGACACGCCCAGGCGCTCGGACGCCACATCGAGCAGCGCCTGATAAGTATACGCCGCGGCCTTGCGGATGTTCGGTGTTCCATGGCCGAGAAAATCGAAAGCGCCGCTGCCGTCCGGCGTGCGATCGGTGTCTCCTGAAACGACCGTAGTGATCGCTTCGAATGGCACGCTCAACTCCTCCGCGACAATCTGCCGATAGGCCGTGAACGTGGAACCCTGGCCGAAGTCGGTCTTTCCGGTGCGAATCAGCACGGTGTTGTCCGGATGAATCTCAATCCAGGAGCTGACAAGCGTGGGATCGAGCGAATTGCCCGGAATTGCCGGGGACTTTCTGCTGGCCTTCAGCGCCTCGGTGCCGACCAGGCTGACTCCCACGACCAGCGCACCGCCTGCCTTTACAAACTGCCGCCGCGATAATGTCGCACCAAAGACATTCCCCGCCTTTTCAGTGACGGTCGCCATCGTTCACCTCCCCCTTGCCATAAGCGTGGCCGCATGTCGCACGGCGTCGATGATGGCCGTATAGGTTCCGCAGCGACAAAGATTCGGCGACGGCCCGGATGTTGTGAAGGCCTCCTTGATCTGCGCAATGCTGGGATTCGGATTGCTTTCGAGGAGTTCGGTCGCTTTGATCATCATGCCGTTCTGGCAAAAACCGCATTGCGGGGTCTGTTCCTCAATCCATGCTTGCTGAACCGGGTGCAGGGTGTGCTTCGCTTCCTCGGCCGAGAGGCCTTTTTGCTTTGCCCACCTTGCGGGCAGGCCCTCGAGGGTGGTGACTTCCTGGTTCACGACGTCCGTGACGGACGTGATGCAGGAACGCACCTCTTTGCCGTCGACGAGGACGGCGCAGGCTCCGCACTGGGCGAGCCCGCAGCCGAACTGTGGACCGATCAACTGAAGATCGTTGCGCAAGACGTAGAGCAAGGGAGTGTCGGCGGGCGCCTGAACCTGATGCCGGACTCCATTCACGGTAATCGTGATCATCGGAGACTCCCTTCAAAGGCACATTTCCAGCTTAGAGTACCAACGGAAAAGAAACGGTACCCGAGTATCGTCTGCCATCCCGCGAACTCCCGGTTTGTGCCTGCACGGGAAGCGCTGCAAGCAACAACGGGCAGGTCGACAGGATTAGGCAAGAGTTCGAGGGGATTGCAGTTCATCCAATGCTCTCCTTGTCTGCTTTGTTTCCCGGTCGAGGTCGCTTTCGCCATGGCGAGCGCTTGCAGCAACACCCAGCCGGAGTGATTTAATATCCCTCATGGGTGGCTGGCCGAAGAAACGACTGTACTCCCTGCTGAACTGGCTTACGCTTTCGTAGCCCACATCGTAAGCCGCGCTCGAAGCATCGATTCCCTCCGTGAGCATTCGCTGCCTGGCCGCTTGTAAACGAAGCTGCTTCTGATATTGAAGCGGGCTCATGGCGGTCAATGCACGGAACTGATGGTGGAGGGTTGATACACCCATCCGCGCCACTTCGGCGAGTTCCACCATGTGCAAGCGTTTGGCGTAGTTTGCCTTCAGCCAGGCGATCGCTCGCGCTGTGCGATTGCCCAAGTCGCCAGCTGTGGCGATGGCGCGCAGGCGCGCTCCCTGCGGGGTTCGGAGTATTCGGTAGATGATTTCACGCTGGACCAGGTGACTGAGAAAGGGCACCTCTTCGGGAGTCTCAAGAAGATCGATGAGGCGGATGCATGCCCCGAGTAGACCCTCGGTAGCCTGACCGACAGCAAGTCCCCGTTGCTCGGGAGAAACTGCGGGTTCGGGCAGATCCTCCCGACTGATGATCTCCCGCACAATCGGCATCTCCAGCCGCAACAGCATCGAGAGCATAGGCATTTCGTCAGAGGCTTCGAGGATTTGGCTTTCGACGGGAACATCGATCGAGGATAGGACAAAGGACGAAGCAGCGCAGAGGTAATCGGATCCCCCGAGATTGATCCGCTTTTTCCCTTGGGCAAAAACGGCAAGGCTCGGTTCGTAGATGGCGTGATAGCACGGGGTCGGTTTCGTCCGACGAAAGAGCAGTAGACCGGGAACGGCGGTTCCGTGTTCCCCCGGCAAGGGCGCATGGGCAGCGATCTTCCGCGCAAGTTCCGCTTGCATCCCCGTTGGCGCGCTTTCTGGCGCCGGATTTTTGCGTGTTGCTTTCATCACCCGATCTCCTCTGGCAGGGTACTACGCCTACGCCCAGCCGTGCACAAAATCATCAGCTTCGGCAGGATTGGGCAAAGAATAGGCAGGATCGGGAAAGCGCGAAGACGGCGCAGCCCGCTACCATCAAATGCGAGAAAGGGTCGACGGAGAGAGCAAATGCAAAAGCGAAGACTGGGAAAAAGCAATCTGGAAGTTTCGGCCCTCGGGCTCGGTTGCATGGGCATGAGCTTTGGCTACGGGCCGCCCAAAGACAAGCAGGAGATGATTTCTCTGATCCGTGCGGCTGTCGAACGCGGCGTCACGTTCTTCGATACCGCGGAAGTCTACGGCCCATACACCAATGAGGAGCTGGTTGGCGAAGCTTTGGCTCCGTTCCGGGGAAAAGTGGTGATCGCCACGAAGTTCGGATTCAAGCTGGATCCGGGCACCGGCAGACAGGCTGGGCTCGACAGTCGCCGAGGACATATCAGCGAGGTCGCCGAAGGCTCGCTCAAGCGGCTCAAGGTCGACGCCATCGATCTGTTCTATCAGCATCGTGTGGATCCAGACGTGCCGATCGAGGACGTCGCCGGGGCGGTGAAGGAGTTGATTCAACAAGGCAAGGTCAAGCACTTCGGTATGTCCGAAGCAGCGGCCAAGACGATCCGCCGGGCTCACGCAGTCCAACCGGTCACGGCTGTTCAAAGCGAATACTCGCTCTGGACGAGAGGCCCTGAGGCGGAAGTGCTGCCGACTCTCGAGGAACTTGGAATCGGCTTTGTTCCCTATAGCCCTCTCGGCAAGGGATTCCTCACCGGAAGAATGGACGAGAACACGAAATTTGAAAGTTCCGACTTCCGCAACATCATCCCGCGCTTTACGCCGGAAGCAATGAAAGCGAACCATGCCCTGGTTGATCTGCTCAGCGCGATGGCAGAACGGAAGAACGCGACGGCTGCCCAGATTGCGCTTGCCTGGCTGCTGGCCGGGAAGCCGTGGATTGTTCCTATTCCAGGAACGACAAAACTTGCGCGGCTCGAGGAGAACATCGGGGCAGCGGCGGTCGAACTTGCGGCGGACGATCTCCGCGAGATTGAAAGCGTCGCCTCAAGGATCACGGTCCAGGGAGCGCGTTACCCGGAACACATAGAGAAGATGACCGGCCGGTAAGTGACAAATGACGGCGGCAGGAAGGACGAGAAGTAAAAATGAAGAAATTGCTTTCGTTTGCGATGCTCAGCGGCTTGTTTCTCGGTCTCCCTGCCTTGACGCTGTCCGGCCGCGAGGAACGTGCTGACAAACAGCGCGTCCAGGACCGGTTGATTGGGGCGTGGCGACTCGCGTGGCTCGAAGAGCCGGACGCAGACGGGCAGATACACAAGGCTGACTGTACCGGCTTGCTTGTCTACACGCACGACGGCCACATGTCGGTCCAGGTGATGTACCGCAACCCGCAGACAGGAGGCCAGGGCGGACCGGTGCAATATGCGCAAGGCGGCTACGAAGCCTCCTTCGGCACTTACGAGATCAACGAGAATGCTCACACCTTCATTTTTCATGTGGAGGGGGCGATGGTGCGCGGCCTCATCGGTAAAGACCTTCGACGCGCGTTCGAGCTTTCCGGCCGTCAACTGATCGTGAAGTCGTCTGACCCGAACGAACACTGGCGAGTGGCCTGGGAGCACTACTAGCGGCCTGCACAGATCGTCATTACGCACAGTTTTCAGAAAGGATGCGAAGCCATGCAAAAACGCAAACTCGGAAAAAGCAACCTGGAGGTTTCCGCCATCGGACTTGGCTGTATGGGCATGAGCTTTTCCTATGGCCCGCCAAAAGACAAGAAGGAAATGACCGCACTTCTCCATGCCGCCGTGGATCGCGGCATCACCTTCTTCGACACGGCGGAAGTCTACGGGCCACTCCTCAATGAAGAGCTTCTGGGCGAGGCTCTCGCTCCGTTCCGTGAACAGGTGGTGATTGCAACGAAGTTTGGCTGGAAGGCCGCGCAAGAGGGTGAAGCGAGGTGGAGCCGCCTGGACAGCCGGCCTGAGCACATCAGAACGGTTGTCGAAGGCTCGCTCAAGCGGCTCAGGGTTGAAGCGATCGACCTCTATTACCAGCACCGTGTGGACCCCGGTGTTCCGATCGAAGATGTGGCGGGAGCTGTGAAGGATCTGATTCGACAGGGTAAGGTCAAGCATTTCGGTCTGTCGGAAGCAGCGGCAAAGACCATCCGTCGCGCTCATGCGGTTCAGCCCGTCGCCGCCGTGCAAAGCGAATACTCTCTGTGGTTCCGAAATCCCGAAAAGGAAGTGTTGCCAACGCTTGCGGAACTTGGAATCGGTTTCGTTCCTTACAGCCCTCTGGGCAAGGGATTTCTCACGGGCAAGATCGACGAGAACGCGAAGTTTGACAGCACCGACTTCCGGAGCATCCTGCCACGGTTCACGCCGGAGGCCCGGAAGGCGAATCAGGCATTGGTGGATCTGCTTCAACAGATTGCACAGCGAAAGACCGCGACACCTGGTCAAATCGCGCTCGCCTGGCTGCTGGCGCGGCAGCCGTGGATCGTTCCGATTCCCGGTACGACCAAACTGCATCGCCTTGAGGAGAACATCGGGGCGGCAGCAGTCGAACTGACTCCAAACGATCTCCAGGACATCGAAAGCGCCGCCTCAAAGATTGCGATACAAGGAGCCCGGTATCCTGAACACATCGAGCAGATGAGCAATCGCTGAAAATAGCGAAACAAGGAGCTGTCGGGCGGCGCCATCCGGTTCGAGTTGCGCGCCGCTCAGGTGAGGTGAGGAGCCCCACGATGGCAACATGGCCAAAGGACGAACTGCGCAAGATCGCCGAAGCCGATGACTTGCACATTGCACCGTTCTGTGAGGACGGGGTGACGTACGGCACGCCGACGTGGATCTGGTCCGTTGCTGTCGGGGACGCCCTTTATGTGCGAGCGTACAACGGCCGGAAGTCTCGCTGGTATCAGGCTGCGGTGCGGCAGAAGGCAGGGCGGATCATGGCAGCCGGCATGACGAAGGAAGTCATGTTCGAGCCGGTGGACGGACCGATCAACAACCGCATCGACGACGCCTACCGGGCGAAGTACAACGGCAGCCCGTACCTCAGCCCGATGATCGGCGCGCGCGCCCGCTCCGCGACTCTTGGGGTTATTCCGCGCGAACCGGCTCCGAACAGGCTCCGATAGGAGAAAGAAACATGGATAAACAACCTTCCGCTGCCCAGGAAACGATGGGAGACATTGCGCCTAAGTTTGTGGAATTGACCGACGAAGTGCTCTTTGGCGACATCTGGGAGCGCAAGGAACTCTCGAAGCGTGATCGCAGCCTTATTACGGTCGCGGCGCTCGTCGCGTTGAACCGGACCGAGCAGTTGCGTTTTCACCTGCAAAGAGCCTTGGAAAATGGGGTGAAGAAACAGGAATTGATCGAGGAGATTACGCACCTGGCGTTCTATTCCGGTTGGCCCACGGCGGTGAATGCCTTCACAGCCGTAAAAGAAATCCTGGCGAAGGCATGAACGGAAGTCGAGTGGGCCGAGGCACCACTCCAGTCAATCGCAGCCTGATCCCCGGGCGAGCAGGGGTGAAGGCCAGCAGAAGACGCCGGGAGGTAAGCCAAATGAATATTTCCACGTCAAAAGCCGGGCCTACCTGGCCTCTCGTCTTTGTTGCGCTCACGATGTTTCCGCTGTTTGGGGTTTTGCCCAACCACGCACAGACAACTCAACCGGCAACAACCACAGCTCCCGTCGCTGCGCCTTCGATCCCGTCGGGCACCCTTCTACCCGTGGTCCTTCGCACGCCCCTTTCTTTTGACAAATCGAAACAAGGGCAGATCCTTCGCGGCAAGATTGCCCAGGACGTTCCGTTGCCAAACGGTTCGAAAATCCGGAAGGGCTCAACCATCGAGGGGCACGTGACGCAGGTTACTCCAAACGCGAGCACGGAAGGGTCCAAGGTGACCCTCGAGTTTGACAAGATGGATGTGGACGGCCAGTGGGTTCCGGTGGTCACGAACCTTCGCGCGATTGCCGGCTTCATGACTGTTATCCAGGCAAATATTCCGGACGAGGCGCCGGCCGAGGGATCGCCCTATAACTGGCTGCCCAAAACGCAGATTGGCGGGGACTCGGTCTACGGTGTCGGCGGTCCGGTCATGAGCGCAGAGGATGATTCCAAAGTGATTGGCAAGTCAACTCCTGACGGCGTTCTCGGACAAGTAAGCGCCAGAGAAGGCTCACCCTGCCGCGGGGCTGTAGACGGAAACAATCATTCTCAGGCACTGTGGGTTTTTTCAAGCGATGCGTGTGGGGCATACGGCATCGATCACCTGAAGATAGACCATTCCGGCAGATGCGATCCCAAGGGAAAGATCATCCTGGCATCCGATGCACGCAAGTTGCAATTGAGAGATGGCGACGGCCTGCTGCTCAGGGTCAATTGAAATCGATCGGACGGCTCTAATACCGGAACGCCAAAAGCCGGCGAGCTAAACAGCCGCGAACTCTACCGGTGGCCTCCGCCCATACTTGCGGCACCATGAAATGCGCCGCTCAATCCATGCCCCCAGCCACTGTGTGATCCTGCGCCGTGCAGACCACCTGTCTTTGAGCCGCCGACAGAGCCATGCGCTCTGAAATGAGACGCATAGGGAACGCCATGGGTTGGATTAGTTGCAGATTTGTAGTGCGCTTCCGCTCCCCACGTCGCGTAGGCCGTCGGACGAAAGCGATGGTAGGAATGACTGCCCCAGAAAAACGGCGCGCTCATGGCGCACCACGGGGAATAGAATCCCCAGCCAAACGAGCTGTAGAAGATCCCGGCGCCCGGAAGAAACGTATACGAGTCAAACCAGGGATCCCAATACCAGCCGTCGCCAAACCAGCCAAATCCTCCCATCGAATAGGTGGGAGCATAATCGGCATTGGCTTCCGCCAGATAACCGGAGCGCAGACTGGTCCAGCGATACAAGTCTTCTGATTCGATTTCCGCCTTGTCGAACCTTCCTACGCGGAACGGCTCTTTCGAGAGGTCGATGAGATGTCCGGTCTTGACGTGAATGGATTTCTCTTGGTCACCGACGATCAATTCACCGTCCAGGACGCGGATCACGCGCAGGTTGGCGTTGAAGTTGTACAGTCCCATCTTCACCGGCTCGGCGGCAATACCGTTTTCGAGGATGCGCAGATCGTTCTCCGGATGAATTTCATCCACTTCCAGAAAAGCTTCGCCCTGGTCGAGTGATAGACGCGTGTTGCCTAGACCGGCAGAGATCATAGAGGCCACGCTGGCGTCCCCTATTCGAAAGAAAATGCCCGGCGCCAAAAGAACTTCTGCCTTGCCGTTTTGCGTGGCGAGTTTCTGCCCGGCATCGAGCTCCGCTTTGCCAGGGGAATCCCCCGTGAGGGCTACCGCACCGAGGTTCACCTGCCCTTCGACATAATTCACGGTGCCAGGCCGTGCCGCGTGTTGCTGCTCGGCGGCACGAACGCAAGGGGCCAGCAGGACTGTTCCGAGAAGAACCGAAACTGCAACTTGGACAGGATCCTTCATAACGCGCTCCTGCCAGGATCGCGCGGTGATTCCTGGAGCTCAGCTGATCTCAGGCCACTCGCATGCCGCTCCGTTCTCCACCTACCGATAGTCTCTTCCATTGCCCTGCGGCGAACAAGGCCAAAACAAGCCGCAGGAAGGAGTTTGGACCCGCAGGCGACCTGCTAGGTCTTTGGACGCGTGGTGCCGAACGGGGAAGGTTCGACGGTAATGATGACGCTGTCGAGCCGCCGATTCTGACCGATCCACAGTTCGATCAGGCCATGAAAGAGATGGATATTGAAATGGCAAAGCTCAAAGAGATCATGGAGAGCTAGCGGCGTTTGAGAGCTTCGAGTTCATCGAGGGTACGAGGCCAGTCCGATCGCAGGAGGCGCGATAAACTGCGGTCGGCAAGGAGCCTTCCGCCCGTCTGGCAGCGGGCACAATAGTTGGTTTCGCTGTCCGCGTAGCGGATCCGCTGCACTTTTTCCCCGCATCTCGGGCAAGGCTTCCCGTAGCGCCCATGAACCGCCATCCCATCGCGGAAGGCGGTCACTTTTTCTGGAAAGGAGAGCTTGGCTTCGGCGCGCAGCCGGTCCATCCACCTCTGCAGGATGTGGCGCGTCGCGGCAAAGAGCCTATCCCACTCGTCGTCCTTGAGCTTTTGTGTGAGGGCCACGGGCGAAAGTTGTGCCGCGTGCAGTATTTCGTCGGAATATGCGTTGCCGATGCCACTGATGAGGCGCGGATCGGTCAGCGCCCGCTTCAAGGTTCGATTCTCGACCGTCAGTGCGGCGCGAAACGAGCTCAAATCGCTTTCGAAGACCTCCATTCCTCCCGGGTCCATGGAATCCAATCCTTCTTCGCCGGCAACAACATGGAGCGATGCGCGACGCCTCGATCCGGCCTCAGTCAACACCAGGGACCCATTCGGAAAATCGAATGCCGCCAGGTTTTGCCGACCCGCCAGCTTCACTCCCGCAGATCGCCAATGCAGTCGGCCGGCAATCATCAGGTGCAGCACCAACCAAAAATCCCCCTCGAGTCCGACGGCGATGCGCTTGCCGATACGCCGAAGCTTGCTAACCGTGCGGCCTTGCACATGACAGAGCGGCGGATCCACTGTTCGGAGCAGAAAAGGACTGGCCAGGCGCACTTTCTGAAGTGGCTGCGCAACGATGCGAGCCTCGAGCGCGTCGATATAGGCTGCGATATCCGGCAGCTCCGGCATGCCGATAAGATTGCAAGCCGCAATTCTTTTTGCAACTCCGCAAACTGTGGCCAGGTCAGCTTCCCCCTATGGCATGCGGAACGTCGCAGGCAATGAGCCCGAGTCGAGCCTCCGCCCGAGCCAGTCTGGACAAAACAAGAAAAGCGCCCTGGCCCGCGACGAATCAGGCCAGAGCGCTTTTGCTAAATCGCCTCAGATTGGAACAGGAAGACTATTCGAAACTGCCGGTCACACCCTGGAACCCGTGGCGCGCCTGCTTGAGCAGCCATTTCATGACCCGAGTGACGTCGTAGCAGTAAGCAACGTTGTAGCCGAGAGTGGAGAAGCAGTGCGGCTCGCAGCCCTTCTTCATTTCGGCCAGTTGCTTGAGATCGAACTTCTGGTTTTCCACTGCCCCCCAGTCGTATGTGGCGTTATACATCGGGAAGCAGGGAGCCACGGTTCCGTCTGTGCGAATAATCAGCCAGTTTTGTCCGGCGCGGCAACCCCAATGTTCTCCCACGCCGCGCATGAAACCCTTCATGTTCTGAAGCCTGGGGATCGAATCCACCATCTTGTAGCCCTGGCGCTGTTTGTCGATCAGGTAATCCAGAAGGTCGTCGACCATGGGGAAGTCTTCCGGACGAATATACGTATCATTTTCGTGCAAATGCTTGAAGTGCGACTGCTCCATCATGGGAGCTTCGTTGACGTGGAAGGTAAGGGAGATCCCGTTGTCATGGGCGATTTCGACCAACTCCTTGACGTCTTCGATGTTGGTGCGGCAGATGTTGGTATTGAAGAACACGGTGTAGCCGTAGCGATACTGCCGCTTGACCAGGTAATCGAAGTAGGACCGGACGTGTTCGAGAGCCTTCGGCAGTCCCGGCTTTTCCTTGATCGTGTCGACCGCAAAATTGATGGTTGCGATTCCTGCGTCCGCCAGGCGATCGATGACAACCGGGCGAAGCAGGCGTGCATTCGTGGCCAGATAAACCCAGAAATCCTTCTTTGCGGCATAGTATATGACCTTGTGCACGAAGTCCGGGCGCAACAGAGGTTCTCCGCCTGTGGGGGCCAGCACGCGGCATGGTGTAGCCTCCAGCCAGTCAATGGCGCGCCGGGCAGTGTCTTCGGTCATGCCCTTCACGCGATTGTCGTAGGACCAGCAGTAATGGCAATCCAGGTTGCATTTCCACTCGGTGAACAAATACGCGATGATTGGCTGGAAATCACCGGGCAGAAAACGGGATTTGAAGTACGGCACCATCCAGCCCCGCATGTTTTTCAGAACGCGGGAGGCAGGCCAATGCCTTTTTCCGGTGCGCAGCACCTGGTCGTGCGCAGCGACATCCTGCATATCGAGCTCGTGCAGCAGCTCCGGGTGCTGTGGAAACACCGGCTCGGGAAGAGCGGCCGGTTCCTGGGCCACCTGGGGCAGGGTCCGCTGGTTCGGCCGTTGAAGCAGATTGTGCAGTGGAACATCCAGTCGAAATCGCTGCGTGGGAATTGTAGGGAGCGGTGGTTGTTCCACAGTGGACATGTATCATACCTCTATTTTTTGTAGGATGTAGGCATGCCCCGTCTAGGCCAGCGTGCCGGTGAAGTCACCCACTAACCTGAGTCGTTCGGCCCTCTGAAAACCCCCACAGAGATGCCCAGGAAGCAATGGTGATCCCCTGCTAACAGACAGTTGGATACGCGAGATTGTCCCCGAGATACATGGAACCGCAAAAAAATCTAAAACTCTTCTCAGATTTGTTGCGTCCGTTATGCGCTGTCCAGCATCAAAATGGAAATGCGCGTTCGAGGACGTGACCGAAGACACCCGTCCTGCGCGATGGACGCCCCGACGGAAAGTTCCTCCCCCCCTGCAGGATACCGAAGCGAACCCACTTGCGCCAGCAAAAGAACATGTCTTGCGCCGTCCGAGGCCCGGGATCTCAGAGAGACCGCAGCTCCGAGACACGGCGCTCGAGTTCGCGTGTGATTTCGCTTGCGTCCCGGTCGGGAGGGAAACTCACCGGCGCGCCGATCGTAACCTTCACGTGGCCCGGCCAGGTGAAAATTCGCTCCTTTTGCTTCAGGTCGTACAAGCCATCGAGGTGCAGGGGAACAACAGGAATATTCAACTGCTTTGCCAGCAGCCCAATTCCTGAACGAAAGGGAACCATCTCTCCGGTTGGAGTCGTTATTCCTTCGGGAAAAACAAGGATGTTCCAGCCACGATCCACAAGATTGCCGGCGAAGGCAAAGCTATGAAGAAATCCGGATTGCTTCGGCAGGGGAAATACGTTGAAGAGGCTCAGGGCGAGAAAATATCGCAGGTGTTCCATGAACCTCTCAAACAGGCTCAGATCTTTCGAAGGACGCCGCATTTCCGCAAGCCTTTCGCCTCTCATCGCGGTCGCGAGCCGGTGCCGGAATCGCGCATGGAGCGCCGGCAGAACCCAGGCGATATCGAGGTAGGTGACGTGGTTGGAAATGAAGAGGACGGGACCTCGAAGCCCGCGAAGATTCTGACGGCCGCGGATACGAGGGGCGGCGAGAAGGTAGGTCGCAGGCCAGGCCAGCGCGTAATAGACAGCAAGGCGGAACAACGTAGTGAACCAGTTTTGCGGCCAGGTGGGATACACGTGTTCCACAGTCGTCGAAGATCCCTCCTTGAGAAGCTTTTGGAGCTGGCCGACGGTGGCAAGCTCGGAAACTTGGGCATCGTTCAGGCTGACCTGGTAACGCTCTTCGAGTGCACTCAACAGTTCCACGCGATCAAGCGAACTCAGGCCCAGGTCGGTTTCGAGGTTCGTGGATCCGGACTCCAGGCGCGCCGGACGGCCGGTAATCTGGGTTATCAAGGCCGCCAGGGACCCGCTGTCCTCGACGACGCTGTGGGCATTCGAATGCGAGCTCTTCACCGCCTCTCGGATGACGGGAAGAATGGGCTTCTGTGTGGAAGTCCGGGGGAAATCCGGCTGAGGCCAGACGACCCAATTGCGAATCCTCTGATATTCCGCGAGTGAGCGATTGGCGTTTTCAATGGCGGAGGCCGGCACGGAATCGGGACTTTTCATCAACAGGACGGCGCAGGCTTCGGCGTTGCCTCCCTTTTCCATTCCGACCACTACGCAATCGCGGACATCCGGCTGGCTCCGGACAGCCTTTTCAAGATCTTCCGGATACACATTCATACCGGAAGAAGTTACGATGACATTCTTCCGGCGCCCTTTGAAAAACAGGTGACCGTTCTCGTCGGTCTCCGCGATATCCCCGGTTCGAAACCAGCCGTCCGACTCCGCTACCGTTTGCCTCTGGCCCTGACGTTGATAGGCGGTTGCCACGCTTTCTCCGCGTACCAGGATTTCGCCATTCTCGTCGACGCGCACTTCCATGCCCGGGAAAACCTTGCCAATGGAACCTC
>Ga0187782_10000431_pt1 | contig 28175 bp, 30 predicted proteins | sample 0715_SJ02_MP15_2_FD_132454 | JGI IMG/M metagenome (GOLD analysis project Ga0187782, IMG submission 132454) | Tropical peat soil microbial communities from peatlands in Department of Meta, Colombia - 0715_SJ02_MP15_20_MG | ecosystem: Environmental > Terrestrial > Soil > Wetlands > Peat | place... | reverse complement strand
CGGTGAGGCCCAGGAAGCTGTAAAGCTTGCCCATCCATTCCGAGTCGCGCTTCGCCAGATAATCGTTAACGGTTACAACGTGAACGCCTCGTCCACTCAGGGCGTTGAGATAGACCGGGAGAGTCGCCACCAGGGTTTTGCCTTCACCGGTTTTCATTTCAGCTATCTTGCCCTGATGCAGCACCATGCCGCCGATCAGCTGCACGTCAAAATGGCGCATGTTCAGCACCCGGCGGCCGGCCTCACGGACAACAGCAAAGGCTTCGACTAAGATTTCCTCGAGAACCTCGTTGATGGCTGCGGTTCGCTGGTCCTGAAGTTCTTTTGCGCGATCAGGCTCGGCCTCAGGTTCATCGGGAACTTGGCTCAGGCGCTCCTGAATGCGCCGCCGGAACTCGTCGGTTTTGCTGCGAAGTTCACTGTCTGTGAGCTTCTGCATGGCAGGCTCAAGCGCACTGATGGCCTCAACTGGCGGCGCAAGGCGTTTGAGTTCGCGCTCATTCTTGGTCCCGAAGACCTTGGCCATTATTGTGTTAATCAAGTCCTGGATCCTTCGGCGGGCGGGCAGACCGGCCCGGTATGTCTAAGAGCCTAGCATATTAGATGCCTGGCAACGAGGTACGTCGCGGGAACGACCCATCATGTAAGATTTCCCGCTGGCCAATGTCGACCTTCTACGATCTATTTCGCGACTGCACCCTCCGATGGCCCGATAACATCGCAGTGGAAATCCAACATCGCGATGAGGTAGAGAGTTACACCTACGCGGAGCTGCGCCACATGGCGGAATCGATTGGCGCCTGGCTCCGGAGACAAAAGCTCGAGCGTGGGGCACGAGTTGCGATTTTGGCCGACAACCACCCACGCTGGGTCGCAATCTACCTAGGCATTATCGCTGCCGGATGTGTGGCCGTTCCGCTCGACACCGCATTGCATGCCGCACAAATTGCGAAGCTGCTAAACGACAGTGGGAGCTCGCTGCTGTTTTGCGATGAGAAGCACCTGGCAGTCATCGGCCAATCGGCCTTAGAACCGGCCATATGCATCGTGCGAATGGATGCGCTGAGCCCCAGCAGCGCTCACGCTACACAAGCTGATCTCAACAGGATCTTTGCTGCAGGTCCGCGAGATTTCGTTCCGGCTTCCTTAGCGGACGATGACCTCGCCTCCCTGCTCTACACCTCCGGCACAACTGCCGATCCCAAGGGGGTCATGCTTACGCACGGCAACCTGATGGGGGAAGTGGAAGCGGTTTTCGGCTGGGCGCACATCGGCCCAGAAGATGCATTGCTAGGCGTACTTCCTCTCTTTCACGTGCTTTCACAAATGGCCAATCTGCTGCTGCCGCTGGTCAAAGGATCGCGCATCGTTTATCTCGAGACGCTGAACACAACCGAATTGCTCCGCGCCCTGGCTGAAAGGAATATCACGGCGCTTGCGGTCGTCCCGCAATTCTTCTACCTGATTCATGAACGAATCTTCAAAGAAGTTTCTCAGCGCGGCAAGCTGGCAAAACTCGCGGTCCGCTCATTGATGGCTCTCACACACCTGTGCCGCAAGCTTGGCTGGAATTCTGGAAAGCTCTTTTTTCGCAAGATCCACCAGCTGTTCGGTCATAACATGCGCTATCTGGTCACCGGCGGTTCCCGCTTCGATCCCGGAATCGCACGCGACTTCTATGCGCTGGGAATCGACATTCTCCAAGCTTACGGCCTGACGGAAACTGCTGGCGGCGCGTTCGCTACCCCGCCCGAGAACAACGTGATCGGCTCTGTCGGGCCCCCGCTTCGGGGTGTGCAGGGCAAGATACTCCAGCCGAAGTCCGCAGAGGGGATTCCGCAGCCGGTTGGCGAGATCGCGATCCGCGGAGCCCTGGTAATGAAAGGTTACTGGAACCGCCCGGAAGCCACCTCTGAGGTGTTGCGAGACGGCTGGCTGCACACCGGCGATCTTGGCTACTTCGATGCCGGCGGAAACCTCTTTATTACCGGACGCACAAAAGAGGTGATCGTCCTCAGCAATGGAAAGAATATCTACCCCGAAGAAGTGGAAGCGCACTACCTGAAATCGCCTTACATCCAGGAAATCTGCGTTTTGGGTCTCGCAGCTCGGCCCGGCGATCCTACATCGGATCGTCTGCACGCAGTGATCGTTCCCAACTTCGACGTACTCCGGCAGCGAAAAATCGTGAACGTTACGGAGGTCATCCGTTTCGATATTGAAGGGCTCTCAGCGCAACTTCCGTCCACGAAGCGAATCGGCAGCTACGAAATATGGCAGGCGAGCCTGCCGCGCACGACCACGCGCAAGCTGAAACGGTTCGAAATAGAGCGGCGCGTAAAAGAAAAGCAAGCCGGAAAAGCTGAGGAAACCCTCGTAGCTGAAAAGCCATTGAGCAGCGAAGATTCAGCGTGGCTCGACGAACCCGAGACGCAACGCGCGATTGCGGTGATTCGTCAGGCTTCCCGCATCAAACCTCGATCCATCCGCCCTTCAGACAATCTGGAACTCGATCTCGGTCTGGACTCCATGCAGCGAGTGGAACTTCTCGCCGCCTTGGAGCAGGAGCTGGGCGCTAAGGTTGAAGAATCCCGCCTGGCGGAAGTCTACAGTGTGCGCGAGCTGGTTGATTTAGTCCGTGAGAGTGAACCCGCCATGACTCCGCGACCGTTCGTCGGTTGGAAAAATGTGCTTGAGGAGTTACCCACTGATCCGGAAGTGCTGGCACTCGCCAGCTCACGACGAATTGATGAGGCATTCTGGTATGTGGTCACGCGCATGGTCGCACTCTTCGCATACGACCGTTTTCATCTTCGCGTCAGTGGTCTGGAGAAACTTCCTCCAGCCGGCCCTTTCCTCATCTGCTCCAACCATCAGAGCTACATCGATGGCGTAATCATGAGCAGCGTTTTGCCGTGGCCCGTATTCCGGGACATCTTCTTCGTTGGCACCAGCGAACATTTCGGAACCGGGCTGTTGCGCGTGTTGGCCCGATGGCTGCGCATCATGCTGGTGGATCCGGACGTGAACCTCATTCCTGCCATGCGCGCCGGGACCTTCGGTTTGCGGCATGGACGAGTGTTGATTCTTTACCCGGAAGGCGAGCGCTCCATCGATGGCTTGCCCAAGAAATTCAAGAAGGGCGCGGCCATTCTTTCTATTCATAATCAGGTGCCGATGGTTCCGGTGGCAATCGAGGGGTTCTACGAGACATGGCCGCGCGGAAAGCGCTTTCAGAAATTTGCGCCGTTGCAGATCAGATTTGGCGATCCGATTTGGCCGCCGCCTGAGTCGAAAGCCTCAGAATGCGCGTACGAGAAGCTCACAGAAGAATTGAGGGCCCAAGTTGTTGCCATGTGGGAGGCACTGCGGCCCACAGCTCAGGTACGATGAGCAGCGGAGTGCGCTGGCCACAAAAGTGGTGCAACCCAGCTGGGATTTCTTATTAGTTATAAGGGATCGTTCCTGGCTAAATGCTAAGTGCCGAGTGTTAATGCCTGCTGTTTACACCCAGTCCAGCGCACCTTTTTTCCAGATCCAGATGTAGCCGACGATCAGGATGACTAGGAATATAAGCATCTCGATAAGCCCAAAGACACCCAGCGCTTTGAACTTCACTGCCCAGGGAAACAGAAAAATCGTTTCAACGTCGAAGACCACAAATAGTATGGCCACGATGTAATAGCGCACGGTGTACCGGCCGCGTGACCGTCCAATCGGATCAATGCCACACTCGTATGGCATCAGCTTTGTCCGGTTCGGATTCTCCGGGCGCACCAGCTTCGCCGCGATTAAAGTAACCGGTATTAGAACTCCAACAATTGCCACGAACAGAAAAATGGGGACATAGTTCTGCGGCATTGAACCTTCCTCATCTGTAATAGACACATAATACTAACCCGGTGGATAAGGGCCTTCAAGGACGGCACTTGTTTATAATCGCCTTTCATCATCACGCGGCAAAAGGCACTCCTTGGCACTCGACGAAAAAATCTACGAGCAACGGCGCGAGAAGCTGAAGCAGATCGAAGCCCTCGGGCAGAGGGCTTATCCGACCAAATTTGATTTCACTCACACCATTCCAGAAGTTCTGGCCCAATATCAGGCGAAATCCCACGACGATCTGGAGCAGTCTCGCGTCAATGTGCGCGTAGCTGGTCGAATCATGGCCATCCGTCTGATGGGCAAGGCCGGTTTCGCACATCTGCAGCAAGGCGGACGGAGGATGCAGATTTATGTCAAAAAGGACGCGGTCGGAGAGAAAGCATTTGATTTGTACAAGCTGCTCGATTTGGGCGATCACATTGGGGTCAGCGGATACTTGTTCCGCACCCGCACCGGTGAACTCACGGTGCACGTCGAAGAGATCACGTTCTTGTCGAAAGATCTTTTGCCTTTGCCGGAAAAATGGCACGGTCTGACCGATGTCGAACTGCGCTACCGCCAGCGCTACGTGGATTTGATTATGAACCCCGAGGTGCGCGAGGTTTTTCTCAAGCGCAGCAAGTTGGTGCAATCGATGCGCCGGTTTCTCGACGCTAAGGGTTTCATCGAAGTCGAAACTCCGATGATGCAGCCGATTCCCGGCGGGGCCGTGGCGCGGCCGTTCGTCACCCACCACAACACGCTTGACATGGATTTGTATCTGAGGATTGCGCCAGAGCTTTATCTGAAGCGGCTTACGGTTGGGGGATTCGATCGCGTTTACGAAATCAATCGCAACTTCCGCAACGAGGGCCTGGGATGGCGCTGGAATCCCGAATTCACCATGCTGGAGTTTTACCAGGCATACACCGATTATCGCGGAGTCATGGACTTGACGCAGCAATTAATCATTCAAGCTGCTAAAGACGTGATTGGTGGGATGAAGTCAAAATGGGGTGAACACGAAATCGACTGGGCAGAGTCGAATTGGCGGCGTATGACGATGAGGGAGGCAATCATCCATTACTGGCCGGAACAAGCCGGCAGCAAGCCAGAGATGTCGGATTTCGCCAGTCACGATTCCGTAAAAGCCTTGGCGCAGCGCTTCAACTCCGGACATGCGCATGTGGCCTATGATCCAAACGAGCCGACGGGAAAAACCATTGCTAGCCTGTTTGAGGCCGCCGCCGAAGAACATTTGGTCCAACCTACGATTATTTACGAGTTCCCCACTGCCGTTTCGCCGCTCTCAAAGCAGAAACCAGACGAGGCGGAATGGACGGAACGCTGGGAAATCATCGTCGGAGCTATGGAAATTGCCAACGGCTTTAGTGAGCTTAATGATCCGGAAGACCAGCGCCAGCGTTTCGAGCAGCAGCTCAAAGAACGCGAGCGCGGCGACGAAGAAGCTCATCAGATGGATCTCGACTATATCCGCGCACTGTCGTACGGAATGCCTCCGGCCGGCGGCGTAGGCGTAGGGGTGGACCGCCTGGCGATGTTGTTCACCGGTTCACAAACAATTCGCGATGTGATTTTGTTTCCGCAGCTTCGGCCCGAGAAGGGATCTGAGACCGCTGAGAAGGCTCAAGAGCTGTCATCCTGAATGGCCTTGAGGCGAATGAAGGATCTACGCATTTACTCTCTGAAAGTATGGATTCTTCGCTTCGGTAAGAATGACATCAACAAAGGGTTAATGCTTCCAGGGACGATTCATCACGAGCTCCGGATGCTCTTTGCGAAAAGCTTCGGTGACCGTGCAATTCCAGCAGACCGGGCGCGCGGAGGCTAATTGCTCGGGAAGCTCTTCCGCCCGCAGCTTGTCCCATTCGATAATTTTCCCATCAAAACTGATCAAACCCGGGCTGTGATCCAGATGGCTTAACTCGGAGATCGGCCGCCCACAATAGAAGCAGGTTTTCCCCTGATACCACTTCGAAGCAATCGCCCAAACCGAGTGCTTTTCAGGATCGGCGAGGAGCTCACCCAAACAGGCCTGGTCGCAATCTTGCCGCTCCGGCCAGCGCGAACAATTGTTCAACTCGACATGTTCTTTTCCAGCAATTGCTGCCAATGCGGCTCGCCCGGTGGCAACCTTCACTGCCACAGTTTTATGAGTTTCAGGGCAGGTTACCAACATTTTCCCGGAAAGCTTGCGCACTTGGGCTCCTCCCAGCACCAACCGGTGAACCGCATATGCCACACCCAGCACCGCCAGCGCGATAACCAGCACGAGAAGGACATCGAATACCGGTGCCATAGAGCCTCCTCACAAGCCGAGCGACCACAACCACAATAACGCCCCCTTGACCACGCCGATGTGATAACGATTACAAGCAGTTGTGATGCTCGGGCAGAATGGAGAAGTCAGCCAATACTCTCGGTCTTGGCGTGATGCGATCTTGGCCGTATCTCACTGGGCACTAGAGGAATTGCGGGCTATCGGCTAGATTCTGAACAAGTTTTACTTAGAAGGAGCAGCGCTACCGTAGCTTCGGGTCGGGAGCTGGGTCGGTAGCGCTTTGCTGTCCCATCTCGGAAAATACTTGGTTACCACGGTTACCCCCAGCCGGCAAACATTTTGGTAACCTTCCGGATACTGTGGCAATCTAACTGTGATAAACTTCATGCCCAATCTGATGTTTATGCCGCATCCCAACCTGAGCGATGACGTCAATCGCAATATCATGCAATCGGAAATCGAGGGTGGAGTTTTGCTCAGTGCTCTACCACCGGCAACCGTCCTGCAGATTGACACGCAAAACCATCGCTACACTGCGGTTCTGCTGGGCGGAAGTGAGGCGCTGCTTTCGGGTCATCCCGAGTTTTGTCCCGAGCCTGTGCAAGTGGCAATTTCTGGATCGACCTGGGGTGGAAGTATGCTGAAACAGCGCTACATCGGACGAGGCATGCATCTGGAATTCTGTCATCCGGATTACAGCACGCCGATTATTACTTCGCGCATCGAGGAAATTCGGGAGCGACAGCAGCCCGGATTAGCGGAACAACCACCATGCCGCGTAGATGATTCCTGCCCACATCACTGAGGAAATTGGTATCCAGACGACCACAACATTCCACAGCCCGCGGCTCACGCCCAAGGGGATGTGTTGCTTACTCTCGAACCGCGATCGATCATCCAGAACCACAGGAGTGCACGCATTCATAGTGGCCTAACCTTCTTGTTGGCTTCTTAGCTATTCTCAACCCTAATGATTGTTCCAAGTTGCTGGAAATTCTCACCACCCGGTGATTTACTAGATACGGGAAGACTATGGGGCTAGTCGCCCTTTGAGCAAGCAGAAAGGAACCCGGAGTCATTGAGAATCATGTCTACTCGGGAGTCAGCTAATCAGGAGCAACTGCTTACGCAGGAGGAATTGCGTTCCCGGCTAGAGGAAGTCGGGAGGGAACGCTACCATCATAAGCACCCGTTTCATTTGATGATGCACGAGGGCCGGCTTAGCCGGGGCCAACTGCAGGCCTGGGCCCTGAACCGCTATTACTATCAGAGCCGGATTCCGATTAAGGACGCCATCATCCTGTCGCGCAGCGAGGACCGGAATTTTCGCGTTGCCTGGCGCAAGCGGATCGTCGACCATGATGGTGGAGCGGATGTTGACGGTGGAATCGAGCGTTGGCTTAAGCTTGGCCAAGCTACCGGTTTATCGCGCGAAATCGTTCAAAGCGGGCAAGGGGTGCTGCCGGCAACTCGCTATGCAGTGGACGCGTACCTGGATCTGGTAAGGAACCGCACCTTTCTCGAAGCTGTGGCTTCTTCGCTGACCGAACTCTTCTCACGCGACCTGATCGCCCTGCGAATGGATGCGCTGCGAAAACACTACCCCTGGCTCTCAGGCGGACTCGATTATTTCACTGCGCGGCTGACCCAGGCTCCTGAAGACGCGGCGTTCGCTTTCAAGTGGGTTGCGGAGCATGCCTGCACTCGCCAGGAACAAGAAGCGGCGATCGCTGCCCTGCGGCGGAAGTGCGACATACTCTGGGCCCAACTCGATGCGCTTCACTTCGCTTATGTCGAACCAGGGTGGCCGCCACCGGGAGCTTTTGTTCCTGCCCAGGAGGCCCGGCGTGGCAACAATTGAAAACTCCAGCCAGCCGCGGCTGGCCGTGGGCTGTCGGTGGGCAGAAGCAAGCGGTCCGGAGCGAATGCTGCTTTTTCCAGAAGGCGCCATCCGCTTGCAAGGCACTGGGCGGGCTATTCTCGAGTATTGCGACGGCCGCCGCACGGTTCAGCAGATTGTGGAGGAGATGCAAAATACCTACACCACAGCTGACCCTGTCCGCATTCATCAGGAGGTTGCGACATTCCTCCAACAACTGTACAAAAAGCGCATTGTGGATTTTTAAATTCTCCCCCTGCATGCCCTCCAGTAAACGAACGTATTCGTGCGGAGGAGACGATTTGAGCACGCGCTCGGAATTCTGATGCCCACTGGTCCTTTAGCTTTAATCGCAGAACTTACTCATCGCTGCCCCCTGCATTGCGTGTATTGCTCCAATCCGCTCGAAATGCAGAATGCCGCTTCGGAGCTTTCGACAGACGAATGGGTACGAGTTTTCGAGGAACTCGGGCAACTAGGCGCCTTGCACGCCCACTTCACAGGTGGCGAACCATTAGCGCGTTCCGATCTTACGGAGCTGACCGGGGCCGCTCGAACCGCCGGCCTTTACGTGAACCTGATTACCTCCGGGATCGGACTCTCGGAACAACGGCTGGCGGCCTTGGTCGACGAGGGCCTGGAACACATTCAGCTCAGCTTTCAAGGCTCGCGGGAAGAGTTGGCGGACGAAATTGCGGGCGCGCCGAGCCATGCTCGCAAACTCCAGCTTGCGCGTCTCATTCGCAAATTCAAACTGGCATTTACGGTCAATGTCGTGGTACACCGCCAGAACCTCGATCACCTTGACGAAATTATCTCCATGGTTGAAGAACTCGCCCCTGATCGGGTCGAGATTGCCAACGTTCAGTATTACGGCTGGGCGTTGCGCAACTTGGAGAATCTGCTTCCGACAATGCGACAATTGGAATCCGCGCAAAAACTTGTTGATGCGGCTGAAGCGCGCCTCAGCGGCCGTATGCGCATCGACTACGTCGCTTCCGACTATTACGCTCGCTATCCCAAGGCCTGCATGGGAGGATGGGGACGCCGCTTGATGCTCATTGATCCCGCAGGCCGGGCGCTTCCCTGCCACGCCGCGGCTGTGATTCCGGGCCTGGAGTTCGACAACGTCCGCGCGCATTCCATGGAATGGATCTGGAACGAATCGCCCGCATTCCTCAAATTTCGTGGCGATGCCTGGATGCCCGAGCCTTGTCGCAGTTGTGACCGCCGTACTGACGATTTTGGGGGATGTCGCTGCCAGGCACTGTTATTGACGGGCAAGGCGGCGGTAACTGATCCGGTGTGCTCGCTGGCTCCCGATCACAAACTGGTAGAGAGAATCGTGGCGCGCGTGAATGCGAACGACATCCCCGCGCCTTCTTCCGCTTCCGACCGCTGGATTTACCGGCCAAATCCCCACTGATGAAACCTCGATTTTTGCCACTCCCGCTAAATTTCGCGCATGGTTGCAAAAGCATCACACACAACTCAGGAATTGTGGGTAGGGTTCTACAAGAGAAATTCGGGAAAACCGAGCATCACATGGCCAGAAGCTGTAGATCAGGCTCTATGCTTCGGTTGGATTGATGGCATACGCAGAGGCTATGACGCCTTCAGCTACGTGATCCGATTCACCCCGCGCAAGCCCCGCAGCACCTGGAGCGCAGTGAACATAGCGCGCGCAAAAGAGCTTCTTGCGCAGCGGCTGATGAGCCCTGCCGGGCTGAATGCGTTCGAAAAACGTACGGATGAAAATTCGGCCATCTATTCCTATGAACAAAGAAAATTGGCAACGCTTGAGGTCGCGCAGGAACAAGAATTTCGCCGCAACCCGCGAGCCTGGAATTTTTTCCAAAACCAGCCGCCCTGGTACAGGAGAACAAGCACTTACTGGGTAATTAGCGCGAAGAAAGAAGAGACCAGAACCAAACGCCTTGACCTGCTGATTAAATATTCGGAACAGCAGAAACCGATCCCACCACTGGCACGCCCTGTTGGCAAAACGAAATAATTCGAGAACGCTCCGGATGCCTTTCGCTACTCGTTAACTCCCGCCAGCGCGACCACCGCCAGCAGGATTCTTCGCAGACCGAGTTCTCGTCCGGTTATATCGAACCATTCTTGCAGCGTGTGAGCCCCACCACCCTGGCCTCCACCGCCGACCGCCACAGATTCCCTTCCCAGCGACATGGGAATGTTGGCATCGGTGGAGGCACGCTGAATCTGGGCGGCGTTGCCCAGGTGCGCATCCACGGCGCGAATGACATTCAAAATGCGAGCGTTTGGATGCAATTCCCCCGCCGGACGGCTGCCAATCGGAACCACTTCGTGGGTTAGACCGGAAGATCGTCGTTGCGACCCATTGTGCCGCTCGCTGGCTTGAGTTTCCTCTTCGATCGCCAAATGCAGTGCATGACGCAACGAATCCTCCAGACGCTCCATCTCCTCCATCGATGTGGACCGGATATCCACTCGCATGCTGGCCGATTCCGGAATGGAGTTCACTGAAGTGCCTCCGCGAATGACGCCGACATTGAAGGTAGTCTTCGGCGAGGAAGGCACGGGCGTTCGAGCAAAAGCGTTCAGCGCGCGCGCCAGTACCAGAATCGGATTGGGCGCGCCAAAATCACTCCAGGAATGTCCGCCCGGGCCGCGCACAATCACTTCAAATCGGCGGCTGCCTAAGGCTTCGGCCACAATCGTGTCCGATCCCGCGCCGTCCAGAACCAGGCTGTAGCGAATCGAATCTCTCCAGCGCGGAGTGGAGAAGATGTGCCGCATTCCGCGCAGATCGCCTTCGCCTTCTTCGCCGACATTGCCGATGAAAACAATCGGCGCGTTCGGCGAAATGCCTGCCCATTGCAGCGCCCCGGCAATTGCCAGAATTGCCGTGACACCGGCGCCATTGTCGGAAACTCCTGGGCCGTACAAGCGATTGCCCCGCTGGTGGACGTTTAGAGGCGTACCGGCCGGAAAAACGGTATCAATGTGCGCGCTCAAGGCAACGCATTCTGTGCCCGGTCCGTGTAGCACGCCAAAAACATTTCCTACCTCGTCAGCCTGTACGTCCTTTAGCCCCAATTGTTCGAAACGGCCCCTCAGCCACTCACCCCGCGCCATCTCTCCGAAAGGAGGAGCGGGAATGCGCGCCATTTCGAGCTGCCAGTTAGCCAGCTGCGCCTCTTGCGAGCGCAACCACGCAGAAGCTGCGCGGACCTGTGACAAATCAGCCAGGCGCGCAATTTCCTGGTGCAGGGTGAGTTCTCGTGAAGTATCTAATCGGGTGCCGGAAGACATGGACGAACTGCCATCTTACAACGTTGTCCGGGTCAAAACATCCCGGTTGCCAATCTTTAGGCGCGGTCCTACCTGCCGGCAACCAGTCGGGCTACTTGGCATTCTAACCTTCTGAGGACGAAAGTTGGGCAACCTTCAAAGCCCCGATTCCGTTAGACTACTGGTATGAAGTATTTCTGCCCGGTACTGTTGCTGGCAGCAGTTTTCGCGTTGTGTGGCCTGACTCCGCCTCGCGCCAGCGCCGATGAAGGCCCTCTGGACGCGTCCCAACCGAAGGGCATCACTCCTGAGGAGATTATCCAGCGCTTTGCTGCCAAGGAAAAGGAGTTCAAAGAGGCTTACGACCAATACGGCTATCGGGAATCCGCCAAGATGCAAACTCTGGACGGTGACACAGTCGACGGTGAATTTCAGGAGGTTTTCGACGTCAGCTTTGATGATCAAGGCCGCCGGGTAAAGAACGTGGTCTTTGCCCCTTTGCCCACTCTCACCCGCATTGGCATGACTCGCGAAGACTATGATGACCTTGAAAACGGCTTTCCCATGGTGCTCACCAGTGATGAGATCAGCCAATACAACGTGTTGTACGCCGGGCAACAGCAGGAAGACGAACTGCACTGCTACGTCTTCGATATCGCTCCCAAGCAGATTGAGAAAAACAAGCGCTACTTTCAGGGACGCATCTGGGTCGACGACCACGATTTCCAGATCGTAAAGACTTACGGCCAGATGGTTCCCGAAAAACGGGCGAACAAAAAGGGCCGTGGCGACGAAAATTTATTTCCCAAGTTCACCACCTGGCGGGAACAGGTGGATGGCAAGTACTGGTTTCCGACCTACACGCGAGCTGATGACACCCTCCATTTCGTAAACCAGGATGTCAAAATTCGAGAGGTTGTGAAGTACACGAACTACAAGCGGTTCGGGTCGAACGTTAAGATCACCTACCAAGGCAAGGAGCTTCCCAAAGCCGGCGATCAACCCGAGAAGCCGCAGTCGCCGCCATAGCGGTCAGCAGATACCAGCCATCAAAGCCGCAGTTCGAAGCTGGGTGAAGGTGGTCTGTTGTTAACCTATAGCCGGACGTGTGGGCGTTGGCCTACGCGGGCGACCGAGCGCAGCAATCGACGATCGATCGCGATTAGGCTTAACGAGCCTTAGGCCTTGGATTTCCATGAGGTCAGATACGCTTTTTCTTACTGAAGACTGAATACTGACTGCTCAGTAGAAAAGATACTTCCGCCACTTGTCATCCGAGCGCCCCATGAGACGCATGATATGGCGGCTGGTGTGCAGATTGAAGGCGCGAGGTTCGCGGAACAACTTCATGCCGGCCTCCGCGGGGAGCTGATTCCCCTTGCGGCGATTGCAGGAATGGCAGCAGGCTACGAGATTCTCCCAGGCAGAAGCCCCGCCACGCGAGCGCGGGGTCACGTGATCGAGCGTGAGCTCGCTTGAGGCCAACACCTCACCGCAATATTGGCAGGTGTTGCGATCTCGCAGCAGGATGTTCTTACGCGACAGTGCGCGCGTCTGATGAGGAATGCGTCGATACTCCAGCAGCCGGATGACCGAAGGCAGCCGCATGGCAAGTCGGGCTGCGTGCAGGAAGTGACCGTTCTCTTCCTCGGTCATCGCCACACCCTTTAGTACCAGGACAATTGCGCGGCGCGCAGCGCAAACATTAATCGGTTCGTAGGAAGCATTAAGTACCAGCACGGGCGCATGCAACACATGGCCGTCAGAATCCAGACGCACCCCGGCAACCGCACCTACATTATGAGTGCGGTTCAGATTCGGCGAATTGTGCCACTTGCCCGACATATATCTCTAATGCTTGACCAGGATCCGTCCACAGCTTGCTAACCCGCAGCAGCAGTGGCCATAGTCATTTCCTGCATCTCCGCTGCCGGCATCGCATGCTGGGCCTCTGCCTTCAACGTGCGGGCTACGGTCGCTACAAATACCTTGGATGCCCCCGCGCGGCGTAGCACGCGCGCACATTCGGAAACGGTCGTGCCGGTGGTAAACACATCGTCCACGAGCAAGACCGTGCGCCGGGCGATTTGGTCACATCCAGTCACGGCAAAGGCTCCACGCATGTTCTCTCGCCGTTGGTGACGCGACAAGCCAACCTGCGATTGCGTCTCGCGACAGCGCTCAAGTACGCCCGGCTTAAGGTGCAATGGCATTTCCGAGGAGACGATTCTTACAGCCACACGCGCAATCAGCTCTGATTGATTGAACCATCGTTGCCGTAATTTCCTGGCATGCAAGGGCACAGGCACGAGTATCGCCTGATCATCCCCAAATAATGGCGCCAAGTCCGCAATGGCTTCGGCCAACATCCGTCCCAAAACACTGGCTGCCGGCCGGACCTGATCATACTTGAGCAGGTGGATCAATTCCCGTAATCCACCCGCGTAGCTTCCGTAAGCGGCAGCTTTAACGTATGGCGGCTCGGCTCGCCGGCACAACTCGCAACGAATTCCGCCCTGATTCTCGGAAATTGCATGAAGTCCTGCCAGGCGCTCGCCGCAAATGCTGCAAAGGCCGCCGCAGATGGGCTGCATAGCGGATAGACATTCATCACATACCGGCAAGCGAGAAATGTTCAGGAGCGGGTTCCCGCAAAGACGACAATCGGAAGGAAATATCGTGACAAACAGGGCCGTGGCCGCGCCGCGAATTCCCGAGAGCACAAAAGAAAGCATCGAACCTTCCCCAACTTTTGCCAGGCTCTCGGTCGGACGACTGGAGATATTGCTGCTACTGCTGAAGACGACCCTCCCTCGTCCACCTCAGGCTGAAACTTGACGCTGGACGAATCAGATTAAGTATAGCGGCGCTGGATTCAGCACGCAATTGCTCCAGCCGTATCGAAAGTAAGTACCTTTGATACAACACGTCCGGATTTCCGACCCAATGAGTAAGAACCGGATTGCTCCCCACCTCCGCTGCACTTGTAAAGCAGGCTCGACGCGTGCTAACGTGCGCCGTCGCATGATTTTTAGAGTTAGCAGGTCGGGTTCGGCGAGGTTTCACTCATGAGCACTCAAACCATCTCCCCAGCTCCAAGAAAATATCAACCTTACGTTCCTCAACACATGGAGATGCGGGAGTTCACCTTCCGTGCGGTTTTCCTCGGAATGATGATGACCGGCATCCTCGGCGCCGCCAATGCGTATCTCGGCTTGAAAGCTGGAATGACGATCGCCGCGACCTATCCCGCCGCAGTTATTGGCATGTCAGTCCTGCGGCTGATGAAAGGATCGCTCCTGGAAGAAAACATCGCCCGTACGGTCGGCGCGATTGGGGAATCGGTCGCGGCTGGCGCGGTCTTCACTATTCCCGCATTCGTGCTCGCAGGATTATGGCCGAGTCTCGGAATGGGAAGATACTGGCAGTCGGTTGCCCTCATGGCGATCGGTGGCCTGCTGGGCATTCTATTCGTCACCTTGCTGCGACGGGTCATGGTCGAGGACCCGGAGCTTCCCTTTCCCGAATCGGTAGCTGCTTCGGAAATTCACAAAGCCGGCCAGCAAGGTTCGAAAGCTGCCAAGATTCTTTTTGCCAATATGGGTTTTGGCGCCCTCATGTACTTCCTCTCCCAGATCAATGTGTTCTGGTACACCAGAAATCTGGTGGTCAACATTCCGAAAATGCCTACTGGCTTGCGCCTGGGGCGTAGCACAAGCTCGCCGATCTTAGCGACCGGCGGAATGAGCACATTTACCTCGCCGGCAGTCAGCCCTGCATATCTCGGCGTCGGTTACATCATCGGGCCGCGACTGGCATCGCTGAACTTCGCCGGCGGCGTGCTCGCCTGGGGCTTGCTGGTTCCCCTTCTCATCTATTTTCTTGGCCCAAATCTTCCGGCTCGGGCCCCCGGTACGGACTCAGCGGCTTACTGGAGCGGCGTAGCATTTAGCGTGTGGTTTTCCATCGTTCGCCCGATCGCTGTCGGTGGCATGCTGGTGGGCGCAGGTTTCACCTTGTTCCGCATGCGAGCTCAACTGCTCGCAGGAATGAAGCGCGCGGTTTCTGATCTTAAGAAATCTGCGGAGGCGCACCAGGCCACCGACCGCACCGACCGCGATCTCAGCTCGAAGGTCGTCTTTCTCGGAATCGGTGTTGTGTTCCTCGCCATGATCGGCCTCTATTACTTCTTCATCGCGGGTGCGCATAATTTAACCTCGAACAAAGTCATCGCCGGGGCCACGGTGGCCGCGGCCGTGATGGTCGTTCTCGGATTCTTTTTTGCTGCCGTCTCAGGAAACCTGGTTGGCATGATCGGTTCGTCTAACAACCCTGTTTCCGGTCTGACGCTGTGTACCCTGCTTGTAGCAGCACTGCTGATGGTGGCGTTAGGCGTCTCCGGAGTCGGTGGTGTAGCAGCAGTGCTGGGAGTCGCCGCCGTAGTCTGCGTTTCCTCGGCAGTCGCAGGTGAGATGTTGCAGGATCTGAAGGCGGGTTACATTCTGGGCGGCACGCCCTCCAAGATGGAGGTTGGCGATATCTTTGGCACCATGGTTGCCTCGCTCGTCTTGTTCTTTCCGCTTATGATTCTAGACAAGGCATACCACTTCGGCAGCGCTGCCCTGCCCGCGCCCCAAGCCGGGCTGATGGCAATGCTGGCACAGGGTATCGTCGGCGGCAATATGGCGTGGCCGCTGGTGGTAGTAGGAATACTGCTGGGATTCTCCATGATTCTGGTAGAAGTGAAAAGCCCCATGCTGTTCTCTGTGGGCATGTATCTGCCGCTCGAAACAACCTTCGCTATCTTCCTGGGTGGAGTGATCCGTTGGTTCACCGACAAATTACGCGACCGCCGCGGCTACAACGACGCGCAGAAAGCTCGCGTAGACAATGCCGGCGTGTTGACCGCTTCGGGCTTGATTGCCGGTGAGGCCTTATGCGGCCTTGTGATTGCCGCTATTGTGGGATCGAATCACCAGCTTTGGCACATCGACATGGGTGATGCCTGGTTTTCCGGCTTAATTGGCATGGCCGTACTTATTTTCGTGATGATGAAGGTGCCATTGTCGAATGCCGGCAGTCCGGATGAGCCGGCTCCACCAACCGCGATTATGTGACGCGTTTGCGCGGCGTAAGGATAGCGGCAGGCGCGTGCCGTCATCCCGAGCGGCAGCGCGGGATCTCTGAATTTGATTTAATGCTCTTTGGATGGGCATCCCCGAAAATATTGTTCAACTCCGAGAACGAATCGCCGCTGCCGCCCGTGGCGTCCGGGGTGATCCGAACCAAATTGCCTTAATGGCAGTAACTAAAACTTTCCCACCGGAACGGATTCGCGAAGCTTACGCAGCTGGTCTCCGGCTGTTCGGCGAAAATCGTGTCCAGGAGTTCGCGGGTAAAAGCGAATTTCTGGGGGATCTGGAGGGCACGCGGTGGCACATGATCGGCCATCTGCAGACCAATAAGGCCCTCAAAGCGGCGGAGTTGTTTGATGCCGTAGATTCGGTGGACTCTCTCCGGCTGGCGCAGAAGCTCAACACAGCCGCGCAACAGGTCGGCAAGAAACTTTCTGTTCTCATTGAGATCAACGTAGGTGGCGAAGCTGCTAAAAGCGGAATCGCTCCTGTCTCTCCGGAACTGGACAAACTTCTGCAAAGGGCGGTGGAACTGGGACACCTTGATTTTCGTGGTCTCATGACTGTCCCCCCGTTCACCGAGGATCCCCAGGAAGCTCGGCCATACTTTCAAAAGCTTCGTCGCTTGCGCGATGACATCGCCGCCAATCATTGGCCTGGAATCAGCATGGATGTGTTGTCGATGGGCATGTCGCACGATTTCGAAGTCGCCATCGAAGAAGGCTCAACCTGCGTGCGGCTCGGGACGGCAATTTTTGGCGAGAGAACTGGGACTTAAATGCAGAAGTAAGAAGGCATAATGCAGAAGTGCATGCATGATCCACGCATCGCCAAATTCTGCATTCTGCCCTCTGACTTCTGACTTTTCACATGATCCCGATCCGTGAAACTCCTGCCGGTGCGAGTTTTGCCGTAAAGGTGCAGCCCCGTGCAAGGAAGAACGCAGTCATGGGCGTCGTTGGGGATGCGCTAAAGCTTTCTCTCACGGCCCCGCCGCTCGAAGGCCGCGCCAATCAGGCCTGCATCCAATTCCTTGCAGAACTTTTGGATCTTCCACGCTCTTCCATTACCATAGCCTCCGGCCAAACCGGCCGCCGTAAAGTTGTTCGCATCGCGGGACGTTCTGTAGACGAAATTGCAAGTAAGCTTGCGAGTGCAACTGCCGGTCATTGATCCACTGAGCACTTAAAGATGCCTAAGCGCAAGGTCACACCGAACTACATTGCGGCTCACATAAAACGCGTGCTGAAAGATGGTGGCTCTGCACCGCACGCGGAAGAAGTGCAATGGTTCTTCAAAGAGGAAATTAGGTCCCGAGGTTGGTACACGGGAGAGCTTCGCAAGGTCGCAGTCCGTTTTCGCCGGACAATTCTCAGAGAGTTGGGGCTGTCTTTCCTGCTGCAGGTCGCTGACAAACTTTTCACCGGCCGATGTCTGGAAGAAAAGGTTTTTGCCGTGCTTCTGCTGGAAACACTGACCGATCGCTTCGATGACGCTGCTTTTCGCCGGCTCGAATCCTGGTTGCCTCGGATCAGTAGCTGGGCCGACCACGATGCGCTGGTCCACTATTTGATCGCTCCGATGATTGCGGGCAAACCTGCCCGAGCTAGCATGGTTTTTCGCTGGGCAAAATCGGAGGACCGTTGGCATCGCCGTGCGGCTTGCGTAGCGCTCATCCAGGGCACACGCAAGCGTATGTTCTTCCCCCAAATCAAGCGTCTTTCCAAATTGCTTCTTCGCGACCAAGATGACATGGTGCAAAAAGGTCTGGGCTGGCTGCTGCGGGAAACTGCCAAGGCGGATGCGCGGCGTACCGTTCCTTACTTGACGACTATTCGACAACGAGCTCCACGCCTGGTCTTGCGCACCGCGTGCGAAACGTTGCCGCTTTCTAACCGGCGCAGAATCCTGGGGTGAACCGCTCCCGATTCGCCCAAATCTTCGCACTTGTTTAGAATAGAAACTGACCCATGAATCTTTCTGCCATTCAGTCTGCTCTGCGCGAGCGCAATATCGATGCCTGGCTGTTCTACGATCACCATCATCGCGATCCCATCGCTTATCGCGTGCTCGGTCTGCCGGATGGGTTAATGGTCACGCGCCGCTGGTATTACGTAATTCCGGCAAAGGGCGAGCCGGTGAAGCTGGTTCACAAGATCGAGTCCGGCCATCTTGACACGCTTCCCGGCAACAAACTCCAGTACTCCGGCTGGCAGGAACTTTTCGATCAGATCAAACGAATGCTGGCTGACTATCGCAATATTGCCATGCAGTATTCTCCCAACAATCTGGTGTTTTACGTTTCGATGGTTGACGGCGGGACCGTGGAACTGATTCGCAGCTTGGGAAAAAATATCGTCAGTTCAGGCGATCTGGTGGCGCAGTTTGAAGCCACCTGGACGGACGACCAAATTAAAACTCACTTCGCCGCGCGCGATAAGATTGACGCAATTACCGCCGCAGCCTTCAAGGAAATTGGAACCAGGGCGCGTAATGGCGGCACCAGCGAATACGAAATGCAGCAGTGGTTCATGGAAGCGTTCCGGCGCGAGGACCTGGTGACTGACGATCCTCCCATTGTCGCCGTAAACGGCAACAGCGGGAACCCGCACTACGAACCACACGCGGAACGCTCTGCTCCTATTCGGCAGGGAGACTTCGTCCTTCTGGATGTATGGGCGAAACAAAATACGCCAGGCGCCGTCTACTATGACATCACCTGGACGGGCTCGGTGGGCAAGGCCCCTTCGGAGCGTATGAAACAGATTTTTACCGTCGTGCGGGATGCGCGAGACGCTGGCGTTAGGAAAGTCCAAGATGCAATTTCCGCCAACCGGCCGATTGCCGGTTGGGAAGTCGATCGCGTCGTCCGGGATCACATCGAAAAGGCCGGTTTTGGCATGTATTTCATTCATCGCACCGGGCATTCCATCGGCACCGAAGTCCACGCCAACGGCGCCAACATAGATGACCTCGAGATTCATGACGAGCGCCGCATCCTGCCCAATTCCTGTTTCTCCATCGAACCCGGCATCTACTTGCCGGAATTTGGCATCCGCAGCGAAGTCGATGTGCTGGTTCGTCCCCACGCCGCCGAAGTAACGGGTAAAATTCAAAGAGAGATCATCATCATCTGAATGGCGAATCCAACGACCACCAAGAACGAAGTGGTAACTCCGAAGGAGTCGGCTCAACCGATCACCACGATGTCTGTCTTGGCTCCGGCCCTTGGCTGGCTCATCCCGGGCGCCGGGCACTTGATTCAGAGGCGCTGGATTCGAGGATTGCTGTTGATGGCTTCTATCGTCATCATGTTTGTGCTCGGCCTGCTGATGCAGGGACACGTTTACCAGCCAAACGGAGGAGACATTCTCGACATTCTGGGATTTGTTGGGGACATCGGTGCCGGCGGCCTATACATTCTGAGCCAGGCGATGGGCTGGGGCCACGGCATCATTTCCCATGCCACTGCTGACTACGGGACTAAATATCTGATTGTCGCTGGCTTGTTGAATTTCATCAGCACAGCTGATGCTTACCACATCGCAATTGGAAAAAAGCCGTGACCCTTGCGCTTTCTCACTTTTCTGCTGCTCTACTGTTCTCGGTCTTCGCCTCGATCGTGTTTGGTATTACGCAGCGCAACACCTCGCGGGACCAGATACGCTATGGCTTGTATTGCTTCGTCATGTTTGTGGGCGGCGTGTTCGTGGCCGGCTGGGTGATGTGGATACTCAGGCGCTAGTGCCCGAATGCCAACTGCTAGATGCCAAGTGCTCGGTGCCTGCTGAATGCTATCCTTCCCAGACAAACGCATCAAACACTTGCTTCACGTCGTATCCAAGGCGAAGATAAAGATCAACGGCCCGTCTGTTGGCTTCCGTCACCGTTAAAGACAGCAGAGAAAACTTCCTCTGCCGAAGATTGGCGGCAGTGTAGTCCATCAACGCCTCTCCGATTCTCAACGAGCGATATTCTGGCAGCACGCATACTTGCGTAACGTGGCCAACATCACGGCGCACGCGCGAGCATAGAATCAATCCCACCAGCGTTCGCGACCGCTTGTGTACAGCCACAAACGACGATTCCGGGTCGAAGGTACCGCATCCGGGAAATCGCACAATATTATTGAGAAACCGCAGCGAGCCGCTCAGCGTGCGGTACTGGTCGTTGATCTCGGAATCTACGTGTCCACGGTAGGAGGTAGTGATGATCGCGGCCGCTGACTGATAGTCCTGCTCCGACCAGCGCCGAATTTCAATCTCCGCTTGCGACGGAATTGGGCTGATGCCTCCGGTTTCCAGCGGCAGGACCATAAACAAGCGTGCATGCCGGCTGAAACCCTGCTCAAGAAACGGTCGCGCCACCGCGCTCGCCTCATGCACCAGCAATTGGGCCTCAACCCGATGAATGCCAGGCGACTGCTGCAGGGTTTCAATAACGTGCATGGCCAGCCGCGATTCCACCTCATGCGCATCGGGCAAGCGCCGCGCGTTCGCAACGAACAGATCGCCGATCACGCCTTTGTTCCCTTCATACACAAAAAAGGCGTACCCGAACACCCGCCCGCGATCCAGGGCGGCGTACCCCGGAAGAATTTTGGCATCAATGTAGCGCAGGATCATGTCGGCGGAGCCGCTGTAATCCCACGAAAGCAGGCGTTCCCACACTGCGATTTCATCTGCCAACAGGGGACGCAGGTCAACCGAAGAGAAATGCCTGAGATCGAGAATCTCCACCCGGGGCTCCTGCAGCGCTACCGCGGCCATTGCGTCCTCCTAGTCAGACGCAAAAAAGCGAGTGTAGTTGCTTTGCTGAATAGAGGCAAATAGGGGAACACGGACCGGCAACAACCAGCACTCAGCATGTCAGCCTCGGACGTGGTGATGCCTGCACTCTCAATGATACGGCTGCGTGCTGACCGTGGAGTGCTGACTGCTGGCTCCTGCTATCCAGTAATAATCCAGCCCTTGCGGCGCAAAGCTTCCCAAGTAGGAGACGCGCCGCCCTGGCACCAGCCTAGCGACCTCAACCTGAGAACCTCCCGGGGCCACCAGCAAATGCTCCATCGGAGGAATCTCTCCCGATCCGTATCGCAAGATGGCTTGATTACGATAGAACGCCAATCCAAACTCAATTTCACGGGAAACCCGGAACACGGCGAGCGGCAGCCGCGTTTTCTCGACTCGGCTGATCTGATCTGCAATCGGCCGTGCCGAGAGTGTGCTGTCGAGCGCGGGTCCGCCGAGACGCAACACTGCCGCTACAGCCAGCGTTACCGGCACCAAAGTAAACCGAATCCCGCGCAAACCAATTGGAGAGCGCAAAGAGAGACCCAGCCCGATCACCAGAACTGCGGCGAACATGCATGAGATCGCCAACGCTTTACCCCAGGGAAGCCGATGCTGCAGCACGAGATACTGGATCATCAGTGCAGGCACAATCGGTGCCGCGGCCACTACCGCGTGCAAGACCGCAAGAGCTACGCTAGGACGGCCAGCCTCCTTCACGTGTTGCTCAACATATTGTGCTGCTAGTAAAGCTCCTGCCGGTAACACCGGCAGAATGTATCCCGGAAGCTTCGATTGTGAAATGGAAAAGAAGATGACCGGCACGAGCAGCCAGATAACTAGAAACATATTCAGGGCGACTTCCGATCGAAGCACTTTGTTGCGCTCTGACCACCATGCCCGAAGCCCTCGAATGAGCCCCACAGACGCCAACACTGTCCACGGAATCAGCCCCAACAATGTGACAGGAACGAAATACCAGAACGGTTGTTTATGGTGATAAAGATTGCTGCCAAAACGTGCCACATTGTGCTGCAAGATAAATATGCGGAAGAATTCCGGATTCTCCACCTGCACCGCGACAAACCACGGCACTGTAACCACGCAGAAAAGCAGAATGCCTGGACTCCAAAAGGTACGCTGCAACAACCAGTAATCTTTGTTGACACCTGCAAATATCAAGATGATCATTGCAGCCAACAAGGGCGCAACCGGGCCCTTCGCTAAGGTGGCCAAGCCCAGCGCACCGTAGCTCGCAGCCAAATACGTTCTGGACCCGCTTTCATGCCAGGCGTACCACGCCAGCATTGCCAGCGTGAACATTGCTGCCAGGGGCATATCTGTGGATGCCGCACGCGCAAAGCCGATGATTCCTGCAGCTGAAGCTGTTATTAAGGCACCATCAAGTTGCACACGCGGCAAAAACTTTCCGGGAAAAAAATAGACCACGATTACCATCAGCGCAGCATCCATCGCGGATGGCAGCCGTGCCGCCCAGTCGCTCACCCCGAACAGGCTGTAAGCAAGCATCGCCTGCCAGTAATAAAGCGGCGGCTTTTCCAGCCAAGGTTTGCCTCCGAGGACCGGCGTAACCCAATCATGACCCGCCAGCATCTCACGCGCGACTTGCGCATACCGAGGCTCGTCAGCGCCGATTAATCCAAAGTGGGAGAGCCCAAAGAAAAACAGGAATCCGCAGAATCCGCCGAGCAAAAGCCAGTCAGTGCGTATAGGCGACCCAGTCCGGTTTTCGAGTTTTGATGGTTGATTGATGATTCTTGATTGCGGAGCCCAGCTTGCTCTTCACTCAACAACCACAAATCAACGATCACGAATTCATAGTTGACCTTAGGAGCGCATACACACTGATTAGCGCCCAGACGACTTCCAGTACGACAAACCCCACTTCGAAAGGATGGAAGGCTACGTAGGCGAGAATTGCCGAGCCCACGGCATTCAGCACGTTGTAGGGCGCCCGCCGCGCGTCCATCAAGCGCAACTGGTGCCCGACATACGCGATAAGAATCAGAAGAGCCCCAACAAATGAAATCAGTTGCAGAGTCAACGAGATGTTCATGGACCACTATTGTACGGAAGAACGGCGGCGCAGTTGCTCTACCACGCGGGCAACCGCAACTGATAGCGGGCCATCCAGCGCGCAGCCGCTGGCACACTCGTGACCACCTCCGCCGAACTGCTGCGCTACCGTGGAGACGTTCAGTTGCCCCTTACTACGAAGGCTCACGCGAAAGCGGCCATCGGGCAGCTCGCGGAAGAAGGCGGCCACTTCGACATCGTGGATAGACAGCGCATAGTTCACCAGACCTTCGCAATCTTCTTCCTTCGCGCCCACATGTTCCATCTGTTCCCGGGTCACCCAAATCCATGCCAGAGGTCCCTCGCGATGCAGATTGGAAAGGGCGGCTCCCAACAACCGCAACTTGGCCGTGGAATGCCCGAAATAGACGTTGCGCGCGCAGCGCGCCGGGTCTGCGCCTGCTAACACTAACTCGCGCGCCAACGCAAACGTGTGCTCGTTAGTGCCTTCGAACATGAAGGAACCTGTATCCGTCAATACGGCGGTATAAATGCAAGTAGCAATCTCGGGAGAAATTTTCACCCCCGCCTCGCGGGCCAATTTGTAAACCAATTCTGCCGTCGCCACTGCTTTGGGATCGATCCAGTTTACGTGCGCAAAAGGACGGCCGCTCACGTGATGATCAATGTTGATGAGGAACCGGTCTTCGAGACCTTGCAGCCGCGTGCGCTGTATGCTGTCGCACTCCAGAATGATCGCCGCCTCGTACTTCCCATTGACTCGCTCCGCGGTAACGACCGTATCAGCAAAAGGCAACGGCTGATAGATTCGCGGAACTCCATCGCGCAGCACCACTTCCGCTTCTTTGCCCATCAGTCGCAAAATCTGGCTGCAGGCCAGTGCCGAGCCAACGGCATCGCCATCCGGACGGGCATGCGAAGTAAGCAGGAACCGCTGCCGCTGTTCGATTTGTCTTAGAATTTCTTGCAGCATGAATTCCAACCGAACTTACTTGTTCTTCCCGGCCCGTTTCAAAAGTTCGTTGATGCGCGCTTCATATTTCTGCGAGCGATCCAGCTGAAAAAACAATTCTGGGGCGCGACGCAGGTGCAAACGCTCCGCGATTTCGCGACGAATAAAACCCACGGCACCCGCCAGCCCTGCCAGCGTGCGGTCAGCCTCGGCATCGTCTCCTTCCACCACCACAAACACTCGCGCCGAACGGGAATCTTCGGCCAGTTCCACTTTGCTCACGTTCACCAAGCCAATGCGTGGATCCCCCAACTCTCCCTCCACCATCGTCTCAATCTCTTCGCGTAAGGCTTCTCCCAGCCGCTCCCGGTGATGTCTCTGCCCCCGCCGTTCCACTGCCATTGCCCTCGGAGTAAAACGAATGAGAATATCAGAAAACCCGCACCGGTTGATTCACGAATCGACCCTCCGTGAGTACTTCGGTGTAGCTTATGAACTGACTGATATGATTTGCCCGCCTGCCGCTGAGTCATGGCGCGGAACTATCCCCGGCAATATTGCGTAAACTAAAGCAAGGGAGAAGAGGAACTTCTTATGGCGGCTTTCTTTCTCTGGTGCATCCTTTTTGTGGTCTGCTGGCCGGTGGCTCTGCTCGCGCTCGTGCTTTATCCCATTATCTGGCTGTTCCTTTTACCGTTTCGTATCATCGGGATCGCAGTGCACGGCGTTTTGGAATTGATCTGGGCGGCAGTGATGCTCCCTGCGCGACTCTTAAGCGCGCCATTTCGTCTGTGAGGCGGAAGGTCAGCTAAGCCCGCATTTCACGCCCCGGCGGCGCTCTATTCGAGGCTCTTTGCCGGTATCGGGAGCCCCAGTTCCTTCATCACCCTCTGCAAATCCTTCCACGCTTCCTTCTTTTGTCTCGGATCACGCAAAAGAAATGCCGGGTGATAAGTTACCGCCAGCTTGGTTCCACGGAAGTCATACCAGCGTCCGCGTAATTCCGCCATCGGGGCATTGATCGCCAACAGCGTCTTGGCGGCAATCGCGCCCAGCGCCACAATCACCCTGGGCTTGATCACCTCGATTTGCCGCATCAGAAATGGCGAACAGGTTTCACACTCCTCGCGTTCTGGCGTGCGGTTGCCCGGCGGACGGCATTTGATGATGTTGGCGATGTAAACATCCGCACGGCGCAGGCCCATGGCCTTGATCATATTGTTGAGCAACTGCCCCGCGCGGCCGACGAATGGTTCGCCCTGCTCATCTTCATCGGCCCCAGGCGCCTCGCCAATGAACATCAAATCCGCTTTCGGATTGCCCACTCCAAACACGATTTGTTTGCGCCCTTGCTTGTGTAGCACGCAGCGTGTGCAATCGCCCAAATCTTCACGAATGATGCGAAGCGCTTTGAGCGGATCGGTCACACCCGACTCCGGCTTCCGAGGTGCAAACATGTCTTCCTCGGCTGCCGGCATTACCAGGGTACGCGGCATTTCCTCCACCTGTTCTGGCTGGGCGTCGGGAACGGCTGGAATCGGAGACCTGCTTACGGCAATGGAGTCGGTCGTCTCTCGCTGGTAGAAGTCGTAGATTCCCAATTCATTGTAGAAGCGAACGCGCTCGGCCAAAGCACGGCGAAACTGGGGATCAAGGGTACCAGGCATGAATCTTTCCCCGGGTGGATCCCGGTTGAAACACCTACTTCAGTACTGGCTTGTGCTCGCGGAGACGAATTACCTGGTCCAGTACACGCTGCGCAACCTCCCACTTGCTGGTCTCGGGCACTTCGACAACGTCGTGCTGAGTAATGATGGTAACCGCATTCCGGTCGGAGTCGAAGCCGACACCTTCGCGCGAGACATCGTTTACGACTATCGCATCCAGCGATTTCGCAGCCAGTTTCTTGCGTGCATTCTCGAGAGCATTCTGCGTTTCCGCGGCGAAACCAATGACAATCTGGCCTTGCTTATGGCGCGCAATCTCGCCGAGGATATCGGCAGTAGGTTCAAGTTCCAGGCTTATCGGACCAGTGCGCTTGATTTTCTGGGACTGGATCGATTTGGGTCGGTAATCGGCCACCGCAGCAGTCTTAATAATGATGGTGGCCCGCGGCAATAGTTTTAATATCGCGTTCCGCATGTCTTCGGCAGATTCTACTCGCGTAACTTCTGCGGCGTCTGGCGGCGCAAGCGCGGTGGGTCCGGTCACCAACAAAACCCGCGCACCGCGGCGTAGCGCGGCTTCAGCGAGCGCGTATCCCATGCGGCCGCTGGAGCGATTGGTCAGATAGCGCACTGGATCGATTTTTTCCCGCGTAGGCCCGGCGGTAATCAGGACCGTTTCTCCCCCGAGTTCCTGCGATGCGCCTAAAGCTTCCAGCGCGGCGGCAACGATGGCCTCATTTTCCGCCAGTCGTCCCGGCCCCGTCATCCCGCACGCTAGATAACCCGTGCCGGGTTCCACCACGCGTACACCCCGCTTCTTCAAGATCTCAAGATTCGCCTGCGTTGCCGGGTGATTCCACATGTTCACATTCATAGCCGGAGCAACGACGACAGGAGCAGTTGTTGCCAGATACAGAGTACTCAGGAAATCGTTGGCAATCCCTTGTGCAAACCTGGCAAGAACATCGGCGGTAGCGGGTGCTACCAATAAGGCATCAATGCTTTGAGCTACCGCAATGTGCTCGATCGCAGAATCGATGTTGGGCGCTTCATCCCCGGCCGCGAACATGTCGGTAATAACTTTCTCGCCGGACAACGCCGCAAAAGTGAGAGGACGGACAAACTCCTGAGCGGCCCGCGTCATAATCACTTGCACGCGAATGCCACGCTCCTGCAGCAAACGGACAATCTCCGCAGCCTTGTAGGCGGCGATTCCCCCGCTAACGCCAAGAACAATTTTCATATCGGTGAGTGTAAATTGTGATTGCTGATTGCGCCCACACGATCGATAAATCAAAAATCAACAATCTCAAATCGACAATCTCCTACTCCTGCCCCAGCGCCTTCTCAAGGGCGTCGCTGGCGACTTCGGCGGCAGATTTGGGAGTTTCGGGGATCATCCATTTGACCTTGCCGGCTTTGATCTCGTCCTGAGCGATGCGGCAGGGTTTGCGAGAATTGGTGTCAATGACTGGTGGTGCGCCGCCCTGCAGTTGCCGGGCGCGTCGGGCTGCTACCAGAATGTAGCGGTAGTTGCTGTCAAAACCGTCCATCAACTTCATAATCTCTCCCTGTCGCTAACGTCCGCCTGGTATTGCTGCTGCGAATGAGGCCAAAATCGGTCGTAACCGCTCGCTGACGTTGCTTAACCGGCAACGTTCGGCTTTGGCCAATGTTGCTGCGTCAGTCGATCCCGAGCCTCTCAGCCGCTCTGCAAGCAGGATGGCTTTCAGCGCGTCGACGGATTCCTCCAGACGGTCGTTAATCAGAATATAGTCGTATTCCCGGAATTTCTCAATCTCCCGGCTGGCCGTGACCAACCGGCGTTGGATAACCTCTTCCTTATCGAGGCTGCGGTGGCGTAAACGGGCCTCTAAGGTTTTTCGATCCGGCGGCAAAATAAAAATGCTTACCGCCTCGGGCAGCTTGCGTTTGATTTGCGCGGCTCCCTGGACGTCAATATCGAGCAGTAAATCATGCCCCTTTTGCTGGGCCTCGGCAAGGAACCGCTTTGCCGTGCCGTAGCAATTGCCGAACACCTCCGCATATTCCAGGAATTCCCCGCGCCGAACCATTTCGTCAAATTCTTGCCGCGATACAAAAAAATATTCGCGGCCATTCTGCTCGTTTCCGCGCGCTTGCCGGGTGGTATAGGAAACCGAAAAATCGAGGTGCGGAATGAGTGGCTGCACTTTCCCGACCAGCGTTGATTTTCCTGATCCAGACGGCGCCGAAATGATGTACACATT
>Ga0187782_10000430_pt1 | contig 28191 bp, 41 predicted proteins | sample 0715_SJ02_MP15_2_FD_132454 | JGI IMG/M metagenome (GOLD analysis project Ga0187782, IMG submission 132454) | Tropical peat soil microbial communities from peatlands in Department of Meta, Colombia - 0715_SJ02_MP15_20_MG | ecosystem: Environmental > Terrestrial > Soil > Wetlands > Peat | place... | reverse complement strand
GGCATCATCCCGACGCCGATCACCATGGACGAGCTCGAGGACATGCTCATGGAGCATGGCGTCATGGCGCAGGTCGACGAGAGCCAGGTCGGCAAGACCGCCGCCGAGCTCGCCATCGCTTAATTCCAAGCAATGGGGAGCGAGCGCGCGTCCGCTCCCTTTTCCACAAGATCGGAGAGGAAAATGAGCCTTTCGCCTGCCCAGAGCGTCGCGGAGATCAAGAGCCGCAACAAGGCGCTCATCGAAGAAGTTCTGAAAGTCTATCCCGAGAAGACCGCCAAGCGTCGCGCCAAGCACCTCAACGTCCATCAGGAGGGCAAGCCCGACTGCGGCGTGAAATCGAACATCAAGTCGATCCCGGGCGTAATGACCATCCGCGGCTGCGCCTACGCCGGATCGAAGGGCGTGGTCTGGGGCCCGATCAAGGACATGATCCACATCAGCCACGGCCCGGTCGGCTGCGGCCAGTATTCCTGGGCGGCGCGCCGCAACTACTACATCGGCACGACGGGCATCGACACCTTCGTCACGATGCAGTTCACATCCGATTTCCAGGAAAAGGACATCGTCTTCGGCGGCGACAAGAAGCTCTCCAAGATCATGGACGAGATTCAGGAGCTGTTTCCGCTCAACAACGGCATCACCGTCCAGTCCGAGTGCCCGATCGGCCTTATCGGCGACGACATCGAGGCCGTGTCGAAGAACAAGTCCAAAGAATATGACGGCAAGACGATCGTGCCGGTGCGCTGCGAAGGGTTCCGCGGCGTCTCGCAGTCGCTCGGCCACCATATCGCCAATGACGCGGTTCGCGACTGGATTTTCGACAAGCTCGACCCGAACGCGGCGCCGCGCTTCGAGTCCTCGCCCTATGACGTGGCGATCATCGGCGACTACAACATCGGCGGCGACGCCTGGTCCTCGCGCATCCTGCTCGAGGAGATGGGCCTGCGCGTGATCGCGCAATGGTCGGGAGACGGCTCGCTCGCCGAGCTCGAGGCGACGCCGAAGGCGAAGCTCAACGTCCTGCACTGCTACCGCTCGATGAACTACATCTCGCGTCACATGGAAGAGAAATACGGCGTGCCGTGGTGCGAGTACAACTTCTTCGGGCCGAGCAAGATCGCCGAATCGCTGCGCAAGATCGCCAGCTACTTCGATGACAAGATCAAGGAAGGCGCCGAGCGGGTCATCGCCAGATATCAGCCGCTCATGGACGCGGTGATCGCCAAGTATCGCCCGCGCCTCGAGGGCAAGACGGTCATGCTGTACGTCGGCGGGCTGCGTCCGCGCCACGTGATCGGGGCCTACGAGGACCTCGGCATGGAGGTCGTCGGCACCGGCTACGAGTTCGCCCACAACGACGACTATCAGCGCACGGCCCAGCACTACGTGAAGGACGGCACGATCATCTACGACGATGTGACGGGCTACGAGTTCGAAAAGTTCGTCGAGAAGATCCAGCCGGATCTCGTCGGCTCGGGCATCAAGGAGAAATACGTCTTCCAGAAGATGGGCGTTCCGTTCCGTCAGATGCACAGCTGGGACTATTCGGGCCCCTATCATGGATATGACGGCTTCGCGATCTTCGCCCGCGACATGGATATGGCGATCAACGCGCCGGTCTGGAAGATGGCCAAGGCGCCTTGGAAAAGCGAGCCCGCGCCGCTCTTGCAAGCGGCCGAGTAACGACGACTGAAGCCCGGCGCGCCGCGCCGGGCGGTCACCCAAATCCCGCAATCGCAAGGGTTCGACCATGCCGCAGAACGCCGAAAATGTCCTAGATCACTTCGACCTCTTCCGAGGGCCAGAGTATCAGCAGATGCTGGCCAACAAGAAGAAGATGTTCGAAAACCCGCGCGATCCCGCCGAGGTTGAGCGTATCCGCGAGTGGGCCAAGACGCCCGAATATCGCGAGAAGAATTTCGCCCGCGAGGCGCTGACGGTCAATCCGGCCAAGGCCTGCCAACCGCTCGGCGCCGTGTTCGTCGCTGTCGGCTTCGAGCAGACCATTCCTTTCGTCCACGGATCGCAGGGCTGCGTCGCCTATTACCGCAGCCACCTGTCCCGGCACTTCAAGGAGCCGACCTCCTGCGTCTCCTCCTCCATGACCGAGGACGCGGCGGTGTTCGGCGGCCTGAACAACATGATCGACGGCCTGGCCAACACCTACAGCATGTATAAGCCGAAAATGATCGCGGTCTCCACGACCTGCATGGCGGAAGTCATCGGCGACGACCTGAACGCCTTCATCAAGACCTCGAAGGAGAAGGGGTCGGTGCCCGCCGAATATGACGTTCCCTTCGCCCACACGCCCGCCTTCGTCGGCAGCCATGTGACCGGCTACGACAACGCGCTGAAAGGCGTGCTCGAGCATTTCTGGGACGGCAAGGCCGGCACGGCGCCAAAGCTCGAGCGCCAGCCGAACGAGTCCATCAACTTCATCGGCGGCTTCGACGGCTACACGGTCGGCAACATCCGCGAGATCAAGCGCATCTTCGATGTCATGGGCGTCGAATACACGATCCTCGCCGACAACAGCGAAGTCTTCGACACGCCGACGGACGGCGAATACCGCATGTATGACGGCGGGACCACGCTGGAGCAGGCCGCCAATGCGGTGCACGCCAAGGCGACGATCTCGATGCAGCAATATTGCACCGAGAAGACCCTGCCGCTCATCGCGGCGCATGGGCAGGAAGTTGTGGCCTTCAATCACCCGATCGGCGTGAAGGGGACCGACAATTTCCTCATGGCGGTCTCGCGCATCACCGGCAAGCCGATCCCCGAGCAGCTCGCCAAGGAGCGCGGTCGTCTCGTCGACGCCATCGCCGACTCGAGCGCGCACATCCATGGCAAGAAATTCGCGATCTACGGCGACCCGGATCTCTGCCTCGGCTTGACGGAGTTCCTGCTCGAGCTCGGCGCCGAGCCGACCCACGTGCTCGCCACGAATGGCGGCAAGGGCTGGGCGGAAAAAGTGCAGGGCGTGTTCGACAGCTCGCCGTTCGGCAAGAACTGCCACGTCTATCCGGGTCGCGACCTGTGGCACATGCGCTCGCTGCTGTTCACAGAGCCGGTGGACTTCCTGATCGGCAACACCTACGGCAAGTATCTCGAGCGCGACACCGGCACGCCGCTGATCCGCATCGGCTTCCCGATCTTCGATCGCCACCATCACCATCGTTATCCTGTGTGGGGCTATCAGGGCGGCCTCAATACGCTGGTTTGGATCCTCGACCGCATCTTCGAGGCGATGGACGCCAACACCAACGTGCCGTCGAAGAGCGACTACAGTTTCGATATCATTCGCTGACATCTCGCGCTCCCGCTCGCGGGCGGGAGCGGCACAACTCTTGCTTCCGACAATTCGGCGCCGCGGCTGAGGAGAGGCTGATGAGCTCGCTTTCGGCAACGATCCAGGATGTCTTCAACGAACCGGGCTGCGGGAAAAACGCCAACAAGTCGGAAGCCGAGCGCAAGAAGGGCTGCACGAAGCAGCTGCAGCCGGGCGGCGCGGCCGGCGGCTGCGCCTTCGACGGCGCGAAGATCGCGCTCCAGCCTCTGACAGACGTCGCGCATCTCGTCCACGGGCCCATCGCCTGCGAAGGCAATTCCTGGGACAATCGCGGAGCCAAATCGTCGGGCTCGAACCTCTGGCGCACCGGGTTCACGACCGACATCAACGAGACGGACGTCGTGTTCGGCGGCGAGAAGCGCCTGTTCAAGTCGATCCGCGAGATCATCGAGAAATATGATCCGCCAGCGGTCTTCGTGTATCAGACCTGCGTTCCCGCGATGATCGGCGACGACATCGACGCGGTCTGCAAGGCGGCGCGCGAGAAATTCGGCAAGCCTGTCATTCCGATCAATTCTCCGGGCTTCGTCGGGCCGAAGAATCTCGGCAACAAGCTCGCGGGCGAGGCCCTGCTGCAGCATGTGATCGGGACGGAGGAGCCGGATTACACGACGCCCTATGACATCAACATCATCGGCGAATACAATCTTTCTGGGGAGCTATGGCAGGTCAAGCCGCTCTTCGACGAGCTCGGCGTCCGCATTCTCGCCTGCATCTCCGGCGACGGCAAGTATCGTGAGGTCGCCTATTCCCATCGCGCCAAGGCGGCGATGATGGTGTGCTCGAAGGCGATGATCAACGTCGCGCGCAAGATGGAGGAGCGCTACGACATCCCCTTCTTCGAGGGCTCCTTTTACGGCATTGAGGACACGAGCGACTCGCTGAGGGAGATCGCGCGCATGCTGATCGAGCGCGGCGCTCCCGAGGAGCTGATGGCGCGGACGGAAGCGGTGATCGCGCGCGAGGAGGCGAAGGCCTGGGCGGCGATCGCTAAATTCAAACCGCGCTTCGAGGGCAAGAAGGTCTTGCTGATCACCGGCGGCGTGAAGTCGTGGTCCGTCGTTGCGGCGTTGCAGGAGGCGGGGCTCGAGCTGGTCGGAACTTCGGTCAAGAAGTCCACAAAGGAGGACAAGGAGCGCATCAAGGAGCTCATGGGGCAGGATGCGCATATGATCGAGGATATGACGCCGCGCGAGATGTACAAGATGCTGAAGGACGCGCGCGCCGACATCATGCTCTCCGGCGGGCGCTCGCAGTTCATCGCGCTCAAGGCCTCCATGCCATGGCTCGACATCAATCAGGAGCGCCACCACGCCTATATGGGCTATGTCGGCATGGTGAAGCTTGTCGAAGAGATCGACAAGGCGCTCTACAATCCCGTCTGGCGCCAAGTGCGCAAACCGGCGCCCTGGGAAAATCCGGCCGACAATTGGCAGGCCAGAGCGATGGCGGCCGCTGAAGCGGAAGCCGCCGCGCTCGCCGCGGATCCGGTGAAGGCCGAAGAAGCGCGCCGCGCCAAGACCATCTGCAACTGCAAGGGCGTGCAACTGGGCCTCATCGAAGACGCGATCTTGACCCAGGGGCTCACGACCGTCGAGGGCGTGCGTGAAGCGACCAACGCTTCGGGCGGCTGCGGCGCCTGCGCCATACGCATCGAGGAAATCCTCGAGCATCTGGCGCCGACGACGCCAGCGATCGCTGCGGAGTGAGCGCGATGGCGACCGTCACCGTCGGCAAGAAGGCTTGCTCCGTCAATCCCCTCAAGATGAGCCAGCCCATCGGGGGCGCGCTCGCCTTCATGGGGCTGCGTGGGGCCATGCCGCTGCTGCACGGCTCTCAAGGCTGCACGTCCTTCGGGCTCGTGCTGTTCACGCGACACTTCAAAGAAGCCATTCCGATGCAGACGACCGCGATGAGCGAAGTCGCGACGGTGCTTGGCGGCTACGAGAATGTCGAGCAGGCCATTCTCAACATCAACAAGCGCACGAAGCCCGAAATCATCGGCATTTGCTCGACCGGCGTGACCGAGACGAAGGGCGATGATGTCGACGGCTACCTCCGCATCATTCGAGCCATGCACCCCGAACTCGCCAATCTGCCCTTGGTCTATGTCTCGACGCCCGATTTCAAGGACGCGTTCCAGGACGGTTGGGGCAAGACCGTCGCCAAGATCATCGAGGTCCTGGTCGAGACGCCCAAAAACGCGTCGCGCAGGGACGCGTCGCGCGTCAACGTCCTTCCGGGCTGCCATCTGACGCCGGGGGACCTCGACGAGCTTCGCACGATTCTCGAAGACTTCGGTCTCGAGCCGACCTTCCTGCCCGATTTGTCGGGTTCCCTTGACGGCCACATTCCCGACGATTTCACACCGACGACGATCGGCGGCGTCGGGGTCGAGGAAATCGCAGCCATGGGGCAGGCGGGCTTTACGATCGCGATCGGCGCGCAGATGCGGCAGGCCGCCGAGGCGCTCACCGAAAAGACGGGCGCGCCTCATCGACTCTTCGAGCGGCTCTGCGGTCTCGAGGCCAATGACGAATTCGTCGCCTTCCTGACCGAGCTCAGCGGCAGGCCGGCGCCGATGAAATATCGCCGGCAGCGCGGGCAGCTCGTCGACGCCATGCTCGACGGTCACTTCCACATCGGCGGACGCAAGGTCGCCATCGGCGCCGAGCCGGATCTGCTCCATGATGTCGGCGGGCTGCTGACCGACATGGGCGCGCATGTGCTCGCGGCGGTGACGACGACCCAGTCGCCGGTGCTGGAGCGGATCGCCACGGACGATGTGCTCATCGGCGATCTCGAAGACTTGGAGACGCTCGCCCGGGAGCGCGGCTGCGATCTGCTCGTCACCCATTCGCACGGGCGGCAGGCGGCGGGACGATTGAAGATCCCGTTTTACCGCATCGGCATCCCGATGTTCGACCGGCTCGGCGGCGGTCATCAGCTCACCGTGGGCTACCGGGGCGCGCGCGACCTGATCTTCGACATCAGCAATCTGGTGATGGCCGATCACGAGGAGAATCACGAGCCGACGCCCGACACCTGGCGCCACGCCGAGGCGTCTCACGCGGTCTCGCACTAGCCAAAGAGTGAGGAAGGGTCATGAAAATCGCATTCGCCACCCAGGACCTCAAGCGCGTCGACGCGCATTTCGGCTGGGCGAAGAACATCGCGATCTATGAGGTCGGGCCGGAGGGTCACGAGTTTCTAGAGGCGATCCAGTTCGACGGCGACCTCAGGGAGGACGGCAACGAAGACAAGCTCGCGCCCAAGATCGATGCGATCAAGGATTGCGCGATCCTCTATGTGGCCGCGATTGGCGGCTCAGGCGCGGCGCGCGTCGTCGCCAACAACATCCACCCGATGAAGGTCAACCAGCCGGAGCCGATCGCCGATCTGCTCGCCAAGCTCGAGGAAGTCCTTCGGGGCGTGCCGCCGCCATGGCTGCGCAAGGCGCTGACGAAGGGAAAAGAACGCGTGCTCGACTTCGAAGACTAAAGGAACAGAAATGACAACTGCTGTCGCGGAGCTGGACGACAAGGCCGTCCTCGAGCTGCCCTTCATCAAGGAGCTCATCAAAATCTGGCGCGCGCAGGACGCGCACGGCGCCTGGGAAGGCAAGAGCGATCTGGAGCTGTTGGCGCCTTACGTCGTCGACAAGGAGGCCCGGCGCGCTCTCCCGATCATCGGCGATCCCGATCCCGACACGATCTGGCGCCTCGAGCTGTTCTTCAACGCCGTGTGCCTCATGATCGAGCGCGCCAGCGGCGTCATGATCTCGCCGATGCTGAAGATGAGCCATGAAGGCTTTGGCCGCATGGTGCTGATCGGCGGACGTCTGATCGTCGTGAACAAGCAGCTGCGCGACGTGCATCGTTTCGGCTTCGACACTTACGAGAAGCTCGCGGCCGAGGGCGACAAATATGTAAAGGGCGGGCTCGAGATGATCGAGAAGTTCCCCGACGTGGCGAATTATTGAGGCGCGAGGATGAGCGAGATCGAGAACCTCAAGAGCGAAATCAAGAAGCTGTCAGCCAAGGCGATGCAGGCGAAAATGGACCTGCACGACCTCTCCGAGGAGCTTCCCGTCAATTGGACGTCGATCCTCAGCACGGCGCAGAAGGCGCACGACGCTTTCGCGGAGCTGGAGAAGAAACGCGCAGCGCTAAAGTCCCTGGAAGTCGCATGAAGAAAGGCGAAAGAGAATGTCACAGTTGACACGCGACGGTCGTGATTGGCAGCCGGATTACCTGGTCGCGATCGACCCGGAGAAATGCATCGGCTGCGGTCGCTGCTACAAGGTCTGCGGGCGCGAGGTCATGACGCTCAAGGGCCTGAACGAGGACGGCGAACTCGTGCCTCTCGACGATGATGAAGACGATGAAGTCGAGAAGAAGATCATGGTCATGAACGACGTCGGCGCCTGCATCGGCTGTGGAGCTTGCGCGCGCGTCTGCCCGACGAACTGCCAGACGCACGGCGAAGTGGCTCTGGAAGCGGCGTGAATTGAAGGCGGCGCGCGCGCCGCCTTTACGGATGCGGGAAGATTATTCGATCCCCTGCTCGCGAGCCTTCCACATAGCGGCGATGCGGAACCGCTCGCTGATCGCGACCGGATCCGCAAGCATTTGAGCTTCCGCTTCTTTAAGCGCCTTGGTCACGATCTCCGCCTCCTCGCGCGTTAGCGCGACCCGTCCTGCGATATGAGTCGCCTCCGGCATCATTTCCCAGATGGCGCGCATGCGCGGATGCATCTTGACCTCGGTGATGTCCACCGCCTCCAGCACGCCATCGAGATAGATGGCGAAGCCGATGACCTCCAGCTTGCGTCCGTCCTGGGTCGTCTTCACGAGCGTGCGCAGCATCTCTTCCTGTCCTCATTTCGCGAGCCAGCCATAGCCGCCCTGGTCCCAGAGCTGCGCCAGCAGCTGGTCCGCCCGCCAATCGGGATTTCTGGCCTTCAGCTCCTCGTAATCCTGACGGAAGCGGACGGCGTCCTCGCCCCGAAGCTCCGCGTCGAGTCCGTCCGCCTTGTTGCGCAGCACGTATTCCTCGCCGTCCGCCGCAGAGCTGAGAGTGTAGTCAGCCCCGTCCTCGAGGAGCTTGAACTGGCATTCGGGAACCGTCACGATCTTTCTCGCCTCAGGCGGCCGCCGGAACGTCCTCGAGTCGCTCCCATTCCGCCCAGGAGCCGTCGTAGACGGCTACGTCCGTGCGACCGAGCAAAAACAGCGCCAGCGCCGTCATGCAGGAGACTGTGCCCGAGGCGCATGTGGCGACGATCGGCCGGTCGAGATCGATCTTCGCGTCCTCGAAACGCTTCTTCAAGGCGGCGGGATCGAGGAAGGTCCCGAGCTCGGGATGAACGAGGTCCGCCCAGGGGACGTTGACTGCATTCGGAATGTGGCCCAGGCGTTTGAACGGAAAGACGTCCGCCTGCGTGCCGTCGAACTTGCCGGGGCCGCGCGCGTCGACGACCTGTTCGGCGCCGGTGGAGAGATTGCTCTTCATCTGCGCGAGGCCGCGTACGAGCTCGGTTCGGTAGCCGGCGCTGAAGCTGCGCGGCGACGGGCGCACGGGCGACATCTCGGTCGGCTGCTTTTCGGCGATCCAGCGGGTGAATCCGCCGTCCAGCATCGCGACATTGTCATATCCGAAGACACGAAACATCCACCAGGCCCGAGCCGCGGCCGAGCCGCCGAAGCGCCGGTCGTAGACGATCACGAGATCGCCGTCGCCGACCCCGAGCAGCCCGAGCTTTTTGGAAAAGTCCGCCGCGCTCGGGATCATGTGCGGCAAGTCGGACCGCGGATCGGCGATATGGTCGATATCGAAATGCACGGCGCCAGGAAGGTGACGTCCGCGATACTGGTTGCGACCGTCGAGATTGGTGCTCGGATGGTGCCAGGTGCAATCGAGTATCCTGATGCTCTCTTCCTTCAACCGGCCGGCCAGCCAGTCAACGCTGACGAGAGGCCCGGGCAAAGTCTCGCTCATCGATGCAGACCTTCTTCAAGACGATACCCAATTCATGCTCGACGCGTCGGGCTCTCATCTTGGAGAGCCCCGGCGTATCACGCGGTGGCCGGCATCGGATAACCCGACCGCGGATGCGTGCCGTAATAGTCAGGACGTTCCGGCCAGTCCCCCTGCTTGATCGTCAGCTTCACGAGCTTGACGGCCGCGCCCGGCGAGCAGGACACTTCGCTGAACTTGATCTCGCGGTCGCCCGGGCCCGCGGAAAAGTCGGCGACCGTTGTTCCGTCGGCCCTGCGCGCTCTGGCGAAGCCTGGCGTGCCCACGGTCGCAGCCGGGACCGGATCGGCGACGAATTGCGGCGTCTCGACGCCGTCGACCGGCTCTGCGAAGGCGACCTCGGCGAAGGTGAAGGTCGCGAGGACGACGCTGCGGTCGACGGGCATATCCGCGGTCAGCGGCCGCGCGACGGAATATACGGTCAGCGTTCCTCCGCTCAGAGCCTGTTTCAGCTCTTCGAGCGAGAGGCCGGCGAACTCGGAAGCAACGTTCATTTGCGATCTCCTGGCAGTGCTTGCGAGGACAGAAAATCAAATTGCGTGCCATGCGCTGTAAACTTGAACTCTATAGCGAATGGTGGAGATTGCATGCGATTTGCTTCGCAGGCGCGCTACGATCGCTCCAGCTCGATCGAAGCGGGAATCGGGCCTTCGCCGGAAGGGCGAGCTCAGCGAGACGCAACACAGCCTGGCGCGGCGGGTCGATCATGTTGGACGTTGCAATCGTCGGCGCAGGTTTGAGCGGATTGTCCCTGGCGAGACGACTGCACCGGCGCGGTCGCGACTTCGCCGTGTTTGAAGCGCGAAACCGCCTCGGCGGCCGTATTCTTACGGCGCCCGCGGGCGTCGGAGGCGGGTTGGATCTCGGCGCCGGCTGGTTCTGGCCGCAGAGTCAGCCGCTTGTGACAGCCCTCATCAGGGAGCTCGGCCTCGCAGACTATCCCCAGCATGACGTGGGCGTCGTCCTGCATCTGCGCGAGGCCGACAAGAGCGCCGAACGCATCGCGGACAAGCAGCTCTACGACGGGGCGCGCCGGCTGAAGGGCGGCGCGCAAAGCTTGATCGCCCGGCTCGCCGCCGATTTGCCGGGGGAGGCGATCTTTCTTCGCCACGCGCTCGCAAGTCTCAAGGACTGCGGCGATCACATTCGCCTGGGGTTTCTCGTGGACGAGCAGTCGTTGGAAATAAGCGCGCGACGCGTCGTGCTGACCCTGCCGCCGCGGCTCCTGCGCGAAACCGTTGACGTCGAGCCCCCGCTCGACGAGGCCACTGACCGCGCGTTGCTCGGCGCCGAGACCTGGATGGCGGCGCAGGCCAAGGTCGCGATCGAGTTCAAAGAGCCCTTCTGGCGAGCCGACAGGTTTTCTGGGTCAGCCTATGTGACACATGAGCAGGCGATTCTCGGCGAGATCTTCGACGCCTGCGATCCCGGGGCGCGCGTTTTCGCGCTTGGCGGGTTCCTGGCGCTCGGTCCCGAACTCAGGGAGCAGTTCAGCGCCGGCCTGCCAATGCTGCTCAAGAGTCAGATCGGCGCGCTATTCGGGCGCGAAGTCGCGTGCGGCGAAATCCACTATCAGGACTGGGCCGCGGAGACCTTGACCTGCAGCGCCGCCGACAGGGCGGGCCAGGAAGCGGACGCATCGGGAGACAGCGCCAGTCCGCTGCTGCGGCAATCCCTCTGGGACAGGAAGCTCTATCTGGGCGGCAGCGAGACCGCTGCGCGAAACGCCGGCTATATGGAAGGCGCGATGGACGCCGCGCGCCGCGTCGATCGCGCCCTGGCGACGCTGGAGGCGAAACGGCGGCTCTCCGACCCGTCCGCGACCGATCCCTTCCAAAATTTGCCGTTGAACGAGGCGAGCGTTGCGCGTTTCGCTGCATGGGTTGACGCGCAAGCCGACGCGGTGTTCGACGACTATCGCCGTCGACTCAACAAGGGCCTGGCTCATCAGGATCGCCCGAACCTGACGCAAGTCGCCCTCATCGGCGCCATGGAGGCGCTTTTCGAGCAGGCGCTGCTCAAGATCGAGGCGCTCGCGCTAGACATGACGTCAGTCGCCGTCGATCGGGGAAAGACGGCGCTCACGCCCGAGATACAGCAGCCCTTCGGGGAACTGATGCAGACGATCCTCGACGACGTGGCCGCTTACAATCGGACCTCCTGCGCCCTCTCGAATTTTCCGGGGGAGCATCGTCTCTCGAAGGATTATACTCAAGCGATCTTGCGGGACATCGCCGCGGTCTGGCGCGCGTTCTCTCTCTCCGCCAACCGCGTGCTGCTGAATAAGAAGGACGCCAAAGAGATGCAGGAGAAGACCGGATGACCGAGGCGACGACCTCCGAGGCGAGCGACGCCGCGCCGGAGCAGATCGCCTATGCGATCTGCTCCGTGAGCGACATTCCGAGCCAGAAAGCGCGTGGCTTTCATCTCGCCCGCATCGACGACGACGGCGTCGAGCGTCACTGGCCGATCATCGTGGTGCGCTGGGGGAAGCAGGTCTTCGGCTATCTGAACAAATGCCCCCATGACGGCGTGAACCTCGACTGGGAGCGCAACCAGTTCCTCGACCCCAACGGAATCCGCCTCATGTGCGGCAAGCACGGCGCGCTGTTCGAGCTCGGCTCCGGCGTCTGCATCGAGGGCCCGTGCAAAGGGCTAGGGCTGACCCCCGTTGCATTGGCCGTGATCGACAACGACATTTGCGTCGTTGGCGTCAGATTGGCGGAGGATAGGGAAGAGGGGGAGGGCGCCGAGCCAGCGCCCTGAACCTCTCAGACCGGGCGGTTTTCGTTGCGGTTCTTGACGGGCTCCATGCGCTCGACGCCCTGCTGATAGGCGATGATCTCGAAGGCGTCGTTGAAATTCAAGGCGGCCTCGAGCAGGTATTCGGTCTTGCCGGCAGTGTCGAGCTTCTTGATGTCGTTCTTGTCGACCCCGTGCAGGTCCATCATCTCCTTCCAGACCGTCGACTCGTCGCACGGGAGGATGTTGAAGGTGATCTCTCCCAGCTTGACCCGGAATTTCGACAGCAGATCGACGTTGTTGCAGAACAGGAAATAAACGCCCGTCGGGCTCAGGAGATCTCCAAGGACCTCCACCGCCGTCTCGAGATAAGCGAAATTGTGCAGATAGCCCGCGAGAATTGGAATCGTCGGCTCGCCTTCATTCGCAAAGGTCAGCACCTGCTCGACGCAATATTCCGGGGGCCGCTTCTCGTCCGCGACTTGGGTCTGAAACTTCAGGGCGATATCCCCTCTGAATCCGAACCGGCCCGGCGTCGGCATCGGACCTTTCAGAACCGCGTTGAGCAGGCGGCCCTCCTTCTCGAGGCGAGCGAGGGCTGTCTTCTCAATCTGTGTCATCGAGTGTTCTCCGCTTTGACAAATTTGCACGCCGCCGCTTTTCGAGCGGACGGGGGCGTCCGAGCCAACGGGCATGCAAGATTTTCGCCGCCGCGCCGCGCCCCGGCGCGAAGCGCGCAAAGCGGCCAAATTCTCATGATTATCGCGCAGTCTGGCCGCATCGGCAGCGTCGCCTCACCCGGCACACGATTTGCTACAGGGCCCGTAGCCTCGATACGATGATGGAAGGGCCGGATGATACATCTCACTGACAGCGCGCTGAACGCAGTGCAGAGCGCGATCGATGGCGCTAAGGATCCCGTCGATGGGCTGAGAATTATGGTCGAAGCCGGCGGCTGCGCCGGATTTCAATACAAGATGGGCCTCGTCCGCGAGGCCAATCCCGACGACACCGTCATCGAGCGCAACGGGGTCAAAGTCTTCATCGACAACAACAGCCATGAGCTGATCGCCGGAACGACGATCGATTACGTCATGGCGGTGCAGGGCTCGGGCTTCACTTTCGACAATCCCAACGCCCAATCGAGCTGCTCCTGCGGCAAGTCATTCGGCTGAGCGACAGGCCCACATCCTACCCGACCAAGACGCCAGTGACGCGGCCCGCGTCGACAACGCCCAAGGATTACAAGATGCTGCAAGAAGCGGAACAGACGATTGGCGCTCCGATGCTCGATCGGGAGCAGGTCATTCGGGCCGTCATCGACGAGGTGCGGCCCAATCTGCGCCGGGATGGCGGCGATTGCGAACTCGTCGAGGTCTGCGGCAACAAGATCATGGTGCGGCTGACGGGGGCTTGCGTGTTTTGCAAGCTGAGCAGCGCGACGCTGGAAGGAATTCAAGCGAAACTTGTCGAGAGGCTCGGGGAGTTCGTGCGGCTCATTCCGGTCGCCGGGGCGCCGGCGCGACATTAACGAGACCTTTCATGAGGCGCGTCTATCTCGACAACAATGCGACGACGCGCACGGACCCCGCGGTCGTGGCGAAGATGCTGCCGTATTTCTCCGAGGAATACGGCAACGCGTCTTCGTCGCACGCCTTCGGAATCGACGTCGCGGCGGCGGTGCGCGAGGCGCGGCGCAGCGTCCAGGCGCTTCTCGGCGCGGCCCATGACCACGAGATCGTCTTCACCTCTGGCGGCACGGAATCGAACAACGCCGCAATTCTCGCCGGGCTGAGCGCGATCGCGGGCCGCGACGAGATCGTGACGACCGCCGTCGAACATCCCGCGATTTTGTCGCTTGTCGAACATTTGGAGCAGACACGCGACGTGAAGGTCCACCGCATCGGCGTGGATGGCGCCGGCCGCCTTGACCTCGACGCCTTCAAAGCGGCGCTCGGTCCGAAGACCGCCATTGTCTCGGTGATGTGGGCGAACAACGAGACCGGCGCGTTGTTCCCCGTCGAAGAGCTCGCCAAGCTCGCCCGGAGCGTGGGCGCGCTGTTTCACACCGACGCGGTGCAGGCGGCCGGAAAGACGCCGATCGACCTCAAGTCGACGCAAATCGACCTTTTGTCCCTGTCTGCGCACAAGCTCCACGGCCCGAAAGGCGTCGGGGCGCTCTATGTCCGCAAGGGCGCGAAATTCAGCCCGTTCATCCGCGGCGGCCACCAGGAGCGGGCGCGGCGCGGCGGTACGGAGAACACACCGGGAATCATAGGCTTCGGCGTAGCGGCGGAGCTTGCGCGCGCGCGACTGGCTGAGGAGGCCGCGCGCGTCGGGGCGCTGCGCGACAGGCTGGAGCGGCGCATCGAGGATGAGATCGGCCGCTGCCTGGTCTCCGGGGACCGGGCCAACCGCCTGCCGAACACGTCAAACATCGCCTTCTTCGACATAGAGGGTGAAGCAGTCTTGAGTCGCCTGGACCGCGCCGGAATCGCAGCGTCGACCGGATCGGCCTGCACGGCGGGCTCGACGGAGCCCTCGCATGTGCTGAAGGCGATGAGCCTGCCGGAAAACGCCCTGCGCGGCGCGATCCGCTTTTCGTTCTCGCGCGAGAATAGCATCGAGGATGTGGACCGGGTGATGGAGGTCCTGCCCGGAATCGTCGCTTCGCTCAGGGAAATCGCTCATGCGGCGCGACAGGGCGCGGCGCGGCAGTTTACGGAAGCCTAACGACCGGCATCGAGGAGTCAAAGACATGAAGGTTATGATCCGCCGTTCTCCAGAGACCGGCCTGTCGATTTACGTTCCCAAGAAGGACCTTGAGGAGCCGATCGTCGAGTCGGAGCACGAGAGTCTCTGGGGAGGCTGGATCCGCATCGCCAATGGCTGGGTGCTGGATCTGCCCGAGATGGCGGAGGGAACGACGCTCCCGATAACGGTCAACGCCCGCAAGCGCGGGGAGGAGGAGTAATGCGATGAACGCGCCGTTCGTCAATCATCATCTCCTTGAAGGAGAAGCGGCCGAGAGCGCGCTCGCGGCGCTTGGCGCCAAGCTGAAGAGCGGAGACGCCATCCCTTATCTTGGCCCCGAGCTCGCGGAGTTGGCCGGCACAAGCGTTCCCACGACGCCCGAGGCCCTCGCCGCCTTCTTCGCGACGAAGGTCGCCCTGCCGAAGCGCGCCAAGGGCAATGTCTGGGCGAGCGCCCAGCATATCGAGAGCATGAAGCATCGCTCGACCGTTTCGGCGCTGATGTCGGAGGCTTTCGCGACGCCGGTGACGCCGTCGCCCCTTCACAATTACTTGGCGTCGCTGCGGCTGCCGATGATCGTCGACTGCTGGTACGACGGCGCGATGCGCGCGGCGCTCGCAAATCGCGACGACTGGGGCGAAGTGCAGGGGATCACGCGCGCCGGCGTCGGCGAGGACCGATGGTATCGGTTCTACGGTCCCTCGGGCGCCGAAGTTTCGAAGGAGCAGGCCGAAAGCTGGACGACAGTCCTATACAAGCCGCACGGCAGCGTCACGCCCGCAAAGAATTATCTCATTTCGGACGCAGACTATGTCGAGGTGTTGACGGAAATCGACATCCAGACGCCGCTGCCCGACATCGTGAAGAGCCGACGGACGGACCGCAGCTTTGTCTTCCTCGGCTGTCGCTTCCACGATCAGATGTTGCGCACCTATGCGCGCCAGATCTCCAAACGTTCGACCACGGTTCACCACGCAGTCGTCGCGCCGGAGGCGCTGACCAAGAACGAACTGAAATTCCTGACGATACAAGGGATCATCCCGCTCGCCGTCCCGCTCGCGCGTGCTTGCGAGATCCTCGCCGCCTGATCGGGCGTCCCGGCTGGGCGTTTTTTGGGCGTCGCTGCGGTCCGTGGCGACGCCCTTTCAGTTTCTCGCCATTCGCCGGCGATCCCCAGCATGTCATTGTTTCCGACAAAGCGTCGCGCATTCATCGGAAAGCGTCATCCCGACGATCGGCGCCGTCCGCATCGAAGGACCTGAACGCGCGCGGCGTCAGCTCATTTGTTCGAATTCACGCCAGAGCGCCTGAATCCGTTGCAATTCCCTCGACCTTTACCCATGGCATGCTTGTTGCCTTGTGACGTTCAAAGCAAATCCGGCTCTTTTGCTCGATGTCGAACAAAAACCGTCGGCGCGCGCACAAGGCTGTTACGGAAAGGGCACAGGCATGGACTCCATGGAGATTGGCGTTGCCGACGCGGCGTCTGAGGCCGGGGGAACGGCGGCGCTGGACGGGATCATGCAGCAGATCGCCGAGCACAAGGGCTGTGGGACGTCTGGCGGGAGCGGCAAGGCGAGCTGCGGCTCGGGGGCGGGGCAGGGGGATCTGCCGACCGAGATCTGGGAGAAGGTGAAGAACCATCCTTGCTACAGCGAAGAGGCGCATCATCACTATGCGCGCATGCATGTCGCCGTCGCGCCGGCCTGCAACATCCAGTGCAACTACTGCAATCGCAAATATGATTGCGCCAACGAGTCGCGCCCCGGCGTGGTCAGCGAGAAGCTCACGCCGGAGCAGGCGGCCAAGAAGGTGCTGGCGGTGGCCTCGACGATTCCGCAGATGACCGTGCTCGGCATCGCCGGCCCTGGCGATCCGCTGGCCAATCCGGAGAAGACCTTCAAGACCTTCGACCTGATCTCGCGTACGGCGCCCGACATCAAGCTGTGCCTGTCGACGAACGGCCTGGCTTTGCCCGATCACGTGGACACGATCGCGGGCTTCAACGTCGATCACGTGACGATCACGATCAACATGGTCGATCCCGAGGTCGGGGCGCGGATCTATCCGTGGGTGTATTGGAAGCATAAGCGCTACACCGGCGTCGAGGCGGCGAAGCTTTTGACGGACCGTCAGCTTCTGGGCCTGGAGATGCTGACCGAGCGCGGGATCTTGTGCAAGGTGAACTCGGTGATGATTCCGGGGATCAATGACCGGCATCTGATCGAGGTGAACAGGGCGGTGAAGTCGCGCGGGGCGTTCCTGCACAACATCATGCCGCTGATCTCGTCGCCGGAGCACGGGACCGTGTTCGGGCTCACGGGCCAGCGGGGCCCGACGGCGCAGGAGCTGAAGGCGCTGCAGGACAGCTGCGAGGGCGAGATGAACATGATGCGGCACTGCCGGCAGTGCCGCGCCGACGCAGTGGGGCTTCTCGGCGAGGACCGCAGCGCGGAGTTCACGACGGACAAGATCATGGCGATGGAGGTCGACTACGACTTCGAGTCGCGCAAGGCCTATCAGGAGAAGGTTGAGGAGGAGCGTCAGGCGAAGGTGCTGGCGAAGCAGGAGGAGCTGGCTGGGCTTGCGGGGGCCAAGAGCGACATCAGGCTTCTGATCGCGGTGGCGACGAAGGGCTCGGGCCTGATCAACGAACACTTCGGCCATGCGAAGGAGTTCCAGGTCTATGAGCTGTCGACGGGCGGGGCGAAGTTCGTCGGGCATCGTCGCGTGGATCTCTACTGCCAGGGCGGCTATGGCGACGAAGACAGTCTGGAGACAGTGATCCGGGCGATCAACGACTGCCACGCGGTCTTTGTGGCGAAGATCGGCGGCTGTCCGAAGAACGATCTGATCAAGGCGGGGATCGAGCCGGTTGATCAATATGCGCACGAGTTCATCGAGAAGTCGGCGATCGCCTGGTTCAAGGCCTATCTCGACAAGGTGAGCAAGGGCGAGATCGAGCACAGCCAGCGCGGCGACGCCGAAATCCGCCAGGGCGCCCTCATCAACGCAGCGTAAACCGAGAGCTCCAAAGGAGGGGTCGGCCATGTCGAATATCGTTCGCGACAGCGAAGTCTGCGAACTGACCGATCCGCCGTACTTCTCCTTTGGCGAGAAGGTGAAGGCGAAGCGCGTCATTCGCAACGACGGCACCTATGCCGGAAAGGATATCGGCGAAATTCTCTGCAAGAAGGGCGAGATCGGCTATGTCGTGAGCATCGGCACCTTCCTCCAGCAGTTCTATATCTACGGCGTCGAGTTCACGGAAAGCGGGAACCGCGTCGGCATGAAGCGCAAGGAGCTCGAGTCCGCGGCTCCGCGCGAAGAAGAAGACCTGCCGCTTCCCTGAGGAGCTCCCGATTGTTCGAGCCGCGCCTGCCCAAATACCAGTGGGGACAACCCGTCAAGACGCTGATCGAGCTGCGTAACGACGGCACCTTCCCGAACGCCGAGCCGGAAGCGTTGCTGGTTCCGAGCGGCGGACGGGGAGAGATCGTTCAGGTCGGCGCCCACACGGAATCCAACACGCCCATCTACCTCGTCGAATTCGGCGACGGTCTCGTCGTCGGTTGCCTGGAGGAAGAAATCGAGCCCGTCTAGGGAGCGATGACGACGCATGCGAGCGACGATCTTGGAGCGCGGGAACGACATCGAGCCTTCTCAGCCGAACGATCTCGACTTTCGAAGGATCGAGAGGTCGCTGCAGAAGCGCCAGCGCTATCGCTATGTGTCGCCGGTCGTTTTGAGAACGGCTGGCGGATACAAGATCCAGAGCCCATGCTGTTCGCGCAACATCGATCCGGACGGCGGCGTCATCGATATTGCACTGCTGCTGCTCGACGGACGCAGGCGCGTCTGGCGCCTTCTTCGCAAGGCCGATGCGTTGGGAGAGTGGGAATTCGACAGCGAGCACGAAAGGCTGTCCGAATTGCTGGCCTATCTCAACGAGGACGCGGAACGCCGTTTCTGGCGATGAGGCCCGATCCAACCAAGCGGGAGCCGACATGGCGGTGAGCAACGAAGAACTTGCGGAAATCGAGAAGATCCTCTCGAGCGATCCGTCGGTCGTCCTCGCAGAGATGCGCGCGCGTTTTCCTCATCTTTCCTGGACGAGATGCGATGCGTCGGACGTGATCGAGGAGCCCTATCGCAGCTATGACCGCTACGACATGCATCTCCTCGACGGGGAAGATCACTGTGTGCAAGTCACTTCCGAACCCTCGCGCGCAACCGGCGTGATCATCGCCTATCGTGAGGCTGCGTCGTGAACGCGGAGTTCGACCTCAACGAGGACGCCGAAGACGCAGCTGAGGCTCAAGACAGCTTGTTCATCACGCTGTCGGATCCCGATGTCACGCTCGACGAGATTGCCGCGGTTGAGACGGTGCTGCGGTCCAACAGGATATCGAGCGGTCCGGTCGTTGAGGCTTTCGAGACGGCTTTCGCCGCCTATGCGGGGCGCAAATACGCCGTCGCGACGTCGAGCGGAACCGCAGGTCTGCTGCTCGCTCTCGTCGCGCATGGGATCGGCCCCGGCGATGAAGTCATCGCCTCGCCTCACTCTTTCCGGGAGACGATTCACGCGGTCGCGCTGTGCGGGGCAAAGCCGGTTTTCGCCGATATCGACTACTGGTCCGGAACGATCGCGCCCGCCAAGATCGAGCCGCTGATCACCGAACGCACGCGGGCGATCGTCGGCGGAAATACGAACGGTCATCCGGCACCCTGGAGCGAATTGGAGGAGATCGCCAGGAAGCACAAGCTGTTTCTTTTCGAGGACTCGACGGAGGCGATCGGCTCGAAATACAAGGAGAGGCTCGTCGGCTCGTTCGGCGACGCGAGCGTCTTCGACTTCTCGCAGCCGGGGCCGCTCGTCTGCGGCGAGGGCGGCATGGTCGTCACGGACGACATCGACGTGGCGGTGGCGCTGCGCCGCTTCCGCGCGCGCAAGCACAGCGAGAGATCCTCGGTGGTCGTCACCGCCAGCGCGCCCTTTCAATGCGCGATGAGCGACATGGCTGCAGCGCTCGGGCTCGTGCAGCTCAACCGGATCGATGAGATTCTCGAGAAGCGAAAGCTCGTCGAGCACTACTATTTCAAGCACATCAAGTCCTTCGAGGGCATAAAGGACCCCTTCCTCGCCCCCGACGCGACCGAAGTGCACTGGTTTCTCTATGTGGTGCACCTGGGCACAAGGTTCTCTCGCTCCAGTCGCGACGCCATCATCGAGGATCTTCTGGTCGAGCATGTCGAAGCTGCGGCTTACAGCAATCCGCTGCACGCGCAGCGGCGCTATCTCGACTACGGCTATCGTCGCGGCGGCTTTCTCGTCACCGAGAAGGTGGCCGACCGCGCCGTGGCGCTGCCTTTCCACTCACATCTCGACGAGAGCCATGTCGAGTTCATCGTTGCGACCATGAAGGACGCTTCGGTCAACGTAGGCGCCGGAGCGGCCATCTTTTGATGTCGTGGCGCATCGGCCAACCCTGGAGGAAGAAGATAAATGGCGACACTCACGATCATGCCGTCCGGAAAGACAATCGATGCGCCGGAAGGGGCCACCCTTCTGGAGATCATTCTGTCGAGCGGAGAGCCGATCACCCACAAGTGCGAGGGGAAGGCGCAGTGCGGCTCGTGTCACCTGTTCGTTCAAGAAGGACGAAAGGGGCTGTCCAAGATCGCGCGTGAGGAGAACGAGAAGCTCGACGCCATCGTTGGCGTCGGCTCGAAGTCCCGCCTGGCGTGCCAGACCAAGGTGCTTGGCACGGAGAACATCAAGGTCGAGCTGCTCGGCTTCGCGTCGGGTTTCTAAGAGGAAGGAGGGTGCGATGGATGCTGACACGCTGCTGATTCACGTCCGTTATGGGACTGACGGCACGGTCGTGGAAATTAGCGAACGTCCCACGTCGCTTTCGCCACATCAGTGGTACGCGGCGCTCTGCGATCGCTTTCCCGACGCGTTTCAAGCGCTAGCGGGCGGGCGCGGCCTATTCCGCGTCGGCAAGAGCAAGATCGAAGCCTTGCGCGCCGAGACGTCCACGGTCACCGCGGCATGAATCAAGGAGAGCGGGTCAGCGGCGCCCGCTCCGCTCGTTTCAAGAGCTTTTCTCCGAACAGATCGCGCTCCTCCTGAGTTTCCAATCCTGCGGCGATTGTCCATTGCCTTTCACAGAAGATGGTGTTCACGGCGCGCGTCTTTTCCGCCGCTTTTGATCTGTCATCGGACCGCTCCGCCCGGAAATACCGCCGCCGGATCGTCTTCCCAGCGCGCCAAAAAGACGGCAAGATTCGTGCTTGACGGCTGAAGACTGACGCGTCGACCGGAGTTTGTATATCTCTTTACGCCGCCGGCGAAGCCATGTCGGAAAAATGACGCGGGGAAAGCGAGGGAAGCCGATGAGCGAGGAAGTGACGCTCTTTGTCGTCTGTTCGACAGGCGACATCAAGCGCGGCGAGGCGAAGCCGTTCAGCCTGTCGCGGATTGGCGAGGACGGCGAGGCGAGGCCCTATTCGATCTTCGTGGCGCGTTCCGGCGATGACAGGTTTTTTGGATACGTGAACGCCTGCCCGCATCAGGGAGCCTGGCTGAACATCGGCGACGGGCGCTTCTTCACCGAGGACGGCGTGCGCCTGCGCTGTGGTCGTCACAAGGCCGAATTCGAGGTCGACTCGGGCGCCTGCCTTCGTGGACCGTGCATGGAAAAGAGCCTCGAGCCCGTCGCGATCGTCGTCGTCGACGGCGAGGTCTGCATCTGCGGCGTGGATCTCAAGGAGGAGGACGTGTTTCTGGAGGAGGAGTTCGAAGACACGATGGAGATCATGATCCACCCCTGAGCGGGCGCGAGCAGGAAACGATCATGACCGTAGCGGAGCTCATGCAGAGGCTCGCCGATCTGCCTCGGGACGCGGTCGTGCTCATGGCCGCCGACGGCGGGCTGTCCCGCGTGGCTGGCGTCGAATTCGTCGAAGCTCAAGGAGCGGGCGCGCCGGACGAAGTCATCCTCGAGCCGAGCATGGACGAATAGGCTTCTTCACGATGGCTCGGCGGCTCGGCTCCGAGCAACAGGCTTGACGTCGCCCCCTTCACGGGTCCTCGGCGCATAAAGGAACGCCGAAAAAGGCTTCGTCCTCGCCGCCCCAGGCCTGATGCAGAGCCAGGGCTTCGCGCCATCTCGTCCGTTCGCGCTCGCTCGCCGGTCTGTGCGTGATCTTGCCCTCCGGACGTTCCGCAAGCAAGAACGATTTGGCGTTGCGCAAAAAGCGATTGAGGTCTTTCGTGTCGTTTGGCCGAACGACGCAGCGCGGGCGTTCGTCGATGAGAATCGTCGTCGGCAGCATGACGCTCTCCTCTCTTGTCAGAAACCGTCCTCCTTGCGGCTCCAAGGGCGCAATCCGGAAACGAGCGGCGCCTTTATGCCCGCTCTCTCGACATCCGCGAGACTCTTGAAATAGATGGCCTCGTCCACGAGCGTCCCGCTCTCCGTCATGATGGCGACGTAGCGCGAAGCCCTGTCGGTTTCGACGGAATATCCGCCCCCACAATCGTCGACGCTGCGGAGATTGCCGTCCCAATCCGCGAAGCAGCCTTCGACCTGCATGAGTCGTCCCGTATTCGCGTCGTTTCCCCGGCGTGAAATCAGCAAGATCCCTGCCAGGAAAGATTGGTTTGCAATGCTTGGGAACGGGACTTGCTTCGACCTGGCGCTGAAGCGATCGGCGTCGGTCCGCGCATGACGACGCCATCTTATTCGTCGCCTGGCGCCGTCAAACGCGCCAGCGACGACGACAGCTGCTAGGAGACGAATGGTGGCGGAACTCACACATAGAACCGCGTCGCTGGACGACATCGAAGGCATCTGGTGTTTTCTTAAGCAGACGGCTTCAGATGTGGCGGTCCGGCTGGAGACCGAGATCGATCAGGAGAAGGCTCTGACCGAGCTCATGGCGTGCTGCGCCGGGCCTTACTCCCCGATCGTCGTCGACGGCGGAAAGAATGTCGTCGGCGCCCTGCTCGCGAAGCGCGATCTGCTGGACTGGGGCGTTCGCAATGTCGAAACGATCAACGTGTCGCTCGCTGCCGTCGCTCCAGAGCATCGCGACCAAGGCGTGTTCGAGAAGCTCTTTGCAGAGATCGTCAAGCGCAACGCCCCGGTCTATATCAGCGTCAAACCCGGCGAGCCGCAGGGCCTCGCCGATCGCCTCAAGAGCAGCGGATTTCAGCTGGCCGTCGCTGGCGAGCACGGCGAAATATACAAGTGGGAGCCTGCTCCGTCCGAAGCCAAGACGGGCTGAGGCTTCGCCTTCGCAGCTCTCAAGGCGCGTCGTCTTCCTGGCCATAGCGCGCGAAGCCCTCCTGCAGCAGCGCGTGGCAGTTCTTCAGCCGCTGATACTCGGACCGATCAACAAGGATCTTCTCCTCGATGTCGGACGGCGAGGGCTGTGCGGCCTGAAGCGCCTCGAACATGACTTGGCGCAGCCGAAAGATGCGCTCGCTCGCGCGCTCGATATAGGGAAGCGGGTTCGCGCGAATATTCGCCTCGTGGAGCGCGTCGAGCTCCAGAAGCTTCGCGAAGCGCCGCTCCTTCAGCCGCTTCGCATGGCCAAAATCATGCTCGATGACGCCCATCGACCCCTCCATTCGCAAGATCGATCTTCGCTCGCAATTCCTTGGGATGCAAGAGAGTCGCCGCGATCATGGCTCATCCTTTGCTTCGACATCGAGGAACGCCGCCGAAGGGGCGGCCAGCCGAGGTTCCAGGCGATGAACGAGCTCTACGCCATTTGCCAGACAGGCTACATCGAAGACGGCCAGGCGTCAGGCTTCACCTTGATGCGCGTCGAGTCCACGGGAGAACCGAAGCCCTGGTCGATTCTAATCACACGCAAGGGCAACAACTTCTTTGGTTTCGAGAACGCCTGTCCGCATCAGGGGCGTCGGCTCGACGCCGAACCCGGTCAATTTCTGGACGAGGATGGCAATTTCCTCACCTGCGGCCATCACAGGGCGCAGTTCGACCTCGACACGGGACACTGTTTCATCGGACCCTGCCAGGGCAGGGGCCTGACGCCGCTCACGCTCGTCATCGACGATGGCGACGTCTGCTTGACGGGGGTCGAACTCGCCGAGGATGACGGCCTCGATGGGGAAGAAGACGGCGCTCCGGAGGTCATGATCACCTCGGATTGACGCCTTGCCATTCGCCTGCGCTTCGCGATGGTGCAGTCCCTTGCTCCGGAGATCGACATGACTGACATGGCGGAGCTGCAGGCCCGCAAGAGGCCGCTCAATCTCGCAATCGTGCATGTCGATGCCGATGCTTTCATCGCCCATTTCGTGGGCTGGCTGGAGATCACATCCTTCATCACGGCGTTGCGCGCGGGCGAGGCGTCGGTCCCTGCCGACGGCGTGACGCCGAGGCTCGGAGCCCGCGGCCTCAAGAGCGACATCGCGACAAGCGTCGGCAACGACTCGATCTTCGCCTTTTGCATGACTGCGGCGCTCAAAGGCGACAAGGCGGCCGTCGACAAGGTCGAAGCCGCGCTGGTCGATGGTCTCGGGAAAGACTTCCCCGGGTCGAACGCCCTTTGGAACTTTCGCGCCAAGATCGACGCGCCTGTGTCGCTCGATGACTTTGTGGGCCAGGCGGGAAAAAAGATGCTGCTCGGCGACCTGCCGCCGCCCCCTCTGCGCGCCAAGGAGAATTGGAGCGCCGGCCTGCGCTTTTTTGAAAAGGCGCGAAAATCGAATTTCGTCCACGAGATCATGTATCCGCTCGCGAAATGGCACAGGGACAAATGGACCGAAACCCTGGAGAAGGGGGTCGCCTTCCTTCACCACATCGAAGACAACGTTCCGGTCCTGCGCGCGGCGCTCGAAGACTCGCGCAACGACGAGCCCTTCATCGCCAGTCTGCTCCTGAAAATGGCTCCCGCCGTCGACATGGAGCTCAACGACGACATGCAGGGCTATCTGCGTTCTCTGGCGCGCAGAGTCTGAAGCGTCAAAGAGACGGGCGCCGCGCGTCGCGGCGCCGCGAGCCCTCAATCCATTGGCGGACCCATGTCGTCGCTGGCGCTGCTCTTTTTCTTCTTTTTCTCGGCCTTGGCCTGCGCATAGGCGCCCGCATTCTTCAGGAGCACGGGCGGCTGACCTTCCACGAATTGGGAGATCCAGAAGAATGTGCGCTCCTGCGCGCTTTCCGCCGCCGCAGCGTCAAAACCTTCGCCGCCGTCGAAATTGAAGCCGATCTGGGCGCTTGGATAGACAAAAGTGCTCACGTCCGGACGGATCGCGCGAAACTGATCGCGCTCGGAGGAGGAGACCGTGGGGTCCGCCTCGGGAAAATGCAACAGCGTCGGCGCTCTTCTCTTATCCGAGCGCCGCTCAGTGACGCCGGCGGCGTAATAGCCGATCGTGCAGGCGATATCGTGGAGGCTGTTGGCGGAGAGATAGGCGAGATAGCCGCCCCAGCTATAGCCGACGAGGGCGACCTTGCCGGCGCTTTTCACGGCGTCGACGGCGGTCTGAATGTCCTGCAAGACCAAGTCGACAGTCGCCTCGCTCGCAAGCTCTCGGCCTTCGGCCTCGCCGATGGACGAAGCCTTCTTTTGTCGGTCGAACAATGCAGGAGCGATGGAGACGTAGCCGCGGGCGGCGAATTTATCCACCTCCTTCTGAATGCGCTCGCTCAGACCGGAATAGTCCTGCAAGACGACGACTGCGCCCTTGGGAGTTTCGGAAGGATCGGCGCGATAAGCGGTGAAGCTGTGGCCGTCCCCTGACGTGAGTTCGATCATGACGTCCTCGGCGGTTGCGATCTCGAACAGTGTCCGCGCTCGCTTGTTTACGCGTTCGAACGCCAGAGCGAATTTCGTGCCTGTAAAGATGAGACGCCTCTATATTTCAGACGGGGGAATCAGAGCAGCCCCAATTCCAGCCTCGCTTCCTCCGACATCAAGTCCTGGCTCCAGGGCGGGTCGAAGACGAGATTGACCTTGACGCTGGCTACGCTGTCGACGGGCTCGATCGCCTTTTTGGCCATGTTGAGCATCTCGCCGGCGACGGGGCAGCCCGGCGCTGTCAGAGTCATGTCGACGTCGACGTGACGCATGTCGACGATGTCAATTCTGTAGATCAATCCGAGGTCGTAAATGTTCACCGGTATTTCCGGATCGAACACGGTGCGCAGCGCGGCGACGACATCGTCATAGATCGTCTTCGGATCCCGCACGCTCGTCGCTCCGAAGTCGCCCGTCAGCTCTCTGACGCTCTCTGGCGAATGTGCGAAGTCCGCGTTCCGTTCCATGTTCATCGCATCTGTCCCCGCTCTGAGCTTGGCGTCGCGCGGCATGCCGCTCACGCCGGCGTCTTTTCCTGGGGAGAGCAGGCAAATGCGGCGCCAAGCGCTGGACTGGAACTTGCTTGGGCTGCGGCGGCGGCGGCGTCGGCCGGCCTGTTGCGACGGTCAGGAACCATCGGCGCCCGCAATCCTGAAGGAGTAGGCGCCTGATGTCGGACGTGCAAGACGAAGAATTTGAGCTTCCCCAACTCTACAAGCGGCACGTTTTCGCCTGCTACACACAGAGGCCTCCGAGCCATCCGCGCGGGAGTTGCGGGGCGAACGGGGCCCAGCCCCTTTGGGATCGTCTCGGCAAGAAGATCGAGGCCGACGGCGCGACGGAAATCGGGTTCACGGCCGCTGGCTGCATGGGTTTTTGTTCTGCAGGGCCCCTGATGGTGGTCTATCCCGAGGGCGTTTGGTACCGCCCCACCACAGCCGAGGACATCGACGAGATCTATTCGTCGCATCTCAAAGGCGGCAAGCGCGTCGACCGGCTCGTGATGATCCTTTCGCGCTGACGAATGAGCGTCGGCTCGCGGCGGGGCGCGCCTTCACGGCGCGTCTCGGCCTCCCTGTCGGTCTTCGCTAAGCAGCAACCGCAGACAGCGCGGCGTCGACGCGAGATCGAGCGCCGTAAAGCCGTCGATGGTTTCCGGCGACGGATCGGCGCCGAGCCGCAGAAGAAGCGCGATGACCTCGTCCTTTCCTGACGACGCCGCGTAGATCAAGGCGGTGGCGCCGTCGGGATTGCGATGGTTGATGTCCACGCCGGAGGCAGCCAGCAGCGTCACGCAGTCGAGGTTATGCGCGGCGGCGGCGAGCCAAACGGCGTTGTTTCCATCAGGGCTCGTCGCGTTCAATTGGGCGCCCTCGGCGATCAGCTCGCGGACGACCTCCGTCTTCCCCTGGCCGCTCGCCCGCAGGAGCGGCGTCCAGCCGCCCCGCTGGCAATCGGCGCTTTCGCCATCGAAGCCGTTGCTCGTCAGCCACAGGCGCAGATCCGGGCTCATCGAGCGGTTCCGCCCCTCTTAGAAGAGTCCGAGCTGAACGAGCGGCTTGGCGCCGCCGCGTCCGAGCACCGTGTCGACCTTTTGGCGAACGGCCTCGATCTTGAGCGGCTTGACGAGCGCGCCATGCGCGCCGGCCTTCATGCCTTGAACCGCGAGCCCTTCGTCCGCCGGGTCGCAGACGACGAGGACGCGCACGCCCGGAAAGCGCTCGCCGACCTCGCGCAGAACCTCCAGGCCCTTGCTCTTCAGAAATCCGGCGCCCAAAAGAACGACATCCGGCTTGAGCCAGTCCACGCCCTTGGCGTAGGCCTCCTCGAGAGAGCCGAGCTCGTGCGTCTCGATCTCGTCATGCAGCATGAACTGGAGCGCGGCGCGCACGATTTCGTCCTCTTCGACGACGAACACGCGGCGCTGGTCAACCGCCTTGGCCGTCTCGACACCGATCTGCATTTGGAAGTCTCCTGGCTCGCAGGGCCTGTAGCTCACGGGCGAAAAGCAAACTTCGTTCCGTCGACGAAGGGGCGTTCGACGCGCGTCGAACGCGCATTGTTGCAAACCATGCTACAAGCCTTGTTCTGTCGCCTTCCACACACGCTATGCAGTCGCGCTATACTGCGCAAAATCGCGCATATAACATAAAAACAGACACTTATGTTGACTGCGGGCGTTGGCATGACGGTTGCTTGGAGGGTGTTGCGAGCGAGGGCTGAGCGCACGCCTACGGCGAGCCGAGCGATGTGTCTCCTACCCGCAACCCGCGACCAGTTTCTCACAGCATCGAAGCCGGCCGACGCAGCGGTCGGAGACGCTCAAGGGCTCAACAGGAGACAGGCATGTCATCACTACGGCAAATCGCGTTTTACGGCAAAGGCGGCATCGGCAAGTCGACGACGTCCCAGAACACGCTGGCGGCTCTGGCCGAGATGGGCCACCGCATCCTGATCGT